>Ga0308160_10000444_pt1 | contig 80604 bp, 82 predicted proteins | sample PhyFR1_FD_201036 | JGI IMG/M metagenome (GOLD analysis project Ga0308160, IMG submission 201036) | Phyllosphere microbial communities from UC Gill Tract Community Farm, Albany, California, United States - DLSLF.R1 | ecosystem: Host-associated > Plants > Phyllosphere > Unclassified | place: USA...
GAGCCAGTTGTGGCTTATCCGACGCGTGGTCTGCCGGCTGGGGGTAGGAGCGCACGCACGTGCGCGAACCCTCAACGTACCTAAGGCGACCGATGCCACGCACACCAGGCAAGCGAGCGTTCCCAGCAACGAAGCGAAACCTGGCTCTACGCTCTCCCACACGCAACCTCAGTGTCAGTAAGAGCCGGCGGGTGCCACCCTCGGGGCGGGTCGCCGCAGGCGTGGCCCCGAGGGCGGCACCCGCCGGCTCTTGCTCTACGGCATAGGTGACGCCCCGACGGGGGTGGTTGCGACCGCCCCGCCGTGCGTTAATTGTGGGAATGATCGAGACCGACCGACTGACCCGTTGTTATGGACCGCTGATCGCGGTGGATGCGCTGTCGTTGCGGGCGGAGCCGGGGCAGGTGCTGGGCTTGCTGGGCCCCAACGGCGCGGGAAAGTCCACCGCCATGCGCATGATCGCCGGCTTCCTTGCGCCCACCTCCGGCACCGCGCGCGTCTGCGGCTACGACGTGCGGCGGGAGCCGCTATCGGCCAAGCGGGCGCTGGGTTACCTGCCGGAAGGCGCGCCCAGCTACGGCGAGATGACCGTCCGTGAGTTCCTCACCTTCATGGTGCGCGTCCGCGGGCTGGACCGGGAACTGGCCTACCGCCGGTTCGACGAGGTGGTGGCGCGCCTGGAACTGGAAGACGTGCTCGAACAGACCATCGGCACGCTGTCCAAGGGGCTGCGTCGCCGCGTGGGCCTGGCGCAGGCGATCCTGCACGATCCGCCCGTGCTGATGCTCGACGAACCCACCGACGGCCTGGACCCTAACCAGAAACATTCCGTGCGCATGCTGATCGACGCCATGGCGCGCGAGCGCACCATCCTCATCTCCACCCACCTGCTGGAAGAAGTGCACGCCCTGTGCAACCGCGTGGCGATCATCGCCAACGGCAAGCTACTGGCCGATGCCACGCCCGCCGAGCTGGAGGCGCGCTCGCGGTACCACGGGGCGGTGTCGTTCAGCGCGCAGGGCAGTGCGGTGTCGCGCGAGATGCTGGCGCGCATTCCCGGCGTGGCGACGGTGGAGGTCGATCCGCTGGACGGCCGTGTCACTGTGTTTCCCCGGGAGGGCCGGCCGATCCTCGAGGAGGTGCAGGCCCTGCTGCGCACCCAGAACCTGCAGGTGTCCGAGATCCAGCTGGAGCAGGGTCGCCTGGACGAAGTGTTCCGGCAGATCACCACGCAGCCGCGCGGAGGCCACGCATGAACGGTGTGATGGCGATCGCCCGCCGTGAACTGTGGAGCTATTTCGTGACGCCCGTGGCCTATGTGTTCATGGTCATCTTCCTGGTGCTGGCGGGTACGCTTACCTTCTACACCGGCGATTTCTACGACCGTGGTCTGGCCGACCTGCAACCGTTCTTCGACATGCACCCATGGCTTTACCTGGTGCTGGTGCCCGCGGTGACGATGGCCATGTGGGCGGAAGAACGGGCCTCGGGCACGCTGGAACTGCTGTTCTCGCTGCCGGTGTCCATCTCGCAGGCCGTGCTGGGCAAGTTCCTGGCGGCGTGGGGCTTCATCGGGATCTGCCTGGTGCTCACGTTCCCCATCTGGATCACCGTGAACTACCTGGGCGATCCGGACAACGGCGTGATCCTGGCCGGCTACGTGGGCAGCTGGCTGATGGCCGGCGCGTTCATCGCCATCGGTACCTGCATGTCCACCATCACGCGCAGCCAGATCATCGCCTTCATCCTCACCGCGTCGGTCTGCTTCCTGCTGTTGCTGGTGGGCCAGCCGCAGGTGCTGGATTTCTTCCAGGATGCGGTGCCGCCCAAGCTGGTCGGCGCGATGGGCCAGCTGAGCATGGCGCGGCACGCCAATGCCATCGCGCGTGGCGTGCTCGACCTGCGCGACCTGGTGTATTTCTTCGCCACGATCGTGGCCTGGCTGGGCGCCAGCGTGGTGATGCTCGACCTGAAGAGGACGCGCTGAGATGGCCCGCCGCTTCCGTATCACCCGTTCGCTGCGCCTTCGCGCCGCCCTGGTCGCCATCGCGGCGCTGTTCCTCATCGCCATCGCGATCAGTGCGTTGTCGCTGCGCACCGCGCGCGTCGACCTCACGTCCGATCGCATCTACACGCTGACGCCGGGCACGTTGCAGATCGTCGATGCGCTGACCAAACCGTTGACCGTCACCCTGTATTTTTCCGACCACGCCACGCGCGACCTGCCGCAGCTGCGCAGCTACGAGCAGCGGGTGCAGGAGATGCTGCGCGAGATCGCCGTGCGTGCGCACGGTCGCGTGCGCTTCCGGGTGATCGACCCGGTGCCGTATTCCGACGACGAGGATGCCGCCGAAGGCTATGGCCTCACGCCGGCCAGCGGCGGCAGCAACGGCGAGCGGGTGTTCTTCGGCCTGGTGGGCATGGACGGCTCCGGCGAGGTGGCACCCCAGGCCATTCCGTTCTTCGACCCCGCTCGCGAGGCGTTCGTCGAATACGACATCGCCAAGCTGCTCTACGAGCTGGGCATGCCGCGCAAGCCGCGGCTGGCCGTGGTCAGCTCCTTGCCGGTGGAAGGCAACCCGGTGATCGGTGAAGCCGCCTGGACGGTGTTCCGGCAGCTCGACCAGATCGCCGAAGTGACCACGCTGGACCCGGACGGCCTGACCCACATCGATCCGTCGATCGAGGTGCTGCTGCTGGTGCATCCCAAGCGATTGTCGGACGACGCGCAATACGCGATCGACCAATACGTATTGCGTGGCGGCCACCTGGTGGTGTTTGTCGATCCGGACTCGGAAATGGACAGCGCGCCGCTGATCGACTCGCACGGCATCGTGGACGATCACGACTCCGACCTGCATCGCCTGTTCGCCGCGTGGGGAGTGGTGTACGACCCGAGCCAGGTAGTGCTGGACCGCTCGCAGGCGCTGACCATCGACCTCAACGGCAACAGCATCGGGCACCCGGCGATGCTCGGCCTGGGTGCGCAGGACCTCAACCACGACGACGTGGTGACAGCCAGCCTGCAGCGGGTGAATTTCTCGACCGCCGGCCACTTCGAACTGGCCCAGGAGACGAAGGCGCGGCTGGTGCCGCTGGTGCAGTCTTCCGACGAAGCCACGGTGGTGCCCGCCCAGCGGGTGCGCGACTCGGCCAACGATCCGTCCAGCCTGATGGAGAACTACGAGCCGACCCACGATCGTTACGTGCTGGCGGCTCGCCTGCGCGACACGTTCCACTCCGCGTTCCCCGAGCGCGCGGGCAAGGGCCACCTCGCCCAGGCGGGAGGCCCGGGCGAGATCGTGCTGGTGGCCGACACCGACCTGCTCTCCGATCGCCTATGGATCGATGTGCAGCCCCTGCTGGGCCAGCAGCAGCTCACGCCGTTCGCCAACAACGGCGATTTCGTCTCCAACATCGTCGACAACCTCAGCGGATCCACGGCGCTGTTGTCGATCCGCGGCAGGGTCAATGCGCAGCGTCCGTTCACGCGTGTGCGCGCCCTGCAGGCCGCCGCCGATCGCAAGTTCCTGACCAAGAAACGCGAACTGGAAAACGAGCTCTACGAAACCCAGCGCCGCCTGGCCGAACTGCAACCGGCCAAGGGCGCCACGGGCGGCACGGCCACGGCCGAGCAGCGCCGCGAGGTAGAGCAGTACCTACAGCGCAAGCTGGCCATCGGCAAGGAACTGCGTGACGTGCAGCACCAGCTCAATGCCGAGATCGACGCGCTGGGGCTGCGCCTGAAGTTCATCAACATCGTGCTGGTACCCGGCCTGGTCGCGCTGATCGGGCTGATCTACGGCTGGCGGCGCACGCGCCGTGCCCGCCGCGCGACCTGACGGTGGCCGGCACGATCCTGAAGTGGGTGGTGCCCTGGGAGTTTTCCTGGGTGTTCCTGATCGTCTTCGTCGGCACGGCGCTTGCCTATGCGCGAGGTTGCCGGTGCCTGCGGGTGCCGCTGGCGCGCCGGGCCGCGTTCTGGGCCGGCATGGCGATGATCTATCTGTCGCTGCACACCTATTTCGATTATTTCGCGGAGCACGAGTTCTTCATGCACCGCATCCAGCAGGTGCTGCTGCACCACCTGGCGCCGTTGCTGGTCATCGCGTCCTATCCGGGGACGATCCTTCGTGCCGGTTTGCCGCTGGCGTGGCGTGTTCGCCTGCGTCGCGCGCAAGGCGGCGTGGTCTGGCGCGCGCTGGGCGCAGTACTGCTGCAGCCCGCGGTCGTGACCCTTGGCTTCGTCGCGTTGATCCTGGTCTGGCTGGTGCCCGACCTGCAGACGCTGGCCATGCTGGACTGGCGGATCTACCGCGCCATGAACTGGTCGATGGTGGTGTCGGGGCTGGCGTACTGGTGGCTGGTGCTGGACCACCGCCCGAAGCCGCCCGGGCGGATGTCGCCGGGCTGGCGGGTGCTGTCGCCGGGCATCACCATGACGCCGCAGATCGTCGCCGGCGCCATCGTCACCTTCTCGAAAACCGACCTCTATCCTATCTTCGAGATATGCGGGCGCGCGTTCACGCTCAACGTGCTGACCGGGCAGCTGATCGGTGGTGTCATCATGTGGGTGCCCGCGGCCATGATCGAATCCGCGGGCGGCCTGCTGGCCTTGCGCCAGTGGCTGCGGCTGTCACGCAACGGGCGCCTGCCACGCAGGGCGCCCGTGCGCCGTGCCAGGATGGCTCAGTAGACTTTCGGCACCCTCTCCGCCTTGTCGGTGACCTTGTCCTTCTTCGGCTTGCCCTTCAGCGGCGGCAGGTGCACCTCCTCGCTGGGTACCTGCTTGTCGGGCACCTGGTCGAGCAGGTGGCGGATCAGATCCAGCCGCCCGGTCTTCTGGTCGTTGTAATCGGCCACGAACCACGGCGCATCGGCGGTGTGCGTGCGCTTGATCATGGTGTCGCGCAGGTCGCCCATCCGGGCGTACTTGTCGCGGCCTTCGAGATCCACCGGCGAGAGCTTCCAGCGCTTCAGCGGATCCTGCGCGCGCTCGGCGAAGCGTTCCTCCTGTTCTTCCTGGTCGACCGCCAGCCAGTACTTGAGCAGGATGATGCCGTCGTCGGTCAGCAGTTTCTCGAACGTCGGGCAGGCCTTCATGAAGGCGTCGTACTGGTCTTCTGTGCAAAAACCCATGGCGGGTTCGACCACGGCGCGGTTGTACCAGCTGCGGTCGAACAGCACGAGTTCGCCGGCCGCGGGCAGGTGTTCCACGTAGCGCTGGAAGTACCACTGGGTCTGCTCGTCCTGCGACGGCTTGCCGAGCGCCACGACGCGGGCGGCGCGGGTATCGAGCTTGTCGGTGATGGCCTTGATGGTGCCGCCCTTGCCGGCGGCATCGCGCCCTTCGAACAGCACGACCATGCGCTTGCCGCTACGGCGCAGCCAGCGGGTGAGGCCGACCAGTTCGACCTGCAGCGCTTCGAGGTCGTGTTCGTAGGCTTTCTTCTTCTTGCCCATCGTTAGCTTCCATCGGGGGTCGGGAAGCCGATTGTGCGGCACGCCATGTCGCCGCGGCGTGCCCGCAGGGCAGGGCGGTTACGCCGCCGTCAGGCTTTGCAGCTCGTCCGCCTGGGCTTCGCGGGTCAGCGTGTCGATCAGTTCGTCCATGTCGCCCTGCATCACCTCGGTGAGGCGGTAGAGCGTCAGGTTGACGCGATGGTCAGTGATTCGCCCCTGCGGGAAGTTGTAGGTGCGGATGCGCTGGCTGCGGTCGCCGGAGCCGACCTGCAGGCGTCGCGATTCGGCCTGGGCAGCGCTTTGCTTGCTGCGCTCGGCGTCCAGCAGACGTGCCTTGAGCAGGCTCATGGCGCGGGCGCGGTTCTTGTGCTGGCTGCGTTCGTCCTGGCATTCCACCACGGTGCCGGTGGGCAGGTGGGTGATGCGGATGGCCGAGTCGGTCTTGTTGACGTGCTGGCCGCCGGCGCCGGATGCGCGGAAGGTGTCGACCTTGAGGTCGCCGTCGCGGATGTCGATCTCGGCGATGTCGTCCTGTTCGGGAAGGATGGCCACGGTAGATGCGGAGGTATGGATGCGGCCCTGCGATTCGGTTTCCGGCACGCGCTGCACGCGGTGGGTGCCGGATTCGAACTTCAGTTTCGAATAGGCTCCACGGCCCTCGATGCGCGCCACCACTTCCTTGTAGCCGCCATGCTCGCCCTCGTTCGCGTTGAGGATCTCGACATGCCAGCGCTGCCGCTCCGCGTAGCGGGCGTACATGCGGAAGAGGTCGCCGGCGAAGATCGCCGCCTCGTCGCCGCCGGTGCCGGCCCGCACTTCGAGGAACAGGTTGCCTTCGTCGCGCGGGTCCTTCGGCAGCAGCAGGATCTGCAACTCGCCGTCCAGGTCCTCCAGGCGCGCCTGGATGCGTGCCACGTCGTCCACCGCCATGTCGCGCATTTCGGGATCGTCGAGCATGGCCCGTGTCTCGGCCAGCTCTCGCTCCGCCTCGTCGTGCTCGCGCAGGGAGGCGGCCACGGGCTCCAGCTGGGCGTATTCACGCGAAAGATCGCGGAAGCGCTGGTTGTCGGCGAGCGCGTCCGGCTGGGCGAGCAGGCGGCCGACCTCCTCGTGGCGTTCGGCGAGGGCTTCGAGCTTGCGACGGATGGAAGGGGTCATCGACGGTACGACGTGGGGCGAGGGCAATCACGCATCATGCGGAAACGTCGTCGTCCGGGTCCAGTCCGTAGAGACGGCCGGCGGCGTGCAGCAGGTCCATGTCGCCGGACAGGGCGGCGTCACGCAGCCGCGCGCTGGGCGCATGTAGCAGCTTGTTGGTCAGCGTGTTGGCCAGGAAGGCCAGGGCTTCGTCCGCGGAGCGGCCCCTGGCCAGCATGGCCTGGGCCTTCGCCAGCACTTCGTCGCGCTGGGCCTCGGCGGCCATGCGCATGTCCACCGCCGGATTGCGCAGGTTGAGGGCACGGCGCCAGGACATGTAGCGCTCCACCTGGAGGTCGATGATGGCGTCGGCCTCACGTGCCGCCATTTCCCGGGAGCGGCGGTTTTCGTCGATGACCTGCTTGAGGTCGTCGATGCCGTAAAGGTACACGTCGTCCAGCTGGGCCACTTCCGCCTCGATATCGCGTGGCACGGCGATATCCACCATGAACATCGGCCGGCGTCGGCGGGCGACGATCGCGTCGGCCACCATCGAGCGGGTGACCACCGGCTGCCGCGAGGCCGTGGAGCTGATGACGATGTCCGCCTCGGCGAGATGGCGGGGCAGGTCGGCGAGGGAAATGGCGTAACCGCCATAGCGGCTGGCCAGCTCCTGGGCGTTTTCCGGGGTGCGGTTGGCCACGATCAGTCGGCGCACCTTCTTGTCGGTGAGGTGGCGGGCGGCCAGTTCGATCGTCTCTCCGGCGCCGATCAGCAGCACGCAGGCCTGGCGCAGGTCGGTGAACACCTGTTCGGCCAGGCGCACCGCCGTGTAGGCGACCGATACCGTGTGCGCGCCGATGCGGGTATCGGTGCGGACGCGCTTGGCCACGGCGAAGGTGTGCTGCAGCAGCCGCTCCATGGGCGCGCGCAGCGACTGCGCGGAGCGGGCCTGCTGGTAGGCGTCCTTCACCTGGCCGAGGATCTGCGGCTCGCCCAGCACCATGGAGTCCAGCCCTGTGGCCACGCGGAACATGTGGCGGACGGCTTCGTGCTCGTCGTGGCGGTAGAGGAACTCGTCCAGCCGCTGCGGGGTCATACGGTGTTGCCGGGACAGCCACAGGCCCGGCGCGCCCTCGAAGCCCTCTGCCACGCTGCAATAAAGCTCGGTGCGGTTGCAGGTGGAGAGGATCATCGCCTCCTCCACCCCCGGTTGCCGGACGAGTTCGTCCAGCGCCTCCGGGGCTGCCGCGGCGTCGAATGCCACCTGCTCGCGCAGGCTGACCGGCGCGGTGAGGTGATTGAGCCCGAGGGCGATGAGTGGCATGACGGGCTGCGGTCGGCTTCGGTGGCGTCGGCTAAGCTAAGGGCGCATTGTGCGCTCACAAGGGCCGGGCTTCGTGCATCGGCGTGTAGGACGAATTCGGAGAGTAGTGTGCTGAGCGGTCGGTCCAAGTTCAAGCGAGTGCGGCATTTTGTGGCCCTGGGCACCCTCGCGGTGCTCGCCGGCTGTGCCACGACGCCCCCCGGCCCGGGCACCGCGCCCAGGGCCGTGCGCACGGGCGCGCAGCCGCTGGACCGGATGCAGGTGGCCATCGTGCCGCCGGAACGCGACCTCCAGGCCCAGCTGATGGCGGGCGACTTCGCCCTGGCCGCCAACGATCTGAAGGCCGCCTCCGATGCCTATGGCCGCGCGGCCCCCCTCACCGACGACCCCCGCGTGGCCGCGCGCGCCACGGAACTGGCCCTGGCCGTGCACGACCAGGACGCCGCGGCGCGGGGCCTGGCCCGCTGGGCTCGCCTGGGTGCCGGGCCGCTGGAACTGGCCGAGACCCGCGCACGCATGGCGCTGGACCGCGGCGACACGGCCGAGGCCCAGCGCCAGTTGGAGATCATGGCGGGCACGGGCAGTCCGGAGGCCTGGCGCGAGATAGGTCGCACCCTGGCCTCGGGCCGCGATGCCGCGCAGGCCGGCCAGTTGCTCGAGCGCGTGGCCACGCCGCAGCGCCTGCCCAACGATTCCGCGGTCTGGCTGGCCATGGCCGAACTGGGCGAAACCCTTGGCCGGCACGATTACGCCAAAACCATCGGCGACGGCGCGCAGGCGCGTTTCCACGACGGGGTGACCTACGGCTGGGCGGCGCAGCAGCACTTCCGCGCCGGCGACAAGGCGGGGGCCAAGGCCCTGTTCGCCAAGGCCGTGGCGAAGGATCCGGCGAATACGCGGCTTCGCCTGGCCTACGCCACGGTGCTGGCGCAGGGCGACGACGAAAAGGGTGCCGCACGGGTACTGGCCGGTGGCAAGCAGGACGTCGATACCTACATGATGCGGATGACCCTGGCCGCGCGTGCCCAGGACAAGAAGGCCGTGGCCGGGCTGTACGCTGAGATCCGCCGGCAGTCCGACGACGTGCAGGCGGAGAACGCGTTTACGCTGGGCCAGCTGGCCGAGCTGCTGGGCCAGCAGGAGGATGCCCTCGACTGGTACGCCGCGGTCGGCGACGACGACCCGCACATCTTCGATGCCTCCGTGCGCAGCGCCGTCATTCTCCATCTGCAAGGCAAGGACGACGACGCCCACGAGATCGTCGGCAGCCTGCAGACCCAGTACGCCGATCGCCCCGATGCCCTGCGCAAGGCCTTCGCGCTGGACGGCGAGCTGTACATGGATGCCCGGCGCTACACCGCCGCCGTGGATGCCTACGACAAGGCGTTGCGGGTGAAGCCGGACGATCCGGACATGCTCTACGCCCGCGGACTGGCCAACGCCGAAGCCGGCAAGGTGGACCAGGCGGTGGCCGATTTCCGCCAGGTGCTCACCCTGAAACCGGGCGACGTGGAGGCGAGCAACGCGCTGGGTTATACGCTGGCCGACAACGACCGCGACCTGCCCGAGGCCCAGGCCCTGTTGCAGGTGGCCCGGGCCGCGCGCCCGGATGATCCTTCCGTGGCCGATTCCTGGGGCTGGCTGCAGTTCCGCCAAGGTCGCCTGGACCAGGCCGAGACCACGCTGCGCGGGGCCTGGGCCCGCCACAAGGATGGCGACGTCGGCCTGCACCTGGCCGAAGTGCTCTGGGCACGTGGTGCGCACGACGAAGCGCGCAAGCTGCTGGACGAGGTGCGCCGCATCGACCCGAAAAACGCCGCGCTGCCACGGGCCGAACAGAAGCTGCGCCCGCAGGGCTAGGGCGCCTGCCGGCGGTCTCCGCCGTGCCCCATCGCCTCGCCTTTCCTCCCTCGCCGGATCGATCCATGCACCGTCTCGTCAAAACGTCCCTGGTTTCCCTCGCCCTGCTGCTTTCCGCCTGCGCGACCACCCGCCCGCCGGTCCGCCAGCCGGGCGACGCTGCCACGCTGGGCCGACAGGCGCAGCGCGAGCGCGACCTGGCCGATACCGATCACTGGACCCTGCAGGGCAAGCTGTCCGTCTCGGACGGCAAGGACAGCAACTCGGGCACCCTTACCTGGCGACAGGACGGCGACCGCTACGAATTCACCGTGCGTGGGCCGATCACGGGTCGCACCTTCCGTCTTACCGGCGGCCCCGACGGGGCCGACCTGGAAGGCCTGGACGGGGGCACCCGGCACGGCACCGATGCCGAATCGCTCATGGCCGCGACCGTCGGCTGGCAGATTCCCCTGCGTGAACTGAAACGCTGGGCACTGGGCCTGCGTGCGGACACCGGCGCCGCGGACATCGCCTTCGGCGGGGATGGCCTGCCGTCCCGCCTGGTCCAGGACGGCTGGACGGTCGACTACAAAACCTGGGACACGACGCGCCAGCCGGCCATGCCGTTGCGCGTGTTCGCCGAGAAGGCGCCCTATAAGGTGCGCCTGGCGATCGAGGATTGGTCGTTCGCGAAATGAATGTCGAGATTTTCTCCGCCGTCGCGGACCATGCCGACCGTCTTTGCCAGATCGAACGCGCCGCGGTGCAGCTGTTCCGCGGGCATCCGGCCTGGCCGTCATATTCGGCGATGATGCTGCCGCGCGAGATCGTCCACGAGCTGATCGCACGCGGTCGGGCGTGGGTGGCGACGGTGGACGAGGAAGTGGTCGGGTTCGTCTGCCTCGACACCGACGGCACCCCGGACGCGATCGGCATCGCCGAGATCGATGTGCTGCCGGCGTTCGGTGGCCGGGGCATCGGCGCCGCACTGCTCGAGTACGCCTGCGCCTGGGCGCGCGAAGCGGGGTTCCGTCGGGTAGACCTGGGGACGCTGTCGGATGTGCCATGGAACGCGCCGTTCTATGCGAAGCACGGCTTCACCGTGGTCGACAAGCATGCTCCCGGCTTTGCCCGGGCGCTGGCGCGGGACCGTGAAAACGGCTTCCCCGACCACCTGCGGGTCTTCATGAGCCGTGAACTGGCGCCGCTGGGGCCCACCGACTGGACCCGCTGGCCGGCGCCGGCCAAGCTCAACCTGTTCCTGCGCATCGTGGGCCGCCTGGACAATGGCTACCACGCCTTGCAGACGGTGTTCCGCCTGCTCGACTGGGGCGACGAGGTGCGCCTGCGCGTGCGGGCCGACGGTCTCGTCACCCGTCCCGTCGCGGTGCCTGGTGTTCCCGAGGACAGCGACCTGACCGTGCGCGCCGCCCGCCTGCTGGCCGCGGAAACCGGCTGTCCGCTCGGTGCGGAGATCGCCATCGCCAAGCGGATTCCCATGGGCGGCGGCCTGGGCGGCGGCAGCTCGGATGCGGCCAGCGTGCTGGTCGGCCTGAACGCCTTGTGGGGCACGGGACTGGACGAGGACGCCCTGGCGACGCTGGGCTTGCGCCTGGGGGCCGATGTGCCGGTCTTCGTCCGCGGGCGGTCGGCCTGGGCCGAGGGCGTGGGCGAGCGACTGACGACCTTGCGCCTGCCGCGGCGTTGGTACGTGGTGGTCGATCCGGGCGAACACGTGCCCACGGCCGCGCTGTTCGCCGCGCCCGAATTGACACGCCATGCCCCGCAAGCGACAATTTCGGCCTTTGTTTCCGGGGAAGTTGCGGAGAACGCCTTCGAACCCGTGGTTCGTGCGCGGCATCCGCGCGTGGCGGCGGCACTGGACTGGCTGGGCGGCTTCGGCAGCGCGCGGCTTTCCGGCAGCGGTGGCTGCGTGTTCCTGGAAACGAGAACGCACGAGGCGGCGCTTGCCGTCGCTTCACGCTGTCCCGCGGGCTTTACGGTCCACGTGGCGGCAGGCATCGATCCCTCGCCGCTGCAACTCATGCGGCAACGGATCGACGCCGCTGGACACAGGTCGTAAGGACGGGAAGGGCCGCGGGCTGCGGCAGAGCCAGGCGGGCCACATGGCTCGCCGGAACGAATTGTTGGGGCGTCGCCAAGCTGGTTAAGGCACGGGATTTTGATTCCCGCATACGCAGGTTCGAATCCTGCCGCCCCAGCCACCTAACGGTGGCATACACCCGGACCCACCCATCTCACGCCAGGAGTTTCCGTGGATACGTCCACCCCGATGTTGTTTACCGGCAATGCGCACCGCGCACTGGCCGAAGATGTCGCCGCCCGCCTGGGCATTCCGCTCGGCAAGGCGCTCATCGGCCGGTTCAGCGACGGCGAAGCACAGATCGAGATCGAGGAAAACGTCCGCAAGCAGGAGGTGTTTGTCATCCAGCCGACGGGCGCCCCCAGCGCCGAGAACCTGTTCGACCTGCTGGTGCTGATCGACGCGCTCAAGCGCGCGTCCGCCGGTAGCGTCACCGCGGTCATGCCGTATTTCGGCTATGCCCGCCAGGATCGTCGCCCCCGCTCGGCGCGCGTGCCGATCACGGCCAAGCTGGCGGCCAAGATGATCGCCACCGCCGGCGCCGACCGCGTGCTCACGATCGACCTGCACGCCGACCAGATCCAGGGTTTCTTCGATATCCCGGTCGACAACGTGTACGCCTCGCCGGTGCTGCTGGCCGATATCTGGCGTCACCACAGCATGGACGACCTGATCGTGGTCAGCCCCGACGTCGGTGGCGTGGTCCGCGCTCGCGCGCTGGCCAAGCGCCTCGACGATGCCGACCTGGCGATCATCGACAAGCGCCGTCCGAAAGCCAACGTGGCCACGGTCATGAACATCATCGGCGACGTGGACGGCAAGACCTGCGTCCTGGTCGACGACATCGTCGATACGGCCGGCACCCTGTGCGCCGCCGCAGCGGCCCTGAAGGAAAAAGGCGCCCGCAAGGTCGTCGCCTATTGCGTCCACCCGGTGTTGTCGGGTGCCGCCATCACCAACATCGAGGGCTCCCAGCTCGATCAGCTGGTGGTCACCAACACCCTGCCGTTGCGCGACAACGCGCGCGAGTGTGCGAAAATCCGTCAGTTGTCGGTCGCGGAACTGCTCGCCGAGACGATCCGCCGCATCGCCTTCGGCGAATCGGTGAGCTCCCTCTACATCGACTGACCTACCGTTTTCGGGCTTCCCTGGTCGCGGGGAAGCCCTTTACCACCGCCGTAAGGCGGTTTACCTGAGGCAACACCATGGCTACCAATCATCAGCTCACCGCCACGAGCCGCAAGATCGAAGGGAAGGGTGCGAGCCGCCGCCTTCGTACCGCGGGTTTCGTGCCGGGTATCGTCTACGGCGCCGGCGAGGCTCCGCAGGCTATCCAGGTCGTGCACAACGACGTGCTGCTCGGCTCGCGTTTCGAGTCGTTCTACTCATCCGTCATCGACCTCACCGTCGACGGCAAGAAGCAGAAGGTCCTGATCAAGGACTGGCAGAAGCACCCGTACAAGCAGCTCATGCTGCACATGGACTTCCTGCGCGTGAACGAGAACGAGGCCGTCAAGGTCGCCGTGCCCATCCACTTCCTCAACCAGGAAAAGTCGCCGGCCGGCAAGACCTCGGGTCTGGTCATCTCGCACAACCTGACGGAAGTCGTGGTCTCGTGCCTGCCCAAGCACCTGCCGGAGTTCATCGAACTCGACCTGGGCGCGCTCGACGCCGACTCCATCATCCACCTGTCCGACCTCACGCTGCCGGCCAACGTGGAAATTCCTGAGCTGGCCCTGGGCAAGGAACACGACGTTGCCGTCGTCACCGTTGCCGCCATCCAGGAAGAAGTCGATCCGGAAGCGCCGGCCGCCGAAGGCGACGCTCCGACCGAAGAGAAGAAGTAATCGGCTCACGACCCGCGCGCGCCCTGGCGCCGCGGGTCGTGTCCGCTTCGGCACATGGCGACACTACGTCTCATCGTCGGCCTCGGTAACCCCGGGGCCGAATACGTCAGGACCCGGCACAACGCCGGGTTCTGGTGTGTCGACGCCCTGGCCATGGACCAGGGAGAGCGTTGGGCCTTCGACGGCAAGCTGCATGGCGAAACCTGCAAGCTGCGCATCGGTGGCGAAACGGTCTGGCTGCTCAAGCCCGCCACGTTCATGAACAAGAGTGGCATCGCGGTGGCCTCGGCGCTGCGCTACTACAAGATCGCGCCGGAAGAGTGTCTCGTCGCCCACGACGAACTGGACCTCGCGCCCGGCACCGTCCGCATGAAATTCGACGGCGGCCACGGCGGCCAGAACGGATTGCGCGACATCATGGCCCACCTGGGCCACGGCAAATTCCATCGCCTGCGGGTCGGCATCGGCCACCCGGGGCACAAGGACAAGGTCACCCCGTGGGTGCTCGGCCGACCCAATGCGGCCGACGAGGACGCCATCATGCACGGCATCGGGCGCGCGTTCGACGTGCTGCCGCTGGCGCTGGATGGCAAGTTCGACGAGGCGATGAAGCGCCTGCACACGGTCGCCTGACCGCACCACTCACCTATACCGGACAACATCGCCATGGGCATCAAATGCGGCATCGTCGGCCTGCCTAACGTCGGCAAGTCCACCCTTTTCAACGCGCTCACCAAGGCCGGCATCGCCGCCGCCAACTTCCCGTTCTGCACGATCGAGCCCAACACCGGCATCGTTCCCGTGCCCGACCTGCGCCTGAGCGCGCTGTCGGATATCGTGAAGCCGCAGCGCGTGATTCCCACCACCATGGAGTTCGTCGACATCGCCGGCCTGGTCGCCGGCGCGTCCAAGGGCGAAGGTCTGGGTAACAAGTTCCTCGCCCACATCCGCGAGACCGACGCCATCGCGCACGTCGTGCGCTGCTTCGAAGACGGTAACGTCATCCATGTCGCCAACAAGGTCGATCCGATCGCCGACATCGAGACGATCGACACCGAGCTGGCGCTGGCCGACCTGGAAGCCGTGCTGAAGGCGCTCGATCGTGCCACGCGTTCGGCCAAGGCCAACGACAAGGACGCCATCGCGAAGAAGCCGGTGCTGGAAAAACTCCGTGTCGCCCTCGACCAGGGCAAGTCAGCCCGCTCGGCCGGGCTGGACGCGGAAGAAAAGGCGCTCGTGCGCGACATGTTCCTCATCACGATGAAGCCGCTGATGTACATCGCCAACGTGGCGGAAGACGGCTTCGAGAACAACCCGCACCTGGATGCCGTCCGCGCGCGCGCCGTGGAAGAGGGTGCCGAGGTGGTGGCCATCTCGGCCGCCATCGAGGAAGAACTCTCGCAGATGGAAGAGGCCGACCGCGACGAGTTCCTCAAGGATCTCGGGCTCGACGAGCCGGGCCTGAATCGCGTGATCCGCGCGGGCTACAAGCTGCTTGGCCTGCAGACGTATTTCACCGCCGGCGAGAAGGAGGTTCGCGCCTGGCAGGTCCGCGCCGGTTCCACCGCGCCGCAGGCCGCCGGTGTCATCCATACGGACTTCGAGCGCGGTTTCATCCGTGCCGAGACCGTCGCCTACGACGACTTCATCAAGTTCAAGGGCGAGCAGGGTGCGAAGGAAGCCGGCCGGCTCCGGCTGGAAGGCAAGGACTACCTGGTCAAGGAAGGCGACGTGCTGCACTTCCGATTCAACGTCTGAGCGCATGCGTTAAAGGGTGAAACGAAAAGCCTCGCTCGTGCGAGGTTTTTTTGGTTCTTCACGCATGAGCGTGGCCGTCCCGAAGCCAGAGCCAGAGCCAGAGCCAGAGCCCGTTGCTCGTATGGCGCGGCGAGGAGGCGCTGGGTGGTCACACTCTGCGCTCGGGCAGCGGCCGCAAGCGGCCGAACTCGCTCAGAGCGTAACCACCCAGCGCCTCTGCGACGACAGAGGTAGCGGGAGTGGAAAAGCAAAGCGTTGGCGATCTCGGGCGGACTATCCTGGAGATGCGCCCGTGCGAAGCCGCGAGCGTTTCTCTCCCGGTAGCGCGCGAAGAACTTTTTTGCAGCTGAGTGAATTCAACTGCCGTCCTGGCCGCGAAGGTTTCTTCACCTGGCGATTAAATCGCTTGCAATTGAATAGTCGCATCCCTACATTCCCGTCATGAGCAAGCCCTCCCTCCCCGAAGGCGTCGAAGCCCCGCGCACGCTCGACGGCCAGCTCTGCTTCGCCCTCTATTCGGCCAACCTGGCCATGGGCAAGCTCTACCGTCAGTTGCTGGCCAGGCTGGACCTCACCTACCCGCAGTACATGGTCATGCTGGTGCTGTGGGAGCGCGACGGCATCACGGTGTCCGGGCTGGGCGAGCGGCTGTTCCTCGATTCGGCCACGCTGACGCCGCTGCTCAAGCGCCTCCAGGCCGCGGGCCTGGTCGAGCGCACGCGCGGCACGCAGGACGAGCGCCAGGTGATCGTGACGCTGACCGCGCAGGGCAGGGCATTGCGGGAGAAGACGGGCGATGTGCCTGTCCACGTCTTCTGTGCCACGGGGTGTGAAATGGACGAACTGGCCGCACTCAAGCGGCAGCTGGAAGCCTTGCGCGCCAGCGTGCTCGAAACCACGAAGGGCTGACACCAAGGCTGGGCATGCCCGCCCCCGCCCGGTGACGGGCAGGGTACCTCCGCCGCCTCAGCCCGTGATTTTCCGCTGCATATGGTCCAGGTACTGGTCCAGTTCCGCCACGCTGGCGAACACTTCGGCCACCGGCACCGCCTTGACGATCTCGAACACCTTCTTTACCTGCGGCTGCGGGTTGAGCAGCAGTACGCGTCCGGCCCGGTCGTGCATCTGCTTGCGCAACTGCGCCAGGCTGCGGAGCCCCGCGCTGCTGATGTAGTCCAGTGCGGAAAGGTCGACGATCAGGGTGCCGCCGTTGTCCACCAGGGGCGTGATATCCCGCAACGCCTCGTCGAACTCGCCGAAGGACGCGGCATCCAGGCGGCCCTCGAGCCAAACGGTGCTGTGTTCGGGGGTGGGGGATTCGCTGCGGACGATCAGGGTCATCGGGTGGACTCGTCGGACGGGGAGGGATCGAAGCGGATCACGACACGGTTGCCGTATTCGTCGTGTGCATAGTCGAAGGCGCTGGCGATGCTGCGCGCGAGGTGCAGGCCGAGGCCCCCGATGTCGCGCTGGGCGATGTCGCCCGGCAGCTCCGGCGAAGGGAGTTCCATCGGATCGAACGCGGCACCGTCGTCGCGCAGTTCCAGGCAGACGCTGGCGCTTTCGATCTCCATGCGGATGTCGATGCGGCCCTCGCGGCCATCGGGGTAGCCGTGACGCACGGTGTTGACCAGGAGTTCCTCCAGCACCAGTCGTACGTCGGCACGGCAGGCGATGTCGATGTCGCTGCGATCGAGGATGTCTTCGGCGCGATCCAGCGCCAGGAAGACATCCTCCAGGCGGTTAGAAATGCGCAGTCGCATCGAGGTGCGCTCCCTGGGTCTCGGTGTCGTGCCAGGTGAGCGCGAGCAGGGCGATGTCGTCGTAGGCCGGCGCGCCCTCGACATAGGCGTCCACGTCGCCGAGAACGCCTTCCACGTAGGCCTCGGGCGTCGCGCCTTCGGCGACGCGCGCCACGCTGTCCAGTAGCGAATGGGCGCCGTAGAGGCGCTGGTCGCCGGCATGTGCCTCGCTGACACCATCGGTGTACATGAGCACGGTGTCCCCTCCCAGCAGCGTGAGTACCCGGACAGGGTAGCGCGCCTCGCGGTCCAGGCCGAGAGCCGGGCCGGTTTCCACGTCGATCAGGATGGCAGAGCCGCCCGCCCGCAGCACGGGCTGTTCGTGGCCGGCGCTGGCCATCGAGAGCATGCCGGTTTCCGTTTCCACCACGCCGCACAGCAGGGTCACGAACATGCAGGTGTCGTTGCCCTTGCACAGTTCGCGGTTCAGGGCGCCCAGGATGTCGCTGGGCGAGCGGGCATGGGTGGCAAGGGTGCGGGCCAGCGTGATGGTGCGGGCCATGAACAGCGCGGCCGGCACGCCCTTGTCAGACACGTCGCCGACCATGACGCAGATATGCCGGGCCCCCAGAGCGAAGTAGGTGTAGAGATCGCCACCCACGGCCTGGGCCGGCCGCAGGGCGGCATAGAGCTCGAGCCGGCCGTCCTCCGCCAGCCAGTGCGGCTTGGGGATCAGGGCGAGCTGGATCTGCCGGGCGATCTCCAGTTCGCTGGCGACGCGCTCCTGGTCGCGTGCCGTGCGCTTGGCCAGGTCGATGTGGCCGGCCAGTTCGTGGCGCATCTGGTCGAAGGCGCGGGTCAGGCGACCCACCTCGTCGTCCCGTCGGACGCGGGGCAGTACGAAGTCCAGGTCGCCCCGCGCGACGTTCTCGGCGCGCTCCGCGAGCACGCCCAGCGGTGCCATCAGCCGGCGCGTGATGAACAGCGCGATCAGCGAGACGCCGGCCAGCGCCAGCACGCCCAGCAGGATATCGACCAGGTAGGTGCGCCGCAGATCGGCCAGCACGGCCCGCTCGGGCATGCTCAGGCCGAAGGTCCAGCGGGTGCCCTGGATGGTTACGAGGTAGACCCACACCGGCTCGCTGACCCGTGCACCCATCTCCGGGGTGAGGCGGGTGGCGGGCTGGCCGGACGCGATGGCTTCACGCAGCGGATGGCTGGCGCGGCTGCCGATGTACGAAGCCCAGTCGTGCGCCAGGAATACCCCGTCGCCGTCCACGACGAAGCCGGAGGCATGTCCGGGCTTGTTCAGCTGCGACACGACGCGCTGCAGCCAGTCGAGGCTGATCGTGGCATCGGCGACGCCGATCACCGGCACCCGGTCGCCGCCTTGGATGGCGACCGAGTAGCCGATCAGCGTGCGGCTTTCGCCCGCGGCATGGAACGGCGGCTGCCAGCAGCCGCCATCGCAGTTCAGGCCGCGGATGAACCACGGTGAGCGCCAGTAGGACTCGGGGTCCGCGCGCCGGCTACCCATGACCAGGCTGCCGTCCGCGGCGCGGCGGGCCACGGGGGCATCGTCGTTCCGGGGTGTGGATGTGTTGCGCGGCACGAACGCGGCGCTGATATCGACGATGTCCGGGTGGGCGGCCAGCGTGTCGCGAATCAACGGCGCGGCCTGGTCGCGCCGGTCGCGCAGGAGGAACGCCAGTGTGCGCGCCACCGTGCCGACCCCGTCGATGCGGCCCTGGATGCGCAATGCGGCCGAGTCGGCGATGGCGGCGGCCTCGCGCTGGGTCTGGGCGAGGGTCTGTTCGCGCGTGTGGGTCAACAGCAGGCCGCCGGTGACGACCATGACGATCGCCGATCCCAGGAGCACGGCCAGGGCAAGCCGTGAGGCGACACTGCGAAGGACCATCGATGGCTCCATGGGATGACGGTTCCGAATCTATGCCGGGCAGGGCGGTACGACAAGCGGTCCAGCCGCCATAATGCGGCTTTCCCCAGCAAGGTTGCGGCATGTCCGGCACCCAGCGAGAAGTCGAGTTCCGTTTCCTGGCGCAGCCGACCGACGTGAACTTCGGTGGCAAGGTCCATGGCGGCATGGCCATGAAGTGGCTGGACCAGGCGGGGTACGCGTGTGCGGTCGGCTGGAGCGGCGCCTATTGCGTCACCGTGTCGGTCAGCGGCATCCAGTTCCTCGCGCCTATCCTCATCGGCGACCTGGTCACCGTGCGCGCCCGGCTGATCCATACGGGCACCTCCAGCATGCACCTGGCCGTGGACGTGCTGGCGCGCGACCTGCGGAGCGGTCAGGAGCGCCTGGCGACCAGCTGCGTGATGGTCTTCGTCGCCATGGACAAGGCCGACGGCGGCAAGCCTACCCCGGTGCCGCCCTGGAAGCCTGTGGAAGCGCGGGACCTCCGCCTGCAGGAATACGCCCTGAAACTCATGGAGATGTCGCGCGCGATGGAGCCGCTGGTACAGGCCACCCGAGAAGCCTGAGACGCCGGCTCTTCCCATTCCCGATCGGCATCGCTACACTGCGCGGCTCGCTCACCGACTACCCGTATCGGTGGGCTGTCCGGGCCGTCGGAAGTCGTCATCGCATGTGAACTCAACGTGCGGAAGTTATTGACAGTTTCCGGGGCGCTCGCGACAATAGGCGTTCTATGTTGGAGGAATACCCAAGCGGCCAACGGGGGCAGACTGTAAATCTGCTGGCTTACGCCTTCGGTGGTTCGAATCCACCTTCCTCCACCAGACGAGTTCCGCGCAGTGCGGGAGTAGTTCAATGGTAGAACTTCAGCCTTCCAAGCTGATTGTGCGGGTTCGATTCCCGTCTCCCGCTCCATTGTCCTAACGCGCGCTGCGTTCGTGCTCATGTAGCTCAGTCGGTAGAGCACTTCCTTGGTAAGGAAGAGGTCGCTGGTTCGATTCCAGTCATGAGCACCATCTTCGTCGCCTGCGGCGGTTCCTTTTTTACTATCTCATTGGCTCCAGCGGAGTTTAGCGCTCATGGCAAAGGGTAAGTTCGAACGTAAGAAGCCGCACGTCAACGTCGGCACCATCGGTCACGTCGATCACGGCAAGACCACGCTCACGGCTGCCCTGACCAAGATCGGCGCCGAGCGTTTCGGTGGCGAATTCAAGGACTACGGTTCGATCGATGCGGCGCCGGAAGAGAAGGCGCGCGGCATCACGATCTCGACCGCGCACGTGGAATACGAATCGCCGATGCGCCACTACGGCCACGTCGATTGCCCGGGCCACGCCGACTACGTGAAGAACATGATCACGGGTGCCGCGCAGATGGACGGCGCGATCCTGGTCTGCTCCGCCGCCGACGGCCCGATGCCGCAGACGCGTGAGCACATCCTGCTCTCGCGCCAGGTGGGCGTGCCGTACATCGTGGTCTTCCTGAACAAGGCGGACATGGTGGACGACGCCGAGCTGCTCGAGCTGGTGGAGATGGAAGTCCGCGAACTGCTGTCGAAGTATGAGTTCCCGGGCGACGACACCCCGATCGTGCACGGTTCGGCCCGTCTCGCCCTCGAGGGCGACCAGTCCGAGATCGGCGTGCCGTCGATCATCAAGCTGGTCGACGCACTCGACAGCTGGATCCCGGAGCCGGAGCGCGTGATCGACAAGCCGTTCCTGCTGCCGGTGGAAGACGTGTTCTCGATCTCGGGTCGTGGCACGGTGCTGACCGGTCGCGTCGAGCGCGGTATCGTCAAGGTGGGTGACCCGGCCGAAGTGATCGGCCTGAAGGACACCCAGCAGACGACGGTCACGGGCGTGGAGATGTTCCGCAAGCTGCTCGACCAGGGTCAGGCCGGTGACAACGTCGGCGTGCTGGTTCGCGGCCTGAAGCGTGAAGACGTCGAGCGCGGCCAGGTGCTGGCGGCTCCGAAGTCGGTCACGCCGCACACCGAGTTCGAGGGTGAGGTGTACATCCTGTCGAAGGACGAGGGTGGCCGTCACACGCCGTTCTTCAGCAACTATCGTCCGCAGTTCTACTTCCGTACCACGGACGTGACCGGTTCGATCAAGCTGCCGGAAGGCGTCGAGATGGTGATGCCGGGCGACAACGTGAAGATCTCGGTGACCCTGGGCTTCCCGATCGCCATGGACGAAGGCCTGCGCTTCGCGATCCGCGAAGGCGGTCGTACCGTCGGTGCCGGCGTCGTCGCCAAGATCGTCAAGTAAGAAAAGTGATGTCCGCCCTTCGGGGCGGGCACCCGGTCGCGGGGCGGGTCGGTCTTCGGGCCGCCCGCCCCGCGGTTCAACGGTTTTATTTGTACGCCAGTAGCTCAATTGGCAGAGCAGCGGTCTCCAAAACCGCAGGTTGGGGGTTCGAGTCCCTCCTGGCGTGCCACTTTCGAGGAACCACGGCGGTTGACGTCGGACGCAGGCAGGCGATTTCGCTAGCCACGTTCGTAAGGCACCCTGCCAAGCGCGCATGAACACCAAGGCAGAACAAGCCAGGACTATGGGCCCGGCCGATTTCGGCAAGCTGGCGCTCGCGCTGGTCGTGCTCGTCGCCGGCATCGTCGGCTTCTACTATTTCAGCGATAACCCGAGCGTGCCGTCTTTCGCGCGCGTCGTCGGCGTTATCGCTGCGGTCGTCGCCGCGATGGCGATCGGTGCCTTCACGGTGCCCGGCCGCAAGCTGCGCGGTTTCGTCTCCGAATCGCAGTTCGAGTTGCGCAAGGTCGTCTGGCCGTCGCGCGACGAAACGTTGAAGACCACCGGTATCATCATCGTGGTCGTCATCATTCTCTCGCTGCTGATGGGGCTGATCGACTGGTTGTTGAAGACCATCGTGCTCGATTGGCTGCTTAAACTCGGACATTGAGGTAAGGCATGAGCAAGCGCTGGTACGTGGTTCACGCCTATTCGGGTTTCGAACAGCAGGTTCGCAAGGCCCTCAACGAGCGCGTCGTGCGCGAGGGCATGGAAGAGAAGTTCGGTGAGATCCTGGTTCCGACCGAGGAAGTCATCGAGATGCGCGGCGGCCAGAAGCGTCGCAGCGAGCGCAAGTTCTTCCCCGGTTATGTCCTGGTCCAGATCGAGACGGATACGAACGGCAAGGTGCCGCGTATCGACGACGAATGCTGGCACCTGGTCAAGGAAACCCCCAAGGTCATGGGGTTCATCGGCGGCACCGCCGATCGTCCCCACCCGATCCGTGACACGGAAGCCGAGGCCATCCTCAGTCGTGTCCGCGAAGGTGTCGAGAAGCCCCGCCCGAAGGTCCTCTTCGAGCCGGGTGAGATGGTCCGTGTCACCGAGGGTCCGTTCAACGACTTCAACGGCGTCGTCGAGGAAGTCAATTACGAAAAGAGCCGCCTGCGTGTCGCGGTGCTCATTTTCGGTCGTTCTACCCCGGTCGAACTCGAGTTCGGCCAGGTGGAGAAGGCCTGACGGCCTCCTGGCGGGGTCGCTCCCGCCCCTCCGGCACGGGGTTTGCTTAACCCAGGTCGGACGCCTATAATGCCCGGTCCACGCTGGAGCTTTTTGCTCCGGCGTGTCCGTGTTTAAGGGGTTCGCAGGCGCGAATCCCACCACCACCAGGGAAGGCCAACAGCGAGGAGCCGCAAGGCGCCAGCACTCGCGAGGAACGTAAGATGGCAAAGAAAGTCATTGGTTACATCAAGTTGCAGGTCAAGGCCGGTCAGGCCAATCCGTCGCCGCCCGTGGGTCCCGCCCTCGGTCAGCGCGGCCTGAACATCATGGAGTTCTGCAAGGCGTTCAATGCCGCCACGCAGAAGCTCGAGCCGGGTCTCCCGATCCCGGTCGTGATCACGGCCTACTCGGACCGTACCTTCACCTTCATCACGAAGACCCCGCCGGCCTCGATCCTCCTCAAGAAGATCACGGGCGTGGCCAAGGGCTCGCCGAAGCCGAACACCGACAAGGTCGGCAAGGTCACGCGCGCCCAGCTCGAGGAAATCGCCATGGCGAAGGAGCCGGATCTCACGGCTGCCGATCTCGAAGCCGCCGTGCGTACCATCGCCGGCAGCGCGCGTTCCATGGGTCTGGTAGTGGAGGGTTAAGACATGGCAAAGCTCACGAAGCGTATGAAGGCCGCATCGGCCGCCGTCCAGCCCGGCAAGACCTACGGTCTCGACGAAGCGCTGAAGATCGTCAAGGACAACGCCAAGGCCAAGTTCGGCGAGTCGGTCGACGTCTCGGTCCGTCTGGGCATCGACGCGAAGAAGTCCGACCAGGGCGTTCGCGGTTCCTCGCTGCTGCCGCACGGCACCGGCAAGACCGTTCGCGTCGCCGTGTTCGTGCCGCCGGGTGAGAAGGCCGATGCCGCTCTCGCCGCGGGCGCCGACGCCGTCGGCATGGACGACCTCGCCGAGAAGATGGCCGCTGGCGATCTCAACTACGGCCGCGTCATCGCCACCCCCGACGCCATGCGCGTCGTCGGTAAGCTCGGCCAGGTGCTCGGTCCCCGTGGCCTGATGCCGAATCCGAAGGACGGCTCGGTCACCGCCGACGTCGCCACGGCCGTCAAGAACGCCAAGGCCGGCCAGGTCAAGTTCCGCAACGACAAGGGTGGCATCATCCACGCCACCATCGGCAAGGCGACGTTCGAAGCCGCCCAGCTGGCCGACAACCTCAACACGCTGATTGCCGACCTGCTGAAGGCCAAGCCTTCGGCTGCCAAGGGTCAGTATATCCAGCGCGTGTCGCTGTCGAGCACCATGGGCGTGGGCGTGCCGGTCGATACCTCGTCCGTGAACACCTCGGCCAAGTAATCGGTTTTACGGCCCCCGCCGGCTTGCCGGTGGGGGAACGTTTTTGAGGGCAGCCCCGGTCGCAAGGCCGTGGTAGCCGTCAAAGACCGTAGGCGCGTTCAGCGCGCGACGGCGACGAGCAGGGAGCTCGTGTTGGCATGGATACGCCGTCGTCGTTAGCGGGTTCGCTTAATCGGATGCCTCGCGGTGTCCGGCCTGCGTAGATGGTGTAGCCCCTTCCGTATTCGTTTCGAATGGGGAAAGGCCACCACCCGGGACACGTCGTGTCCCCGACGTCAGGACGATGTCGCCCAGGACCGCAAGCGGCAGGAGTCGCAAGCGGAGTTCAATTGGAGGAGTGCAATGGCTCTCAATCTGTCCCAGAAGCAAGAAGTAGTCGCCGAGCTGGCAGAAATCGCCGCGAAGGCTCACTCCCTGGTCGCTGTCGAGTACGCAGGCACCACGGTCTCTCAGATGACCGCGATGCGCAAGAAGGCTCGTGAGTCGGGTGTTTTCTTGAAGGTTGTCAAGAACACGCTCGCCGCGCGCGCCGTGGCCGGTACCGAGTTCGAGGTCGTCAAGGACGCCCTGGTCGGTCCGCTGCTGTATGCGTTCTCGCTGGAAGAGCCCGGTGCTGCCGGGCGCGTGATCAAGGAGTTCGCGAAGGCGAACAACAAGCTCATCCCGAAGGTCGTTTCGGTGGAAGGCAAGCTGCTTCCCCCGGCGCACGTCGACGTGCTCGCGTCGCTGCCGACCCGCCAGGAAGCGCTTGCGATGCTGGCCCGCGTCCTGTCCGAACCGGCTGCGATGTTCGCACGCGCCGTCAAGGCAGTGGCCGACCAGCAGGGTGGTGGCGAAGCCGCCGCCGAGGCCCCGGCCGAAGCCGAACCCGCCTAAGCTCGCTGACTTTTCTCATCGAAACCATTTAAAAGGTAAGAAACAATGTCCACCCTGACCACCGAACAGATCGTCGAAGCCATCAAGGCCAAGTCCCTGATGGAAATCATGGAGCTGGTGAAGTCGATCGAAGACACCTTTGGCGTCTCGGCCGCTGCCCCGGTTGCCGCTGCTGCTGCCGGCCCGGCCGCTGCCGCTGTCGAAGAGCAGACCGAGTTCGACGTCATCCTGAAGTCCGCTGGCGACAAGAAGGTCGACGTCATCAAGGCTGTCCGCGCCATCACCGGCCTGGGCCTGAAGGAAGCGAAGGACCTCACCGAAGCCGGTGGCGTCGTGAAGGAAGCTGCATCGAAGGACGACGCTGCCAAGTTCAAGAAGGATCTGGAAGCTGCCGGCGCCACGGTCGAACTCAAGTAATCGGCGCCTTGCGCGCCAGTAGTTCGACATAGCGTCAAGTGAGCCTGGGGGCGTAAGTCCCCGGGCTTTGGCCGTTCAATGGTCTGTTCCACGCACCACGTTCCCCGCGCTATGCACGTGCAATACGTCGTCCCTGTCGGAAATGGGACATCGGGAGTCGAGGGCAGCGATGCCCTGCGGTACGAATCTCGATCTCCGATTTTCGATTTATCCGATTTTTGATCGACCCATTACTGAGCCGAGGCGGTACCCACCATGACCTACTCGTTTACCGAGAAGAAGCGCATCCGTAAGGATTTCGGCAAGCGCCCGCCCGTCCTGGGCGTGCCCAACCTGCTGACCATCCAGACCGACTCGTACAAAGAATTCCTGCAGGAGCAGGTCAGCTCCAAGCATCGCGAGGAGAAGGGCCTGCACGCCGCGCTGAAGTCGGTGTTCCCGATTTCCAGCTACTCCGGCAACGCCGCGCTCGAATACGTCGACTACAGGCTCGGCGAACCCGCGTTCGATGAACGTGAATGCCGCAACCGTGGCATGACCTTCGGTGCGCCGCTGCGCACGACGGTCCGCCTGGTTATCTACGACAAGGACAGCCCGGCGTCGAAGAAGGCCGTGAAGTACGTCAAGGAGCAGGAGGTCTACATGGGCGAGATCCCGCTCATGACCGACACCGGCACCTTCATCATCAACGGCACCGAGCGCGTCATCGTCTCGCAGCTGCACCGTTCGCCCGGCGTGTTCTTCGATCACGACCGCGGCAAGACGCATAGCTCGGGCAAGCTGCTGTTCTCGGCCCGCGTCATTCCTTACCGTGGCTCGTGGCTGGACTTCGAGTTCGATCCGAAGGACGCGCTGTTCACCCGTATCGATCGTCGCCGCAAGCTGCCGGTGACGGTGCTGCTGCGCGCGCTCGGTTACGGCAACGAAGAGATGCTCGACATCTTCTTCGAGCACAACGTGTTCCATCTCGGCAAGAAGGGCGGCGTCATGCTCGACCTGGTCGCCGAGCGCCTGCGTGGTGAAACCCTGTCCTTCGATCTGTTGATCGACGGCAAGGTGCTGGTGGAAGCCGGCAAGCGCATCACCGCGCGCCACGTGCGCCAGTTGGCCAGCGAGAAGATCACCACGCTCGAAGTGCCGGACGATTACCCGGTCGGCCGCATCGTGGCCGTCGACATGATCGACAAGGACACCGGCGAGATCATCGCCGCGGCCAACGACGAGCTGACGCTCGAGCACCTCGAGAAGTTCCGCAAGGGCGGGATCGAGACCGTGCCGACGCTTTACGTCAACGACCTGGATCGCGGTGCGTACATCTCGAACACGCTGCGCATCGACAACACGCGCACGCAGCTCGAGGCCCTGGTTGAAATCTACCGGATGATGCGTCCGGGCGAGCCGCCGACCAAGGACGCCGCGCAGAACCTGTTCTTCAACCTGTTCTTCACCTTCGACCGCTACGACCTCTCGGGCGTCGGCCGCATGAAGTTCAACCGTCGTGTCGGCCGCAAGGACGTCGTCGGTCCGGGCGTGCTCTACGACCACAAGTACTTCAGCGAGCGCAAGGAAGAGGAATCGCAGCGTCTGGTCGCCGAGCAGGGCGAGACCTCCGACATCCTCGACGTACTCCGCGTCCTGATCGACATCCGCAACGGCACCGGTACGGTCGACGATATCGACCACCTCGGTAACCGTCGCGTGCGCTCGGTCGGCGAAATGGCGGAAAACACTTTCCGCATCGGTCTGGTCCGTGTCGAGCGCGCGGTGCGCGAGCGCCTGTCGCTGGCCGAGTCCGAGGGTCTGACCCCGCAGGAACTGATCAACGCCAAGCCCGTCGCGGCGGCGGTGAAGGAGTTCTTCGGTTCGTCGCAGCTCTCGCAGTTCATGGATCAGAACAACCCGCTGTCCGAAGTGACCCACAAGCGCCGCGTGTCGGCGCTCGGGCCGGGCGGCCTAACCCGTGAGCGCGCCGGCTTCGAAGTGCGCGACGTGCACCCGACTCACTACGGTCGCGTCTGCACCATCGAAACGCCGGAAGGCCCGAACATCGGCCTGATCAACTCGCTGGCCGTGTACGCCCGCACCAATGCCTACGGCTTCCTCGAGACGCCGTACCGCAAGGTCGAGAGCGGCAAGGTCACCGACAAGGTCGATTACCTCTCCGCGATCGAAGAGGGCGACCACGTGATCGCGCAGGCGAACTCGCCGCTGTCGAAGGAGGGCAAGTTCCTCGAAGACTTCGTGTCCTGCCGCTTCCGTGGCGAGTCCGAGCTGCGTCCGTCGGCCGAGATCAACTACATGGACGTCTCGCCCATGCAGACGGTGTCGGTGGCGGCGGCGCTCGTGCCCTTCCTGGAGCACGATGACGCGAACCGCGCCCTGATGGGCGCGAACATGCAGCGCCAGGCCGTTCCGACCCTGCGCAGCCAGAAGCCGCTCGTCGGCACGGGCATCGAGCGCGCCGTGGCGCGCGACTCGGGCGTCACCGTGTCCGCCAAGCGCGGCGGTGTCATCGACCAGGTCGATGCCGCACGTATCGTCGTGCGCGTCAACGAAGTGGAAGTGGACGAGAACGACGCCGGCGTCGATATCTACACGCTCACCAAGTACACCCGCTCCAACCAGAACACCAACCTCAACCAGCGTCCGCTGGTGAACGTCGGTGACGTGGTCGCCGTGGGCGATACCCTGGCGGACGGCTCCTCGACCGATCTGGGCGAGCTTGCGCTCGGCCAGAACATGCTCGTGGCCTTCATGCCGTGGAACGGCTACAACTTCGAAGACTCGATCCTGATCTCCGAGCGCGTGGTTCAGGAAGATCGCTATACCTCGATCCACATCGAGGAGATGACCTGCATCGCCCGTGACACCAAGCTGGGCGCCGAGGAAATCACGGCCGATATCCCGAACGTCGGCGAGCAGGCCCTGGCCCGCCTCGATGAGTCCGGCATCGTCTACATCGGTGCGGAAGTGAAGGCCGGCGACATCCTGGTCGGCAAGGTCACGCCCAAGGGCGAAAGCCAGCTGACCCCGGAAGAAAAGCTCCTGCGTGCCATCTTCGGCGAGAAGGCCTCGGACGTGAAGGACAGCTCGCTGCGCGTGCCCCCGGGCATGGACGGCAACGTCATCGACGTGCAGGTCTTCACCCGCGACGGCATCGAGAAGGACAAACGCGCCAAGCAGATCGAAGAAACCGAACTGAAGCGGATCCGCAAGGATCTGGACGACCAGTTCCGCATCCTCGAGGGCGCGATCTACGCCCGCATGCGCTCGCAGCTGGTCGGTAAGTCCGCGATGAGCGGTCCGGGCGGTCTCAAGCGCGGCGTGGTCATCGACGACGCCTACCTCGATACGCTCAAGAAAGACGACTGGTTCAAGATCAACGTCAAGGAAGAGGAAGTCTCGGAGTTCCTCGAGCGCGCGGCCGACCAGGTCAAGCGCCATCGCGAGGCCTTCGACAAGCGCTTCAAGGAGAAGCAGGGCAAGATCACCCAGGGCGACGACCTCGCCCCGGGCGTGCTCAAGATGGTGAAGGTGTACCTCGCCGTGAAGCGCCGCATCCAGCCGGGCGACAAGATGGCAGGCCGTCACGGTAACAAGGGTGTGGTCTCGATGATCGTCCCGGTCGAGGACATGCCGTTCTCCGCCGACGGTCGTCCGGTCGACATCTGCCTGAACCCGCTGGGCGTGCCGTCGCGTATGAACATCGGTCAGATTCTCGAGGTCCATCTGGGCTGGGCCGCCAAGGGCCTGGGCCACAAGATCTCGGCCATGATCGAAGCCAACGAGAAGCCGGCCAAGCTGCGCGAGTTCCTCGACGAGGTCTACAACCACGGCAACGCCGGTGCGGAAGGTGCGGTGCGCCATGTCGACCTCAAGTCGATGACGGACGCCGAGATCATCCAGCTGGCCGACAACCTGCGTGACGGCGTGCCCATGGCGACGCCCGTCTTCGACGGTGCCGAAGAGACCGAAATCAAGCACATGCTGAAGCTCGCCGATCTGCCGGAATCCGGCCAGACGACCCTCTACGACGGCCGTACCGGCGAGGCGTTCGATCGCCCGGTCACCGTGGGCTACATGCACATGCTCAAGCTGAACCATCTCGTCGACGACAAGATGCACGCGCGTTCCACCGGTCCGTACTCGCTCGTTACCCAGCAGCCGCTGGGCGGCAAGGCGCAGTTCGGCGGCCAGCGCTTCGGCGAAATGGAAGTCTGGGCGCTCGAAGCCTACGGCGCGGCGTACACCCTGCAGGAAATGCTGACCGTCAAGTCGGACGACGTGCAGGGCCGTAACCAGATGTACAAGAACATTGTCGACGGCAACCACGAGATGGCCGCGGGCATGCCGGAATCCTTCAACGTGCTCGTGAAGGAAATCCGCTCGCTCGCGATCGACATCGAGCTGGAAGAGATCAAGTGATCGTCGCGGCTACCGGAGATTACGCATGAAAGACCTGCTCAATCTGTTCAACCAGCAGCGACAGACGCTGGATTTCGACGCGATCAAGATCGCCCTGGCATCGCCGGAGCTGATCCGTTCGTGGTCGTACGGCGAAGTGAAGAAGCCGGAAACCATCAACTACCGCACGTTCAAGCCCGAGCGTGACGGTCTGTTCTGCGCGGCCATCTTCGGCCCGATCAAGGACTACGAGTGCCTGTGCGGCAAGTACAAGCGCATGAAGCACCGTGGCGTGGTCTGCGAGAAGTGCGGCACCGAGGTCACCCTGGCCAAGGTCCGTCGCGAGCGCATGGGCCACATCGAGCTGGCTAGCCCGACCGCGCACATCTGGTTCCTGAAGTCGCTGCCCTCGCGCATCGGCCTCATGCTGGACATGACGCTGCGTGACATCGAGCGCATCCTGTACTTCGAAGCCTTCGTAGTGATCGACCCGGGCTTGACCGCGCTCGAGCGCGGCCAGCTGCTCAGCGAAGACCAGTACCTGGAAGCGACCGAAGAGCATGGCGACGAGTTCGACGCCCGCATGGGTGCCGAGGCCGTCTACGAGCTGCTGAAGAGCCTCGACCTGCCGGGCGAAGTCATTCGCCTCAAGGAAGAGATCACGGCGACCAACTCCGAGACCAAGCTCAAGCGCCTCACCAAGCGCGTGAAGCTGATCGAGGCGTTCCTGGAATCCGGCAACAAGCCGGAGTGGATGGTCATGACCGTCCTTCCCGTGCTCCCGCCGGACCTGCGTCCGCTGGTGCCGCTGGATGGCGGCCGCTTCGCCACGTCCGACCTGAACGACCTGTACCGCCGCGTCATCAACCGCAACAACCGCCTGAAGCGCCTGCTCGAACTCGCTGCACCGGACATCATCGTCCGCAACGAAAAGCGCATGCTGCAGGAATCGGTCGATGCGCTGCTCGACAACGGCCGTCGCGGTCGTGCCATCACCGGCACGAACAAGCGCGCGCTGAAGTCGCTGGCCGACATGATCAAGGGCAAGCAGGGTCGCTTCCGCCAGAACCTGCTCGGCAAGCGCGTCGACTACTCGGGCCGTTCGGTCATCGTGGTCGGTCCGACGCTGCGCCTGCACCAGTGCGGCCTGCCGAAGAAGATGGCGCTCGAGCTGTTCAAGCCCTTCATCTTCGCCAAGCTGCAGGCTCGTGGCGAAGCCACGACCATCAAGGCCGCGAAGAAGCTCGTCGAGCGCGAAGAGGCCCAGGTGTGGGATATCCTGGAAGACGTGATCCGTGAACATCCGGTCATGCTCAACCGTGCCCCGACCCTGCATCGCCTGGGCATCCAGGCGTTCGAGCCGGTCCTGATCGAAGGCAAGGCGATCCAGCTGCATCCGCTCGTCTGCACGGCGTTCAACGCCGACTTCGACGGTGACCAGATGGCCGTCCACGTGCCGCTGTCGATCGAGGCGCAGCTCGAAGCCCGCGCCCTGATGATGTCGTCGAACAACATCCTGTCGCCCGCCAACGGCGAGCCGATCATCGTGCCGTCGCAGGACGTCGTGCTCGGTCTGTACTACATGACCCGCGAACTGATCAACGCGAAGGGCGCCGGTATGGTGTTCGCGAACGTCGGCGAAGTGCGTCGTGCGTACGACAACCGTGCCGTCGAACTGCACGCCAAGGTCAAGGTGCGCGTGCACATGACCGAGCAGGACTCGGAAGGTGCTACGTCGTCGCGTACGGCCATCGTCGATACGACGGTCGGTCGCGCGCTGCTCATGGAGATCATCCCGGACGGCCTCCCGTTCGCGCTGGTCAACACCGAGCTGACCAAGAAGAACATCTCGCGCCTGATCAACCAGAGCTACCGTCTGCTCGGCCTGAAGGAATCGGTCGTGTTCGCCGACAAGCTGATGTACACCGGCTTCCGTTTCGCGACGCGCGCCGGTATCTCCATCGGCATCGACGACATGAAGATCCCGGCCGAGAAGAAGGGCATCCTCGAGGAAGCCGAGAAGGAAGTCGTCGAGATCCAGGAGCAGTACCAGTCGGGCCTGGTCACCGCCGGCGAGCGCTACAACAAGGTCGTCGACATCTGGAGCCGCACCAACGAACTCGTCGCCAAGGCGATGATCGACGGTATCGGCACCGAGAAGGTCGAGGACGCCGACGGCAAGACGGTCAACCAGAAGTCGATGAACTCGCTGTACATCATGGCCGACTCCGGCGCGCGTGGTAGCGCGGCGCAGATTCGTCAGCTGGCGGGTATGCGCGGCCTGATGGCCCGTCCGGATGGCTCGATCATCGAGACGCCCATCAAGGCGAACTTCCGCGAGGGCCTCAACGTCCTGCAGTACTTCAACTCGACCCACGGTGCCCGTAAGGGCCTCGCGGATACCGCGCTGAAGACCGCCAACTCCGGTTACCTCACGCGTCGTCTCGTCGACGTGGCGCAGGACGTCGTCATCACCGAGCACGATTGCGGCACGGAAGACGGCGTCATGATGTCCCCGATCGTCGAAGGCGGTGACGTGGTCGAGCCGTTGCGCGATCGCGTGCTCGGTCGTGTCGTGGTCGAGGACGTCTACGCCCCCGGCGACGACGACCAGCCGATCGTCACCCGTGACACGCTGCTCGACGAATACCTGGTCGACAAGCTCGACAAGGCCTCGGTGCAGCTGATCAAGGTGCGTTCGCCGATCACCTGCCGCGCAAGCCACGGCGTGTGCGCCCTGTGCTACGGCCGCGACCTGGCCCGTGGTCACCTGGTCAACATGGGTGAGGCCGTGGGCGTCGTCGCCGCACAGTCCATCGGTGAACCGGGTACCCAGCTCACCATGCGTACGTTCCACATCGGTGGTGCGGCGTCGCGTGCGGCTGCGGTCGACAACGTTACGGTGCGTACCACCGGTGCGCTGAAGTTCAACAACCTGAAGTCGGTCGAGCATAACCAGGGTCACCTGGTCGCCGTCTCGCGTTCGGGCGAAGTGAGCGTCATCGATGCCAACGGTCGCGAGCGCGAGCGTTACAAGGTGCCTTACGGCGCGACCATCTCCGTCAAGGACGGCGATCCGGTCAAGTCGGGCCAGACGGTCGCCAACTGGGATCCGCATACCCATCCGATCGTCACGGAAGTGGCCGGTGTGGTGCGCTTCATCGACTTCATCGACGGCATCACCGTGCAGTCGCAGACCGATGAACTGACCGGCCTGGAGTCGGCGGTGGTCACCGATCCGAAGCGTCGCGGTACGCAGGCCAAGGATCTGCGCCCGATCGTCCGCCTGGAAGACAGCAAGGGCCGTGAGCTCAAGCTGCCGGGTACGGACATCGCGGCCCAGTACTTCCTGCCGGCCGGCGCCATCGTGTCGATCCAGAACGGTACGGAAGTGGGCGTGGGTGACGTGGTCGCCCGTATCCCGCAGGAAACCTCGAAGACCCGCGACATCACGGGTGGTCTGCCGCGCGTGGCCGATCTGTTCGAAGCCCGCAAGCCGAAGGAGCCGGCGATCCTCGCGGAGCGCTCGGGTATCGTCAGCTTCGGCAAGGACACCAAGGGCAAGCAGCGCCTGATCATCAAGGACGTGGACGGTAACGAGCACGAGGAGCTGATTCCCAAATGGCGTCAGGTCATCGTCTTCGAAGGCGAGCATGTGGAGAAGGGCGAGACCGTCGTCGACGGCGAGCCGAATCCGCACGACATCCTGCGCCTGCTGGGTGTAGAGCCGCTGGCTTCGTACCTGGTCAAGGAAATCCAGGACGTCTACCGCCTGCAGGGCGTGAAGATCAACGACAAGCACATCGAAGCGATCATTCGCCAGATGCTGCGCAAGGTCGAAATCACCGAGGCGGGCGACAGCACCTACCTGCGCGGTGAGCAGGTCGAGCGCGTCCGGATCAACGAGGAGAACGACCGTGCCGAGGCTCGTGGTGAGCGTCGCGCCGGGTTCGAATCGGTCCTGCTGGGCATCACCAAGGCCTCGCTGGCCACCGAGTCGTTCATCTCGGCGGCATCGTTCCAGGAGACCACCCGCGTCCTCACCGAGGCGGCGGTTCGTGGTACCCGGGATACGTTGCGGGGCCTGAAGGAAAATGTTATTGTTGGGCGGCTAATCCCTGCAGGTACGGGTCTGGCATACCACGCTTCGCGTCGTAGCCAGGGTGGTCTGACGGCTTCGGAGCTCGAAACCCTCTCGGGTTCGGCACCGGCCGTTTCGTTCGCCGAAGCCCCTGTCGGGTCCAACGATAGCGCTGAGTAAGGCCCGTATTCCGGGTTTTGCTCGTACATACGAAATGAGGCGCAGGGACGCGCCTCGTGTTCGGATTCAGGGACGATGGGCGCCGGCTCGCTTCGTGGGCGGCGCACGTCAACAACGTTTCTCTGGCGGGCCGATCTTTCGGTCTGCCTTTATGTTTCTCAGGAATAGCTTCGCATGACGACAGTCAACCAGTTGGTGCGCAAATCCCGCAGCCCGAAGGCGTACAAAAGCGCTTCCCCGGCCCTGCAGAGCAGCCCGCAGCGCCGCGGCGTCTGCACGCGCGTGTATACGACCACCCCGAAGAAGCCGAACTCGGCACTGCGTAAGGTTGCCAAGGTGCGCCTGACCAACGGTTTCGAAGTCATCAGCTACATCGGTGGCGAAGGTCACAATCTCCAGGAGCACTCGGTGGTCCTGATCCGCGGCGGTCGCGTCAAGGATCTCCCCGGTGTGCGTTACCACACGGTTCGCGGCAGTCTCGACTGCGCCGGCGTGACCAAGCGTCGCAAGTCGCGCTCGAAGTACGGCGCCAAGCGCCCGAAGAGCTGAGTAAAGGACAAGAATTATGTCGCGTAAAGGTTCCCATCCCGCCCGTGTGGTCCTCCCGGACCCGAAGCACGGAAGCCAGCTGATTGCCCGTTTCATCAATATGGTGATGAAGTCCGGCAAGAAGTCCGTCGCCGAATCCATCGTGTACGGCGCTCTCGAAGAAATCGGCAAGAAGCACGCTGAAGCCGTGCAGCTCGTCGAGAAGGCCCTGGGCAACATCGCCCCGGCCGTCGAGGTGAAGTCGCGTCGTGTCGGTGGTGCCACGTACCAGGTGCCGGTCGAAGTCCGTCCGGGCCGTCGTATGGCGCTTGCCATGCGCTGGGTGATCGACGCGGCGCGCAAGCGCGGCGAGACGTCCATGCCGCGCAAGCTGGCCGCCGAACTGCTCGAAGCCTCGGAATCCCGTGGCGGCGCCGTCAAGAAGCGCGAAGAAACGCACCGCATGGCGGAGGCCAACAAGGCCTTCTCGCATTACCGCTGGTAATTTCAGCTCCAGATTGAGGAAAGACCGTGGCACGCACTACGCCCATCGAGCGCTACCGCAACTTCGGCATCATGGCTCACATCGACGCCGGCAAGACCACGACCACCGAGCGTATCCTGTTCTACACCGGTGTCAGTCATAAGATTGGCGAGGTGCATGACGGTGCCGCTACGATGGACTGGATGGAGCAGGAGCAGGAGCGCGGCATCACCATCACTTCCGCTGCCACCACGGCATTCTGGAAGGGCATGGACCGTTCGCTGCCCGAGCACCGCTTCAACATCATCGACACCCCGGGACACGTCGACTTCACCATCGAGGTGGAGCGTTCGCTCCGCGTGCTCGACGGTGCGGTGTTCGTGCTCTGTGCCGTCGGTGGCGTGCAGCCGCAGTCCGAAACCGTCTGGCGCCAGGCCAACCGGTACAAGGTGCCGCGTCTCGCGTTCGTCAACAAGATGGACCGCACCGGCGCGAACTTCGACAAGGTGGTCGGTCAGCTCAAGGCTCGCCTTGGCGCCAATCCCGTGGCGATGCAAGTACCGATCGGTGCTGAAGACAACTTCGAAGGCGTCGTCGACCTCCTCAAGATGAAGGCGATCCGTTGGGACATGGAGTCCCAGGGCATGAAGTTCGACTACATCGACGTGCCGGCCGGGCTTCAGGCTCGTGCGGAAGAAGATCGCACCAAGATGATCGAAGCCGCGGCGGAAGCCACGGAAGAGATGATGGACAAGTACCTGGGCGGCGAAGAGCTGACCGAGGCCGAGATCATTGAAGGCCTGCGTCTGCGTACGCTGCGTAGCGAGATCATCCCGGTGTTCTGCGGCACGGCGTTCAAGAACAAGGGCGTCCAGGCGATGCTCGACGCGGTCGTCAACCTGCTTCCGTCGCCCCTCGACCGCCCGCCGGTCGAAGGCATCGACGAGAACGAGCAGCCGGATACCCGCGAAGCGAAGGACGATGCTCCGTTCTCCGCGCTGGCGTTCAAGATCATGACCGATCCGTTCGTCGGTGCGCTCACGTTCTTCCGTGTCTATTCGGGCACGCTGAATGCGGGCGACCCGGTTTACAACCCGGTCAAGTCGAAGAAAGAGCGCATCGGCCGCATGCTGCAGATGCATGCCAACGAGCGTCACGAACTGAAGGAAGTCCGCGCGGGCGACATCGCCGCTGCGGTCGGCCTGAAGGACGTCACGACCGGAGATACGCTCTGCTCGCAGGACAAGATCATCACTCTCGAGCGCATGTCGTTCCCGGAGCCGGTGATCTCGATGGCGGTCGAGCCGAAGACCAAGTCGGACCAGGAAAAGATGGGTGTCGCCCTCGGCCGTCTGGCCGCGGAAGATCCGTCGTTCCGCGTCAAGACGGACGAAGAGTCGGGTCAGACGATCATCTCGGGCATGGGCGAGCTTCACCTGGACATCCTGGTGGACCGCATGCGTCGCGAGTTCAACGTCGAGGCCAACGTGGGCAAGCCGCAGGTCGCTTACCGCGAAACGATTCAGGCCGCGGACGTCAAGTCGGACTACAAGCATGCCAAGCAGTCGGGTGGTAAGGGTCAGTACGGTCACGTCGTGATCGAGCTGTCGCCGATCTCCGACGCCGATCGTGCCGATCCCAAGATTGCACCGTCGATCAAGGACGACTTCCTCTTCATCAACGACATCTCCGGTGGCGTGATCCCGAAGGAATTCATTCCTTCGGTCGAGAAGGGTCTCCGTGAGACGATCACCAGTGGTCCGCTCGCGGGCTTCCCGGTGGTGAACGTGAAGGTCAAGCTCGTCTTCGGTTCGTACCATGACGTCGACTCCTCGGAAATGGCGTTCAAGCTCGCGTCGTCGATGGCGTTCAAGCAGGGTTTCGCCAAGGCGAAGCCGGTTCTGCTCGAGCCGATCATGAAGGTCGAAGTCGTGACGCCGCCTGACTACGTCGGTGACGTGATGGGCGATATCTCGCGCCGTCGCGGCATGCTGACCGGTCAGGAAGAAACGCCGTCGGGCAACACGATCAACGCGATGATCCCGCTTGGCGAGATGTTCGGTTATGCGACGACGATCCGCTCGCTGTCGCAGGGTCGTGCCACGTTCACGATGGAATTCGATCATTACGAGCCGGCGCCGAGCAACATCGCCGAAGAGGTCATGAAGAAGTCCTGATCGGGCTTCTTCATTAAAACTTTCAACGATTTTTCAGAGGTTTCAGAGTCATGGCAAAGGGTAAGTTCGAGCGCAAGAAGCCGCACGTCAACGTCGGCACCATCGGTCACGTCGATCACGGCAAGACCACGCTGACGGCCGCGCTGACCAAGATCGGCGCCGAGCGCTTCGGTGGCGAATTCAAGGACTACGGTTCGATCGATGCGGCGCCGGAAGAGAAGGCGCGCGGCATCACGATCTCGACCGCGCACGTGGAATACGAATCGCCGATGCGCCACTACGGTCACGTCGATTGCCCGGGCCACGCCGACTACGTGAAGAACATGATCACGGGTGCCGCGCAGATGGACGGCGCGATCCTGGTCTGCTCCGCTGCCGACGGCCCGATGCCGCAGACGCGTGAGCACATCCTGCTCTCGCGCCAGGTGGGCGTGCCGTACATCGTGGTCTTCCTGAACAAGGCAGACATGGTGGACGACGCCGAGCTGCTCGAGCTGGTGGAGATGGAAGTCCGCGAACTGCTGTCGAAGTACGAGTTCCCGGGCGACGACACCCCGATCGTGCACGGTTCGGCCCGTCTCGCCCTCGAGGGCGACCAGTCCGAGATCGGCGTGCCGTCGATCATCAAGCTGGTCGACGCACTCGACAGCTGGATCCCGGAGCCGGAGCGCGTGATCGACAAGCCGTTCCTGCTGCCGGTGGAAGACGTGTTCTCGATCTCGGGTCGTGGCACGGTGCTGACCGGTCGCGTCGAGCGCGGTATCGTCAAGGTGGGTGACCCGGCCGAAGTGATCGGCCTGAAGGACACCCAGCAGACGACGGTCACGGGCGTGGAGATGTTCCGCAAGCTGCTCGACCAGGGTCAGGCCGGTGACAACGTCGGCGTGCTGGTTCGCGGCCTGAAGCGTGAAGACGTCGAGCGCGGCCAGGTGCTGGCGGCTCCGAAGTCGGTCACGCCGCACACCGAGTTCGAGGGTGAGGTGTACATCCTGTCGAAGGACGAGGGTGGCCGTCACACGCCGTTCTTCAGCAACTATCGTCCGCAGTTCTACTTCCGTACCACGGACGTGACCGGTTCGATCAAGCTGCCGGAAGGCGTCGAGATGGTGATGCCGGGCGACAACGTGAAGATCTCGGTGACCCTGGGCTTCCCGATCGCCATGGACGAAGGCCTGCGCTTCGCGATCCGCGAAGGCGGTCGTACCGTTGGTGCCGGCGTCGTCGCCAAGATCGTCAAGTAAGAAGGACGGTCGGGCAGGGTGACCTGCCTGGGTGTCCCGAAGAAGCGGAGGCGAAAGCCTCCGCTTTTTTTATGGCACACCTCTTCCCTTTTTCTGATCGATCCGCTATAATCGCCGAGTTATATCAGCCAGATCGCCTTCAAGGCGACGGCTCACAGCGAAATGAGGCGCACGGAATGTGCTTCGAGTTCGCAGGCATGGATGCCGAATGGAGTGCCGACTGGGTCACGGAGCGAGAGTTCTGTTGATCCGTATCGTTGTGTATTCTATACTTTTCTGTCTTGGCGGATCGTTTATGCGGTCCGCCTCGACTTTTTCGGGTCGCCCGGATGGCTTCATGCCAGGCCAGGGCGGCCCGTCGCGACACCTGCAAGTAGCTACATGGGCTGTGCGGGGCGGCGAGAAGCCACTCCGAATCACAAGAACGTTCTTTCGATAACAGGACACGGTTTTATGGCGAACCAAAAGATTCGCATTCGGCTCAAGGCCTTCGATCATCGCCTGATCGATCGTTCGGCCAGCGAAATCGTCGAGACGGCCAAGCGCACTGGCGCCACGGTCCTCGGCCCGATCCCGCTGCCGACCAAGATTGAGCGCTACACCATTCTGGTGTCGCCGCACGTCGATAAAGATGCCCGCGACCAGTACGAGACCCGTACGCACAAGCGCGTTCTGGACATCATCGACCCCAACGACAAAACCGTGGACGCGCTCATGAAGCTCGATCTCGCGGCTGGCGTTGACGTGCAGATCAAGCTCGGCTGAGCGGATAAAAGGATACGAAGATGAGTATCGGACTGGTTGGCCGCAAGTGCGGCATGAGCCGGCTCTTCACCGAAGACGGCCGCTCGATTCCGGTGACGCTGATTGAAGCGACCCCGAATCGTGTGACGCAGGTGAAGACCGAAGAAAACGACGGCTACAGCGCCGTGCAGGTAACGACGGGCGCCAAGCGTGCCTCGCTCCTGACCTCGCCGCTGAAGGGTCATTACGCCAACGCCAAGGTCGAGCCGGGCCGCGGTCTGTGGGAATTTCGCGTTTCCGCGGAAGACGCAGGCAAGTACGCGATCGGCACCGAGATCAAGGCGGATGACGTCTTTACCGTCGGTCAGACGGTCGACGTCGCCGGCGTGTCGAAGGGTAAGGGTTTCCAGGGCACCATCAAGCGTCACCATTTCAAGATGGGCGATGCCACGCACGGTAACTCGCTGTCGCATCGCGCCCCTGGCTCGATCGGCCAGCGCCAGACGCCGGGCCGCGTGTTCCCTGGTAAGAAGATGTCGGGCCACATGGGCGCGGTCAATCGCACCCAGCAGGGCCTCGAAGTGGTCAAGGTCGATGCCGAGCGTCACCTCATCGCTGTCAAGGGCGCTGTCCCTGGCGCGCCGGGTGGCGATGTCGTGATCCGTCCGACGACCAAGGGCTGAGGAGAGACGCCATGGAACTCAACGTTATTGGCGCCAAGGCGCTCACCGTGTCGGACGACGTGTTCGGCGGCGAGTACAAGAAGGCTCTCGTGCACCAGGTCGTCACCGCCTATCAGGCGGCTGGCCGTGCCGGCACGAAGGCTCAGCTGTCTCGCGGTCAGATGTCCGGTACGACCAAGAAGTTCAAGAAGCAGAAGGGTGGCGGTGCTCGCCACGGCGATTACCGCGCCCCGATCTTCGTCGGCGGTGGTGTGACGTTCGCGGCCAAGCCGCGCAGCTTCGAGCAGAAGGTCAACCGCAAGGCGTATCGCGTCGCGATTCGTTCCATCGTTGCCGAGCTCAACCGTCAGGATCGCCTGAAGGTCGTGACCGAGCTGTCGATGGAAGCCCCGAGCACCAAGGGCATGATCGCGAAGCTCGCCGAGCTCGAAGTCAAGGGTCGCGTGCTGCTGGTGTCGGAAGACGCCACCGAAGCGCTGTACCTGTCCGCCCGCAACATTCCGTATATCCACGTCGTCGACGTGCTGGCCCTGAATCCGGTCAGCCTTGTCGGTAGCGACTACGTCGTCATGACGGTGGACGCGGTCAAGAAGGTCGAGGAGTGGCTCGCATGAGCACCGAACGCACGCTCAATACGCTTCGCGCGCCGCACATCTCCGAGAAGTCGGCTCGCCTTGCTGAGAACAACCAGTACGTTTTCGTCGTGGCGCCTGAGGCGACCAAGGCCGATGTCCGTGCAGCGGTGGAACACCTTTTCGACGTCAAGGTCGAGAACGTGAACCTCGTGAACACCAAGGGCAAGGTCAAGTCGTTCCGCAATCGCACTGGCAACCGCCAGGGCAAGCGCAAGGCCTACGTGCGCCTCGCCGACGGTCATACGATCGACGTGTCGGCCAAGGCCTGAGCCAGGAGTTGAATTGAGATGGCACTGATCACTCACAAGCCGACCTCCCCGGGTCGTCGCGACGCAGTCAGCGTACGGACCGAAGGTCTGTACAAGGGCGCTCCTTACGCGCCCCTGACCGAATCGCAGTCGAAGACCGGCGGTCGCAACCATTACGGTCGCATCACCACACGTCATCGCGGCGGCGGTCACAAGCAGGCGTACCGCATCATCGATTTCAAGCGCGACAAGGAAGGCATTGCCGCCGTTGTCGAGCGTCTTGAATACGATCCGAACCGCACCGCGCACATCGCGCTGCTGTGCTACGCCGACGGCGAGCGCCGCTACATCATCGCGCCCAAGGGCGTGTCGGTGGGCGACCGTCTCGTGTCCGGTTCCGACTCCCCGATCAAAGCGGGTAACTGCCTGCCGCTTCGTTCGATCCCGGTCGGTTCCACGATCCACTGCATCGAGATGAAGCCGGGCAAGGGTGCGCAGATCGCACGCTCCGCCGGTGCCTCGGTCCAGCTGGTCGCTCGCGAGCAGGGCTATGCCACGCTGCGTCTTCGCTCCGGCGAAATGCGTCGCGTACCGGTTGAATGCCGCGCCACCATCGGTGAAGTCGGCAACTCCGAGCACAGCCTGCGCAAGCTCGGCAAGGCCGGTAAGAAGCGTTGGGCCGGCATTCGTCCTACGGTTCGCGGCGTCGTCATGAACCCGGTCGACCATCCGCATGGCGGTGGTGAAGGCAAGACCTCGGGCGGCCGTCATCCGGTCTCGCCGTGGGGCACGCCGACCAAGGGCTACAAGACGCGTAACAACAAGCGCACCGAGCAGTTCATCGTGCGTCGTCGCAAGTAATTAGGAAACGATTATGCCGCGCTCTCTAAAAAAAGGTCCGTTCGTCGACCTGCACCTCGTGAAAAAGGTGGAAGCCGCCGTTTCCGCCAATAACAAGCGTCCGATCAAGACCTGGTCGCGTCGTTCGATGATCCTGCCGGAGATGGTCGGTCTGACCATCGCCATCCACAACGGCCGCCAGCACGTGCCTGTGTTGATCAACGAGAACATGGTCGGGCACAAGCTCGGCGAGTTCGCGGTGACCCGCACGTACAAGGGCCACGCCGGCGACAAGAAGGGCAAGTGATGAGCACCGAAGCCAAAGCGATCCTGCGCAGCGCCCGCATCTCGGCGCAGAAGGCACGCCTGGTGGCTGACCTGGTCCGCGGTATGCCCGTGGGCCGAGCCAGCGACGTGCTCGCCTTCACCAACAAGAAAGCCGCTCACCTTGTTCGCAAGGTGCTGCTCTCCGCCGTCGCCAACGCCGAGAACAATCTCGGTGCGGACGTGGACGAGCTGAAGGTCGCCCGCATCTTCGTCGATGAAGGTCCGGCGATGAAGCGCATGTACGCCCGCGCCAAAGGCCGCGGTTCGCGCATCCTGAAGCGCACCAGCCACATCACTGTGGTTGTTGGCAACTGACTGGGGTAAGAGACGATGGGTCATAAAGTTCATCCCACCGGTATCCGCCTCGGCATTGCCAAGGACTGGAACTCGAAGTGGTACGCAAACAAGGGTGAGTACGCGGTGTATCTGCAGGCCGATCTCAAGGTCCGCGAGATGCTCCGCAAGAAGCTCGCCGCCGCCGGCATCTCGAAGATCCAGATCGAGCGCCCCGCCAAGACCGCCCGCGTGACGATCTACACCGCCCGTCCGGGCGTGGTGATCGGCAAGAAGGGCGAGGACATCGAGAAGCTGCGTAAGGAAGTCACCGACATGATGGGCGTTCCGACGCACATCAACGTCAGCGAAGTCCGTAAGCCGGAGCTCGACGCCCAGCTTGTCGCCGAATCGATCGCTCAGCAGCTCGAGCGTCGCATCATGTTCCGCCGCGCGATGAAGCGCTCGGTCGGCAACGCGATGCGCCTCGGTGCCCTGGGCATCAAGATCAACGTCTCCGGTCGTCTGAACGGCGCCGAGATCGCTCGCTCCGAGTGGGCCCGTGAAGGTCGTGTTCCGCTGCACACCCTGCGTGCGGACATCGACTACGGCACCGCCGAAGCCAAGACCCAATACGGCATCATCGGTGTCAAGGTGTGGGTCTACAAGGGTGAGATCTTCGATCTGGCGGCTGCCACGGCCGAGTCGAAGGAAGACCAGCAGCCTCAGCAGTCGCGCCGCGATGGTGGTGAAAACCGCCGCGAGCGGACGGCCAAGTAAGGAGTGTTGCCATGTTGCAACCTAAGCGCACCAAGTTCCGCAAGCAGTTCAAGGGCCGCAATGACGGCCTGGCGTTCAACTCCAACCTCGTGAGCTTCGGCGAGTACGGCCTCAAGGCGACGACGCACGGTCAGCTGACCGCGCGCCAGATCGAAGCGGCCCGTCGTTGCATCACGCGCTTCGTCAAGCGTGGCGGCAAGCTCTGGATCCGCGTGTTCCCGGACAAGCCGATCACCCGCAAGCCGATCGAGGTTCGAATGGGCGCCGGTAAGGGTAGCGTCGAGTTCTGGGTCGCTCCGATCCAGCCCGGTCGCATGCTTTATGAAATCGAAGGTGTCGACGAGACGACGGCACGCGAAGCGTTCCGTCTGGCCGCAGCCAAGCTGTCCGTCCAGACCCAGTTCGTCTCCAGGGCGGTGATGTAATGGCCAGCAAAGATATCAACCAGAAGTCGGCGGAAGAGCTTAAGCAGGATCTGCTGGACCTTCGCAAGGAGCAGTTCAATCTGCGCATGCAGAAGGGCTCCGGTCAGCTCACTCAGCCGCACCAGCTGCGCCGCGTTCGGCGTGACATCGCCCGCACGAAGTTCGTGCTCGGCGCTAAGAAGTAAGGACGGCGGACATGAGTGATAACACGAAGACGGCGCGCACCCTCACGGGGCGTGTCATCAGCAACAAGATGGACCATACCGTAACGGTACTGATCGAGCGTCAGGTGCAGCATCCGCTGCTCGGCAAGATCATCCGCCGCTCCACGAAGCTTCACGCACATGACGAGACCGGTGCGAACGAGGGTGACCTGGTGCGGATCGCGGAATGCCGTCCGCTGTCGAAGACCAAACATCACCGCGTGGTCGAAATCGTCACGCGCGCTGAAGTCTAAGGAGAAGAGCAGCCATGATTCAGGTGCAGAGCTCGCTTTCCGCCGCGGACAACAGCGGTGCGAAGGAAATGATGTGCATCAAGGTGCTGGGCGGCTCGAAGCGCCGTTATGCCAGCGTCGGTGATGTGATCAAGGTGACCATCAAGGACGCCATTCCTCGCGGCAAGGTCAAGAAGGGTGAGGTGTATAACGCCGTGGTGGTTCGTACCGCCAAGGGTGTGCGCCGCGCCGACGGTTCCGTGATCCGTTTCGACGGTAACGCGGCCGTGCTCCTCAACAATAAGCTCGAGCCGATCGGTACCCGTATTTTCGGGCCGGTTACTCGCGAGCTGCGCAACGAGAAGTTCATGAAGATCGTCTCGCTCGCGCCCGAAGTGCTCTGAGCGGAGGCCAGACATGAACCGTATCCGCAAGGGTGATAACGTCGTCGTCATCACCGGCAAGAACAAGGGGCAGCGCGGCGACGTGCTGCGCGTCGATGGCGAGCGCGTCGTCGTCTCGAACGTCAACCTGGTCAAGCGTCACACCAAGCCGAACCCTCAGGCCAACCAGCCGGGCGGGATCGTCGAACGTGAGGCCTCGATCCATATCTCCAACGTACAGCTCTTCAACTCCGCCACCAACAAGGGCGAGCGCGCTGGCACCAAGACGCTCGAGGACGGGCGCAAGGTGCGCGTGTTCCGCTCCGGCGAAGAAGTCGACGCGTAAGGAACCGAAGTCATGACCCGTCTTGAAACGTTTTACAAAGAGTCGGTAATGCAGAAGCTCACTGAGCGCTTCGGTTACCAGAACGTCATGCAGGTGCCCCGCATCACGAAGATCACGCTCAATATGGGCGTCGGCGAAGCCGCCGGTAATAAGAAGATCCTCGACAATGCGGTCGCCGACATGACCAAGATCGCCGGCCAGAAGCCGATCACGACGAAGGCCCGCGTGTCGGTCGCTTCGTTCAAGATCCGCGACGGTTGGCCGATCGGTTGCAAGGTCACGCTGCGTCGTGCCCAGATGTGGGAATTCCTGGACCGCCTGATCAACATCTCGTTGCCGCGTACGCGCGACTTCCGTGGTGTCTCGGGCCGCGCCTTCGATGGTCGTGGTAATTACAACTTCGGCGTCAAGGAACAGATCATTTTCCCGGAAATCGACTTCGATCAGGTTGATGCGCTGCGCGGTATGGATATCTCCATCACCACCACCGCCAAAACCGACGAAGAAGCCAAGGCGCTGCTGGAAGCCTTCAGCTTCCCGTTCCGCAACTGATCACAGGTAGAACATGGCAAAGACCTCAATGGTCGAGCGCGACCTCAAGCGCACCAAGCTCGTCAAAAAGTACGCTGCAAAGCGTGCGGAATACAAGGCGATCGTCCTTAGCGCGACCGCTTCGTACGACGAGAAGATGGAAGCCCAGACCAAGCTGCAGAAGCTTCCCCGTGATGCGAGCCCGTCGCGCCAGCGTAACCGCTGTGCACTGACCGGTCGTCCGCGCGGCGTCTACAGCAAGTTTGGCCTCGGTCGCAACAAGCTCCGCGAAGCCACCATGCGTGGTGACGTCCCGGGCCTGCGCAAGGCCAGCTGGTAAAACCAGCCTCCGCTTCGGTGGGGCAGGGCGCTCCTGGACAAAACTTGTCCGGGGCGTCTCATGCTGCTATAGTCGTTGGTCTGCGCAATGCAGACCGACGATGTGTCGGCACTAAAATTTAAGATTTCCGGTCATACGGATATCGGTACTCTCAAGGGTTTTTCTTATGAGCATGACTGATCCCATCGCCGATCTGTTTACGCGCATCCGTAATGGCCAGGCATCTGGCAAAGCGGTTGTTCGTATGCCGTCGTCGAAAGTGAAGCTGGCCCTGGCCAAGCTTCTGCAGAACGAAGGCTACATCCTCGACGCCCGTACCGCTGACGAAGCGGGCAAGCCGGTCCTCGAGATCAAGCTGAAGTACTTCGAAGGCCGTCCGGCCATTGAAACCATTTCCCGTGTCAGCCGTTCCGGTCTCCGCGTCTACCGCGGCAAGGACGAACTGCCGAAGGTCCTCGGTGGCCTGGGTATCTCGATCATCTCGACTTCCGCCGGTCTCCTGACCGACGCGCAGGCCCGTTCCAAGGGTCTGGGCGGCGAAGTCATCGGCCAGGTGGCGTAAGGAGTACCGACATGTCACGTGTAGCCAAGCTCCCCATCACCCTCCCGAAGGGCGTTGAACTCTCCGTTGCCAATGGCACGGTCTCGGTCAAGGGCCCGAAGGGCACCCTGACGACCCACGAGCTGCCGGGCGTTTCGCTCTCGCAGGAAAACGGCGTCGTTTCGATCGTTCTCGCCGATGGCGCCGACGACAAGTTCGGTGGCACCGCCCGCGCGATCATCGCCAACATGGTCACCGGTGTTGCCAACGGCTTCGAGAAGAAGCTCGAACTGGTCGGCGTCGGTTATCGCGCGCAGCTCCAGGGCAAGGCCGTCAACCTGTCCCTCGGCTTCTCGCACCCGGTCGTCTTCGACGCGCCGGAAGGCATCACCATCGAAGTCCCGACGCAGACGGAGATCCTTATCAAGGGTGCCGACAAGCAGCTCGTGGGCCAGACGGCCGCCAAGATCCGTGCTTTCCGTTCGCCGGAGCCCTACAAGGGCAAGGGCGTTCGCTACGCCGGCGAGAAGATCATCCTGAAGGAAGCCAAGAAGGCCTAATCGGCCTATCCGCTTTCTGGAGACGAGAAGATGAACAAGAATACATCCCGCCTGCGCCGCGCCAAGTCGACCCGTGCCCACATCCGTGAGCTCGCCGTCGCCCGCCTGAGCGTGCACCGCACCGGTCAGCACATCTACGCCCAGGTCTTCGCACCGAACGGCACCGTCGTGGCAGCCGCCTCGACCGTGCAGAGCTCGGTTGCCGAGGGTCTCAAGAGCAAGAAGAACGTCGAGGCCGCCATCACGGTGGGTCGCATCGTTGCCGAGCGCGCCAAGGCCGCCGGTATCGAAGCCGTCGCGTTCGACCGCTCGGGTTTCCGTTATCACGGTCGCATCAAGGCTCTGGCCGATGCGGCGCGTGAGGCCGGCCTCAAGTTCTAAGAGGCGTCAGGCCACGGCATCGGCTCCTCGGGGCCGGTGTCGCCCGATGTACCTACAACACCAAGCGGCGACCAAGCCGTAAACAGAAGTCCCGGCTAACCATCATTCCGGGCTATCAGGAAAAGAGATGTCCTCGACAGATCGCGAAAATTCGGACGGCATGCTTGAAAAGCTTATCGCCGTCAACCGCGTGGCCAAGACCGTCAAGGGTGGCCGCCAGATGAGCTTCACCGCGCTGACGGTCGTCGGCGACGGCGAAGGCCGCGTGGGCTTTGGTTATGGCAAGGCACGTGAGGTGCCGGTCGCCATTTCCAAGGCCATGGAACGCGCCCGCCGCAACATGGTGTCCATCGAACTCAACAACGGCACGCTGTGGTACGCCATTAAGGCCAACCACGGTGCGGCTCGCGTCTACATGCAGCCTGCCTCGCAGGGTACCGGCGTCATCGCCGGCGGCGCCATGCGCGCTGTCCTCGAAGTGGTCGGTGTGAAGGACGTGCTGGCCAAGGCCGTCGGCTCGCGGAACCCGATCAACCTCGTCCGCGCGACGATCAAGGGTCTGCAGGCCGTCGCCTCGCCGAAGCGCATCGCCGCCAAGCGTGGCAAGACGATCGAAGAGGTCCTCGGCAATGGCTAAGAAAAATGAAACCGCCGCTGGCGGTACTGTCCGCGTGCGCCTGGTCAAGGGTCTGCGTGGCGTGCAGGGTCGGCATCGTCTGAGCGTCAAGGCCCTGGGCCTGAGCAGGATCAACGATGTCCGCGAACTGAAGGATAGCCCGCAGGTCCGTGGCCTTATCAACACGGTCTACTACCTGGTTCGGGTCGAGGAGTAAGTCATGCGTCTTAACGATCTCAGGCCCGGCAAGGGCGCTCGCAAGACCCGTACCCGCGTAGCGCGTGGTATCGGTTCCGGCCTCGGCAAGACCGCCGGCCGCGGTCACAAGGGTCAGCACGCCCGTGCGGGTAACACGCACCGCGTCGGCTTCGAAGGCGGTCAGATGCCGCTGCAGCGTCGCCTGCCGAAGGTGGGCTTCCGCTCGCTGAAGAAGGCCGACACGCAGCAGGTCATGCTGTACCAGCTCGCCACCATCCAGGCCGACACGATCGATCTGATCGCTCTGCACGCCGCCGGTCTCGTGACCAGCCGCGCGAAGAAGGTCAAGATCGTCCTGAAGGGTGAAATCAATCGCGCGATCAAGCTCTCGGGCGTGCTTGCGACGGCCGGCGCCAAGGCGGCTATCGAAGCCGCCGGCGGCAGCGTGGAGTAATCAGGTGGCAGCAGCGCAGGGCACAACGCTCGGCTCGCTGGGCAAACTGACGGAACTGCGTCAGCGCATCTTCTTCTTGATTGGTGCGCTGATCGTCTTCCGCCTCGGTTCGTTCATTCCCGTTCCGGGCGTGAATCCGGAGGCGATGACGAGCCTGGTTGAGGGTGGTGGCGGCCTGCTGAACATGGTCAACATGTTCTCCGGCGGTTCTCTCTCGCGTTTTTCGGTGTTCGCGCTTGGTGTGGTGCCGTATATCTCGGCGTCGATCGTGGTGCAGATGATGGGCTCGGTCGTACCGTCGCTCATGGCTCTGCGCAAGGAAGGCGAGGCGGGTCGTCGCAAGATGACCATGTACACGCGTTTCGGCACGGTCGGCCTGGCGGCATTCCAGGCCTTCGGTATCGCGGTCGCCCTGCAGAAGCAGGTCGGCGCCAGCGGTCCGGTGGTCTACATGCCGGGTGCCGGCTTCGTCATGGCATCGGTCGTCGGCCTCACCGCCGGCACGATGTTCCTGATGTGGCTGGGTGAGCAGATCACGGAGCGGGGTATCGGCAACGGTATCTCCATGCTGATCTTCGCCGGTATCGTTGCGGGTCTGCCGGGTGCCATCGCGCACACGCTGACCATGGCGAACAACGGCGAGCTGTCGGTCCTGAAGCTGCTCATGGTCACGGCACTGATTCTCGCGGTCACCGCCTTCGTGGTGTTCATGGAGCGCGCCCAGCGGCGCATTACCGTGAATTACGCGAAGCAGGGCAGCCAACGTCAGTTCCAGCGCCAGACCTCGCACCTGCCGCTGAAGATCAACATGGCGGGTGTCATTCCGCCGATCTTCGCGACCAGCCTTCTGCTCTTTCCGGCAACCGCCGCGACCTGGTTCGGCTCCGCCCACCAGTCGCGCTGGTTGCAGTGGCTGACCACGGCGCTGAGCCCGGGCGAGCCGGTCCACGACATCGTGTTCGCGGTGCTGGTGATCGGGTTCGCCTTCTTCTATACGGCGATCGTGTTCAACTCGCAGGAAACGGCCGATAACCTCAAGCGTTCGGGCGCGCTGATTCCGGGCATCCGTCCGGGTCGCGCCACGGCAGACTACATCGATGGCGTTATGACCCGGCTTACCGGTGTTGGCGCGATTTACATCGTACTGGTCTGCCTGGTGCCCACGTTCATGCAGAACGCCTGGCACGTACCGTTCTATTTCGGCGGCACTTCGCTGCTGATCGTGGTGGTGGTGGTGATGGACTTCACGGCTCAGGTCCAGGCCCATCTCGTGAGCCACCAGTACGAGAGTCTGCTCAAGAAGTCCAATCTTCGCCGTGGCTGAGATTGGACGTTAAGCCCCCAAGTAGGGGAGGCCTTGGCGCCCAGCGCCGCAGGACTTCCCGTTTAGGTTAATTCAGGTTAGAATTGCGCGTTTACCGCGCACGAAACGCATCGGAGACAGTACATCATGGCGCGCATCGCGGGTGTCAATTTGCCGGTCCAGAAGCATGTCTGGGTCGGCCTGCAGAGCATTTTCGGAATCGGCCGTTCGCGGGCGAAGCAGGTTTGTGTGGATGCCGGCGTGGTTCCGACCACTCCCATCAAGTCGCTCAGCGAAGGCGAAGTGGAGAAAATCCGCGCCGAAATCGCTAAGTACACGGTCGAAGGCGACCTCCGCCGCGAAGTCGGCATGGCGGTCAAGCGCCTTATGGACCTGGGTTGCTATCGTGGCCTGCGCCATCGTCGCGGCCTGCCGGTGCGCGGCCAGCGCACGCGTACCAACGCCCGTACCCGCAAGGGTCCGCGTCGTCCGATCAAGAAGTAACGGATACCGATTATGGCTAAGCCGGTTAAAACCAAGAAGAAGATCAAGCGCGTCGTCACGGATGCCGTGGCCCACGTGCAGGCTTCTTTCAACAATACGATCGTCACGATCACCGATCGCCAGGGCAACGCCCTGTCGTGGGCGACTGCCGGTGGCGCGGGTTTCCGCGGTTCCCGTAAGTCCACCCCGTTCGCTGCCCAGGTTGCCGCCGAAAAGGCTGGCCGCGCTGCAGGCGACTACGGTGTGAAGACGGTTGAAGTTCGCATCAAGGGCCCCGGCCCGGGCCGTGAGTCGGCCGTGCGTTCACTGAATGCGTTGGGCTACAAAGTGCTCAACATTATCGATGTCACGCCGATTCCGCATAACGGCTGCCGTCCCCCCAAGAAGCGTCGCGTCTAAGGAGCATACCCATGGCCCGTTATCGTGGAGCTACCTGCAAACTTGCGCGTCGTGAAGGTGTCGACCTCGGTCTGAAGAGCCCGGCTCGCGCGCTCGATTCCAAGTGCAAGCTCGAAACCAAGCCCGGTCAGCATGGCGCCAACAAGCGCGCCCGTCTTTCCGATTACGCAGTGCAGCTGCGTGAGAAACAGAAGGTCAAGCGCATCTACGGTGTGCTCGAGCGTCAGTTCAGCAACTACTACACCAAGGCTTCGACCCAGAAGGGCAATACGGGTGAAAACCTGCTGCGCCTGCTGGAAAGCCGTCTCGACAACGTCGTGTTCCGCATGGGTTTCGCGGTTACCCGCGCCCAGGCTCGTCAGCTGGTGGCCCATAAGGCTGTCACGGTCAATGGTAAGAAGGTCAATGTGCCTTCCTACCACGTCCGTCCGGGCGACGAAGTCTCGCTGACCGAAAAGGCCCGCACGCAGTTGCGCGTCCAGGAAGCAGCGACGGTTTTCGACACGATGGATCTTCGTCCGTCGTGGGTCGAGGTCGACAGCAAGAAGTTCGCAGGCACGTTCAAGGCTGTGCCGGATCGCGGTGATCTGCCGGCCGATATCAACGAAGCCCTGATCGTCGAGCTTTACTCGAAGTAATCTTCACCGGAGCCTTGCATGGCAGTTTCGTCAACTAGTGTGCTGCGGCCTCGTGGCCTCAGCGTCGAGCAGCTCGGCGCCAACCGCGCCAAGGTGGTGGTCGAGCCGCTCGAGCGTGGCTTTGGTCACACCCTGGGCAACGCGCTGCGTCGCGTGCTGCTCTCTTCGATCCCGGGTAGCGCGATCGTCGAGGTCGAAATCGACGGCGTGCTGCACGAGTACACCACTCTGGAAGGCCTGCAGGAGGACGTTATCGAAGTCCTGCTGAACCTCAAGGATGTCGCCATTCGTCAGCACAGCGGTGACGAAGTCACCCTGACGCTTTCGAAGAAGGGCAAGGGCGTGGTCACGGCAGGCGATATCGCCGTCGACCACTCCGTTGAAATCGTCAACCCGGACCATGTGATCTGCCACCTCACCAAGGATGTGGCCCTGAACATGCGCCTGAAGGTTCGTCGTGGCGTCGGCTACCAGCCGGCCAGCGCGCGCCAGCATCCGGATGACGAGACGCGGCCGATCGGCCGTCTGCAGCTCGACGCGTCGTTCGCGCCGGTCCTGCGCGTGGCTTACGAAGTGGACGCCGCTCGTGTCGAGCAGCGCACCAACCTCGACAAGCTCGTGCTCGACATCGAGACGAACGGCACGATCGGTGCTGAAGACGCTGTCCGCAAGGCGGCTGAAATCATCAACGACCAGCTGTCGGTGTTCGGCGATTTCTCGCGCCGCGAGAGCGATTCGACCAAGGCGGAGAAGGGCGGGTTCGATCCGCTGCTGCTGCGTCCGATCGACGATCTCGAACTGACGGTCCGTTCCGCGAACTGCCTCAAGGCCGAAAGCATCTACTACATCGGCGACCTGGTCCAGAAGACCGAAGTCGAGCTGTTGAAGACGCCGAACCTTGGCAAGAAGTCGCTGACGGAAATCAAGGATGTCCTGGGCGGGCGTGGTCTTGCACTGGGCATGAAGCTCGAAAACTGGCCGCCGCCGGGTCTTTCTCACGGCATGCAGCTGGGTTGATTCACACGGGGCGATCGCTTTTCGATCGCCCCGTTCCTTTGCGCCATCCGGTGGATGCCCCGTGCACTTCCATCGTGAATCGACAGCGGTCCATAGAGGCCGCCCTCTTATAACGAGGCGTACTGACAGCCTCGCATCAGCGGGTAACCGCGGAACGTCGGTCCATCCCGGCCGGCTTTTCATAACAACAGACTTAGAGAGTACACGTCATGCGTCACCAGAAATCCGGTCGCAAGCTCAATCGCACGAGCAGCCATCGCGAAGCCATGTTCAAGAACATGGCCTCGTCGCTGATCAAGCATGAGCTTATCCGTACCACGCTGCCCAAGGCCAAGGAACTCCGTCGCGTTGCCGAGCCGCTCATCACGCTCGCCAAGACCGATGGCGTCGCCAACCGTCGCCTCGCCTTCGCGCGTCTGCGCGACAAGGTTGCCGTGGGCAAGCTGTTCGTCGAACTCGGCCCCCGTTACCGCGAGCGTCCCGGTGGTTACCTGCGTATCCTCAAGTGCGGCTTCCGCCCGGGCGACAACGCCCCGATGGCGTATGTCGAACTGGTGGACCGCCCGACCGCCGGCGAAGCCGTCGACGCCGAGTAAGCGCCAAGGTTGTCCCAAAGAACCCCGGCCGGGTGACCTGCCGGGGTTTTTTTTATGCAAGTGATTGAATTACGGTTACAAACGAAACTTCACGTGCTTGCTGACAAATGCATGCACATCGGGTTAACGTGGTTGTCCTGACACCTATCCGTTACCCATGGCTCTCTCCTCCCTGACGTTTCGTTCGCGCTACCTGCTGGCCGTCCTCGTCTGCGTCGGCCTGATGGCCTTCGCCTTGTATTCGCAATACGTGATGCATCTGGATCCGTGCCCGCTGTGTATTTTCCAGCGCATCGCGGTGTGCATCATGGGCCTGTTCTTCCTGTTGGGTGGCCTGCACGCGCCGGCGACGCGACGCGGCCGATTCATGTATGCGGGCCTCATCACCCTGGGTGGTCTGTGGGGCATTGCCACGGCGGGTCGTCATCTGTGGCTGCAATCGCTGCCTGCCGACCAGGTTCCCGCCTGCGGCCCCGGCCTGGGTTACCTGTTCGACGCCTTCCCCTTCATGAAGATGCTGAAGCTGGCCTTCACCGGCTCCGGGGAGTGCGCGAAGATCGAACCCATCCTCGGGCTGCCCATGCCGGCCTGGACCCTGCTCTGGTTCATTGCCCTGATCGTCTGGGCGCTTGTCGCTCTCCGTCGCACCGTTCGCTGATTTCTCCTGCGCCGCTCCAGGCGCCATTACGAAGGCACCACCGTCATGCAGCACTCCCTCAAAGCCGTAGTTCCCTCGTCCGCCGACTGGACGCCGGGTTCGTGGCGTTCGAGGACCGCCCTCCAGCAGCCGACGTATGAAGACGCGGCGGAGCTCAACCACGCCTTGACCCAGCTCGGCGACTTGCCGCCGCTGGTCACCTCGTGGGAAGTCCTCACCCTGAAGCAGCGCATTGCCGAAGCGCAGGATGGCGAGCGATTCCTTCTGCAGGGCGGCGATTGCGCCGAAAGCTTCGCGGACTGCAACAGCCCGATCATTTCCAATCGGCTGAAGGTGCTGCTGCAGATGAGCCTGGTGCTGGTGCACGGCATGAAGAAGCCCGTGCTGCGCGTCGGTCGCTTTGCCGGCCAATACGCCAAGCCGCGCTCCGCCGATGCCGAAACGCGTGACGGCATGACCCTGCCGGCCTTCCGCGGCGACCTGGTCAACAGCCCCGAGTTCACGCCGGCCGCGCGTCGCGCCGATCCGCAGCGACTCATCAAGGCCCATGCCCGCTCCGCGATGACGATGAACTTCGTCCGCGCGCTGATCGACGGCGGTTTTGCCGACCTGCACCACCCCGAGTATTGGGACCTGGCCTGGGTGGACCACTCGCCGCTGGCCGCCGAGTACAAGCGCATGGTCGCCACCATCGGCGACTCGCTGCGCTTCATGGAGACCCTGGCCGGCCAGTCGATCTCCAGCTATTCGCGGGTGGATTTCTACACCTCGCACGAAGCGCTCCTGCTGCACTACGAGGAAGCGCTGACCCGCCAGGTGCCGCGCCAGGACGGCTGGTTCAACCTGTCCACGCACTACCCGTGGATCGGCATGCGCACGGCCGCGCTGGACGGCGCGCACTCGGAATATTTCCGCGGTATCCGCAACCCGATCGCCGTGAAGGTCGGCCCGACGGTGCAGCCGGACGAACTGCTGCGTCTGATCGACGTGCTCAACCCGAACGAGGAGCCGGGTCGCCTGACCCTGATCCATCGCATGGGCAACGACAAGATCGCCACGCAGCTGCAGCCTCTGCTTGAGGCGGTCAAGCGGGAAGGGCGCCGCGTGCTCTGGGTCGCCGATCCGATGCACGGCAACACCGAGAGCACCAGCAACGGCTACAAGACGCGGCGCTTTACCAACATCGCGGGCGAGCTGGACCAGGCGTTCGACATCCATGCCGCGGCCGGCACCCGCCTCGGTGGCGTGCACCTCGAGCTTACCGGCGAAAACGTCACCGAGTGCCTCGGCGGTGCCCGTGGCCTGGTGGAGACGGACCTGGACCGCGCGTACAAGTCGATGGTCGATCCCCGGCTCAACTACGAGCAGTCACTGGAACTGGCGATGCTGATCGTGAAGAAGTCGGGCGGCATGGCCTGAGCTTTTGAGGCAGCCGTCTCGCGGTTGTTCATTGGCGGCACTCCCACTGGGTGTCGCCGTCGCTCTTAGCTTTGCGCTCGCCACATCCGTGGCGTGCGCAAAGGATATGGCCCACGCGGCTTCAGGCGTGCGCAGCTCCGCTACACACGGCGCCATGGCATCCGGCCGGATCACGGCCACCCAGGCGCTCGATGGCGTCATGGCGCTGATCCGATCGCACAGGAGCGTGGCGGAACTGACGCCGGAGTCCATGGGTCAGGCCCTTGGCGTACCTGTAACGCGAGTAAGCGCCGACCACTTCGGCTACGCCCAGCAACTTCCTGGCGACTGGTCGTTCAGCGTGCAACGCCAGCTGGTGCCCTCGATCGGTCCACGGGTGGACCTCGCGTTCTCGCCCATCGACGAGGCTGAGCCATCGCCGCAGGCCATCTGCTCACCCGACTTCGCTCATTTCACCGCAGCGCTGGAGCAGTGGGGTTTCACCCGGCAGACATCGCGTGGCGAGCACGGTCGATGGACCTTCGATGCGTTCGACCGACCCGGCCAGCATGTCGAGGTTTATCCACTGGTCCATGTGGGCGACACGCGGGGCACGGACCTCACGTGCGTCGGAAGGGTCTCGATCCGGTAATTCTCGACGCGGTAAGTCGTGCAGGTGTCGCGCGCCTTGGACGAGTGAGAGGTGCGCTCAGCCGTCTGCGGCATGCCGGGCCAATGCCCACGCCACGTGTTCGCGCACGATGGGTGATGGATCGTCCGCGCGTGCGCGGAGTGCGGCGACGATCTCGTCGGAGGTGGGGGCGTTGCCGAGGCCCACGGCCAGGTTGCGCAGCCAGCCTTCGTAACCCGTGCGGCGGATCGCCATGCCCTCGGTGCGGGAAAGGAAGTCCGCTTCGCTCCAGGCGAACAGGTCGATCAGGCGCGGGCCGTCCAGGCTATGCCGTGGAGCGAAGTCGGGCTCGGTGGCTTCCTGCGCGAACTTGTTCCATGGGCAGATCAGCTGGCAGTCGTCGCAGCCGAAGATGCGGTTGCCGATCGGCGCGCGTAGCGCCTCGGGAATGCTGCCCTTGAGCTCGATGGTCAGGTAGGAAATGCATTTGCGTGCATCCAGCCGGTAGGGCGCGACGATCGCCTGCGTCGGGCAGATGTCGATGCAACGCCGGCAGCTGCCGCAGTGCGCACTGGCCGGCTGATCGACGGGCAGGGGCAGGTCGGTATACAGCTCGCCGAGGAAGAAATAGGAACCCGCGCGCTTGTTGATCAGCACCGTGTGCTTGCCGATCCAGCCGAGTCCGGCATTGCGGGCCAGGGCCTTTTCGAGCACGGGAGCGGAGTCCACGTAAGCGCGGTAACCGAAGTCGCCGATGTGCTCGCCGATCCGTGCCGCCAGCTTCTGCAGTCGGTTGCGCATCACCTTGTGGTAATCGCGGCCGAGCGCATAGCGTGCGACGTAGGCTTTTTCCCCGTCCTCGATCACGTCCCAGGCATTGGACGTGCCGGGCGGTATGTAATCCATCCGTACCGAGACCACCCGCAGCGTTCCCGGCTCCAGTTCGGCCGGACGGCTGCGCCGCGTGCCGTGGCGCGCCATGTAATCCATTTCGCCGTGGTGGCCGTCGTCCAGCCAGCGCTGCAGGTAGGCTTCGTCGTTACCCAGGTCGGTACCGGCGATACCGACGTCCGCGAATCCGAGCTCGCGCGCCCAACGCTTGATGTCGTCGGCGAGGGCGGCGTAGTCGGTGTCGGCGGGTGCGGGCATGCGTGCATTCTACTTGCCCCTCCTATAATCCTCCGATGACCTCGCCCAACCTCGATATCGCTCTTTTCACGTCCGCGCAGGCCCGCGCGATCGACCAGCGCGCCATCGGCGACCTCGGCCTACCCGGCTTCACGCTGATGACGCGCGCGGCCGCCGCGGCGTTTGGCATGTTGCGTCGGCGCTGGCCCCAGGCGCGGCGACTCCGCGTGGTCTGCGGCGCCGGCAACAACGGCGGTGACGGCTACCTCGTGGCTCGCGATGCGCTGGATCTCGGCCTCGCCGTCGAGCTCGTCGCGCTGGAAGCCCCACGGGGGGTGGACGCCGTGCAAGCCCGCGAGGCCTTCGTCGCCGCGAGTGGCACGGTGTTGTCGTGGGACGCCTGGGCCGGACTCGCTCCCGCCGACGTCATCGTCGATGCGATTTACGGCACGGGCCTGAACCGGGCGCCCGAGGGCGCGGCGGCGGTCGCCATCGAGGCGATCAACGCCGCCGGTGTCCCGGTACTCGCGCTGGACGTGCCCTCGGGGCTGGACGCCGATACCGGCGAGTGCCCCGGCGTCGCGGTGCAGGCCGTGGCGACGGCCACGTTCATCGTGCACAAGCGCGGCCTGCATACCCATCGCGCCGCGCTCGCCGGCGACGTCGAACGGCATGGCCTGGACCTGCCCGGCAGCCTCCTGGACGCGCCCGACGCGCGCCTGCTGGTGGAAGCCTCCCTCCCGCGACGCCCACGGGATTCGCACAAGGGCAGCAACGGGCACATCCTGGCCATCGGTGGCGACCGCGGTACCGGCGGTGCGGTACGCATGGCCGCGGAGGCCGCCTTGCGAACCGGCGCGGGGCTGGTCAGCGTCGCCACGCGCGAAGCGAACGTGCCGGCGATGAACGCGGCGCGCCCGGAACTGATGGCGCATGGCGTCGACGGCCCGCAGGCGCTGCAGCCCATGCTGGACAAGGCATCCGTGGTCGCGCTGGGGCCCGGCCTCGGCCAAGCCGCCTGGGGTCACGCGCTGTGGACCACGGCGCTGGACGCCGGCCTGCCGACGGTGCTGGACGCGGACGGCCTCAACCTGCTGCATATCCATGCGCGCGCGCTGCCGGTGAAGGTGGTGCTGACGCCGCATCCGGGCGAGACGGCCCGCCTGCTCGGCCGGAATACCCGGGCCGTCCAGGCGGATCGCTTCGCAGCGGTCCGCGAGTTGGCGCAACGCTACGGGGCGGTTGTGGTGCTCAAGGGCAACGGCAGCCTGATCGCCTCGCCGGACGGCCAGGTCTCGGTCTGCCCCTGGGGTAATCCGGGCATGGCCAGCGGCGGCATGGGCGATACCCTTACCGGCATCATCGCCGGCTTGCTGGGGCAGGGTTGCGAGCCTTACGAGGCCGCCTGCCTGGGCGTGGCGCTGCACGCGCGCGCGGCGGACGTGGCCGCACGGCAGGGCGAGCGGGGGCTGCTGGCCGGCGACCTGCTGGAGCCCTTGCGCCGGCTGGTCAACGGGTTGCCCGCATGAGTGGCGAAGAACGCGTCCTTGCCGACGAAGACGCCACGCTGGCCTTTGGCCGCGAACTGGCCGTGGCCCTGCAGGGTGGCCTCGTCGTGTTCCTGCATGGCGACCTGGGCGCGGGCAAGACCACGTTCACCCGGGCCTTCCTCCGCGCCCTGGGCGTGGGCGAGCGGGTGAAGAGCCCTACCTACAGCCTGGTCGAGGGCTACGACATCGGCGACCGCCGGGCCTTCCACCTCGATCTGTACCGCATCGCCGACCCCGGCGAACTGGAGTGGCTCGGCCTGGACAGCCTCGCGGAGCCCGGCGCCATCGTGCTGGTGGAATGGCCGGAGCGGGGCGCAGGAGCATTGCCGACGGTGGACTTGGAACTCCATTTCCGGCACCGCGACGGCGGTCGTGCGGTACGGCTGGAGGCCCGCACGGTATCTGGCCAGCGCGTGCTCGCGGCACTACCGCGCTGACGCACATGTCCTCGTTTGGACGACATTCCTGTACGTGCGTTGACGAAGGTTTCGCAGGTTATGGATTATCAAGGGAAAACATATTGCATTCGTCGGGCGCATGGAGTTCAATCCGGGCCGTATGAGGGGAATCATCTTCAAATTCCGTGGATTCGTGTGCGCGATCGCCCTCGCGACGCTGGCGCCTGCCCTGGCGTTGGCCGCCGACGTCAAGTCGGCGCGCGTGTGGGCCGGCCCTGAATACACCCGTGTGGTGTTCGATCTGTCCGGCCCCGCCACGTACAAGATGTCCCAGGGCGATACGCCCGGCAGCGTAGTCCTCGATATCGCCGGGAGCACCGTGGCGGGCAACTTCTCCGCGCCGGGCAAGCAGGGCCTGTTCCAGTCCATGACGGCGGGGAAGCAGGGCGGCGGCGCCCGCGTGGTGGCTACCGTGGACGCCCGCGCCAAGCCCAAGAGTTTCCTGCTCAAGCCGGCCGGCGATTACGGCTATCGGCTGGTGCTCGATCTGTACCCCGGCGGCCAGAGCGATCCGGGCGACAACAGCCCGTCAGATACGGATGCGCCGTCGCTCGCCACGGCTATCGCCGAATCCCCCACCGAGGCGCCCGCTGTGGCTCCCCTGCGCGGCAGGCGCGGCAAGGCGGGCAAGACGATTCCGGCGGGTTCGCCGCCGATGCTCGGTGGCGAGCGCAAGGTGGTCGTGGCCATCGATGCCGGGCACGGTGGCGAAGATCCGGGCGCCCGCGGCGCCACCGGCCTGCGCGAGAAGGACGTCACCCTGCAGGTGGCGCGCGAACTGGCCGACCAGATCAACCGCCAGCCCGGCATGCAGGCCGTGCTGACCCGCAACGGCGACTACTTCATTCCGTTGAAGCGCCGCTACGAGATCGCCCGTGAGCACAATGCCGACATGTTCGTGTCGATCCACGCGGACGCGTTCAAGAACGGTGACGCCAAGGGCTCGTCGGTCTGGGTGCTGTCGCCGCGCGGCAAGACTTCCGAGGCTTCGCGCTGGCTGGCCGATCGCGAAAACCGCGCCGACCTGGTCGGCGGCGTGTCGCTGGACGACAAGGACGACTCGCTGGCGGCGGTGTTGCTGGATCTCCAGCAGGGCTACGCCATGCAGGCCAGCGAATCCATCGCCGGCAACGTGCTCAAGGCGCTGGGTCGCCTGGGTCCGACGCATCGCGGTTACGTGGAGCGTGCCAACTTCGTGGTGCTGCGGTCGCCGGACGTGCCGTCCATCCTCGTGGAAACGGCCTTCATCACCAATCCCGAGGAAGAGCGCCGCCTGCGCGACGACGGCCATCGCCGCGAACTGGCCACGGCGGTGCTCGGTGGTGTGCGCAATTATTTCGAATCCATGCCGCCGCCGGGCACCTGGTTCGCGGCGCAGGCCGCGCGGCGCAACGGCACCTCGCTGGCCGCGACAGCCGCGTCCGCACCCGCGGCGCCTGCCGTGGCGTCCGACGCCGGTGCGGTGGCCTCCGATGCCGTCAAGGCGGCTTCGCGCGTGGCGACGCCCGGCCGTAAGGCCCTTGCCAAGGCCGAGGCCTCCCCGTCGCCCGCACGGAATCGCGTCGAAACGCGGTCGGGTCGTGCCGACGAGAACGTGCGCGACCTCCACCGCGTCAACCGCGGCGAGACCCTGACCGGCATCGCCCAGCAGTACGGCGTATCCGTCGGCGCACTCAAGATCGCCAACAAGATGAACGATAACAACGTCCGTGTCGGCTCGGTCATGGTTATTCCCGCGAGCTGACGCCGCGCCCTTGGGCTATGCTTTCGACCTGAACGCAGTCAGGTTGTCATCCATGCCCATCCGCCCCCTGCCGCCCGAGCTGATCAACCAGATCGCGGCCGGCGAAGTCATCGAGCGACCCGCCTCGGTGGTCAAGGAACTCGTCGAGAACAGCATCGATGCCGGTGCGCGCCGGATCGAGGTCGACATCGAGCAGGGCGGCTCCCGGCTGATCCGCGTGCGCGACGACGGTGGCGGCATTCCGCGCGATGAGCTGGCGCTGGCCGTCGCCTCGCATGCCACCAGCAAGATCGGCAGCTTCGACGACCTGGAGCGCGTGGCCAGCATGGGCTTTCGCGGCGAGGCGCTGGCCTCCGTATCCTCCGTGGCGCGCTTCTCGCTCACCTCGCGGCATGCGGGGCAGGACGCCGCCTGGCGCATCGACGTGGACGGCGGTCGCCTGCAGGATGCGCGGCCCGCGCAGCATCCGCCGGGCACCACCATCGAGGTGCGCGATCTGTTCTACAACGTGCCGGCCCGACGCAAGTTCCTCCGCGCCGAGCGCACCGAGTTCGCGCACATCGACGACCTGCTGAAATCGCTGGCACTGGCTCGCGAGGGTGTCGATATCCGGCTCTCGCACAACGGCAAGCCGGTGCGCCTGCTCAAGCCGGCACGCGACGAACACGCGGCGCTGGCGCGCGTGGCCGAAGTGCTCGGCCCGGAGTTTCCCGGCCAGGCGCTGCGCGTGGATCACGAGGCCGCTGGCCTGAGCCTGTCCGGCTGGGTCGGCCTGCCTACCGCGTCACGCTCGCAGGCCGACCAGCAATATTTCTACGTCAACGGCCGGCTGGTCCGCGACCGCATCGTCGCCCACGCCGTGCGCCAGGCGTATGCGGACGTGCTGTTCCACGGCCGCCATCCGGTGTTCGTGTTGTTCCTCACGCTCGATCCGGTCGGCGTGGACGTGAACGTGCACCCGGCGAAGAGCGAAGTACGCTTCCGCGAGCAGCGGCTGATCCACGATTTCCTGTTCCGCACGCTGCACGAGGCACTGGCGCAGACGCGTGCCGGCGTCGGTGCAGCGCCCTCGACGGATGCGCCGTCAGGCATGGCCGGCGGCACCGACGCGGGGCAGGGGACGGCTGCGGGGTCATTTGCGGGCGGTGGCGCGGGATCGCGCATGGCATCGATGCCCGCCTGGCCGCAGGCAGGTAGCCAATCGCGACTGGGCCTGGGCGTGCGCGACGAGCCCCTGGCCGACTACAAGACGCTGTTCGGCGCCACGACGTCCCTGTCGACGCCGCGGCCGTCGACTTCCTGGACGCCGCCGGCCGCCGGCGATGAGCCGGACACGGAGGGTGGCATTCCCCCGCTGGGCTACGCCATCGCGCAGCTGAAGAGCATCTACGTGCTGGCCGAGAACGAGCACGGCATGGTGCTGGTCGACATGCACGCCGCGCACGAGCGGATCACCTACGAAAAACTGAAGAACGGCCGCGTCACCTCCAGCCTGCGCTCGCAGATGCTGCTGGTGCCGCTGTCGGTCGCCGTCAGCGCGCGCGAGGCGGCCGCGGCGGAAGAACACGCCGAGGCGCTCGCCGACTGGGGCCTGGAGCTGTCGCGCAGCGGCCCGTCCGGCGTCGTGGTGCGGCGCGTGCCGTCGTTGCTGGAAAGCGCCGATGTGGCCCAGCTCACCCGCGACGTGCTGGCCGAACTGGCCCAGCACGGCAGCTCGCGCCGGCTGGAAGAACTGGAAAACGAACTGCTCTCCACCATGGCCTGCCATGGCTCCGTGCGTGCCGGCCGACGCCTGGGCCTGCCGGAAATGAACGCGCTGCTGCGCGAGATGGAAGCCACCGAACGCTCGGCGCAGTGCAACCATGGCCGCCCCACCTGGGTGCAGCTGTCGCTGGGGGAGCTGGACCGGCTGTTCCTGCGCGGCCGCTGAATCGATGTATGCTGGACGGATAGACGTCCAAACCGGGGTTTCGCCATGATCCGTTCGCTTGCCTTCGCCTCCGTCGTAGCGGTCACCACCGGCAACGCCATTGCCGGAGACGCCTACACCGCCGCCATCGAGAAAGTGCGTGCCGCACGCATCGACGCACTGAAGGCGCCGGACGGCTGGCTGAGCCTGGTCGGTCTGGACTGGCTGCAGCCCGGTGCCAATCGCATCGGCAGCGCGGCCGACAACGACATCGTCCTCAAGGCCGGTCCCGCCCATCTTGGCGTGGTCACGCTGGACGACGGCGGCGCGGTCACCATCGAGCTGGCGCCCGGCAGCGGTGCGCTGGTCGACGGTCGCGAGGTGCAGCGCGCCACGCTCGTCGACGATGGCAGCACCGGCGGCAAGCCCACGGAAGTCCGCTTCGGCTCGGCCCGGTTCTTCGTTATCGCTCGCGACGGCAAGAAAGCCCTGCGCGTGAAGGACGACAACGCCGCCACGCGCATGCACTTCGCCGGCCTGGATTACTTCACCGTCGACCCGACGTGGCGCGTGGAAGCGCGCTGGGTGCCGTTCGATCCGCCGCACGAGCTGGAAATCGGCTCGGTGCTCGGCACGATCGACAAGGAGAAGGTGCCGGGCAAGGCGGTGTTCACGCGCGATGGCCACACCTTCGAGCTCTACCCCATCCAGGAAGAACCCGATTCACTGTTCTTCGTCTTCGCCGACCGTACCAGCGGCAAGGAAACCTACGGCGCGGCGCGGTTCCTAGATACGCCGCTGGCCAAGGACGGCAAGCTGGTGCTGGATTTCAACGAGGCGCGCAACCCGCCGTGCGCGTTCACGCCGTATGCCACGTGCCCGCTGGCGCCGCCGGAAAACCGGCTGGACGTGCGCGTGACCGCGGGCGAGAAGAAATACGCCGGCGGCCACGACTGACGCACCACGGGCGCCGTATCAGGCGCCCTTGAACACCGGCTTGCGCCGCTCCAGGAACGCGCCGGTGCCTTCACGCATGTCTTCGGTGGAGAACGCGATGGCGAAGCCCTGTGTCTCGAAGGCCAGGCCCTGGTCGATCGCGCATTCGCCGCCTTCGATCACGGCCTCCAGGATGCCCTTGAGGGCCAGGGGTGCCGCGGCGGCCAGCTGGTCGGCCAGGGCATCCACGGCGGCGTCCAGTTCGTCGGCCGCCACCACGCGGGTGACCAGGCCGGTGCGCTCGGCACGGGCCGCATCGATCTGCTGGCCCAGCAGGCACAACTCCAGTGCCAGGCCGCGACCGGCGAGACGGGTCAGGCGCTGCGTGCCGCCGAAACCGGGAATCAGGCCCAGGCCGATCTCAGGCTGGCCGAAGCGTGCCTTCTCGCTGGCCACGCGAAGATGGCAGGCCATGGCCAGCTCCATCCCGCCACCCAGGGTGTAACCCTGGATCTTCGCGATCACGGGCTTGCCCAGGCGCTCCACCGTCAGCATCAGGTCCTGCCCGGCGCGCGACGCAGCCTGCGCCTTCACCGGCGACCAGTCGGACATCTCGGAAATGTCCGCGCCGGCGACGAATGCCTTCTCACCCGCACCGGCCAGCACGACGACGCGGATGGCGTCGTCCTGCGCGGCCTGCCGGAAGGCCAGGGTGAGCTCGCCGATGGTCTCGCGGTTGAGCGCGTTGAGCTTGTCGGGGCGGTTGACGGTGATGTGACGGACGGCGCCGCGATCGGCGGTGACGAGGGTACGAAAGGCCATGGCGGCTCCTGGCGGTGGGGCAAGGCGGCGGATGGTAGCAGGGGAACCTTTACCCCTTCCGCGGCGTCTGAGGGTGTACGGACGGGGCAGCGGCCGATGGATTATCCTCCACGCACGCCCAGGGTTCCGGGTTCTTGGAGAACGGGATGCCATCCTCGCGTTTGCTGGTCACGATCGCCGCCTTGCTGTGCCTGCCCGCCCTCCCGGCGTTGGCCCAGGGGCCGGCCACGGCAAACGCTTCCGCCGCACCGGCCATCGACAAGACCCGGCTGTCGTACGCCATCGGTTACCAGATCGGCACCCAGTTCGCCAACAGCGCCCAGCCCGATGTCGACATCGCGGTGCTGGTCAGGGCGCTCCAGGACGGCTACGCCAAGCGCGCGCCGGGCGTACCCATCGATGTCATGCAGCAGCAGCTGGTGAACTTCGACGCCAAGGTGCAGCGCGATTCCGTGGTGGAGTTCCGCCGTGTCGCCGCCGCCAACGCCAAGCGCAGCAGCGATTTCCTCGCCCGCAACCGGGTCCGGCCGGGCGTCACCACGCTGCCTTCCGGTATCCAGTACGCCGTGCTCAACAAGGGCCGCGGTGCGCAGGCCAGTGTCACCAGCACCGTGGTGGTCAATTACCGCGGTGCGTTGATCGACGGCACCGAGTTCGACAGTTCCTACGCCCACGGCAAGCCCGTCACCTTCACGGTCAACCGGGTGATTCCCGGCTGGCAGGACGTGATCCCGCGCATGCGCGTGGGCGACAAGTGGAAGGTGGTGATTCCCCCGGCGCTGGCCTATGGCGAGCGCGGCGAGCTGCCCCGCATCGGCCCCAACGAGGCCCTGGTGTTCGACCTCGAGCTGATCGACGTCAAGCCCTGAGGGTCGCGCTAGAATGACCGACGGTATGTCCCCGGTCCCATCATCCTCGCTCCCCCTGACACCGTGCACCGGCGTGTGCCGCCTCGACGCGCGCGGCGTTTGCGTGGGTTGCCTGCGCACGGGCGAGGAGATCGCCTGCTGGTCGTCGCTGGACGACGACCGCAAGCGCTGGTTGATGGATGAGATCCTCCCCACCCGACAGGCCGGGTGATGGACGACCTCCTGGCCCGTTTGCGCGGCGCGCTGCTGCCCCTGGACACACCGCCGGGTCCGCGCGGCTGGAACCACCACGACATGGCCGAGCTGATCGGCGACGGCCCACGCCGCAAGGCCGCCGTGCTGATCGGCATCCGCGACGACCGCGAGCAGAACGTCGTGCTCACCGTCCGCACCGATACGTTGCAGCAGCACGCCGGCCAGGTCGCCTTTCCCGGCGGCAGGGTGGAAGACCACGACGCGGATGCCGTGGCCACGGCGCTGCGCGAGAGCCACGAGGAAATCGGGCTGGATGCGCGCAAGGTCACGCCGCTGGGCTTCCTGGATGCTTTCGAGACGATCAGCGGCTACTCGGTGACGCCGGTGGTCGCGCGCATCGACGCCGACGCCGTGCTCCGACCAGACCCCGGCGAAGTGGCCGAGGTGTTCGAGGTGCCCTTCGCGTTCTTCCTCGAGCCGGACAACCTGCGTCGCTACACCATGGAGTTCCGTGGTCACCGTCGTGACATGGTCGAATTCCTGCATGCCGGCTACCGCATCTGGGGCGTCACGGCGGCCATCCTCCTCAACCTGCTGAAACGGATGGGACACCACCCATGCTGATCTCGCGCACGCTCGTCGATGCCGGCACCGCCGCCCACCTCTCCGCGCACGACGTGTTGTTCGTCGATGCCCGGTTCGACCTCGCCCATCCCGCCCAGGGTGACGAGGACTATGCGCGGGCGCATGTCCGTGGCGCCGTGCGTGCCGATCTCGACCGCGACCTGGCCGACATGGCGACGCCCGCGAACGGTCGTGGTCGTCATCCGTTGCCCTCGCCCGAGCGTTTTCAGGCTTGGCTGGCGCGTTCGGGCTGGCGGCCGGACCTGCAGGTGGTCGTCTACGATGCGGCCGGCGGGGCCCTGGCGGCCGCGCGTTTCTGGTGGCTGGCGCGTCTGGCCGGCCTGGATAACGTGGCCGTGCTCGATGGCGGCTGGGCCGCCTGGGCGCGGGCCGCGTTGCCCGTGGATGCCGAGGTACCGCAGCGGGAGGCGACGGCCGTGCGTGTAGCCTTCGACGAAGCCGGCATGGTGGATGCCGACACCCTGGCCGAGGGCGTGGCGTCGGGACGGCTGGTCCTGCTGGACGCGCGTGCCACGCCGCGCTATCGCGGCGAGGTCGAGCCGCTGGACCCCGTGGCCGGACACGTGCCCGGCGCGCGCAACCGGCCGTTCGCGGACAACCTCGACACCGACGGCATGTTCCGTTCCCCCGAGGCCCTGCGTCGGGCGTTCGAGGGCGTGATCGGGCCGCACCCCGCGGACGATGTGGTGCACATGTGCGGCTCCGGCGTTACCGCGTGCCACAACCTGCTGGCCATGGAGTACGCGGGCCTGTGCGGTTCACGCCTTTATGCACCGTCATGGAGCGGCTGGGTCAGCGACCGCTCCCGTGGCGTGGCCACCGGCGATGCCCTATAGCACCACCGTGCGTCGTTCGCGTGCGCTCAACTGTGCCGCCTCGATCACGCGAATGACGTCCCGCGATTCGCGCGGGTCCACGGGCACGGCGGATTCGCCGCGGATGGCGGCTGCGACACCGTCGTAGTACGCGGTGTAGCGGCCGGGAAGGGTGTCGATCACCGTGGTGCTGCCATCGGCATCGGTGAAGCGTCCGAACAGCGTGGGGTCGTCGTCGCCCCAGTGCTCACCGCCCGGTCGGCGACCTTCGCGCAGGGCGGCCTCCTGGCCGTCGATGCCGTACTTGACGAAGCTGCCGCCATCGCCATGCACCAGGTAGCGCGGTCCCGGGTCGCGGACCAGCGCCGATGCGTGCAGCACCGCGCGGCGGTGACCGTAATCCAGCACCAGGTGGAAGTAGTCGTCGGTTTTGGCGGCCGCGCGCTGGCGCATCACATCCGCGGTGATCGCACGGGGCAGGCCGAACAGCACCAGTGCCTGGTCGATCAGGTGCGCGCCGAGGTCGTACAGCACACCCGATCCGGCCACTTCGGTTTCCCGCCAGCCCGGCTTGATCTCGGGCCGGAAACGATCGAAGTGCGTTTCGAAGTAGACCACCTCGCCCAGTCGGCCGTCTTCGATCAGGCGGCGCACCGTCAGGAAATCGTTGTCCCAGCGACGGTTCTGGAAGACCGACAGGCGGCGGTCCACGCGGTCGGCCAGTTCGATCAGCGCATCGGCTTCCGTCGCGTCCAGGGTGAACGGCTTGTCGACCACCACGTGCTTGCCGGCTTCCAGCGCGGCACGTGCGAGCGGGGCATGGCTTTCGTTCGGCGAGGCGATGACGATCAGTTCGAGCGAGGGGTCGGTCAGCAAATCATGAGGATTTTCGTAGGCCTTGGCTTCGGGAAAGTCGCGGGCGATCTGATCGGCGCGGCGGCTGCCGATGGCGGCAAGATGCAGGCCCTCCGCGGCGGCGATCAGCGGTGCATGGAAGAAGGCGCCTGCGGTGCCGTAGCCGATGAGGCCGGTGGGGATCGCGTGCATGGTCACTCCTTGGGACGTCGAATGACCAAGGGTAACGCGGCTCGCCTGAGCGTTTCGTTTAGCATCCGGCGCTTCTTCGTAAGCCGCGGAAACGCCCATGCCCATCGCCGATGCCGCCAGCCCGCCGGAGCGTATGCCGCGGCAGATCGCCTACATCATCGGTAACGAGGGGTGCGAGCGCTTCAGCTTCTACGGGATGCGCAACATCCTGACGCCGTTCCTGATCACCTCGCTGCTGCTGTACCTGCCGGAGGCGGAGCGTGCGGGGGCGGCCAAGGACGTGTTCCACACCTTCGTCATCGGCGTGTATTTCTTTCCGCTGCTGGGCGGCTGGCTGGCCGACCGCTGGTTCGGCAAGTACCGCACCGTGCTGTGGCTGAGCCTGGTCTACTGCCTGGGGCACCTCTGCCTGGCCATGTTCGAGCACAGCGTGGCAGGCTTCTACACCGGCCTTGCGTTGATCGCCCTGGGCGCGGGTGGGATCAAGCCCTGCGTCGCGGCGTTCGTCGGCGACCAGTTCAATGAGGGCAACCGACGCCTGGCGAAGGTCGTGTTCGATGCGTTCTACTGGATCATCAACGTCGGCTCGTTCCTGGCGTCGGTATCGATGCCGTTCTTCCTGCGTCATTACGGCGCGGCTGTGGCGTTCGGCATTCCCGGTGCGTTGATGTTCGTTGCCACCGTGGTGTTCTGGTGCGGTCGGCGTCACTACGTGATGGCACCACCCGCGGGGAACGATCCCCACGGCTTCATGAAGGTGGTGCGTACCGCGCTGTTGACCCGGAGCGAGGGGCAGGGCCGGCCGGGCCTGTGGGTCGCCGCGGGGTCCGTCGTGCTGGCGCTGGCGGCACTGGCGACAATATCCGTGCTCGGCATCGTCGCGTCGCTGTGCCTCGGACTGGTGGCCATCCTGGTCGGGGGCGGGATCGGCACGCGCATGCAGTTGGAGCGGGCGCGCGGTACTCATCCCGACGAGGCGATCGACGGCGTGGCGGTGGTGCTGCGCGTGCTGGTGGTGTTCGCCCTGGTTACGCCGTTCTGGTCGTTGTTCGACCAGAAAGCCTCGACCTGGGTGCTCCAGGCCGGCGCGATGCGTGCGCCCGACTGGCTGCACCCCGCGCAGATGCAGGCGATCAATCCGCTGCTGGTGCTGCTGCTGATCCCGTTCAACAACCTCGTGCTGTTTCCGCTGCTGCGCAAGGCCGGCATCGAGCCCACGGCCCTGCGTCGCATGACGGCGGGCATCGTGTTTTCCGCGCTGGCCTGGGTAGTGGTCGGCGTGTTGCAAATGGCGCTGGACGGTGGCGATGCGCTTTCGATCGCATGGCAGGTGCTGCCGTACGTGTTGCTGACCATGGGCGAGGTGCTGGTCTCGGCGACCGGTCTGGAATTTGCCTACAGCCAGGCACCGCCGTCGATGAAGGGCACGCTGATGAGCTTCTGGACGTTGAGCGTCACCGTCGGCAACCTCTGGGTGCTGCTGGCCAACGCAGGCGTGCGCAACGAAGCCGTGCTGGCAGGGATCGCGGGCACGGGCATGGGGGTCACCGCGTTCCAGATGTTCTTCTTCGCCGGCTTTGCTGCCGTGGCTGCGCTGGCGTTCGGGCTATACGCACGCGGCTATCGCCCCGTGGACTATTACCGCGCCGCGTGACGTTCCCTGCACGGCGGCGCGCGGAGCATCGAGGCCTTCCGGCAGGAGACACGACCATGGCGGCAGCGAACAAGGCGGCACCCCTTCCGTCGACGGGCACCGTCGAGTGGCCCGGCAAGGTGGTGTTGGTGACCGGCGGCGCGCAGGGCATCGGCAAGGGCATCGCCGAGGCGGTGCTTGCCGTCGGTGGATCGGTGGTTATCGGCGACGTGGATGCCGACGCCGGAAGGGCCTGCCTGGAGGAATGGGACGCCGCCGAGCGTGCCGCCTTCCTGGCGCTGGACGTGTCGAAGGAAGCCAGCGTGAAACGCTTCGTGGCCGCGGCGCTCAAGCGCTTCGGTCGCATCGACGGCCTGGTCAACAACGCGGGTATCGCCGATCCCAACAGCGGTCCGCTGCCCAAGCTTGACTGGAGCGAGTGGAAACGCCGCATCGATACCAACCTGGGCGGTACCTTCCTGTGCAGCAAGCATGCGTTGCCGGCGCTCACGCGCAGCAACGGCGCGATCGTCAACATCGCGTCGTCGCGTGCGCACCAGTCGGAGCCGGACACGGAAGCCTACGCGGCCAGCAAGGGCGGCATCGTCGCCTTCACCCATGCGCTGGCGATCAGTGCCGGGCCGGTGCGCGTGAATGCGATCAACCCCGGCTGGGTGGTCGTGGACGAATGGAAAAAACCGGGCCTGCGCCGCAAGGCGCGGTTATCCGCCGCGGATCATGCGCAACATCCCGTCGGGCGCGCCGGCCTGCCGCCGGATATCGGTGCACTGGCCGTGTTCCTGCTGTCGTCGCAGGCCGGCTTCATCACCGGTGAGAACATCACGGTGGACGGCGGCGTCGCGCGGAAGATGCACTACGTGTGACGGTCAGCGCTGCAGCGGAATGGTGGTCTTGCCACCGGGGTCGAACCGGCCGTTGGCCTCGTTGTAGTCCCAGTGCTCCACCACGCAGCTGCCCGGATCGTTGGCGGGATCGTGGTGGATGACATTGAACGAGTTGCTGATGCCGTCACGGATGCGCGTGGACAGCGCCGTACCGGCCTGCACGGACCACAGTTCGCTGGCCAGCGCACGTTTTTCCGTGTTCAGCGGCCTGACGTAGGGCAGGTGGATATGCCCGCCCATGACAAGATCCGCACCCGCCCCGGCCCAGGCGGCGATGGCGCGCTCGTGGTTGATCAGTAGGTTGGCCACATCCGATTCGCGGATCACATGCACGGGTTGGTGGGTGACGACGATACGCAGCTGCGCCGTGCTGGCCTCGCGCAACTGCCGTACGACTCGCTCGATCTGCGCATCGGATACCTCGCCGTTCTTGTGGCGCGCGGCACGCACGGTGTTCACACCGATCACCAGCAGGTCGTCGCTGGCGTGCACCGGCTCCAGGTCGTGTCCGAACGCGCGACGGTAGCCACCGAACGGATCGAACGCACGCGCGAACACGTTCAGCAGCGGCACGTCGTGGTTGCCCGGGATGACCAGGGATGGGCGGCCGCAGGCATCGATGAAGCGCCGCGCCGCGTCGAACTGGCTGCGTCGTGCGCGCTGCGTCACATCGCCGGAGAGGATGACGAGGTCGGGCCGCATCGAGGCGATCAGTTCACCCAGCGCGGCGACCACGGGCGGGCGTTCGGTGCCGAAATGGGTATCGGAAATCTGGACCAGCAGGCTCAACCCGGATCCTCCCCGGGCTGGCGTTCGCCGTCGGTGAGAAGCACGAGGGGACGCGGCGCGGCACGGAACACGATAGGCGGGACGAGCCAGACGATTTCGCCGTCGATCGCCACCTTGATCTTCGTGTGGCGTCGCCGCGGCGTCACCGTGATCTCGCGGAACGGAAAGCTCACCACATGCTCGGCTTCGCCCAGCTTGCCCAGCGCACCGCTGAGGATGAGTCGTAGCATGGTCAGCTTGCCGATGGGCTTGAGGACCAGCCCGGCCAGCGTGCCGTCGTTACGATGTACGTCGGTGGCCTCGTCCAGGCCGATCTTTTCCAGTTGCAGGGCATTGTTGCCGACGAACAGCGTGGGCGTGCGCAACTGGCGCGCCTGCGCTCCGTCGGTGACCGCGATACGCAGGGGCCGGTAGTCGCGCATCAGGGTGGCCAGGCCCGACCACAACGCCACGATGCGGTGACGGCCGAAGCGCTGCTTCCAGGTTTCGCGATCCTCCAGCACCTGCGGATAGAGTCCCAGGCTGGCGTTGACCATGAACAGCCGGTCGTTGACCATGCCGATCTGCGCATCGATCGGCGTCGACCGGACCAGGGCTTCGGCAGCGCCACGCGTGTCGGTGGGAATGCCATGCGTGCGCCCGGTGAAGTTGAACGTGCCCTGCGGCAGGATGCCCATGGTCAGTTGCTCGCGCCAGGCGGTCTGCGCCACACAGTTGATCGTGCCATCGCCACCCGCCGCCACGATGGCGCCCTCGTGCTGTTTCGCATAGGCGGCCGCTTCGCGGACCGCTTGCTCGATCGGGTGTCCGTCGTCGATCAGGAAAAACGCATGGGGGCGACCGGCGGCGTCGAGAATCGAGGCGATCTCGTCGCGCGCGGCGTCGGCGTCCTGGCGGCCGGAGCCGGCATTCATGACGATGGCAAAAGCGAGTGGGGTGGGCATGGGCGAGGATCGAAGCACTCGCCTTGTCACGGTCGCATGAATTTACGTGGTGGCACGGCGGCCTTCGCGGAGGCGCAGGTATTCGGCGCTGCCCACGCAGAGGGTCACCCAGGCCAGGCCCGTGGCGTAGCCGGCCATCACGTCGCTGAAATAATGCACCTGGAGCAGGATGCGACTGATGCCGACGACGGTGATCATGGTCACCGCGCCGATCACGATGGCGCGATGCCAGCGTGGCGGGCACAGCACCAACAACACGTAGGCCAGCATGCCGTAGAAGACCATCGAGCCGGAGGCATGCCCGCTGGGAAAACTGTAGCTGCGCTCGACGATGAAGCCGTGGTCGTGCAGGGGGCGCTCGCGATGGAACCACGCCTTGAGGGCGCTGTTGATCAGGGCGGTGCCTACCAGCGTAACGATCCAGGTCGCGGCGAGGCGGAAGTGGCGGCGCAGCAGCAGGGCCACGAAGACCATGCCGGTGGCCGCGCCCACGACCACGGGGTCGCCGCTGTGCGTTACCCAGGCGATGACCCGCAGCACGGGCAGGGGCAGGTTGGCCCGCAGGTCGGCCGCCAGTCCGGCGTCGAATACCGTCAGCCCAGCCTGCTCGCGCACCTCCACCGCGATCACCGTGGCGACCAGCAGCATGGTCACCACCACGACCAGCGCAGTGGTCGGCCGGAGAAAGGCGCGTGCGGCCGGGTCGAGGCCTTCACGTCGGCGCACGGCGCGTCGCCAGGCCACGTCCGAGCCGACCAGGGCCAACGCCAGCAGCAGGGCCCAGATCGACAGGGCGTGTGTGCTGATCCAATCCAATGGCACTCGGTTCACCTCGCGTATCGTGGCAGGATCGGCCATGTTGCCACGCCGCGCATCGCGGCCGATAAGGGGAAACACATGTCCATCGCTTCACCGTTCCGCGCGGTTCTCGCGCTGGCCCTGCTCGCGGGTGGCTTCGATGCCGTCCATGCGGACGCGGCGCCAGCGGTCCATCGCATCGTCCGGGTGGGCTTGCCCGCCGCCAGCCCGGGCACGTCGGGCCGCCTGCTCCTGTTCGCCATGCCGGCCTCGGCCGCGAAGGACGGCAAACCCGAGGCCGTAGACACCAACCCGTTCCGGCCGACCGCGGTCTCCGTGGCCGCCCGCGACGTGACCTGGATCGGCGGCGGCCAGACGGTCGACATCGATACCGACGGCGAAGCGTTCCCCGCCGGGTTCTCCGCACTGCCGCCGGGCGATTACCTGGTCCAGGCCGTGCTGGATGTCGGCCACGACTACAACTACCACGGCCGTGGCGCGGGCGATCTGCTCAGCGCGGTGACGGCGGTGAAGCTGGCCCCGGGCGGCACCGTGCCCACCCTGGTGCTGGACAAGACCGTTCCGGCGAAAGATCCCTGGTTGCTGTCGCCGCGGGTACCGCAGGCGGTCCGCGATGCATTGCCTGAGGCGCGCAAGCACGCGCACGCCGAGATCATGCCCAGCGCCGCGCTGACCGCCTTCGCCGGGCGCCCGCTGGCGATCCGCGCCTGGGTGCTGACGCCGCCGGGCTACGACGCCAAGGCGAGCACGCGCTATCCCACCGTCTACGTGACCCACGGCTTCGGCGGCGGCTTCGACGAGTACGCGGGCACGATCGCCTCGCTGTGGTCGGCCATGGCCAACCGGCAGATGCCGCCGATGATCTGGGTGCTGCTCGACGAATCCGGCCCCACCGGCACGCATGAGTTTGCCGACTCGGTGAACAACGGGCCCTGGGGCCAGGCCCTGACCACCGAGTACATCCCCTGGCTGGAAGGCCGCTACCGGATGGACGCGAAGGTGGGCGGCCGGTTCCTCAACGGGCATTCCTCCGGCGGCTGGGCCACGCTGTGGCTGCAGACGCGTTACCCGAAGGTGTTCGGCGGCACGTGGTCCACCTCGCCCGACCCGAGCGACTTCCACAACTTCACCAACATCGACCTCTATGCGCCGCACGCCAACGCCTACAAGGCGCCCGACGGCACGGCCTATCCCCTGGTGCGCGACGACGGCAAGGTGATCGCCACGTTCGAGACCTTCGCCCGCCTGGAGCGGGTGCTGGGTGCCTACGGCGGTCAGCTGGCCTCGTTCGACTGGGTGTTCTCGCCGCGGGGCAAGGATGGGCGTCCGCAGCCGATGTTCAACCGCGACACCGGCGTGATCGATCCCGAGGTGGTGGCCTACTGGCGCGACCATTACGACATCGCCCAGCGCCTGCGCACGCAATGGCCCACGCTCAAGCCCGACCTCGACGGCAAGATCCACCTGATCGTGGGCACCGCGGATACGTTCTACCTCGATGGCTCTGCGAAATTGCTCAAGGAAACGCTGGATGGCCTGCACGCCCGCAGCGATATCCGCTTCCTGCCCGGCAAGACCCACTTCGACCTCTATGTCGAGGGCGACGATCGCCAGGCGCTGATGAAGAAGATCGCCTGGGAGATGTATGGGGTGGCGCGCCCGGGGCAGGGGAGGTAACCCCCGGGTAAGACGCGTACGCCGCGGCGCAGCAAGGCCTCTTCACGCAGCTGCGCTAAAATGCGCGTCTTTACCCGGAGCATTCCATGGCGCAGCCTTCCTCGGCCGGTGGCCGTTTCCGTGCCGCACTCGCGGCCGAACGGCCCCTGCAGGTCATCGGCGCGATCAACGCCAACCATGCGCTGCTCGCGAAGCGAGCCGGGTTCCAGGCCATCTACCTGTCCGGCGGCGGCGTGGCCGCCGGGTCGCTGGGTCTGCCCGACCTGGGCATCAACACGCTGGACGACGTGCTCGTGGACGTGCGCCGCATTACCGATGTCTGCGACCTGCCGTTGATGGTCGATATCGATACCGGCTTCGGGCCCAGTGCCTTCAACATCGCCCGCACCGTCAAGAGCCTGATCAAGGCCGGCGCCGCGGCGTGCCACATCGAGGACCAGGTGGGCGCGAAGCGCTGCGGTCATCGTCCCGGCAAGGAAATCGTCACCACGGGCGAGATGGCCGACCGGGTCAAGGCCGCGGCCGACGCGAAGACCGATCCCGACTTCTTCCTCATTGCTCGCACCGACGCCATCGCGGTGCTTGGCGTGGACGCCGCCATCGAGCGGGCGATCGCCTGTGTCGAGGCGGGTGCCGATGCGATCTTCGCCGAGGCGGCTTACGACCTGCCGACCTACCAGCGTTTCGTCGACGCGGTGAAGGTGCCGGTGCTGGCCAACATCACCGAGTTCGGCCAGACCCCGTTGTTCAGCACCGAGGAACTGGGCAGCGTCGGCGTCGGCATCGTGCTGTATCCCCTTTCCGCGTTCCGCGCCATGAACAAGGCGGCGGAAAACGTCTACACCAGCATTCGCCGCGACGGTCACCAGCGCAATGTCATCGACACGATGCAGACGCGCGAGGAACTCTACGACCGCATCGGCTATCACGAATTCGAGCGTCACCTCGACGCGCTTTTCTCTAAGCAGGGTTAAGGAGAGTCACGCATGAGCGACACCGCAACCACGACCGGCCCGAAGCCGAAGAAATCCGTCGCGTTATCCGGCATCGCCGCCGGCAACACGGCGCTGTGCACGGTCGGCCGCAGCGGCAACGACCTGCATTACCGCGGCTACGACATCCACGACCTGGCCGCGAAGGGCTCGTTCGAGGAAGTGGCCTACCTGCTGGTGCACGGCGTGCTGCCGAACTGGATGGAGCTGAACGCGTATCGTGCCAAGCTGAAGCGCCTGCGTGGCCTGCCCGCGCCAGTCAAGGCGTCGCTGGAGCTGCTGCCGGCCGCCACCCATCCGATGGACGTGATGCGCACCGGCGCCTCGGTGCTGGGCACGGTGCTGCCGGAGAAGGACGACCACAACGTCACCGGCGCACGTGACATCGCCGACCGGCTCATGGCCAGCTTCGGCTCCATCCTGCTGTACTGGTATCACTTCAGCCACAACGGCAAGCGCATCGAGACCGAGACCGACGACGAGTCGATCGCCGGTCACTTCCTGCACCTGCTGCACGGGCGCAAGCCGAGCGAGCTGCATTCGCATGCACTGGATCGTTCGCTGGTGCTGTACGCCGAGCACGAGTTCAACGCCAGCACCTTCGCCGCGCGCGTCATCGCCGGCACCGGCTCGGACATGTACTCGGCTATCACTGGCGCCATCGGCGCGCTGCGCGGGCCGAAGCACGGCGGGGCCAACGAGGTGGCGATGGAAATCATCGCGCGCTACCGCGACGCCGCCGAGGCGGAAGCGGATATCCGCGCACGCGTCGAGCGCAAGGAAATCATCATCGGTTTCGGGCATCCGGTGTACACGGTGTCCGATCCGCGCAACGAGATCATCAAGGAGATCGCGCGCAAGCTGTGCACCGACGGCGGCAACCCGCGCCTGTTCGAGGTATCGGAAAAGATCGAGAAGCTGATGTGGGAACTGAAGAAGATGTTCCCCAACCTCGACTGGTACTCGGCCTCGGCGTATCACATGATGGGCGTGCCCACTGCCATGTTCACGCCGCTGTTCGTCATCGCGCGCACGTCGGGCTGGAGCGCCCACGTGATCGAGCAACGCCAGGACGGCAAGATCATCCGCCCGAGCGCGAACTACACCGGGCCGGAAGACCAGACGTATACGCCGATCGAGAAGCGTTGATGTAGTGAGGCGGCTTCGCCGCGGTGTCTCGATTCGCGCACATCGTGCGCTCCTACGCCGCGGTGTCCTCATTCGTGCACATTGTGCGTTATCGGAGGCGGCTTCGCCGCGGCGTTTTCTGTTCGCGCACATCGTGCGCTCCTACAACGCAGCTGTCGTAGGAGCGCACGATGTGCGCGAATGGGGGCACCGCGGCGTAGCCGCCACATCGAACGCACGATGTGCGCGAATGGGGGCACCGCGGCGTAGCCGCTACATCCAACGCACGATGTGCGCGAAGCAGGATGTCGCGGCGCGTCGACGCCGAAACGTGATTCACATCTCCGCCGCCATCCGCGTTGCACGGTCGATCGCCCGCTTCGCATCCAGCTCCGCGGCCACATCCGCACCACCCACCAATCGCACGTCGACACCGCGCGCCAGCAAGGCGGCATGCAGGGCGCGATTGGGCTCCTGCCCGGCGCAGACGACCACATGGTCCACGGCCAGCACTTGGGCCTCGCCCCCCACGATCACATGCAGGCCGGCGTCGTCGATGCGCTCGTAGCTCACGCCGCCGATCATCTTCACGCGCTTGTTCTTCAACGTGGCACGGTGCACCCAGCCTGATGTTTTGTTGAGGCGCGCACCGGGTCGCCCTTCGCTTCGCTGCAACAACCACACCTCACGCTCGGGTTTCTCCGGGTGCGCCGGCATCAGGCCGCCGGGGGTAGCCATGGTCATGTCCACGCCCCATTCGCGCGTCCAGCGTGCGATGTCCGTCGTTGGCGAGGGGGTGCTCTCGGTCAGGAATTCGGCGACGTCGAAGCCGATGCCGCCCGCGCCGATGACGGCGACCCGGGCGCCCACCGCCGCGTTGCCGTGGAGGACATCGATATAGCTCAGCACCCGGGGATGATCGGCGCCGGGGATCGACAGCGGCCGGGGCAGTACGCCGGTGGCGAGGATCACGGTGTCGAAGCCGCCGGACGCCAGCATGTCCGCGTCGGCATCGGTGCCCAGTCGGCGGGTCACGCCGGTCTCGTCCAGGCGATGATCGAAGTAGCGCAGCGTTTCGCTGAATTCTTCCTTGCCCGGAATTCGCTTGGCCATGTTGAACTGGCCACCGATCGCGTGGGCGCGATCGAACAGCGTGACGGCATGCCCGCGCTGGGCCAGGGTGGTCGCGGCGGCCAGCCCTGCGGGCCCCGCACCGACCACGGCGACACGGCGCGCAACGGCGGCCGGCGTGATCGTCAGTTCGGTCTCGTGGCATGCCCGCGGGTTAACCAGGCACGACGCCCGGCGATTCTCGAAGACGTGATCGAGGCAGGCCTGGTTGCAGGCGATGCAGGTGTTGATCGCCTGCGGCCGCGAGGCGCGCGCCTTGTTCACCCATTCCGGATCCGCGAGCAGCGGCCGGGCCATCGAGACCATGTCGGCGTCGCCGTCGGCCAGGATGCGTTCGGCCATGTCGGGCATGTTGATGCGGTTGGTGGTCACCAGCGGTATCGCCACCTCGCCCTTCATGCGCCGGGTCACCCAGCGGAACGCGCCGCGCGGCACGCTGGTCACGATGGTGGGAACCCGGGCCTCGTGCCAGCCGATGCCCGTGTTGATGATCGTCGCACCCGCGGCTTCCACCGCCTTGGCGAGGGTGACGATGTCGCCCCACGGCTGCGCGTCGTCGACCAGATCGAGCATCGACAGGCGGTAGACGATGATGAAGTCCTTGCCCACCGCCTCGCGCATGCGCCGCACGATCTCTATCGGGAACCGCATGCGGTTCGCGGCCGAGCCGCCCCAGTGGTCGGCGCGTTTATTGGTACGCGAGGTGAGGAACTGGTTGATCAGGTAGCCTTCCGAGCCCATCACCTCGACACCGTCGTAGCCTGCGTCCCGGGCTAGCTTCGCACTGCGCACGAAGGCGTCGATGCTGCGCTCCACGCCTCGAGAGCCCAGCGCCCGTGGCGTGAACGGCGTGATCGGCGATTTGATCCGGGACGGGGCGACCGACAGGGGGTGGTAGGCATAACGACCGGCATGGAGGATCTGCATGCAGATCTTGCCGCCCTCGGCATGGACCGCCGAGGTGACCTTTCGGTGGCGACCCACGTGCCAGGGCATCGACATCGTGCCCGACATCGGTTTCAGCCAGCCCTGGATGTTGGGTGCGATGCCGCCGGTGACGATCAGGCCCACGCCGCCGCGCGCGCGCTCGGCGAAAAAGGCCGCCAGCTTGTCGTAGTCGGCGGCCTTGTCCTCCAGCCCTGTGTGCATCGAGCCCATCAGGACACGGTTGCGCAGGGTGGTGAAGCCCAGGTCCAGCGGGGCAAGCAGATGGGGATAGGACACGGCGACATCCGGTTCAAACGATCGTTCGAATGATCCCCGGATCGAGGCGTCGGGGCAAGGGCGGGCGCAGCAGCGACCGGCCTTGCCAAGTGGCGCGGGGGTCGAGGAGGGAGGCCTTACTTTCGTAAGGTAAAGCGCATGTGAGGCCCGATATGTGATGCGGATCACCTTCCGTCAGGGGCGGAATAGTCCCTGAAGGCGGCTCGCATTGCTGTTTTCGCCGATGTTTCAAACGCTGGAGAGTTCCCCTGCACAAAACGCACACACTTGCGTTTGTTAAAATTTCAAACGGGGGTACTAACAACTTTGAAACATTTCCAGGGAGTTTTGTTCATGCGCACAGGTCAATTCCGTTACGGCAAGCTCACTGTAGGCCTTGCCATCGCTTCGCTCGCCGCCTTCGGCGCGGCCGCGCATGCGCAGGACAGCAGCGAGAAGAAGTCGCAGTCTCCCGCCCTCGACAACGTCAGCATCTGGTTGGGCGGTTACTACACCAACAACGACACGACGATCGGCGCGAAGACCGGCATCCTCAATACCAGCGGCGACGTCAACCTGGAAGATGACCTCGACTTCAAGAAGCACAAGACCGTGCCGCGCGCACGTCTGGACTTCCTGATCGGCGAGCACCAGGGCTTCACCTTCGACTACTACGAAGTGAACCGCTCGCACGCCAAGAGCCTCGATACCTCGATCAACTTCCTCGGCAACCCGATCGACGCCACGGCGCGGGTCAAGGGTGACCTGAAGTTCACCTTCGGCAGCGCTGCCTACAAGTGGTGGTTCGGCACGGGCAACGACGTGTTCGGCGTCGGCCTGGGTGCGGCGTATTACAAGGTCCAGGCCAGCATCAGCGGCACGGCGTCCGGCTTTGGCCAGACCGTCTCGGACCGCGCTTCCAGCGACGTCAACGCCTGGGCACCCAACCTGCAGCTCGGCTGGCGGCACGCGTTCAACGACCAGTGGCGCATGTACTTCAACGCCTCGGGCGTGAAGAAGAACGGCGGCAGCGTCTACGGCCACATCTGGGACGCGGCGCTCGGCGTCGAGTGGTTCCCGTGGCAGAACGTGGGCTTCGGTGCGGAATACGCCTACACCCGCATCAAGCTCAACCAGGATAAGCGTCGCTACGACCTGGATCTCGACATGAAGCTCGACGGACCGGCCGCTTACGTCCGTTTCCGCTTCTGACCAACCGGTTGGCGGTCGGCTCGCGCCGTCCGCCTCGCCGGGGGGAATCCTGGGCCGCCTTCGGGCGGCCTTTTTTGTTTGTGGTTTTTGGATGGTGATGGGCTCGCCTCGGCATCACGTTTGGCCTTGAGCCGTGGGGCAAGAGCCGGCGGGTGCCACCCTCGTGGCCACGCCTGCGGCGACCCGTCAAGGAAGGGCCGCGTACGCGGCCGTTTATCGATTGCCCTTCGGGCCGGGTCGGGCTTCGAACGGGGGTTTTCGACTCGACATCCTGTCTCGCGAAAACGGCCGGCCGTCCTGGCCGGCCCCGCTTCGCGGCCTTTTCCGTTCGAATCCCTCGCCTGCGGCTACCGGCCACGAGGGTGGCACCCGCCGGCTCTTTCGACGACTGAGGTTGCGTGTGGGAAAGGCTAAGAGCTGGGTTTCGCTTCGTTGCTGGGAACGCTCGCTTGGCTGATGCGCACGGCATCGGTCGCCTTAGGTACGTCGAGGGTTCGCGCACGTGCGTGCGCTCCTACCCATGCGGCGGATCAGGCGTTGGATATGCCACAACCTGTCCTGCCCCTGGGGTAGGAGCCCACGATGTGGGCGAAAAGCCAACAAAGCGACGACGCCATACCTCGCACCTCTGCGACCGCTCGCGTCACAACCCACCTCAGTCTTGGAAAGAGCCGGCGGGTAGCCCCCTCGGTGCCGGTAGCCGCAGGCGAGGGATTCGCACAGATCAGGCCCGAAGGGGGCCGGCCAGGACGGCCGGCCGTTCTCGCGAGACAGGATGTCGAGTCGAGAA
>Ga0308160_10000445_pt1 | contig 80414 bp, 80 predicted proteins | sample PhyFR1_FD_201036 | JGI IMG/M metagenome (GOLD analysis project Ga0308160, IMG submission 201036) | Phyllosphere microbial communities from UC Gill Tract Community Farm, Albany, California, United States - DLSLF.R1 | ecosystem: Host-associated > Plants > Phyllosphere > Unclassified | place: USA...
CCGATCCGGGCTGCAAAGGTAGCAATCTTTTCTTCTCCCGCAATATTTATTTTAAAATAAATCCTGCCCTCTCTATCTCCTGCGCCATCCTTTCATTCAAACCCTTCCTCCGAAGCGGGATGCAAAATTAGGGATTTTTAATGCATATCCAAAGGTTTTTTAAGGATTGACACAAGTACTCTGCTAACCCAATGGTTTTCAGGCAGAAAAAGTTTGCCGCATGGCCAAACTTTTTGGGGGAACAGCTGCTTTAGGCGGGCTACTCCTCTTCAGGCTTACCGGGTTTTCCCAGCGCCCGGCCGTTTAAAACTCTGGAAGACCCTGCCAGCTAAACCCGACAGCAGCGGCAGCCCCCAGTTTTTTCTACCGGGGCTACAGCGTATGGCGGGAACAAACTTAAATAGTAGCACCAAACCTGCTTTGCTAAAAAACAAACACTCTTATATATAGTATAAGAATAACCTGCGCGGCCTGAATAGACTTTCGAAGTTGTCCAACGTCTATGACTATTGAAACTTCGTAAGACTCGTGTGCAATTGGCAAGCATCGTATCGAATTTTTAAACAATAATTAATACTTTTATGGCTTTATTAAACCATCCATATAAATGAAGTTGATGCTCAAACTATACTTTTCTCTGCTATTTATCGGCATAGCGGAAATCAGTTATGCGCAAAATTATAAAAATGAGCTTGTTGTTATCTCTGAGAACGATGCTTACATAGACATTACCAGCGACCGTTATTACACAAACGGTGCTTTTATTAAATATAGGCATGCCTTGAATGGGAAGACGCTAAAGGCGGGAAGAAGTAAAGAAATTATTGGTTTCGAACTTGGCCAAAAAATATACAATCCGTATTACAGCTTTGTACCAAACCCCGCCCTACACGACCGCCCTTTTACGGCATATCTTTATGGAGAGGCAAATTATAGTCGGTTTTACGCAAATAAACAGATGCTTAAGGTTTCTGCGCAGATTGGACTTACGGGGAAAGATGCTTTGGGTGAAGAGTTTCAAAAAGCATTTCATAAACTGGTTGGTCAAAATCAGATTGAAGGATGGGAATACGGTTTAAACAGCGAACCAACATTAAACTTAGGTGTAGAATACAACAAGCTTTTAATGAGCACAAACAATAAAATATTCGATATTACAGGAACAACTTCAGCAGCAGTTGGTAATGTGATTACAAAAGCCAATCTAGGCGCAATGTTGCGCTTGGGCAGATTTAACGATATGGATGGTTCATCGGCTTTTAATAGCTTGGTGAGCAATAACCATCCGAACAAAGCCCAACGCAAGTACGAACTTTTCCTTTCCGTTAGTCCTCAGTTACATGCCATTGCTTTCGATTCGAGTTTGCAGGGAGGCTTATTTTTGAATGATAAAGGGCCGATCACTTTTAAGCCTAAGCCAATTGTTTTTACCACACAGGTAGGCTTAACCTTCGCCATTGCACGCTGGACAGCCAATTATACCGCTACTTTTACTTCGAACGAAGTTAAAAATAGTGCCACTGGCTACCGTTATGCCTTTTATAGTCTTGCTTACCGTTTTAGTAAAAGCTAATGAAAAAACAACTACTCTCTTTTATTTTCGTTATTACGGGCTGCGCATTTGCCAAGGCTCAAATTGCTCCCGAAAATCATTCGATTATTATTAAGCCCATATTTGGTACACATGTAAATAACGATCAGGGGCATTTGTTTCAGGATCAGATTACGGGATTTGATGCGGCATATTTTAAAGACATCAGCCAGAACAGCGATAAATGGATTGGATTTAGCGGTGCTAAATCTTACGGGATCGGCTTTGTTTTCAGAGACATAAGCAAGCTGAAAGGTACAAAAGATACTTCGGCCAATGCTTTTGGGCAGATATATGGTTTAGTGGCACAGATGGATTTTCAGCTATTCAAAGTTGGAAAAGCTAAATTTAATTTTACGCCAGGCGTTGGCTTGGGCTACACGAACAAGTATTACTTTAATAATACCAAAAACCGATTTTTGGGAAGTCCGATTAATGAAACCATTAAAGCAGATTTAGGAATGGAGCTGCCAATGAGTAAATACGCGGATCTATTGGTAGGTTTTGGTTTTCTACATGTATCGAATGGTGGAGCTACTGTACCTAATGGGGGTTTGAACACCGGAAATGTTTACATCGGACTTAAATTAAACAATCCGAAAACATTAACTACTGAGCGGAAAAGCACTTACACCACTTTACAGCGTAATTCAATTGAGCTTAGTGCAGGTTTAGGTGCAAGGGGGGTATTTGGCGATAGAACAAAAAGTTTATACAAAAGCGGGTTATATGCAGGTTACAATTTTTACCTGAATGATGTGATGTCGCTTAAGGCGGGTGCGGATGCCGTTTATTATTTTACAGTATTTGACCCGGATAATTATGGAGCAACCTTTCAGAACTATGGCACTTCATATGATAAATGGCGTACTGGGATCAGTATTGGTGCCGATATCAACTTGTGGCGAGTAACTGTTGCGGCACAGATTGGAAAATACATCCACTACAATAGATTGATGGATAAAGCGACCTGGTACTGGACCTTCGGACCTACTTTTAATATTACACCGCACATTGGCTTACAGGCAAAAACCTATATGCACTTTGCGCAGGCAGATTATGTAAACTGGGGCGTAGTTTACAAATTCTAATATTGCCCAGTGCTTAGCAATACCAAAGTACAGGCTTCGACTGGTTCGATATTGTGCTGATCCAATAATTTTTCGAGCTCATAATTTTCAGTTCCTGGATTGAAAATTACCCGCTTGGGTTTTGTTGCCAGGATATAATCGTGATATTGCGCCTGTAAAGCTGGACCAATATATAAAGTTATGGTATCTATATCGGTGTGGATCTGATCTGGTTTTTCAATTTCTAAACCTGCAACCTCTCCTTTTTTTATGCCCACGTTAACAATTTCATGATTGAAGCGCTTGAGCATATTGGCTGCTTTATAAGCATATCTTGATGGGTTTGGCGACGCGCCGATAATAAGTGTCTTCTTCATAAGGGTGATTCCAAAGATTTATTGATTACACAGCTTAATTAAGCTATTAAAATTTAGAAAGCAAAGCAATTTGACCAGAATGGTAGGCATGGTGCTGTGCTAGGCCACTTACAAGCTCTGCATTGGTTACGCCTGTTCCCAACGCCGGGTTCCGCTCACTCTTTACTTCATCATCCCATTGATTATTTTTTATACTTTCGCACAAGCGGATGAGTTCTTCATTAGCAATTTTAAAATTAAAGATAATGCGCTCCCAGGCCTTAGGCGTTCTACTTTCGGGCACTGGCCAATCGCCCATTGCGGGTTCTGCAGCAGGTTTCCCACTCAATCTTGAGGTAACTTCTTCTGTCCATGCAGTTAAATGCAGGGCGATTTCGGCAATAGAATGCGCTCCTGGCACAAAATGGCCAAACGCACTTTCAGGATTAACGTTATTTAAGGTTTGCATTACATGGTTACCGTGCCAGGCATCGCCATTAAATGCCTTTTTAATTTCGTTCGTGATATTAAACATACCTAAACAACAATTGGGGAAATATAAAGTTTGTTAAGATGCATTTAATATTGCATTCGCACAATTAATTCCATCTATTGCTGCTGATACAATTCCACCGGCATAACCCGCACCTTCGGCACAAGGATATAAACCTTTTACCTGAGGGTGCTGATACGTCTCTTTATCTCTCGGAATTCTAACCGGTGATGATGTTCTGCTCTCTACCCCTACCAAAATGGCTTCATTTGTATAATATCCCTTAATCTTTTTCCCAAACAAGGGTAATGCTACGCGTAAACTATCTGATACGAAATCGGGTAAAATATTGTCGAGCATAGAACTTTTGGTACCGGGAAGATAGGAGTTCTTTGGTAGATCGATCGATAATTTATTGTTCACAAAATCAACCATGCGCTGGGCCGGAGCAACCAGGTTTCCACCACCGGCCTCAAAAGCCATTTTCTCAATTTCCGATTGGAAATGCAACATTCTAAGCGGATCGTAACCCTGAACATCGTCTAAGGTAACCTGAACCACCGTGCCGGAATTGGCATAAGGATTATTCCGTTTAGATGGCGACCAGCCATTTACCACGATTTCATTTTCGCCAGTAGAACAAGGTGCGATAATACCTCCAGGGCACATGCAAAAAGAAAACACCCCACGGGCACCAACCTGCTCCACCAAACTGTAGTACGCGGGAGGTAAAAACTCCGATCTAATATCGCAATGATACTGGGCTGAATCGATAATTTCCTGAGGATGCTCAATCCGTACGCCTAAAGCAAATGGTTTAGCCTCAATCAGGATATTTTTACTGTTCAACAATTCGTACACGTCTCTTGCAGAATGGCCAGTTGCCAAGATAATATCATCGGCGAAAAACTTTTCTTCAAAATTTATCTCAATTCCTTTTACTTTTCCGAATTCGATCAAAATATCAGTCATACGACTATCGAACATCACCTCGCCCCCAGCATTCAGGATCGTATCTTTTATGGAAGTGATAATATGCGGAAGTTTGTTGGTACCTATATGTGGACGGGCATCGATAGCAATATCAGCTTCTGCCCCATGGTTTACAAAAACCTGAAGCACTTTATTAATATCGCCGCGTTTATTGGAACGGGTATACAGCTTACCATCCGAATAGGTTCCGGCTCCACCTTCACCATAACAATAATTAGATTCTGTATTCACCAAACCCTGCTTGTTTATAGCAGCTAAATCTCTCCGGCGCTGCTTTACATCCTTACCCCTTTCGATAATAATGGGTTTTAATCCATTCTCGATACACTGCAAAGCTGCAAACAAGCCAGCTGGGCCAGCTCCGATAATAATCACAGGCTTCGCGTCGCTTACGTTTTTATAATTAATGATGTATACTTCGGGAATCGCTTCCTCATCTACAAAAACCTTTATCTGAAGTCTGAATATCACTTTTCTCGAGCGTGCATCTATCGATCTTTTGAGGATTTCATAGCCTTTAATTCTTGATTCAGGTAATTTTAGCACTTCAGCCAGTTTCTGGTTAATCACCTCTGTTTGCTCTACCTCGTGCGGGAGCAGCGTAATTTCGATGTCTTTTTGCATATCATGTCAGGTTTTTATCCCGAACGCTACAAAGATAGGCAACTGATAGCATATTTGATGATTTCAGAATATGACTAAAAATTATCAGCAGACTAAAGTAATGCTTTTATGTTTTTTTTGGAAAGCCACCGCAGTATTCCATAGGCCACTTTCTTCCCGCTCTACCTCTTGCCCCGATGAAAAATCGGGGGCATCCGTTCGATCCCTTAGGTTTGATGGCGGCTTTGTTGCGACTATGTAGGTTTTCCGTGCCACACCCCAAAGTTTTTAGCCCCGATCGGAGCGGACACGAAGTAGAGCGAAGAGCGGGAGCAAACATTAAAAAAAGCGAATGACCTTGCGCTTCAAAACAAAAACATCAGTTTAAACATTACCCTAAGCTTGTCAACCTGTCAGATAAATACCGAAACTGTAACAAAGGCATGCAATTTGATATCTAATTCGTAAATTGACCATAAATCAATTCTATTAAAAAGACAAAAACCATAAAAATGAAAAGATTAATATTTGGAATTTTAGCTGCAGTTATTGCAGTGAGCACTTTAAGTTCATGCGGATATAACAGCATGGTTAAACTTGATGAGAACGTTAAATCGAAATGGGGAACTGTGCAAACCCAATATCAAAGAAGAGCAGATTTAATTCCGAACCTGGTGGCTACTGTAAAAGGAGCGGCTAAATTTGAACAGGGTACTTTAACTGCCGTAACAGAAGCGCGTGCAAAAGCAACACAGATGACGGTTAAGGCTGACGAATTGACGCCAGAAAACATCCAGAAATACCAGGCTGCTCAAGGACAATTGAGCCAGGCTTTGGGTAAATTATTATCGATTACCGAAAATTACCCTGAACTAAGGGCTACACAGCAATTCAGTGATTTATCGGCGCAGTTAGAAAGCACCGAAAATAGGATTACCGTTGCCCGTAAAGATTTTAACGATGCTGTGCAAGAGTATAATGGCAAAATCAGATCGTTCCCAACCAATTTAACAGCTGGCATGTTCGGCTTTAAACCTAAAGGGTATTTCGAGGCCGATGCTACCGCAAAAGATGCACCTAAAGTAGAATTTTAATATTCTCAACACAATATATAAGGGTAGTGAATGTTTATTAACTAAACATTTATTACCCTTTTTACTTCATACAAAATAAACACATGTCGTTATTTTCAGATATTGAACAAGAAAAAATAGCAAACGCGATCTCCGATGCAGAAAGAGCAACATCTGGAGAAATTAGGATTGCTATTGACAAACACTGCGCGGGTGATCCATACGAAAAAGCTATCGAGTATTTTACCAAGCTGGATATGGACAAAACAGCCAAAAGAAATGGAGTACTGATTTACCTGGCGCATGCCGATCATAAATTTGCCATTATTGGCGATGTAGGTATTAACCAGGTAGTGCCAGAAAATTTTTGGGAAACAGCCAAAATAGCGATGACTGCACACTTTGCAAAGGGCAATTTAGCTGATGGCATTATTGCGGGAGTAGCATTGGCCGGAGAAAAACTAGCCTTGTTCTTCCCTCCTCAAAAAGGCGACATTAATGAATTGCCAAATGATATCGTTTTTATGGACAATCTAGAGCAGAGATAAGCGATGAAGAAAATATTCCTTTTCTCGTTACTGAGTTTATTGTTCACTTTCGGCTTTGCACAGGATTTTCCAGAGAAACCCAATACTTTGGTTAATGATTACGCTAATGTGTTATCAGCCGATCAAAAGCAGCAATTGGAAACTAAATTAATAGCTTTCAATGATTCGTCATCAACACAGATTGCCATAGCGATATTAAAATCGGTAGGCGATTATGATATTAACGAATACGCCGTTGAGCTGGGCCGAAAATGGGGAGTTGGCCAAAGTGGCAAAAACAACGGCATTATGATCGTTGTTGCTGTTGGCGATCGAAAAATTTCTATTCAAACAGGTTATGGCCTGGAAGGCGCATTGCCCGATATTTATGCCAAGCGTATTATTGATAACGACATTAAACCCAATTTTAGAGCCGGAAATTATTATGCCGGTTTAGATGAAGGTACGACTTCGATTATAAAATATACCAAAGGCGAATATAAAAATGATAGTCCTAAAACTTCTTCAAAGAAAGGTGGCGGAGGTGGCAGTATTGTGATTATTATCATTATTGTAATCGTCATCATCATCATCATGAGAAAAGGTGGCGGAGGCGGTAGCGAAGTAATCGGCGGTCGGGGTGCATCTAACGCTTTGTTCTGGGCCATGCTTTTTGGAAGCGGTGGCGGTGGCGGCCGAAGCAGCGGTGGCTGGGGAGGCGGTTCTTCTGGTGGCGGCGGCGGATTCGGTGGTTTTGGCGGAGGAAGCTTTGGCGGTGGCGGAAGCAGTGGAAGCTGGTAGTCCATAGTCCATAGGTTAGAACCTGTTCCTTTTTGAACGTTACAATTTTCCAACAGATTAAACATTACAACAATAATGTACAGAAGAGATTTAATCACAGCAGAAATACAGAAACTTGCACAGGTTTTGGCCCGTATTATGGGCTTAAAGTTAGAAGGCAAGTTGGCTGAGGCTGATCAGCTTTTTGACGAAACCATGGAAGGCGGCTTTCAATTGCCAAAAGAAATTCTGGAAAATGCAGCGCTTTCGGTTTTTGAAAATTGGTTAGTGGAGGGTAACCTCCCGCCCGAAAAACTCGACTCCCTGAGCGAATTCTTATATTATGAATTAGGTACAAGCTCCGATAGAAACCGAATGATTGCGCCAAAGCTGAATTTAGTCTATCAATACCTGTCAGATCGACACAAGATCGTACATTTGGTAAACTTGCACCGTCAGAAAACGATACAACAGTATTTGCGCTAAACGCCACGCGCATGGCACTAAACAAAACAATGTAAATAGATGATTATAGAAAAGTGGCAAAAGCTTGCCTCTAAATATTTAGTAAGAGAAAAGTGGGCTACCTTAAGGGTGGACGAGGTTAAACTTCCCGACGGTATTATAAAAGACGATTATTATGTTTTAGAGTATCCAAACTGGGCAAATGCAATTGCACTAACAGAAGCAGGAAAAATAATCATGGTGCGCCAGTACCGCCATGCGGCCGATATTATTTCGCTTGAAGTTCCGGGCGGTGTAATTGATGGCGATGAAGCACCTGAGTTTGCAGTTAAACGTGAACTTTTAGAAGAAACGGGTTACAGTTTTAAAACCTGCAAACTTATCGCCGAGCTTTATCCTAATCCGGCAACATCAAACAACAGAACCTTTACCTACTTCTTAACAGGTGGTATTAAAACGCATGAACAGCATTTAGATGAACATGAAATATTAAATGTTGAAGAATATACTGTTGAGGAAGTAAAGCAACTGATAAAAGACAATAAAATAGCCCAGGCATTACATGTTGCGGCCTTGTGGTATGGCTTGGCTGAAGTAGAAAAACTTTAAATTTTTAAAAACATATCAAAACAAAGGCCCGATAAAATATCGGGCCTTTGTTTTTTGCATAACTTTCGAACATGAACTAAAGATTTTATTTAAACCCTTCTACCTTTCAGTTCCTGAACTTAGTTTAGCTCATTTTTAATTTCTTTTGGATATCGTGTACGTAAGCTTTAAACTTTTTATCAGTATCAATTAAATCTTCTACCGTTTGGCAAGCATAAATTACGGTACTGTGATCGCGGCCACCGAAGAAAGCACCAATTGTTTTCAACGATGATTTAGTATGACTTTTAGAAAGGTACATCGAGATCTGACGTGCCTGAACAATTTCGCGTTTACGTGTTTGCGATTTAACCATATCAACAGGAACCTCGAAATACTCGCAAACCAATTTCTGGATGTACTCCATTGAAATTTCTTTAGAAGTATTTTTAATGAAGTTCTTCAACATTTGCTTAGCAAGGGCTAAATCAATTTCTTTTTTATTCAATGTAGCCTGTGCCAAAAGAGATACCATAGCGCCCTCTAATTCACGCACATTGTTATCAATGTTGTGTGCAACATATTCTACCACCTCACCTGGTAATTCAATACCATCAGCATACATTTTCTTTCTTAAAATGGCAATACGTGTTTCCAGATCAGGAATCTGTAGATCTGCAGATAAACCCCATTTAAAACGGCTTAACAAACGCTCTTCCAAACCAGCTAAATCTTTCGGTGCTTTATCAGATGTTAAGATTACCTGTTTGCCCGATTGGTGAAGGTGATTAAAAATATGGAAGAAAATATCCTGTGTTTTTTCTTTACCTGCAAAGTTGTGTACATCATCCATAATGATCACATCCATTGCCTGGTAAAAGTTAACGAAATCGTTAATGGTGTTGTTTTTTAATGAATCTACAAACTGCTGACAGAATTTCTCACAGCTTACATAAATCACCAATTTGTCTGGCATGCTGCGTTTGATCTCGTTACCGATTGCCTGCGCCAGGTGCGTTTTACCCAAACCTACTCCTCCGTAAATCATTAGCGGGTTAAAAGATGTACCTCCTGGTTTAGCAGCTACAGCGTAACCTGCAGAACGCGCCAAGCGGTTGCAATCTCCCTCAATATAATTTTCGAAAGTATAGTTAGAGTTTAATTGTGGATCAACATTTAATTTTTTTAATCCAGGGATAATAAAAGGGTTTTTAATATCCTTATTAATGGAAACCGGAATCGGCATCGATTGTACCTTTGCCTCCGCTCCATTTCCATTTGAGGGCATATTGGTAGTATAAGGATTACCGCTGTTTGATGATTTATCTACAACGATGTTATATTCCAACCTGCCATCCTCTCCAAGTTGTTTTTTTACAGTCTTGCGAAGCAAGCCTACATAATGTTCTTCAAGCCATTCGTAAAAGAACAAACTTGGCACCTGTATAGTTAAAACCTTACCTTCCAATTTAAGGGCTGTTATTGGCTCGAACCAAGTTTTGAAACTTTGGCTCGGAATGTTATCCTTAATAATTTGAAGACAGTTCTTCCATACTTCTGTACAAGTTTTTTCCATTGCGATTTCTATAATTTATTGGTTTACAGTGCCTATTCGAATTAAAGGGATGGTCCGTTTAGGGACTACGAATATTGAGAAAATTATCAACATTTTAAACAAAAATTTCAAATAAATCGTAACGTACTGATAAGGAATATAGTAGCCCGCTTAACCTCAATTTTTTATGTTGATAACTATTTATTAACACTGGTTATCCACATTAACCATAATTTAACACCAATACATCCCCATCACTTCGAATAGCTGTTGAAAAAGCAAAATCTAAGCCATTTTAGGCACTAGTTAAGCGTTTTAGTCTTTTTTAATCCCGAATAAACTGAGAATCAAAGTCATAAGATAAATAAATTAATATCAATTTAAGCAGATCATTTAAATTAATATTAGTTTATTTCATTTCGCCTTATTGTTGTATGAATTTTAAGACAGCTTAACTCATTATTTTGGGATCAATGAACAAAATATTCGTTCATTTTATCAAGACTTAATTAAAAACAGAATCCCTTTAATTTTATTCTGAAATAAAGCGCAAAAACCACGAAGGTTAAGTTAACTAATAAACGCCAAAAGTCCGTCTAAACACATCTGCAATTTCGCCGAGCGTAGCATATTTTTCAACGGCATCTATAATTAACGGCATCAAATTTTTCTCGCCTTTAGCAGCTTCATCCAACTCTTGCAATGCTTTTTCTACAGCATCTCCATCGCGGGTCGCTTTTAAATATGCTAATTTTTCAGATTGCAGTTTTCGGATTGAATCATCAATATTAAAAACCTCTGTCAGGCCTTCTTCCTCCTGAGTAAACTTATTTACGCCTACAGAGATCCTTTCGCCATTTTCGATTTCTTTTTGATACTGGTAAGCTGCATCAGCAATCTCATTTTGCATATAGTTGCTTTCAATGGCATTAACCGAGCCTCCCATTGCATCTATCCGATCGATATAAGCCCAGGCGGCAGCCTCAACTTCATCAGTTAAGCTCTCCACAAAGAACGATCCCGCCAATGGATCTACGGTGTCCGTAACGCCGCTCTCGAAGGCAATGATCTGCTGGGTACGTAAAGCAATTTTTGCAGCCGATTCGGTTGGAAGCGAAAGTGCTTCATCATAACCATTGGTATGTAAGGACTGAGTTCCGCCAAGAACGGCAGCCATAGCCTGATTGCTTACCCTGATTACATTGTTTAATGGTTGCTGCGCCGTTAAAGTTGAGCCTCCGGTTTGGGTATGAAACCTTAACATCTGCGCTTTTTCATCTGTGGCACCCAAATCTTTGGTAATTTTCGCCCACATCCGCCTTGCAGCCCTAAATTTAGCTATTTCTTCAAAGAAATTATTGTGGCAATTGAAGAAGAATGATAACCGTTTCGCAAACACATTAATATCTAAAGCTTTATCCAGAGCCGCTTTTAGGTAGGTTTTGCCGTTGGCTAATGTAAAAGCGAGTTCTTGCACAGCGGTTGATCCAGCTTCACGAATGTGGTAGCCAGATATAGAAATGGTATTCCACTTTGGCACTTCTTTGCTACAGAACTCAAAAATATCGGTAATTAAACGCATCGATTGCTTTGGCGGATAGATATATGTGCCTCTTGCAGCATATTCTTTTAAAATATCGTTCTGTATCGTCCCCGAAATCTGTTTTAAATCTGCACCTTGTTTTTTAGCCAGCGCAATATACATGGCCAATAAAATTGAAGCCGTTGCATTGATCGTCATCGAAGTCGTGATGTTTTTCAGCTCGATACCATCAAATAAAATTTCAATATCCTTTAACGAATCGATAGCCACACCTACCTTACCAACCTCTCCATCAGCCATTTCATGATCAGAGTCGTAACCGATTTGTGTTGGAAGATCAAAAGCAACAGATAAACCCGTTGTTCCCTGAGCCAATAAATAATGATAACGCTTGTTTGATTCTTCAGCAGTTGAAAAACCAGCATACTGCCTCATCGTCCACAAGCGACCGCGGTACATATCCTTCTGGATCCCCCTGGTAAAAGGAAATTCTCCAGGCAGCTCTTCCATTGGCTTCGCTTCGGTATACAGCGCTTTTATTTCAATACCCGAAGTGGTGGTGTACTTTTTTTCGGTCATAATTGGTTAGTTAATTAGTTCAATGGTCATTGGTTCATTAGTCCAGCAAAGTTGCTTACTGTTGAAACTGGTTAACTGTGCATATTTCAGTTAACCAATTTAAACGATTAACCGATTATGCTCATCAAAAAAGTTGGTGAATATCCTTTTTGATCAGTTCGATGGTTAAATCGTAAGGATTTTCATCAATACTGGCCATGTGCTGTAAAATTGCTTTACTCAACTCAATTCCATTTGCATCAGCAGGTAAACCTTGTACTGCATTGTTAATCATGGCAATGGTATCGTTTTTTAATTTACGCACCACACCCCAGGTTACACTATCTACATACAACTGCTGGGTGATATTATGTTGGTACTCCGAACGGATTTCATTTAAAATACCAGCATGTAAAGTTGCAATGGCAATTCCTTGCTGATGCAGGCGAACAAGTAAATTTGCAGGGTTAATACGATCGATAAATAGGATTAAACGCTCGTGAGCCTGTAAACGCAAAGGCAAAATATGCGCCCGGCTTTCTTTGTTCAGTTCGATGGTTTTTAAGTTAAAGAAACGCTGGATATCGTTCTTTAAAATATAATAAACAGCCATTAGTGCAATGAAAATGCCTGCAAATAAGATCACTATATCAACTAAAATTTGTTGGGTATTCATAAGTATTGTTTAATTACGGTAATATTAACGGACCGTTAAAAGCAAAAATGTGCATTATTATTTATATTTGTAACAGATAAAATTTAAATAACATGAGCACAACAGTTGATACAGCATTTGCACCAGTTACTTTTTCTGAAGGAGCAGCCAAAGAGTTATATAAATTAAAGGATCAGCAGGAGATAAGCGAAGATTATGGATTACGTGTTGGCGTAGAAGGTGGCGGCTGTGCTGGCATGAATTACGTTTTAGGTTTTGATCAGAAAAAAGATGGCGATCAGGAATTTTTTATAGATGGTATTAAGGTTTTTATGAACAAAGCACACCAGATGTACTTAATGGGCATGATGATCGATTGGCAGGATGGATTAAATTCACGTGGTTTTACTTTTGTTAATCCTAACGCAACCAGCACCTGTGGCTGTGGCACGAGTTTCTCGGCATAAATAAAATATTATTGTAACATATAGTGCAGTCCCCTTGTCTAAACATCGGGACTTTTTTTATTTTTACAAGCTTTGCCCGCCAAACGCTTATCGCAATACTAAATGAATTACAGAGAAAACATCAGACTGGCATTAGAATCTATTAAAGCGAACCGCTTGCGTACTATGCTTACCGCCTTAATTATTGCCATTGGTTTAATGGCTTTAGTTGGGATTTTAACCACTCTTGATGCTGTAAAGAAAAGTATGACCGACGCTTTTAGTAGCATGGGGGCAAACTCTTTTACCATCAGAAACCGCGGTACAGGAATTAGAATTGGAAATGGCAAACGCCCAAAACCTTTTAAAGCTATCCGCTACGAAGATGCCGTTAAATTTAAAGACAGCCTGAATACACCTGCAACTGTTGCCGTAAGTGTTTTTGCCAGCGGTGGTTCTACTGTAAAATACGGGAGTTTAAAAACCAATCCCAACATCAATGTTCAGGGTATAGATGAAAATGGCTTAGCCTCTCAGGGATTAAATTTATCACAGGGAAGAAATTTTAGTGTTTCTGAAATACAGCTAGGAAGCAACGTTTGCATTGTTGGTGGCGAAGTGGTTGAAAAATTATTTAAAGACTCTGATCCGTTAGATAAACTGATCAATGTAGGTAATAACCGTTTTAAAATTGTCGGCATATTGGAGAAAAAAGGATCGAGTATGGGCTTTAGCGGCGACAGGGCCGTTTATGTGCCTTTGCTGAAAGCCAAACAGATTAACGCCAATGCAAATCCATCTTACACCATAACAGTAATGGTACCTAGCAATGAGATGCAGGAAAACATTATTGGCGAATCTACTGCGCTATTCAGAAATATCCGCAAGGTAAAGGTGAACGAAACCAATAATTTCGAGATTACCAAGAGTGATGCCATTGCTCAAACTTTGTTCGAAAATCTGGCTTTTGTGGCTATTGGTGGTGTTGCCATCGGAGTTATTACCCTAATTGGAGCCTCAATCGGCTTAATGAATATCATGCTCGTTTCGGTTACTGAACGTACGCGCGAAATCGGTATCCGTAAAGCCATCGGCGCAAACCCTAAGGTAATTCGGCGCCAGTTCTTGATCGAGGCCGTAGTAATCTGTTTAATGGGTGGTGCTTTAGGTATTTTCCTGGGAATAGTTTTAGGGAACCTGATCTCACTGGCCATGGGTGGTGCATTCTTAATTCCCTGGTTATTTATTATTGGCGGTTTTGTATTATGTGTTTTTGTAGGAATTCTATCTGGATATTATCCCGCTAAAAAGGCATCAAAACTAGATCCTGTAGAGGCCTTGAGGTACGAGTAGAGTTGGTTCATTGGGCATTGGTTCATTAGTACATAGTTAATCGCCCGCTGGTTAATACATTTAATTGGTGTTTTTTTTAAATCGGTTAACTAGAAAGTTAGCGGTTAGTCTATCTGGATTTACTCCGCTTACAGATCTTGAAAAAAGTTCAGGATGACGAGACTAGCAATTCACAACATGCAAATAAATGAACCAATGGCAAATGAACCTATGAACCTTAAAGCAAGGCGTTATTCAATTGAGATTGGGTAAGCAGTTGTTGCATTAATGGCGTACTAAGACTATCTTCGAGCGCCGCAGCATGTTTTAAATGATGCATATCGCTGCCTACAAAATCGACCATATGATTTTCTACCATTTCTCCTGCTACTTTTTTTGCACCAATACCATAATAACCGGTTAAAGCAATACCGTTTACCTGCAACAGGCAGCCGGTTTCTCTGATCTGATGATAGCTTTCGAAAGAATTGTAGTAGTAAGGATACCGCTCAGGATGCGCCAGCACCGGCTTGTATCCGGCATCCTGCATCATCTTTATAAAATCGATCAGGTTTTGAGGGGCGTTTATATATGATAATTCAAACAAAAGATAATTGTTACCAAAAGTTAAAACCTCTTTCTGTCTGATTTTTTTCTCTAAGGTTTCATCCAGATAATATTCGGCAGCGGCATCAACCTCCAGATCGAGTTCGATTTCCTGTAAGCCTTTTCTTAACGCGTCTAATCCACGATTGATCGTATCGGGCGTATTTCGAAAATAATCGGCCATGATGTGTGGAGTGGCAATCAGTTTCTTATAGCCCAGATCTTTAAATTTTTTGGCCAAAAGAAGAGAATCTTTTAACGTTTGCGCGCCATCATCAATCCCTGGAATAATGTGCGAGTGCATATCTGTGCCGATACCAGAGAAATTAAATTCGGGTACTATTTTTTTCTTTTTAAATAATCCGAACATACTGATAGATCATAACTTTAACTTATCTCTTTTGGCAAATTGCTTGCCTCTGCTGCACCAGCTAATTTAGAGGAATAGATTTTATCGAGCAAATTATTTAAGTCTTCACTTAAATCAAACTGCAGGTCTTCGTGCAGTTTTTTGAATTTATTTATGGTTACCGCGACAGTTTTTAAGTAAAAAATACTAAAAAGCATCATAAAATCGCGATAACCAAAAATTGATTTCTTATAATCAAAAGGGATGGCATTGAGGATAAATATTTTCAATTCTACCTCACCAACCGGATCTTTGGTCACTTTATAAAAATGATTAACCGAGGTAATCATCTTCCGAACCCTTACCAATGCCTCTTTGGCATTTAGTTTTTTCAGTTCCAGAATTTGTTCTTCCACATCGGCTTTAATCCTCTCCTTCCGATCTTCCAAATCGGTTTCATCTTCTAATAATTTATAATGAAGATGCTCTGTAAGCACTTTATCTTTGGCCACCAAACGCAGCAATAGCTTGTCTTTTTCTTTGACGGGCAATTCCGTTATAGCAGTTTTTAGATCTTTGTGCTCCGATAACTTCATTTAAAAAGGGTTAGCCTTGATGTATTTTTCCCACTCCCATGCAGAGCGCATCATCTCATTGATATCAAGATTGGCTTTCCAGCCCAGTTCTTTATTCGATTTTTGAACGTCGCCATAAATCTGAACAATATCTCCTGCCCTTCTTGGACCGATTTTATACTCAAGTTTCTCTCCGTTCACTTTTTCGAAAGCTGCAATAATTTCTAAAACTGAAGAGCCTTTACCGGTACCGATATTGAAAACATCGTAATTACCGTTAGGATTTCCTTCTTCCAGTTTCTTAATCGCTGCAACGTGTGCCTTTGCCAGATCAACCACATGGATATAATCGCGGATGGCAGAACCATCAGGCGTATTGTAATCGTCTCCATAAACCGTAATCGGACCACGTTTGCCAATAGCCGATTGCGTAATGAAAGGGACAAGGTTGGCAGGAACACCATTTGGTAGTTCACCGATCAAAGCGGTTTCGTGTGCACCAACCGGGTTAAAATAACGTAAAGCGATTACATTTAAATCAGGTGTTACTGCAGCTGTTTCTGCTAATATTTCCTCGGCAATCTGCTTGGTATTTCCGTAAGGAGATTCGGCTTTCTGTACTGGTGCAGCCTCAGTTACCGGTAAAGTTTCTGGCTGACCATAAACGGTACAAGATGAAGAAAACACAAAATTAATCTTCCTGTTAAACGAAGTTAATAGGTTAATTAAACCGTAAAAATTGTTTTTATAATACTTTAAGGGTTGTTCTACCGATTCGCCAACAGCTTTTGATGCTGCAAAATGGATAATTCCATCAATATCGGTATGGTTTTCTGCAAATTCCTGAACTGCTCTATCATCCTGTAGATCGATTTCATGAAAATCGAACCATTTGCCAGTGATGGCATGAAGCTGGGTTAAAATTTTGATGTTCGAGTTAGAAAGGTTATCTACAATTACGACTTCGTATCCTGCGTTATGTAACTCTACTGCTGTGTGCGAACCTATGTATCCTGTTCCACCAGTAACTAATATTTTTGCCATTTTAACGGTTAAATGTGGTAAAATCTTTATGGTCTATCTTCTCCAAAGCCTCTGCAGGCAATGATTTAAAATATTCGTATGTAATCTTCAATCCTTCAGCACGGCCTACTTTTGGCTCCCATCCCAATATCTCTCTCGCTTTGGTAATATCTGGTCTGCGTTGTTTAGGATCATCCTGCGGAAGTTCTTTATAAACAATTTTCTGTGTGGTGCCTGTAAGTTTTATAATTTCTTCACAGAACTGTTTGATGGTGATTTCATCCGGATTACCAATGTTTACCGGCTGCGCATAATCACTCATCAATAAACGATAAATTCCTTCGATCAAGTCATCAACATAACAGAAAGAACGTGTCTGACTTCCGTCGCCAAAGATAGTCAAATCTTCGCCTCTTAAAGCCTGTCCGATAAAAGCGGGTAAAACACGTCCATCATTCAGGCGCATTCTAGGCCCGTAAGTATTGAAAATCCTTACAATTCTGGTTTCTACACCGTGGAAAGTATGGTAGGCCATGGTGATGGCTTCCTGAAAACGTTTGGCCTCGTCGTAAACACCACGTGGACCAACCGGATTTACATTGCCCCAATATTCCTCTGGCTGAGGATTCACATTTGGATCGCCATATACTTCAGAAGTTGAAGCGATCAACATCCTTGCATTTTTATTTCTGGCAAGGCCTAAAAGATTATGCGTACCTAACGAACCTACTTTAAGTGTCTGGATCGGGATTTTAAGATAATCGATCGGACTTGCAGGTGAGGCAAAATGTAAAATGTAATGAAGTTTGCCTGGAATATGTACAAATTTGGAAACATCGTGATTATAAAACTCGAAATTCTCCAGCTTGAACAGATGTTCGATATTTGCCATATCGCCTGTAATCAGGTTATCCATTCCGATAACGTAATAACCCTCTTTCACAAAACGATCACAAAGATGCGAACCTAAAAATCCCGCTGCACCTGTAATCAATATTCTCTTCTGACCCATTTTAATCTATTAGTTTTCTACCTATGCTGTTATAATAATAGCCAAGATCGATCATTTTTTGCAAATCGTACAAATTTCGACCGTCGAAAACCACTTTATTTTTTAGAATGTTTTCAATTTTTTCAAAATCAGGGTTACGAAAAACCGACCATTCGGTTGCAATCAACAGTGCGTCAGCACCTTCCAAAGCTTCGTATTGATTTTTAGCATAGTTTACCTGATCGCCAATAACATTTTTAACATTGGCCATTGCTTCTGGATCGAACACGGTAACGGTTGCACCGTTCTTAACCAGTGCATCGATAATATATAAGGCCGGTGCCTCGCGGATATCGTCGGTTTCTGGTTTAAAAGCCAGTCCCCAAAGCGCAAAATGTTTGCCTTTGATATCGCCTTTGTAATACTTAAGTACCTTGTCAACCAGAATTGTTTTTTGTCTTTCATTAACCTCCATTACCGATTTCAGGATCTGAAAATCGTAGGCATAATCATCAGATGATTTTACCAGTGCCTGAACATCTTTAGGGAAACATGAACCGCCGTAACCTACCCCTGGAAAAAGAAAACGTTTACCGATACGGTCATCAGAACCAATGCCCCTTCTTACAGCATCAACATCGGCACCTACGAGTTCGCAAAGGTTTGCGATTTCGTTCATGAAGGTGATTTTGGTGGCAAGGAAAGAATTTGCCGCGTATTTAGTCAATTCAGAAGAACGCTCATCCATGAAAAGAATCGGGTTCCCCTGACGTACATAAGGACCATACAATTCGGTCATCAGCTTTTTCGCCCTTTCGCTTTTAGTCCCTAAAACCACGCGGTCAGGTTTCATAAAATCATCAACCGCTACCCCCTCCCTTAAAAATTCAGGATTGGATACCACATCTACTTCAATCGAAGTATTTTCGGCAAAAACAGCCTTTACCTTATCAGCCGTTCCAACCGGAACCGTTGATTTATTTACGATGACCTTATACTCGGTAATCAGTTTTGAAATATCCTTTGCAGCGCCTAAAATATAAGAAAGATCGGCAGCACCATCTCCACCTGGAGGCGTTGGCAAAGCCATAAAAATAATCTGCGCATCTTTTACGGCATCTGCAAGATTTGTTGTAAAAGTCAACCTTTCCTGTTCTATATTTCTATGGAACAAAAGATCTAAACCAGGCTCGTAAATCGGTACTTCACCAGCCTGCATTTTTTTTACTTTCGCTTCATTAATGTCAACACATATTACATCATTTCCTGTTTCTGCTAAACAGGTTCCGGTAACTAAACCTACGTATCCGGTACCAATAACGGCTATCTTCATCTGTTATAATTTATTAAACAATATTAAATTGTTTTTATCGGTTTTAATGAGCTCGTAAGCTCGGTTACTTTTCGCAGCTTCGGAGTAATCACGACCCTTCTATTTATTGTACTGAATGATAGGCCAAATCGCAACTACGCCATATATTTTTAAGCTTTTTAAATATATTCGTTTTATCTTGGCACGAAGATATGAAATTACACTAATGCTTTTGCTTTACATAATCGGAATTCGGCTTTACACTTTGCTTATCAGGATTTTTTCGTTATTCAATCCTAAAGCCAAACTGTTTATAAATGGTCGTAAAAACGTATATACACAGATTGCCCAGAAAATTAATCCGAGCGAAAAACACATTTGGTTTCATTTTGCTTCTTTGGGGGAATTTGAACAGGGCCGGCCAGTTTTAGAAAAACTAAAATCGCTTTATCCAGCTAAGAAAATTGTAGTTACTTTTTTCTCCCCTTCGGGATACGAAATCAGGAAAAATTATGCGCTGGCGGATGTATTTTATCTTCCAATTGATACTGCAGCTAATGCCAAGCGTTTTATAGCAAGCATTAATCCAGAAATGGCAATTTTTACCAAATACGAATTTTGGCATTTTTATTTTAAAGAATTAAAAGACCGCGAAATTCCTTTATATGTGATTTCTGGCATTTTCAGAGAAAGTCAGGCATTTTTTAAATGGTACGGTGGCTTTTACCGCAATATTTTGAAATCTGTTACTTACTTTTTTGTGCAAAATGAAGAAAGTAAAAATCTTTTAAAATCGATCGGGTTAGATGATGTGATCATAAATGGCGACACCCGTTTCGATCGCGTTTACGAAAATGCGCAATCGCCTAAACAGCTTAGCCTAATAGAAAGTTTTATCGGCAACTCCCTTACATTAGTTTGTGGAAGTACCTGGCCTGAAGATGAAAAAATATTATCGGCTTTACCTGAAAAATATCCCAACTGGAAGTTTATCATTGCGCCACACGAGATCCACGAAAGCCATATTGAAAGTATCGAGAAGCAATTTTCAGTTGGCAGTGTGCGGTTTTCAATTTTCAGTTCGTCTAATCAAACGCCAAACGCCGAACACCAAACGCTCATCGTAGACAACATCGGCATGCTTTCTTCTCTCTATCAATACGGGAAGGTAGCCTACATTGGTGGCGGTTTTGGAACAGGAATACACAACACTTTAGAAGCTGCAGCGTTTGGTTTGCCTGTAATTTTCGGCCCGAAATATGATAAATTTCAGGAAGCCAAAGATCTAATTGCTATAGGTGCAGCAAAGAGCATCTCTACTGTAGAAGAATTATTTGATGCTTTTGAGGATCTTACCAAAAATGAAGATGCCGCAGCGCAGGCCAAAAGATATGTTACAGATAAAAAAGGGGCAACCGATCAGATTATTTCGATGATTACGAAATCAGATCAGCCTTAGCAATTTCTTCCACAATCTGTGGAATACCCTGATCAATCGAAACCGTTGTCACATCCTGTTCATCAGCCTGAGGCTCTTCCAATGTTTCAAACTGGCTTTTTAATAAACTAGAAGGCATGTACTGATGAGATCGCTTAGCAATCCGATCGTGGATTAAATCGAAATTTCCTTTTAAATAAACAAAGCGGATTGATGTATTATCTGTTCTCAGCAAATCGCGATAAGATTTCTTCAATGCAGAACAGGCAATAATGCATGTCGATCCATGAGCAACATGTTCGCGGCCAACCTTCGCAATTAATTGCAGCCAATCTAAACGATCTGCATCCGTTAAAGGAATTCCTGCAGCCATTTTATCAACATTACGTTGCGAATGCAGGTTATCGCCATCTATAAATTCAGCATTTATTCTCGGGGCCAAAGCTTTACCAACTACTGTTTTACCACTTCCCGAAACACCCATTAAAATAATAAAGCTTGCCATATTTAAACTATTTAACCATTCCGGCCAAAGCCTCGATAAACGCCGGACTATCGTTTAAACTTTCTACCAGCTGAACATGTTCACCACCTAAAGCCTTAAACTCTTCATGATATTCTACTGTGATTTCGTAAAGCGTTTCTAAACAATCTGCCACAAAAGCAGGGCTAAAAACCAAAAGACGTTTTTTGCCTTCGCCAGCTAATTTCTTCAGCACATCGGTAGTATAGGGTTGTACCCATGGCTCTTTCCCTAAGCGCGATTGGAAACAAACAGTATATTGATCTTTTGAGAGATTTAATTCTTTGGCAATTAATCTGGCTGTATCATGTCCTTGTGCAGAATAACAGAATTTATTGGTATCGTTTAATGTCTGGCAGCAATCGGCACTTTTCAAACAGTAACTCCCAGTATGATCGCACTTTAGCAATTGACGTTCAGGTAAGCCATGGAAGCTGAACAACACGTGATCGTAGCTTTCTACATGATGCTTCCTGGCATTTTCTGCAAAAACCTTAATCATCAGTTCGTTATCATGGAATGAATTAACAAATGATATTGGCGGAACCGTTGGCCATTTGCTCACCAGCTCCATTACCAGTTGCATTACAGACCCTGTGCTCGCAGAGGCGTATTGAGGAAACATCGGGATAACCTGAATGCTCTCTACCAAACCTGCTTTTAAATTGGCCAATGCCGATGCAACAGATGGGCTTTGGTAGCGCATGGCCAACTCTACATGATAGTCGTCTCCCAATCTTTCCTGCAGCATTTTAGCCTGTAACCGGCTGTAATGCAATAGCGGTGAACCATTTTCGTTCCAGATTTCTTTATACAATTTTGCTGTTTTAGGACTACGGAAAGGAACAATAATACCTTTAACCAATAATGTCCTGTTTAACTTAGGGATATCGATTACCCGCTCGTCCATTAAAAATTGATCTAAGTATTTTTTAACATCTGCCGTTGCCGGACTATCAGGTGTTCCTAAATTTACCAGTAAAATCCCCTTTTTGCTCATCTATAAAGAATATGTTTCGTCGTGCAAATATCGCCTTTTTATTGTTTTTTCCCTATGCTTAAAATGTGATTGCAAACATTTTTTAGTCAAAAAGTGTTATTTCATACTTCCACAAGCTATCGAGCAATAACCTGTAAATTCATCAGTATGCTGTTTGATGTTACTATCTGACAATTCGAACAAGTAAAATAATATTTGGAAATTAGTTAGTATCGGATGGTAACATCCAACACCACGGATAGCGTGCTGTCAGATGTTACCATCCGACAATTTGAAGAAGTAAAATATTATTGGAAATTGGCCAGTGTCGGATGGTAACATCTGACACTACGACCTCGACTATCGCTTCATTTTATGCAGTTGCCACCAAGGCATGCCTGGTTTTTGATGATGTTCTAAATGATAGCCAAAAAAGTAACAGGTAATGAAGGCAACAAAATGATTTTTCTGTAAGGTCGAAGAATGATATTCATTATCGTGCTCCCCCTTATGCGGCAAATAGGTTCCGAAATAAAATAACTGAAAAGTGCTTAATAAGGAAGGCAGTACCCAAAACAACAGCAGGTTCTTTTCATCAATCCAGGTTTTCAACACATTATAAGCTATGGCCATAATTACCAATTGAATTATCGTGACATAATTTAGCATGAAACGGAAATACCATTTCCAAAAGCCATGTGGTGCAAAATCCGGATCGTTTTCGGTATGCACATGACGGTGGTGCTGGTGATGTTTCGAATACAAACGGTTATAAAAAAAACCTGCGTAGAGAAAAACGGAAAGATAGCCGATAAAATTATTTGCTTTTTGGTTCGGCGATATTGTTCCGTGCATAGCATCGTGGGCGGTAATAAACAAACCGGTGTATAAATGCATCTGAACAACAATCATCAGATAAACCAAGGGATTGCTCCAGGCAAAATTCCATGTAAGCAAGAAATAAAGAGAAACAAACCAACAGATCATTACGGTTAACGCAACCAGAATTCCAGTATGTGGATTTATCTTTTTCAATTTATATTATATTACTAGACATGACCGTCATCTCGAGCGAAGTGCAACGAAGTCGAGAGATCTATCTAAGCAGATCTCTCCATTCCACTGCGTTCCAGTCGAGATGACGATTCTACTATATAAATCCATCTTAATACCATTCAGATCTTCTTACAAGCTAATACCGCTCCAACGCAGCCTTTACCTTTTCCATCAGCCACATTGGTGTAGAAGTAGCACCGCAGATGCCAACTTTATCATTTTCGTTAAACCAGGTTTGATCTAACTCTTCAACATTCGAAATGAAATAAGAATTATCGTTGTGTTTTTTACAAACATCGTAAAGCACTTTTCCGTTAGAAGATTTCTTGCCTGATACGAAAACGATTTTATCATAATGACTTACAAAATCTTCCAGCTCTTCGTAACGGTTAGATACTTGCCTGCAAATGGTATCGTTAGCCTTAACTTCATAACCACGCCTCAATAACTCATCTTTAATGTGATAGAATTTATCGGTGCTTTTGGTGGTTTGGCTATATAGGGTAAATTTAGCAGGCAATTCTACATTATCCAGCTCGGCCAGATCCTGAAAAACAATTGCCTTACCATCTGTTTGACCTTGTAATCCGATTACCTCGGCGTGCCCGTGCTTACCAAAAATAAGTACTTGCTCATCGTCATCATGTGAATTTTTAATCCTATTCTGTAATTTCAGCACAACAGGACATGAAGCATCTATTAAAGTCAGGTTATTTTCTAAAGCCAGTTGATAGGTTGATGGCGCCTCACCATGAGCCCTGATTAAAACCTTTTCGTCCCTTAAGTTTTTTAATACTTCGTGGTCGATGATTTTTAATCCGCGATTGGTTAAACGCTCCACTTCTTCATCATTATGCACAATATCGCCAAGGCAATATAAATAACCTTCATTATCCAGAATATCTTCGGCCATTTCTATGGCATATACTACGCCAAAGCAAAAGCCTGATGATTTATCGATGTTGACCTGTAAGTTGTAACCCATTGCGATACAAAATTAAGCAAAAATATTTGTTCCGGTTGTCATGTATAAGACAACAAAAAAGATTAGCTGTGAAACGAACATTACAGTACCAATATATTTCTGTTGCCTTAAGCCCAAAGCATAGTAAAACTTTAACAGTATTACCGAGACAATAAACCACGCTACATAATTCTGAACAGGGATTTCATGCCAGTCCCACTGCCAGTAGTTAAATTTCATGGCCACAGGTTCCAAAAAGAAATCGAAACCTACCAGTATAAAAGCGCCGAGAACAGAAGCCAGAATACTATGCCTGATTTTCATACTTTTCATCATTTGTCCAACACTGAAAATAAGGATTACCCAATTTACACCCATTAGTAATGGAACCGCGGCAACCTTGTAGCCCAATGTATCGCCGTAATAATAGCTGCCAAATATTTTTCCGGTATGCACGCCCAGTACCTCGACTAAAAAGCCACATAGAAATACACCCGAAACCAGTAACAATAAACGTTTCACATCGGCATTGTACGAAAAAACAATTACGGCAAACATCAGCAACAAATGAAAGGGAACCAGTTTGATAAAATAAGGCTGGGCAACAGGAATTAAGAAGCCAAGCAAGCCAACTATATGAAAAACGACAATTATTGCAACTGCAATCCTTTTAATCTTTAAATCGTTTTGATCGTTCTGCCCTTCCATGTGCTCGTTTTAAAAATATGTTTTTTTATAGAAATGAATGAAATTATTAAGAAGAACAACATCTGTAAGGGATGTAAAATCAGATTTATCAAAACATTTTGTCCCGATAAATAAGAGATCATCATTCTAGTTAATACTATTAAAGTTAATGGTAATACAAGTAAAGCAATATTAAAGTTTAAGATTAAAATTACTGGCCCTACCGTTACCAAAAGCTGGTAAAGTAATAATATTATGATGTTATTACCAAAACCCGCCAGTAAATTTTTACTAAAACCGTTTAAGCTTTCGCCTAAATTTTTGTACATCCTGCAATAGATCAGTCCGTTGGCTAAAAGGGCCTCTGCATTAAATTTTTCTTGTTTTACCAACTTCATAATCTCCACATCTTCCACAACCTGGTGTTTAACCCGCTCATGCCAATGGTTTTCTTTGTAGTTATTGGCATTAAAAAACATGCACTGTCCGCTTGCTGCTGAAAATGCTGGATTTTTCGAAAGTTTAACCAATCGCAAAGGCAATAAATTTAGCAGTATAAAATGCATTAAGGGCACTGTTAACCACTCGCCTATCGATTTTATAGTTTGGTTGGTAAAAACACTTAACAAAGCCAGCCCTCCAATTTCCATCCGGTTGATCAGGCTATTGATCAATCCTCTTTTTACTGATTCGTCTGCGTCGATAAACAAAAGATATTTCCCTGTAGCCAGTTCGCTAAGCTGGTGGCAGGCATAATTTTTCCCAAGCCAATTTTGAGGTAACGCTTTACCGCTTACCACTTTAAATTGCGGGTTCGTAAGGCAAAAATTTTCGACTACACCGAAAGTATTGTCATCGCTGTTATCATCCAAAACAATAACTTCATAATTGGTGTAATCCTGGTTTTTTATCGAAACGAGCAATTCTAAAATATCCGCGGCTTCATTTCGTGCAGGGATTAAGATCGAAACCTTATCATGATAGTGTTTAACCACTCTCGGCAACTTAGGGTTAGAAAGGAAATTGAAAACAGTAACCGAAAATCTGATGACCAGGAAAATTAAAACGGCGTAAATAAAAATTGTCATTCAACTAGCTGAGTTTGTTTAACAACAGATTGATCGTAATGTTTATTATAAGCGCTTTTTAGTAATTGCAAGCTTACATATTCTTCGTTCTCCCAATGCTGCAAGTAAGTATAAGCTGAGGGCTTTCTTTTAGCAAAATAATCAATAAAGGTGGCGGCAAAAATAATATTGATTTTTTTCTGGCTGGCATTGATCATCTGCATCACTCCTTTTTCGAAACTGATATTTTTGAGGTGATTCGAATATAATTTGCCCTGGGGAAATACAAGTACCAAATTGGCGGGGTTATCTAACAGTTTTCCTGCATAATTAAGCGTTTCTAAAACATCTTTACCTTTATTTTCGGCCGCAAAAGCACCAAGATACTTTAGAAAACCAACTTTAGTATAGTTTTCGGCATTCACTAAAACATGAAATTGTTTCTTAAATACTTTTTTATTGATGTAAAAGAGGAAAAAACCATCCCACCAGCTAAAATGATTGGCCAAAACCAATATGGCTGCATCTTGTTTAATTCCCACCTCACCATAATTAAAAGCTGAAAAATCTTTTTTGATGATAAACTGGATGTACCAAGAGAAAAAGCTGAAGATCAAATTATTTTTTCTAGGCTGATACATTTCGGGAAATTGCAAAAAATTGAGGTTAATTGCAAATGTATTGTACATAGACTCGTTATAGTCCTCGTTTGTAACGAGGATTACCGAGATCCACATTTGCAATGTGACGTAATAGTTCTAAAAATTTATTTGTATTTCTAGCGATGAAATCGATATTCTCTGGCATCCTCGTTTCAAACGAGGACGATGATCCAAAATCTGCAATACAGAATATTATTTCTTTATATTTACTAGTAGATCTCCCTAACATCCTCATTACAGCTGAGGATATAACTTAAAGACATTAAAAAATCTTATTTTATTATGGGAGTAAGCAGATATATAATTACTGATCAAAATCAGACTTATTTTATAACATGTACAATAGTTGGTTGGATAGACTTATTTACAAGACCAGAATATAAAAACATAATTGTCGATTCGTTAAACCACTGTATCGAGAATAAAGGATTAATATTAAATGGTTGGGTTCTGATGACGAATCACATTCATTTTATTGGAAGATGGAAAGAGCCAAATTTACAGTAGCGCTAAAGATTATGCTGGAATTAAAGGTTTGGTGAAAATTGAATTGATTTAAAAAAAGCGATAAAATCGCTATTCTCGTGCATCCTCGTTTGTAACGAGGATTCGTAAGATGCACATTTGCAATGTGCTATTATCTCTATAATTTTAGCTCAAATAAACCCGATCTTCTTCACCTTCCACATCCATCACCACATCTACATGTTCTTTTAAGATGGTAGCCAGTTCAAGACCAACAAAATCGGTGGCAATAGGGAAAATTTTATGACTTCGATCAACCAAAACTACTGTACGTATTTTTTTATGCGGCGTATTTAAGAAAACACCCAAGCCATAAGCAAGGGTTTTACCGCTGTTCAATACGTCATCAACAATAATGATCACCTTGTTTTTCCAATGGCTTTCATCCAGATCTGTCGAAGCTACCAATTTGCTACTTTCTTTCTGCAGATCAATACGCAGTAAAGTTAGTTTAAAGCCCGAAATCTTTTTAAGCACTTTTTCTAATCGTAGCGCTAGTTTGTAACCACGGTCCCAAATACCGGCAAGCACCACTTCTTTCTCATTCAGGTTATCTTCTAAAATCTGATAAGCGATACGATCTATTTTCTGCTGAATTTGTTTCTTGTTGAGAATAAGTAATTGCGATGCCATTGTATAAAAAGGATTGAATACAAAAAGAACGATTTTAAGGATGAAATTCAAACTATTTGAAAAATAATTTGAATTGTTTGCAACGTTTTCATCAGAGATGCGTCTAATCTATAACCAAAACACAAAATCAAAGCCATCGTTGCCCAAATGCTGCGTAATGATCGCTTCCGAATCATTTAACGAAAAAACGACTATGAAAACCCTTATCAAATCATCCGCCATTTTGTTTATCATAATAACCAGCTACATGGCTAAGGCGCAGGATACTAAAAGCTTTACCGTTAAAAACTTCAATAGCATTGGAGTAAGCAGTGGTATAGATCTATACCTCACTCAGGGCGCTAGCGAAAGTGTGAGTATAAAATCTGATTCTGAAACATTAAAAGATATTGTTGTTGAGCAGAGCGGCAGCAATGTTACCATAAAATTTAAAGACGGCATCAAATGGAGCGGCATGTTTAAAAACCGCACCATTAAAGCTTATGTAAGTTTTAAAACTCTAAATGCAATTGCGGCATCGGGAGGATCGGATGTTTTTACCCAAAACCAAATTAAAACAGATAAACTTGCTATTCGCTCTTCAGGGGGATCGGATTTAAAATTAACGGTTGTTTGCAACGATCTATCTATTCAATCAAGCGGTGGCAGTGATATCGATTTAAAAGGCAAAGCCGAAAACATGACCATTCAATCTAGTGGAGGTAGCGATATCGACGCTTATGAATTAATTACAGATTACGCAAAGGTGCAGGCTTCTGGTGGTTCTGATGTAAATCTTTATGTAAATAAAGGCTTAGAGGCCAGTGCAAGTGGGGGTGGCGATGTAAGTTATAAGGGAAATGCTTCACTCAAGAAAACATCAAGCTCAAAAAGTGGAGATGTACACCACGTAAATTAAAAGTTTAGTTTAGTTAATAATAACGCGCTGCTTTGTGGATACAAAGCGGCGCTTTTCTTTTATAAAAGATTTAACAAACAGGATGATTACAACGATTCAGGTCATTAAAGGCTGTAGGGAGGAATTTTAAACCTTTCTATCCCCTACCTTTTTTTGTACGGATAGTAAATAAAGTTGGCACCTTCAGGAACAATTACGAATACGCACATAAAATCTTCCGGTTTTTTATATACTTTTAAGAATGGCTCTTTTTTTTCCTTGCTGATGATTCCTTTTTCTACAAATTCTTCTAACGTAGAGGCTTGTATGGTCCAGTCGGTATTAAGTTCTTCTTTATTTAAGATAAGTTCGCCAATGTTCACCTCATGCTGATGTGCAATAAAAATTGGATGGGCAGAAATGCCTTCCACCATAATCTCGATTGCTACTTCTTTAATCGCATCAGCGTAAAATTCTAAATCTTTTTCTAAACTTACCAGCGGACTTTCCTGCTTTTTTTGTGGTGTTCCGTTCTCTTCGGGCGTTGCGCCTAGTAATTCTTCTCTATCCATACCTTAACTAATAATTGAATTTTTGAATGAGTAAATAGTTGAATATTAAAGGCAAATTGCCCCATTCTGTCATTCAATCTTTCTCTCACTCAATCATTTTATTACTTTAACCTTAACAATACTACATTCTCTACGTGTTGCGTGTGCGGAAACATATCTACAGGTTTAATGCGCACCACATCGTATTTTTCCTTCAATAACTCTAAATCTCTTGCCTGTGTGGCTGCATTACAGCTTACATAGACAATTTTTTCAGACTCCATTTCAAGCAATCTCTGTACTACATCTGCATGCATACCAGCGCGTGGCGGATCGGTAATCACCACATCTGGTTTACCATGCGCCAGGATAAATTCCGAAGTAAGAATATCTTTCATATCTCCAGCATAGAAAATCGTATTATCGATGCCATTTAACGCTGAATTAAACTTCGCATCTTCAATAGCGGTTGGTACATATTCTACTCCAACTACTTGCTTTACATTTTTGGCAATAAAATTTGCAATCGTTCCGGCGCCAGTATATAAATCATAAACCAGCTCATCACCTTTAAATCCGGCAAAATCTCTGGTGATTTTATATAGCTCGAAGGCTTGTTCAGAATTGGTCTGATAAAAAGATTTCACCCCAATTTTAAAACGGATGCCATCCATTTCTTCGAAAATATGATCGCGACCTGAGAAAACCACTACATCCTGATCAAAAATAGTGTCATTCTTTTTTTGGTTAACGATATATAGCAAAGAGGTAATCTGTGGAAATTCATTTTTAAGGAAATCCATCAAGCCATTAACCTGTGTCTGTTCCGGATAAGCAAATACCACAGCAACCATCACCTCTCCTGTGCTAGAAGTACGGATAATCAGGTTGCGCAAAACGCCTTCATGGTTGCGCAGGTCGTAAAACGACAGCCCATTTTCCAAGGCATATTTACGGACAGCGTTTCTGATCGAATTAGAAGGCTCATCCTGTAGATAACAATGCTCGATATCTAAAATCTTATCAAAACGCAATGGTACGTGAAAACCCAGTGCGTTCATATCAAAATCTTCGTCGCGTTCAACATCGTTTTTTTCTAACCAACGTTTGTTCGAAAAAGTAAATTCTAATTTATTACGGTAATATCTGTTTTTTTCTGAGCCTAAAATCGGTTCAGTTCCTGAGGTATCTATTTTGCCTAAACGCTGTAAAGCCGCCTCAACATTTTTCTGCTTAAATTTCAATTGAGCATCGTAACCCATATGCTGCCATTTGCAACCGCCGCAGGTTCCGAAATGAGGACAGAAAGGATCAGTACGCAACGCTGATTTTTCATGAAGTTGATCTATTATTGCTTCAGCAAAATTCTTTTTCTTTTTGGTCAACCGGACATCCACCACATCACCAGGAACGGCTTTATCAACAAAAATGACCAATTCGTCAGCCTTGCCAACACCTTTTCCCTCTTCAGCAATATCGATTATATGTACGTTTGGAACAATAGTTACCGTACCAGGTTTTCTTCTACTCATTATTTTGCAAATATAGAAAAAAGAGGTTAAAGGTTAAGGACAGAAAGGTAGAGGGTTTAAAAACCAATTAATCAAAAGATTGACCATAATCATCCTACTCGAACAAGAACTGTCCGACAATGAAAACCTTGATTTTAAAAATTATTTTCCAAAAAATTTAAATGCCGCGCCCCAAAAGCCATCAAACCAATTAAATTTTAGGTCAAATTTTTCATCCACCAGTACAGAAAACTCTAATATTTCTTTGCTCATGATAAAAAACCTATCTATTTAAGCAATAATACCAAATTCATACCAAAAACCAAAACGGTATAAATTAATTTTATGTTAATTTTACATCAAAAGGTTAAATCAATCCTTTACAACAACCACAATTGCGATCTATTGATTTTCAGTTCCTTATTTGATAACCAAATAAAAATCCGTAACTTAAAGTATCATTCACATAAAAATGGAGGTTCATTATGAACGTTATCCGTAAAATTGAACATTGGGGAGATGTTCATCACTCAAAATGGCTGGATTATCTTCGGATTGTACTTGGCCTGATCATTTTTGGAAAAGGTGTTTCTTTTGTTAGCGACACTTCGGTTCTTCAGAACATGATCACACAAAACAACGTATTTGGTTTTTCGGGCATGCTCATCAGTGTCGCCATTCATGTTGTTGCATTTGCGCATTTGGTTGGGGGTGTTTTAATTACTTTAGGCTTAGTTACCCGCTTTGCCGTTGTAATTCAGATTCCAATCTTATTGTTTGCAGTGTTTTTTGTTAACCTTACGCCGGGTTTCTCCACACCGAATTCGGAATTGTGGTTTTCGGTATTAGTCTTGTTTCTACTCATCATGTTTTGGGTAGTAGGTTCAGGCCCATTATCGGTTGATGAAGGGTTGAAACGCAAAACTGGCAAGCGGTACGCCTAAACAACATTAAATATTCTTAGTATCTTTCGCTTTTACAAACGATGATGAAAACGAAGATACTTTTTGCACTGCTTTTTGCGGGATTGGGTTGTTACGCACAAAATTCGACAGATGAATATTTCAAGCTAACGCGGGCTGGTTTCATAGAAAAAAAAGCCTATGAAACAACTGCTTTTGTAGAAAAATACTTCCGCGTACCCGGCAACACAGGCTTTAATGCCAGTATTCATTATGTGGAAAGTATCCTTAAAAAAGCTGGTTTTGTAGAACAGAAGCAGAATGAATTTGAGGCTCCTTTAACTTATCGCATCGAAAAAAGAGCGATGAAAAACAGCACCTGGGAGCCCGTTGGTGCCAATATAGATATTGTTGGGGAAACAAAACCACTCATTTCTTACCAAACTAACCGCAACATGATTCCAATCAATTGCGGATCAACAGCTGCAGGAGGTGTTACAGCTAGTGTGGTTTTTATAGAAAAAATAATTCCAGCTGAAATAGAGAAAATGGACCTTAAAGGAAAAATCCTATTTTCTGAGAGCAGTCCATCACGTTTACTGCAAATAGCCACCAAAGCGGGCGCCATTGGCGTGTTGGGCTATTCGATGCCAAAATATACCCAACCAGAGTTACACCAAACCTCTATCCAATTTGGAAGCATGAAAGCCAATAGTGAGGTATGGACATTGCTTTTATCTTACGCTGCCAAAGAAAAGTTAAAAGCGGCCTGCTTAAAAGGCGAGACTAAATTAAAAGTAAATATTCAGACTAAAATTTACCCCTCTGAAGAGTTGACCATAGTAGCAAATGTTAGAGGCAGTGTAAATCCTAATGAACGTTTTGTATTTAGCGCCCATGTTCAGGAGCCTGGTGCAAACGATAATGCAAGCGGCGTTGGTACATTAGCAGAAATGGCAAGGCTAACAGCAGCATTATATCAGGCAAAAAAGATAAACCCTAAGCGTAGCCTCACTTTTTTATGGGGCGATGAAATTGTATCAACAAGAAGATATATTACCGAAGATACCACCCGGGCCAAAGGCATTATGTGGGGAATGAGTTTGGATATGGTTGGCGAGGACACTAAAAAAACCGGCGGTTCCTTCCTGATTGAAAAAATGCCTGATCCATCGGCCATTTGGACAAGGGGAACGGATAAACATACCGAATGGGGCGCAGGCGATGTAACTGAAAAAGATCTTTTCCCGCATTATTTTAACGACTTCATCTTTGATATCTGCAAAGCACAGGGGAAATTTGCCAACTGGACGGTTAATTATAATCCGTTCGAAGGTGGCAGCGACCACACACCATTCCTGCAAAATAAAATCCCAGGATTACTGATGTGGCACTTTACCGATGTGTTTTACCATACAGATAATGACAGGATTGATAAAGTTTCGCCAACTGAAATGAAAAATGTTGGGATAAGTGGTTTAACTGCTGCCTATACTTTAATTTCTGCAGATGAAAATACTGCGATAGCCACTGTTTCGCAAGTTAAAACTGATGCTTTAACCCGATTAAAAACTGAATTTGAACTGAGCAAAAAAGAAATTTCAAAAGGGAAAACTGCAATGGATGAGAAACACATTATTGAAGTTTGGGCCAAATGGTACACTGATGCCTTGGCAACGGTAAACAAAATGCCTGTAAAATCCGAAACCACCAGAGTTGGTTCGGCCATTAAGTTTGCCGCCAACGAGATCGAAAAACAAACGAAGCTATATTTAGAGGAGTTGAAATAGATTGATGCCTAAACCAAAAGCAATAGTTATCGGTGCCGGAATTGCGGGCATTGCATCGGCAATCCGTCTTTCCTTAAAGGGCTATGAGGTTGATATTTTTGAAGCTAATTCAAAACCTGGAGGTAAGCTAACAGAAATAAAAATGAACGGTTTCAGGTTTGATGCCGGACCGAGCCTTTTTACCATGCCTCAGTACGTGGATGAACTCTTCAAACTGGCAGGTAAAAACCCTGAAGATTATTTTGAATATCTAAAATTAAAAGAAATTTGCCGTTATTTTTACGAAGATGGCTTAAGGTTAAACGCACGTGTAGATCTCGATGAATTTGCTAAGGAAATAGAAGAAAAAACAGATTCAACAGCAAAAGAGGTTGAGCGCTATTTAAACAAAAGCAAAACCATTTACGAGGTTACCCACCGTGTATTTTTGGAAAGAAGTCTGCATAAAATTAAAAGCTATCTGCACTGGGACACCTTAAAATCTATATTCCGTTTTGGCCAGATTGATGCTTTTAGAACACAGGCAAAAGCAAACCGATCGTTCTTTAATGACGATAGAATAGCGCAGCTTTTTAACCGTTATGCCACATATAACGGTTCCGATCCCTATCAGGCACCGGCCACATTGAATATAATTCCACATTTCGAGTACCAGTATGGAGCATTTCTCCCAACGAATGGGATGTACAGTATTGTTACTGCCTTGGTAAAATTGGCAGAAGAGTTAGGAATAAGGTTTCATTACAATCAAAAGGTGGAAGAAATCATATATTCCAATGGACTTAAACCCGAAGTGCAGGGCATAAAAGTTAATGATAAAAACAACAAGGCTGATGTGGTTGTTTCGAACCTCGACATCTGGTTTACTTATAAAAACCTACTAAAAAACATAGCCCAACCTAAAAAATTATTAAACCAGGAACGGAGTAGCTCTGCTCTGATTTTTTACTGGGGCATGGACGGGAATTACAGCGATATGGGCCTGCACAACATCTTTTTCGCTGAGGATTATCAAAAGGAGTTTAATGCCATATGGAAAGAGAAAACCATCAGCATCGATCCAACGGTGTACGTAAACATCAGCTGCAAACATATCAGGGGAGATGCACCTACAAACAGCGAAAATTGGTTTGTAATGATAAACGTTCCTGCCAATAATGGTCAGAACTGGGATGTGCTGATTAAAGAAGCCAGAACAAATATCATTAAAAAGATCAGCCGGGTTTTAAACAGAAATATTGAAAAAGATATTACCTGTGAGCAGATTTTAGACCCCAGAAGCATTGAAAGCAAAACTGGTTCTTATCAAGGCGCGCTGTATGGCAACAGTTCCAACAATCAGTTTTCTGCCTTTTTAAGGCATCCCAATTTCAGTTCGAAAGTTAAAAATTTATATTTCTGTGGAGGTAGCGTGCATCCCGGAGGAGGCATTCCGCTTGCATTATTATCCGCCAAAATAATTGATGATGGAATTAGTTCAGTGGTTCATTAGCCAATAGCCATTTGTCAATAGTCTAATAGTTCATAGCTTATCGGTTATTAGTTTGTTTATAGGTGTATATCCACTATTAAGTTAATCAATTAACTGTTCTAATCGATTAATTAACTCCAAACGCCCAACTCCAAGCTCCAAACTAATCTATCGATTCTTCTTAATCGCCTCCTCTAGCTTTTCCCCGTCCAGGTCAAATGCATCTACAATCAGTTTAGCCTGGGTGTAAAAAGGATCACGTTCTTTGAGCTTCTCTTTAATAAATTCTAAAAGCTGTTCATCATCCAGATCTTTAATTAAGGGACGTTTTTGACGGTTATGTAAACGTGATACCAAAGCCGCCGGCTCCATTTGCAAATAAACGGTTTCACCATTTGCGTTCATCCATTCCATGTTATCGAAAAAGCATGGCAATCCACCTCCAGTAGCTACCACACAGGTTTCTGGATAATCGAAGGTTTTAAGCATTTCGCTTTCATAATCCCTAAAGCCACTTTCTCCATATTCGGCAAAATATTCGGCAATGCTTTTACCTGTTCTTGAAACAATTTCGGCATCAAGATCAATCACAGGGCATTCTAAACGATGTGCCAACTGTTTAGCTTTAGTACTTTTGCCGCAGCCCATGTATCCGATAAGGAAAATTTTCATGTATCTTTCTTTTTGCTTCGACCTTATAATAAATGGTCGCGTTTTAACATAATATAATCGGTTACAGGTGGTGTAAAACCTTCTTTTTTCAATAAAGTTACAACCTGTCCGCGATGATAAGTAGAATGATTAAATAAATGAAATAAAATTTCATCTAATCGGTTTTCGTACTCAACACCTTGTGTATTGCTGTACAAAATCTTCTTATCTAAAGAACTCTCTTTTAATACCGCTCTAATCAATTTAAAATTTTCAGCAGCAATACGCTCAAAGTTTTCCTTATGATGAATATCCCAAACACCATAAAGTGGTTTCTTGCCTGAAATCCGTTGCGCCCATATATGCTGGGCATTGAGTACGTGGCTAAACAATCGCTCTGCATCGGGCATTTCGACTGTTGCAAGCTTAAATATCTCGATAACACGTTGATCAGCAAGCTCAGTGTAATTTATAATTTCTTCCTCGCGCATAACCTAACTTAATTTAACTCTTGGGTCAACATAAGCATATAAAATATCAACCAGAATATTGATGACTACAAATACGAAAGCGATAAAAAGAATAGAACCCATCACTACCGGAAAATCAGACATTTCTAAAGCGGTTACCGTTGTTCTGCCTAATCCGTTATACCCGAAAATGTACTCTACAAAAAAAGAACCCGCCAGCAATGAGGCAAACCATCCTGAAATAGCCGTAATTACCGGGTTCATAGCATTTTTTAAAGCGTGTTTATAAATTATGGCATTTCTACTTAAGCCTTTGGCTCTTGCAGTCCTGATATAATCCTGTGCCAAAACATCCAGCATTGCGCTTCTGGTTAACTGTACAATAATCGCCAAAGGTCTCAAACCAAGGGTAATCATTGGCAGCCATAGGTTTCTTAAGGTTAATACCTCACCATTAAAGGGGTCGTAAGAATATAAGCTGCCGCTCATTTTTAGGCCTGTATAATTGCTCAGCACAAAACCGAAAAGCCAGGCAATAATAATCCCTGCAAAAAAAGAAGGTGCTGATATCCCCAGAATGGCAAATGCATTGGCCGATTTATCAATCCACGAATCTTTATAAACTGCTGAAAGCACGCCTAAAAACATACCGATTATGGTGGCGAAAATCATCGCTGTTAGCGCAAGAATGAAGGTATTCGGTACCGTTTCAGAAAGTATAGCCGTGACATCTCGCTTGGTCTGGTAAGAACTGCGCAGATAAGGCCATTTTATCACCAGCGCCTTTTTATCAAAAGCCATCAGTTTTGCGTAATGATATTTCTGTTGGTTGGTGCTATCGTTATCCAGAATGCTAATTGGCGATAAATCATTAATGTATAAAACAAACTGAACAGGTTTGGACCGGTCTAAACCAAATTCTTTACGAACGGCTTCGAGCGATTGTACATCGGCCCTTTGTCCCATCGTCATCCGTGCAGGGTCGCCAGGTAAAATATTAAACAGCACAAAAACAACCAATATTACACCGCCCATTACCAGCAGTCCATACATCAGTTTTTTTAGTGCGTATCCGATCATATCTATTTATCGAAATATTTTCGGCTGAGTTGGTCGAAAGTGGGTACGTTGTGAAAATGCCATTTATTGATTACCACGCCGTTCTTCATCAATAAAACGCCAGGGTTTGCTCTTACCATACTTTTTAAAGGTACGGCATCGGCATAAAAAACCTCCGAAAACAGGTTGTTCTTTTTGATAAAAGCCTGTGCATCCTGAGCCGAATTGGAAGTAAGCAAAACCGTACGGATATTAAATTGCTGCGTAGCGTTTAAAGCCAGGGCGTTTAGTTTACCAATAGCGGACTCGTTTGTAGCATGAAGATCGTAGGCTACAAAGATCAAATTATAATAAGGGTTTTCGATCAGTTCTTTGGTATAATCGGTACCTGAAGCATCCGTAATGTTCAGGTCTTTGATTTTAGGTTCAAAACCTTTTTTAACCAGTCTTTTTGCCGGTTCACCGATAATTTCCCAATTGTTATCCTTCCAGATCTCTGTTTTAAGATAGGCTTTATCGCTCATATCTTTCTCTTCATTGGTTTTCTTGTTCTTTAAGTGATACATGATCTCAAATTCATCTGGTTTTTCTCCCGGAGGAATAACCATTAATGATGGAAGATGTGCACCAACTTTATAAGGCAGGAAATCGATAATCGGCAAAACATTGTAAGTGTACAAGCCAAAACCTAAAGATATAACCGTTACTGCAATAGCAATATTTCTTTGAGTGGTTTCTTTTTTAAATAAAGGCTGGATCAGGTTCTTGTTTAAGAAAATAACAATGATCAGCGCTAAAAGGATCAGATCTTTACTGAACGACTGCCAAGGGGTAAGCGGAATGGCATCGCCAAAACAGCCACAACTGGTAACTACTTTGAACGCCGCAGATATAAATGTGAGCAGGGTAAAAAAGATGATGAGAAGCAATAAACCCCAGGCTACCTTTTTACTCCAGAAACCCAATAGCAGTAAGGCACCGAGAACAATTTCTAAAGTACAAAGTAAAATAGCAATACCAGTGGCCATTCCACTCAGGAAATTCATGTGAAAAACTTCAAAATATTCCTGTAGTTTGTAGCCAAAACCAAGTGGATCGTTTGCTTTGATCAATCCTGAAAATATGAATAAAGCACCGACAAAAATCCTGGAGAATCTTAAAAATATGTTTCGCATCTGTATGTATCTATTTTTTTTAAAGGCTATTACGCTATTTATTTAACGCCGAGTTTGATCAGTGCAAAAACCGAATAGTTTAACATATCCTGATAATTTGCATTAACACCCTCCGAAGCCAGGGTTTGCCCTTCGTTGTCTTCTATCTGTTTTACCCTAAAAATTTTCATCAAAATCAGATCGGTTAACGAGCTAATGCGCATGTCGCGCCAAGCCTCCCCATAATCGTGGTTTTTGGCAAACATTAAATCTTTGGTTTCCGTTACCTTTTCTTCAAACCGTTTTTCAACTTCGGCATAAGGCATTTCATTCGGGTCGCTTTCAGTCAGTTCGAGCTGCATCATGGCGATAATACAATAGTTTACAATCCCGATGTATTCTGATATCACACCCTCTCCTACTTTACTTATTTTTTTTTCTTCGAGGGTACGGATGCGTTGTGCTTTGATAAAAATCTGATCGGTTATCGAACTTGGTCTTAAAATCCGCCATGCAGTGCCATAATCTTTAGTCTTTTTTAAAAATAATGATCTGCAAACTGCAATCACTTCATCAAATTCGGTAGAGGTATTTGTTTGTGCCAAAGCCAATAATTATTTAGTTTTTAGTGTATTTTTGTCCTGAAAAAACAAAAGCTAAAGATACATTTTTAAAGCGAAACCCAAATCCCGAAAGGGTTTATTATGGCAGAAAAAAACTTTTTTGAGCCCAAGCAAAGCTTAAATATTAAAGGTAAGCTTATCGATTTAAGCCGCCCAAAAGTGATGGGTATTTTAAATATCACCCCCGATTCTTTTTACAGCGATAGCCGCACAAAATCAATAGATGAAGCTTTAACAAAAGCAGCCCAGTTTCTTAATGAAGGTGCTACATTTATCGATATCGGCGGATACTCATCAAGACCTGGTGCTAAAGATATTTCTACCAGTGAAGAGGTTGACCGTTTGGTTCCCGTGGTGGAAAGTTTAGTAAAAGCATTTCCCGCAGCGGTTATTTCTATTGATACTTTCAGGGCGAAAGTAGCAGCGGAAACAATTTCTGCCGGTGCGCATATCATTAATGATATTGCCGCTGGAGATATGGACGAACAGATGTTCGAAACAGTGGCTAAACTACAGGTACCTTATATGATGATGCACATGAAGGGTACTCCTCAAAATATGCAGCAAAACCCTGTTTACGACAATGTGTTATTGGAAGTAATTGATTACCTGGCGAAAAAAGTTGCAGCGCTTAAGGCACTTCATGTTCACGATGTAGTTATTGACCCTGGTTTTGGCTTTGGAAAAACAATCGAACATAATTATGAACTGCTTAACCAAATGGAAGCTTTTAAAATCTTCAAAGTTCCCATTTTAGTGGGCTTCTCGCGTAAAGGAATGATCTATAAAACACTTGGCACTTCGGCAGCAGAGGCCCTGAACGGAACTTCGGTACTCAATACCATTGCGCTACAAAAAGGAGCGGGCATTTTAAGGGTACATGATGTTAAGGAGGCAACGGAGTGTGTGCGCTTGGTAGAGATGTTGGGTTAAGCGTTTGGTGTTCAGCGTTATCAATTCATCCGACCGAATTCATTCTATAAATAACCAGTTTAAACAGTTAACCCATCTTGTAAACTGAAAACCATTTTGCTATCTTGCCACAAATGAAAGGTTTTGATTTTGATTTCCTTAAAGTATCGCCAACTGATATCGTTGATATCATTTTAGTAGCCTTATTAATTTACTACGTTTATACGCTCATCCGCAATACCCTGGCTGTCAACCTGCTTGTTGGGATGTTTATTATTACAGTTTTTTACTGGATAGTAAAGGCTTTACATATGGAATTGTTAACTGCTATCATAGAGAAATTTATGAGTGTAGGGATTATTGCCTTGATTGTAATCTTTCACCCCGAAATTAGGCGATTCCTTTTATTGATCGGAAAAAACGCCTTTTTACAGAAAAACAAAGCCTGGTGGGGTTATTTATTTGGCCGAAAAGAAATTGAAAGAAATAATTTAACACGTATAAAACCAATTATTGATGCCTGTAAAAGCATGAAAAAAACGCGTACAGGTGCATTAATGGTATTTGTTAAATTTTACGACGAGCAGTTTTTTGCCAATAGCTGTGAACTTGTTGACGCCAAAATATCGAAACGTTTGCTGGAAAGTATCTTTCAGAAAAACAGTCCGCTGCATGATGGGGCCGTGGTTATTTCGGAAAACAAAATTAAAAGTGCGAGCTGTATTTTGCCTTTAACCGATAACGATCAGTTACCTTCGCAGTTTGGGTTAAGGCACCGTGCGGGTATTGGCGTTTCTGAAACGACCGATGCCGTTGCTGTGATTATATCAGAAGAAACCGGGGAAATATCGTATGCCAAACAAGGTAGGGTAAGAATGAATGTTTCGTTTGGGGAGTTGGAGAAATTGCTGAATAAGGATTTTTAAGGCACCGATTAAGGTGATTTTTAGTGATTACACAGATTTTCACTTCTATGTCATTCTGAACGCAGTAAAGAATCTCTGGCTTATGAAAACTGAACTTTCAATCAACGGAACAAACATATACAATAGAGATCCTTCGACTTCGCTCAGGATGACATAATGATGAATACTCCGTGTTTCTGTGCTTCCGTGGCAAAAATAAAACACTTAGTTTAGCAACTTCACAAACGCAAAATGGTGAATGTTCCCATTCACCATCTCGTTATCATTTAAATCACTTTCTTATCGGTCTAATCCAATAATCTGTGTAATCAATTTTTAGCAGTATTGTTCAAAAGCACCGATCAGGTTATCAGCGATCATTTGTGCCGGACGACCTTCAATCTGGTGGCGTTCGATCATGTGAACCAATTTACCATCTTTAAATAACGCCATTGCCGGAGAAGATGGAGGGAAAGGCATCATGTAATTTCTAGCCTGATCTACCGCTTCTTTTTCCATTCCTGCAAAAACAGTAACCAATTTATCAGGATGTTTTTCGTGTGCTGCTGCTGCTCTGGCGGCCGGACGTGCATTTGCTGCTGCGCAACCGCAAACCGAATTTACTACTACCAACACAGTTCCTTCGCCTTTAATCGCTTGATCTACGTCTTCTGCGTTTTTTAATTCTTGAAAACCTACGTTAGTTAATTCCTTACGCATTGGCTCTACTAAATATTCTGGATACATTATCTTAGTTTTTTATTTACAATTTCAATGCTACAAAAATAAGAAAATCGAATGGTATGCACCATTCGATTTATATTTTTAAGGTAAAATTAAAATGGCCCTTATTCTAAACCTTTTAAGATTTCTTGCATTTTATGTGGATCACTTAACATCCCCATCCCAAATATCACGATAATGGCAACATAATAAAGCAATGATAAAATATTAAGAACCAAACCTATAATTGCGCAAATTCTTCCCGCATTTAAATTTTTAAATGAACTTAAACTATAAATAGCAGGGTTAATTGCGTACAAGGCCTTGTCTTTTTTACTTAAAACCAATGCAATGATTGCCGGAATCAGTCCCAAGATACCATAACAGCAGCAAAATGCAATGGAAAGAATTCCTAATACAAGTACAATTGTTGAGTTTGGCAAACTTTGTTGACCAAAACCTCCTCCTCCAAACTGTCCAAAAGGCGGCGGTTGCTGAAATGGCGGCGGGGTTACCGGACCATTACCTAATGGCTGAAATGGCGCAGGTTCTGGATTTTTATCTTTTGAAAGATCAATCGGTTTATTTTCTTGAGGGGTTTCCTGTTCTTCTGACATAGTTATATTTAGATCAATTGGTGAGTGTATATTTTGTAAATGTAATTGATTAAAATAATTACTGCAACACTTGCAAAAACGATTTTGATCAGCTGTGCCCCAAACTTAAAATCGACCTTAAGGTGAACAATGGTAAATATTATGACAAAAATGAGTGGAATTGTTGCGGGATAAAACTTAAATGATGCGATTAAATCGCCCCTAAATAAAGCCAAAACCGAACGCTGAAAGCCACAGCCTGGACAATCGAATCCAAAATGGGCTCTAAACGGACAAGCAAAAAGATGCTCGCCTATCCAATCGAGAAAACTATGTTGCGGTTGAGCCATCTATATCGCCAATAAATTTGATCTGTGCATCTTTCCATATTTTGTACTTTTCCAGATCTTTAAGCACTTGCCTATACACCAGGTTTAAGATATAGATATCATCAACAAAACCTAAAACCGGCACAAAATCAGGGATCACATCTACAGGAGACAAAAAGTAAACCAAGCCACCCAAAATAGCAATAATCGACCTTTTCGGAATTTCGGTATAATCGCCGTTCACATAATCTTTAGATACGGCAAACAACAACACCAGTTTCGACCAAACACCTTCCAGATCACCTTTATTGGTTACTGCCTTTCCCAATGCATCTTTAATCGTATTGCTGGCTTTGGTCTTATCACTTAAGATCACCGAAGCTTTACTTTGCGATTTTTTAAAGAAACCCAGTATTTTCTCCCTATTCAATTTCATAGTTAATTATGTTACAAATTAACGGCCAAAAGCATCGTAATTGTCTTCGGCATATTTGGTGAAGCGATCTAATAGTTTAATGTTTTTATTCTCAATAGCCGTTAAATCGTCATCAACATTGTTTTTAACAGGCACATACCATTCTACAGGATCGAAAAAATTTCTGAAAGTCTGTTTTTTAAAGGCATAACCATGTCTGGCAAAAATGGTGTTTTTGATAATCTGCAGATCAAGCTTCCTTAAATTTTTTACATCTTCTTCTTTAAGCGTAGTAGTTGAAGCATTTAATTTAAAAATCTGTTCGGATGCGCTTCTGTAAAAAGTATTGGCTCCTAACGAATCTATACTTCCATCTTCAAGGGTATCTAAACTTTCCACCATTTTATGATCGGTCCAATCTACATATTCCATTTCGGTTGGCAACATACGGCTGGCATTGTATTCAAAAGCTTTTTTTAACAACTTAAATTCTTTCCCTGGCCATTTCAGGTCCTTTTTATAAGCGTTCCATTTACCAATCAAGGTGTCGCCAACAAGGGTAATTTCAAATTTTCCATCGTATTTATCAGTACCAGGTTCATCCAAAACGAAGGTAATTTTACCACCATCTTCAGATATTTTACCCAATAGTGGGCGGCTGTTGCCAGAAACCACGCTTTGTGCAATCACCGTATCTTTAGTTATTTTTTTTATGTTGATATTCAGTTTTTTGACAGCATCAGACATATCTCCTTCATATTCCAACTCGTCTGTTGTGTAAAAATCGCCAACCCAAAAGCCATAAAGTTCCTTATGAATTTCTTGCTGTGCAATGCCTGTTGCTTTTTCTTTTTTTGTTTTTTTAGTGTCTCTGCATGATAGCATCAAAAAGGGAATCAGAGCGAATAATAAGATTTTTTTCATCGAAAGTATATATTTTAAGGTCAAATAAATTTCTTTTTGATCAGCCATTCGGCGATTAACAAATTGGGTATCCAGCCTAACCAGGCGATAATCTGGTAAACATCCATTGGTGCCGGATGAAATAAATATACTAAAATAACTTTCCATAGTCTTAAAGTTATCGCAGAGGTTGCCAAAGCAAAACTACGGTACATAAACTTTTTATGGGCTATTATTTTGCTTTTTAAAATAAACAGAATTGCCTTTAAGGTAAACCAGAACCATAAACCGCCTAAAATAATAAATGAGGTTTTAGCTATTAATCCCCCATTTGCAAAACAGCCGATAAAAATACCAGACGGCGCAGCAAGTAACAATACGATGCCTGCATACAAGTAGCCCAACCATTTATGTATTTTAAGATATTTAGCTAAAACTTTAGGATTAAACTGCGTAAAACCAGCCAGTAGTACAAATATGGCGCTATAGACATGGATATAAAATATGGGAAGATAAGCTTTGATCCCTGAAACTTCAGTCTGTTTAATCTGCAGAAAAGACACTTCACTATTCAGTGGGATATACCGTAAAGTAATCTGTACCATTAACACAAAGAAATAGGCGAAAAACAATAGCCAGCCCACACGTTTATAGCTGAAGCTTTTCATCTATTTTGTTAAACAATAATAACTCATGATCCTAAGCGTAGAAAAGGTGAGGATGTTTTTCATTATTGAGCAGCATTATTCTTCGATTGTTGATAGAAATTCATCGATTGTTAGAATATTAACTTTAGGAAATTCTATTTGTTTTAATATCTTAAAATGATGGTCATTTGTTATAATGTAATCAGCATTACTACAGACATAGGCATCTACATACTTATTATCATCTAAATCAGATAAAATCAGTTTCCACTCAAAATATATGTCAACTTTTTCTACATTTTTAAGATTTAGCAACAACTCAGCGATATTACTTGCTACAAGAAAATTTGTTTTTTGTTCTAAAATTTCAACATATTCTGAAAGAATGTCGTTACTAATTACCGCGTGAAAATATCCATTAATTAGCGCATCAAAAATCGGCCTATATTTTGATTTAGGAATTGAAACAAGAAGTACATTAATATCTAGTACAACTTTCATTAATGTTATTTTTTCCTGAGATGTTCATTCTTCCAAGACTCAATTGTATTTTCATCCCAATTTTTCTCATCCCAGAGTTTATCCACTTCATCAGATGCCGATTTTGCGAAATATTTGGTTAACATTTCTTTAATATCATTCAATTGATTATCGGGTAAATTATATTGAAATAATTTCAATAGCTCTAGCTGAACATTTGTCAATTTCCCTGTCGCTTCCATATTTTTCATTGTAAACTAAAACAAATATAATCAATAATATGCTAAGCCGATTTCATCATCTCCAAAATATCATCAACATATTTTCGCTCATTAGCTAAACGCGGTACTTTGTGTTGTCCGCCCAGTTTATCTTTTGCCTTTAACCAATTATAGAAAGTATTTGAGGGGGCATTATGCACTTTAGGACGGGCTAAAGCCATATCCTTAAAACGTTTGGCATCGTAATCGGAATTCACCGCACGTAATGTATTATCCATAATATCTACAAACTTTTCAAAATCGTTAGGCTGTTTGTCGAATTCTATAATCCACTCGTGTCCGCCTGCTTTTTCATCTTTAAAATAAATTGGCCCGGCGGTATAATCTTTAATTTCGGCACCGGTTTCCTGGCAAGCTTTGGTTAAGGCCTGTTCTGCATTGTCGATAATCACTTCTTCGCCAAAGGCATTAATGAAATGTTTGGTACGTCCGGTAATTTTAATGCGGTAAGGAGAAAGTGAGGTAAATTGAACGGTATCGCCGATCATATAACGCCATAAGCCACCATTTGTAGAAATTACGATGGCGTAATTTTTATGCAGTTCTACTTCACCCAGCATTAATGCTTTAGGATTTTCTTCACAGATATTCTCCATCGGCACAAACTCATAAAAAATACCATAATCGAGCATCAGCAACATTTCTTCTGAGTTATCCTGATCCTGAATACCAAAAAATCCTTCAGAGGCATTATAAGTTTCCAGATAATACATTTCGTCGGATGGGATAAGCTGTTTAAACTGCTCACGATAAGGTGCGAAGTTTACCGCACCATGGATATACAATTCGAGATTTGGCCAAACTTCCAGCAAATTCTGCTTCCCGGTAAGTTCGAGCACTTTTTTGGCCAATACGATAGTCCATGTTGGTACACCCGAAATACTGGTTACATTTTCGTTGATGGTGGCCTCGGCCATTCTATCCATCTTAATTTCGTAATTATCCATCAATGCGATAGACATATCTGGCGTACGGTAATATTCGGCCCAGATTGGCAGGTTTTTGATCAGTACGGCAGATAAATCTCCATAAAAACAATCTTCGTTTAACTGATTAACCTGATGGCTTCCACCTAAAACCAAACCTTTCCCGGTAAACATCTGGTTATCGGGACGGTTATTGCAATAGATAGAGAGCATATCCTTTCCGCCCTTAAAGTGGCATTCTTCCAATGATTCTGGAGAAACAGGAATAAACTTACTCCGATCACTTGTGGTACCCGATGATTTTGCAAACCACTTGATATCTGATGGCCAGAGAATATTTTGTTCCCCATTAAGCATACGCTCAATATAAGGTTTTAAGGTATCGTAGTTTTGGATCGGAACACGTTCCTGATATTGTTGTGGAGTTAGGATTGATTTATAATCGTACAGTTTGCCCCATTCGGTATTTTCGGCACTATCAATCAAGTTATGGAACCACTCTTCCTGAACATCGTATGGATATTTCATAAAAAGCTCGATCTGGTGGATCCGCTTTTTCATTAACCAGGTAAAAATTGAATTTACTAATGCCATATTAAAAAATAAACTGCTGATTTTTACCACAGATGTTGACAGATAAACACAGATACTGTTGTTTTTGTTGCAACAATAATCCGATCTTTTTACCTGAAATAATTTTAGCTGTGTTTATCATCTTCATTCCCGAAATCTGGAATAAGAATTGGTTAACATTAAACATCAAATTTCTTACGTTTCAGCACAAAGTTCGATCCAAGATAAACTTTTCTTACCATCTCGTTCTCAGCCAACACCTCTGGAACACCCTGTTCTAAAATTTTACCTTCAAAAAGCAGATACGCCCTATCGGTAATCGACAGTGTTTCCTGCACGTTGTGATCGGTAATTAAAATGCCGATGTTTTTATGTTTCAGTTTAGCAACAATACTTTGGATTTCCTCTACCGCAATTGGGTCTACCCCCGCAAAAGGTTCATCCAATAAGATAAAATTAGGGTTAGCGGCTAAGGCACGTGCAATTTCGGTACGGCGGCGTTCACCTCCTGACAATAAATCGCCACGGTTTTTACGTACTTTGTGTAAACTGAACTCATTTATTAATTCTTCGAGTTTATCACGCTGTTCTTCCTTGGTCAATTTGCTCATTTCCAAAATGGCCAGGATATTATCTTCTACGGTAAGTTTTCTAAAAACAGATGCTTCCTGAGCTAAATAACCGATCCCTTTTTGCGCCCTTCGGTACATCGGGTCTTCGGTAATATCTTCTTCTTCCAAGAAGATACGGCCTTCGTTCGGTTTAATTAAACCAACAATCATGTAAAAGGAAGTTGTTTTTCCGGCACCGTTCGGGCCTAAAAGACCAACAATTTCCCCTTGACTTACATTAAAAGAAACATTGTTTACAACAGTACGCTGTTTATATTTTTTAACCAGATTTTCGGCTCTTAATATCATAATTGATTGCTCCGTCATCCTGAATTTAGTTCAGGATCTTTCTAATTAGATGCTGAAACAAGTTCAGCATGACGAATTTATTTTATAGTTAATTAACTTTTATTCCTTTAATATTTAATTGCAAACGTTTCTTATCACGCCACACGTTTTCCTCTAACGTATAACAAACCGAAAACGGTACCTTTGGTTGTAAAAGATTTTGAAATTCTGCCAATCCAAATGCAATGCCTTCAAAAATAGGCGAATTTTGTTGTTTTATGTTAATTTTTAAATGATTTGCGCCAACAGCCATGGCTTGCTGTGCAAGATATACATTATGGGTAACAAATATAGGCGCCATATTTTCTGGTCCGAAGGGTCCCATCTGCGATAAAACGCGATAAAATTTACCATCTATCTGCGCCAGCTCGATTTCAGCGTCAATCCTGATCATCGGCGTAAGCAACTCCTCTGTAATACTGGCCGATACAATTTCTTCGAATTTATCTGCAAAGGCATCTACGTTATGCTGTTGCATGGTTAAGCCTGCGGCAAATTTATGCCCGCCATATTGATCCAATAAATCGGCACAACCGCTTAAAGCTTCATACAGATCGAACCCAATTACCGATCGGCAGGAACCTGCTACATGTCCGTTGGATTTTGTTAATACGATTGTTGGGCGATAATATTTTTCAGTTAAACGCGAGGCCACAATCCCGATTACCCCTTTATGCCAGTTTTCGTTAAATACAACGGTTGTTTTTTTGTTGATCAGGATATCGCTTTCGCCAATTAAAGCCAAAGCCTCGCGGGTAATGTCCTGATCGTAAGTTTTGCGCTCAGTGTTTTTAAGGTTAATCAGTTCACTCTGCTCTAATGCGTTTCCATCTACCTGGCAAAGCAACATGGCTACTGCATGTTTAGCATGGTCAATCCTTCCAGCGGCATTAATCCGCGGACCTAAGGTAAAAACCACATCGGTAATGCTATAGTTTTCGGTTTTGCCCGAAACTTCCATTAGGGCACGTAAACCTTCGCATGGATTGGAATTCAATTTTTTTAAGCCGTAATAAGCTAAAATCCTATTTTCGCCAACCACGGGAACAATATCGGCAGCTATGCTTACCATTACCAGGTCTAAATATTGCAGATAAGTATCTTTAGGGAGCTGATGTGTTTGCGCATATGCCTGTGCAAGTTTAAAGCCTATACCGCAGCCGGCCAGTTCTTTAAAAGGGTATTCGCAATCTGAGCGTTTGGGATCTAAAACGGCAATAGCCTGAGGTAATTCATCCCCAGGTAAATGGTGATCGCAGATAATGAAATCGACACCTAAAGTGTTGGCGTAATCAATTTTATCGATAGATTTTATTCCACAATCTAAGGCAATAATCAAAGAGAATCCATTTTCATTGGCATAATCAATCCCCGCGGTAGAAATGCCGTAACCTTCCAGATAGCGATCGGGAATATAATATTCGATGTTTTTAGTGAGCTGCGAAAAGAAACTGAAGGCCAGTGCAACCGAAGTTGTACCATCTACATCATAATCGCCATAAATCAGTATTTTTTCATGGGTGGCCAATGCCGTTTCAATGCGGGCAATAGCAACATCCATATCCTTCATTAAAAAAGGATCATGAAGATGGTCAAGATCTGGCCTGAAGAAATCTTTGGCCTGATCGAAATCACAAATATTCCGCTGTACGAGTATTTGTGCGAGTGAGCGATCTATATTAAGTTGTTCCGCTATTTTTGTTATCGCAGCATCATTGCAATCTGATGCCAGTACCCATCTTTTTTCCATTTATTCTGTCTCCGAACAGTAAATATACATTTTAATTGGATATGCTAGCCATCCTTACTCGGGTTGTTCCCGCAGATTTTGCAGAAAAGGCACGCAGATTATTGGAACTTAAATAAATCTGATTTATTCTGCGTTTTTTATCCCATTAAATCTGCGGGCAAAATCAAACAAAGCCACTAAGAGCTAAAATCAAATTTATTTAGAATCCCCAGGATAAGCCTGATAAAGTTTCATCAAATGCGCTTTCTGCTCGGCATATTTTGCATCATCAACCAAATTTACGCGCTCTGCCGGATCCCATGACAGATTATAAAGCTCTGTAAGTTCTTTATTGTCTTTTTTGGTGATCCTCAACTTCCAGTCGCCGTCTTTCACGCCTTCTAAAACGTAATTGTGGTAATAGATTGGGCGGTGAGGTTTATTGTAATTTTTCGTGGTAAGCAATGCAGAAACAGATTCTCCATCATACACTTTTTGAGGTAGTTTACTTTTTGTCCATTCAGCCAGTGTAGGAAAAACGTCCAGATTTGAAATGGGCTTGGTTAACTGGCTATTGTTAAGGGTATGCCCTTTCCAATATACAATAAATGGAACGCGGTGACCGCCTTCGTAAGAAATCCCTTTCGAACCCCTAAAAATTCCTGCGGAGCCAACATGGTAAAATTTGGTAAAACCATCCTCGTACATGCGCTGTGGTGCATTTATCCATGGACCATTATCGCTGGTAAAGATAAAAATGGTATTGTCAGCTTGTCCTGAGGCCACCACCTGTTTCCATATTGCGGCTAAACCGGCGTCCATATCTTCGATCACATCACCCAGTTCACCACCGGCAGAAGGTGTTCTTCTACTCTTTTGTGCCGCAAAAGCAACGGGTAAATGTGGCATATTTTGCGCCAGGTAAAGAAAAAATGGTTTCTTAGCTGTAGCACTTTGTTTAATGAATTTGATCGATTCGCGGGTGTAAGAACTCGTTAAAATACTATCGTGTGGCTTATATATCTCTGGTTTGGTATTCCTAAATATCTTGATTGTTGTATCTGTTTTAACATAAGGCGCTCTATAATCATGGCTGTATAAAAGGCCATAAAACTCATCAAAACCCTTTTTATTCGGCAGTGAAACGCCATGATCGCCTAAATGCCATTTACCGACCAAAGCGGTAGCATAACCTGATTGTTTAAGCATCTGAGCAATGGTAATTTCATCTTCAGGTATGCCACGTTTATCGCCGGGACCAATCGGCCATGGTAAATCCATCCTGCTACAGTATCTTCCGGTGAGCAAAGATGCCCTCGATGGTGTACAGGTTGGTGAGGTGGTTACGAAGTTTGTAGCTTTTATTCCTTTCGTAGCCATTCCATCCAAAAATGGTGTTTTGATCAGCGGACTTCCATAACAAGAAATGTCAGCATAACCCATATCATCAGCCAATACAATAATTACGTTTGGTTTTTGCTGTGCTTTTAACTGTATCGAAAAACTACAAGCCAGCAGAAAAATTAAGATTCGGAGATTCATGCCTGAAATTTAAGCATCATATTTTACAAAAAAAGGAAGTATCCAAGCTTTTACCAAAACAAATACTCGAGTTTAGATTGTTACCTTTGTAGAAACATTAAAGATCTACATTTTGCAAGTTCACACCCTATTCGAAGGTACCTATTCTGTTGATGCGACAAAGAAATTTGTTCCTTTCGACCCCGCCATACATCATTTTAAAGACAGACCCGCATCGCTATTCATTAATGTTCAGCCTTTTTTGGTTGAGCTGAAAAACGACCTTGTACTTTTTGATACGGGTTTAGGATTTAGTGATGACCATGGCGAACTGATTTTGCACAAAAACATCCGCAATGCAGGTTTCGATCCTACTGATGTAACCAAGGTGTTAATGTCACACTTACACTACGATCACTCTGGGGGTATGATCCATAAACAGGGCAACGATAAAGTTGAACTCAGTTTCCCTGATGCTGAATATGTAATTAACCGTGGCGAGTGGGAGACGGCATTTAGCAGCACTTCATCTTCTTACCACACCGATATTTTCGATTTTGTACAACGCAATGCACAATTAAAATTTGTAGAGGGCGACGGCGCATTGGATGAAACCATTGCATTCGAATTTACAGGTGCACACTGTCCAAACCACCAAGTTTTCCTTTTAACCGAAGGTAAACAAAAGATATTTTTTGGTGGCGATGTACTGCCTGAACCTGAAGAACTGGTTAAAAACTTTATTGCCAAATATGATTTCGATGGCCGTAGGGCAATGGAATTACGCAAGGAGTTTGGCAAAAGAGCTGCTGAAGAAAACTGGGAATGTTTGTTCTACCATGGCAAAAGCGCAGCAACTGGTTTTGTTGATGCTGTTGAAGGCGGATTTAGGATTAGGTAGGTTTAGGGTTTAGGGTTTAGGGTTTAGGGTTTAGGGTTTAGGGTTTAGGGTTTAGGGTTTAGGGTTTAGGGTTTAGGGGAAACAAACCTATAGTGGATTTATTATACTTGAGGCTAAAAAGGCGATTTATTATTTTTCTTAAATCGTGGTTGGCTAAAGCCAAACCACAATCAAATTCATCCTCACCTGATTTACTTACCAATCATTCATTGTTGCCAGCTTCAGCTGGCACATAACAAAAAAGGTCCCGATAAATATCGAGACCTTTTGCATTTCAAGTGCTCCCATTAAGGGGAGGGTTGAGTGAAGTTTATTTCTTAGCTACCAATTTAACAGCTAATTCAAAGTTATCATCGATTGCTTTGTCGCCAATGCTATCGAAGAATGATTTAGAACCGTATTTGATGTCATATTTAGTTCTATCAACAACGATTTTACCTGCTAAAGCCGAAGCTGTACCATCTGCATTAACCGTTACAGTTGCAGGGAAGCTTAATGGTTTAGTAATACCTTTGATGGTTAAATTACCTGATACCGTTACGTTTGCTCCTGAACCAGCAACTTTAGTAATTACGAAAGTTGAAGTCGGGAATTTAGTTGTACCGAAGAAATCGTCTGCTTTTAAGTGACCTTCTAATTTAGCGCTTCCATCAGCATCTTTAATTGAAGCCATATCAATTACAAATGTACCACCAGTTACATTTTTACCGTTAACGGCTAAGGTACCTGATTGTAAAGCTACTGTTCCGTTGTGAGAACCTGTTACTTTTTTACCAACCCAAGTAATGGTTGATTTTGTTGCATCTACAGTATAAGTTACTGGTTTAGTAGGGTTTTTAAAAGCTGACAATGCTACAACTGCCACTAATAAAAAAATTGAGCTAATTTTTAATTTCATTTTCTGGTTTTTTATAATTTGATACAAATATAGATTAACTCCCGATCTCTTGTTATTGACCTATGTTAACTTTTCTCAAAAATAATCGGATTTATTTAAAATCATTCTATTGACTGTAGAAATATAGTAATGGTTTAATTTGTTTACTTTTTAATGTGAATTTGTTTCTGCTTCACGCCTAAACCTGATGTTAGTGGAGCTATTATTTGTTGTGTAATACGTAAATGGAAGTATTGTTCCTTAGCATAGCCGAAACTACAAAAGATTGAAATGAATCCATAATATGTTAGATTTAAACCTTAATCAAATAAACTTAAAATGAACATATTTAGTAAACTGTTTGGCATAGGTAAAAAAAACAACAATATTCAAACGCTAGAACAGTTTCAAAAACTCAATTCTGATCAAAGAACTGTTTTAATCATGAAGTGGGGCGATAGTGGAAAGAGCGATTATTTCCAATTCCTCAAGTTTGCAATCTTAAATGATTTAGATATCGGTGTAAAATTTGCCGCTCTCAAAAGAATTCATCTATTCAAAAATATTCCCGAAACAATACCTATGCTCAACAAGTTAAAAGCCGAAAATTGGGGAAAGAATTATGAGCCTTATTTTTCTATGGCCCTGTCAAGATTAGACATAATAACATTGGAAGAATTTTCAGATATTGTAAACCTCAAAAAAGATTAACGTAATCATTTATTTATACCATGGCCAAGAAAAACTTACCCGGTAATTTAAAAAATGGCGTTGAAGCACTTTCAAGCATTTCAATGGATGGAGTGAAAGTACACACGAATTCGGATAAACCTGCACAATTAAATGCTTTGGCCTATGCGAATGGCACTAATGTTCATTTAGCTGCCAATGAAGAAGCGCATTTACCGCATGAGGCATGGCATGTGGTGCAGCAAAAACAAGGTAGAGTTAATCCAACAATACAATTAAATTCCGATATAACAGTTAATGACGATCCTAGTTTAGAAAAAGAAGCCGATGAAATGGGATCAAAAGCAGCTGGTCTTTAAATTATAAATAAGGCACCCGCTTTTTATATTACTGCGTTTGGCTTTTATATTAATGTATCCGCTTTTTATAATAACGTACCCGCGATTTATATTAAGGCACTTGTGATTTATATTAATGCATTCGTACTTTATATTATCGCACCTTATCTTTACAATAACGCACCCGTTTAGTTAAATACAACTATCGCTGAATTGGTTTACACACCGGGGCCCATCCTTCCTAAACCTGACAGTAGCGAAAATCCTTTTTGTTTGCACTTGCAGTAAAAGATTGCTTCGTTGTTTCTCCTCGCAATGACGATACTGGGTAATCCACAAAACAAAAAGATTGAAGCGAATGGCAGGGCTGCACTCCCCTATGAAAAACCTAACATTCATTTCCAAAAAAATGCTTTGTATCTTCCATTGACATATTCATAAGAAAAGTCGTCATCTCGACTGAAACGCAGTGGAATGGAGAGATCTATCTTGAGATAGATTTCTCGACTTCGCTGCACTCCGCTCGAAATGACGATATCGCGATAGAAGATCTCTTCTTACCTTCAACAACGTTCAGCATAACAATCACAAAAAAAGGTTTAAGATTTTCTACTGTATGCTTTACGCACCCTGCAAAAAACCTTAAACCCTCTACCTTCCGCCTTTTACCTTATTAAGGAACTATCTCTTCTAAGTAACTCTCAATCGGCGGACAAGCACAGATTAATGCCCTATCACCATGGCTATCGTTAACACGACCAACTGAAGGCCAGAACTTACGCTCTAACACATAAGGAAGCGGGAATGCAGCTGTTTGACGGCTATAAGCATGATCCCATTCGTTAGCGGTAATTACCGAGACCGTATGAGGTGCATTTTTTAATGGGTTATCAACTTTATCTAAAGTACCGTTTTCTACAGCGGTAATTTCGTTTTTAATCGCGATTAAGGCATCGCAGAAACGGTCTAACTCATGTTTAGGCTCTGATTCGGTAGGCTCAACCATTAAAGTTCCTGCAACCGGGAAAGAAACCGTTGGTGCATGGAAACCGTAATCCATTAAACGTTTTGCGATATCGGTCACTTCAATCCCGAAAGCTTTGAACGAACGGCAATCTAGAATCATCTCGTGTGCACAACGGCCCTGAGCGCCAGAATAAAGCACAGGATAGTGTTGCTCTAAACGCGCTTTCATATAGTTTGCGTTTAAAATAGCATATTTGGTAGCGTTGGTTAATCCTTCAGCACCCATCATGGCAATATAAGCGTGAGAGATAATCAAGATCGAAGCCGAACCCCATGGTGCAGATGAAACAGCTGAAATAGACTTCCCTTTATCAATATCAACCACAGCATGACCTGGAAGGTAAGGAACCAGGTGTTTCGCTACACCGATTGGGCCCATACCTGGACCGCCACCACCGTGAGGAATACAGAAAGTTTTGTGTAAGTTTAAGTGACAAACATCGGCACCGATGTTAGCCGGACTTGTTAAACCAACCTGTGCATTCATATTGGCACCATCCATATATACCTGTCCGCCATTAGCGTGAATGGTTTCGCAGATTTCAATAATGCTTTCTTCGAACACACCGTGAGTAGATGGATAAGTTACCATCAAACACGATAGGTTGTCTTTGTGTAATTCTGCTTTTGCTTTTAAATCTTCAACATCAATGTTACCATTCTCTAAAGATTTAACCACAACAATTTTCATATCGGCCATTGCAGCAGAAGCAGGGTTTGTTCCGTGTGCCGAAGCAGGAATTAACGCTACGTTACGGTGGAAATCGCCTCTATCGTGGTGATAAGCGCGGATAACCATTAAACCGGCATATTCGCCCTGAGCACCAGCGTTTGGCTGTAAACTCATTGCGGCAAAACCGGTGATTTCGCTTAACCATTTATCCAGTTCGTTAAAAACCGAATAGTAACCCAATACCTGATCGGCAGGTGCAAATGGGTGGATGCGACCAAAGTGAGACCAGGTAACCGGAATCATCTCTGCCGTAGCATTTAATTTCATGGTACAGCTACCCAAAGCAATCATCGAGTGGCAAAGCGATAAATCTTTTGCTTCTAATGATTTGATATAACGCAACATTTCATGCTCTGAGTGATGTGCGTTAAAGATTGGATGTGTTAAATAAGCTGAAGTACGTTGTAATGAAGCAGGGATAACCGTTTCTACATTTTCTTCCACTTCAACCTGATCGGCGGCAATAGCTTTAACTTTAGCAAAGATTTTAGCAATTAAAGCTACATCTTCGAAGGTACTGGTTTCATCGAATGAAATGGTTGCAACGTTACCAACATAATTTAAGTTGATTTCGTTATCGATACATCCTGAATGGATACCGCCTTTTAAATCGCCTAAATCGAAACGGATCGTATCGAAATAAGCAGAATTCAACTGCTCGAAACCTAAACCTTTTAAGGTAGAAGCTAAGCTGATGGCCAGACCGTGTGTACGTTCTGCAATAGCTTTTAATCCTTTCGGACCATGGTAAGCGGCATAAAAACCAGCCATAATAGCCAATAGCGCCTGTGCGGTACAGATGTTTGATGTTGCTTTATCTCTACGGATGTGCTGCTCGCGGGTTTGCAAAGCCATACGTAAAGCATAGTCGCCATGACTATCAATGGTTACACCGATAATACGACCTGGGATGTTACGTTTATATTCTTCTTTAGTGGCAAAAAATGCAGCGTGTGGCCCACCAAAACCCATTGGTACACCTAAGCGTTGTGTAGTACCTACCACTACATCAGCTCCCCACTCGCCTGGAGGCGTTAATAAGGTTAAGCTTAAAATATCAGCAACTACAGTTAATTTAATATTTTGATTGTGCAATGCCGATGCAAAATCTTTGTAGTCGAAAACTTCACCGTTTCCTGCCGGGTACTGAACAATTGCACCGAAGAAATCTTCAGCAGCTACGAAATCTAAATGACTTCCGATCACAAGTTCAATACCGTAAGGATTGGCACGTGTTTTTAAAATATCGATCGTTTGAGGGAAAAGCAATTCCGAAACGAAGAACTTTTTAGCTGCCTGATTTTTACGCAAGCTATATTGCATAAACATCGCTTCAGCAGCAGCAGTACCTTCATCCAATAAAGATGCATTGGCAATTTCCATTCCCGTTAAATCAATAACCATCGTTTGGAAATTTAACAAAGCCTGCAAACGGCCCTGTGCAATTTCTGCCTGATATGGTGTATATTGTGTGTACCATCCTGGGTTTTCGAATACGTTACGTAAAATTACACCCGGGGTAATGGTATCATAATAACCCTGTCCGATAAAGCTTTTGAAAACTTTATTCAACAATGAAGTTTGTTTTAAAGCACCAAGATATTCAGTTTCTGATTTCGCTGCAGGCAAGTTTAAAGGCTGTTTTAACCTAATTGCCGTCGGAACAGTTTGTTCAATCAGCTCATCAATAGAATTTACGCCAACAGCTTGCAACATTTCGGCTGTATCTGCCTCATTTGGTGCAATATGACGATTTTGAAAATCTTCCTTGTAATGGATATTTAAGCTCATGCGGTATGAATAATAAATTTGCGTGCAAAGGTAGCAAAAACGAAGCTGTATTTTGCTATATATCAATGTAAAAAAGGAGTATTATTTGCGGTTAAAAGCGACAAAATAGGTAGATTTTATGCACAAACAAGAAGACAAACGTTTGTTCATTTTTATTTGATTAACCCATTATTAGGAAAGCGACGGCTGTTCCGAAATTTAAGTTTGTCACCATGGTTAACTTCAATCTTTTTGCCTCCTGTTGAGCCGAACCAATAAGCAGCTGCAACGTAAAATATCAGCTACCAAAGAAAAGAAAAAAAGCATTTTCGTAAATTTGAAACCTACTTACCTGTGTTCTTTTATGTCAACTTGCAAAAATAACGTCGCACTTTTAGTTCATGCCTGCGATAGTTATGAATTTCTATATAAAGGTTTTGATTACACTTTCTCAGAAAACTGGGATTTTAAAATCCCTTGCAATTATTATTTCGCTACAGAAGTAAAAAACGCTGATGTAAATGGCTTCACAAACATCAAATCGGGCAAAGGCGAATGGGCCGATCGCCTGGCAACGTTATTAGGTAATATAGATGAAGAATATGTGCTCTATTTCCAGGAAGATATGTGGTTAAGCAAACCCGTAAATCCTAAGTTCTTTACAGCGCTGTTCGAACAGGCAATTGAAAACGATTGGCAACAGGTTAAACTCCATAGTTCTGGTGTTTACAACACTAAAGAAACCACTAATTTTATTGAGGGATTTAATATTGCGGAGATCGATAATGAGGCATCAGATTATTTAATGTCGCACCAGATTACCCTTTGGAAAAAAGATTTTCTGCTTGCCCAACTCTATAAAAAAGAACATCCATGGAGGAATGAACGCAAAGGTACTAAGAGATTAAAAAAATTAAACCCGCTTATTCTTCATGCCGATTACTTTGCAGAAAACGGAGCGGGGGAGAACAATAAAAATAAAAATCCATCAGAACGGAGCGAGTATTATGCCGTTTCATTCAACAGCACCTTAAATTACAATGCCGTTCGGTTTATCGAGGTATTAAAGTCGGGTAGTCAACCTCAAAAAGATTATGCTGCAGAACTGCTAAACCATTACGACAACAATTTAACACATAGCGGTAAGGAAAGGCCTAAAAAAGAAGATCTTTTTAAGAAGCTTAAAACGTATCTATCGAAAAAGAATTCTTAATTAATTTTTGCATATCATATAGGTTTGAAAAGGCATGGCTGTGCTAAAATTCAAGTGTGTTCCCGCCATTCGCTACAATCTTTTTGCTAGTCCCTGTTATATTGAAGGTTGCCGCAAACAAAAAGGATTTTCGCTACTGTCGGGTTTAAAAACAATGGAAACTGCAAGGAACGAAGGTTGTAGGGCGCAAATGCCAAATCAATACTTGCGGCCGACAAAAGCCAGCCGCAAGGAATGCGTTATTTGGTTAGTAAAGTATTTACGGCAGCCACAAGTTGTTCTTTGTCACTTGGTCGCGGAGCTTTCATCGTGTTTACGTTTCCTTCTTTATCAATTAAAATATAAGTAGGAAAACTGTTTATCGAGAATCTGGTCTCAATCATATTTTGCTGGGTTTCTGGCAAGCGGTAATGAACAGCATTTTCACTGGACAGTTCATATTCTTTGATAATATTCTTCCAACCTTCTTCTGGAGAATTATTGGCGAAATACATAAAAACGACATCTTTTCCCTTTAAAGCTTCTTTAACCGGTTTTACAAAAGGCATTTCGCCTTTGCAGGGGGCACACCAAGTACCCCAAAAATCAACGTAAATTACTTTTCCTTTATAAGGTTTAATTAGTTGGGCAAAAAGAGAATCTGCATTTTTCGCATCTTTTAAATGATCGGTTCTCTTTAAACTTTCCTTGTAATCCACATCAACCTTCGACATGTTTTGATAACTAAGCTGGAGCTTATTAATTTCATTCCTGTAATAATCACTTTTCAGATTGGCCATAAAATACTTAAAGGAAGTATCTGGCATTGCTATATGGTTATTTTCAAAATATTGATGAAAACTCCGCGCTATAATACCCTCCCTTAAATCTTCATTTGAAATGTTATTGGCAATTTTCACATTTGCATCAAGAGATTTGATGTGCAATTTTTTCCCTGCATTGCTCGTAATCTGTTCTCTATACACTTTTCTCGTACTTTCCGCCAGTTCTCGTTTATCGGCAGTAAAGATTTTTAAGAATTGCCTAATTTTTAGTGAATCTTCAGGCGCAATTTTATTTAATTTAATCTGAATCAATACAGCCTCTTTCTCTTTGGCCGATAGACTCATCTGCCCTGAATTGATCATTTCAAGAACTACATCATCCCAATCAACAGAAACTTCTTTCTCTTTACGCAGATAAGCATAATAATCCCTACTAAATAAAGAAAAGTCTCTAATCAAGGTAAAGGGTTTAGGTGGTAGGTTTTTATATAAGCTGTCATCAACATACTTCATAAACGGTTCAGGAAATTTCTCTTTCCCTTTTAAAGCAAATCTTTTCTGCATTAGGTTTCCTGCCAATTCGTATTTATAACCTTCTGATACGAAATATCTGAAACGGTTACTTGCATTGGGGTATTTTCTTAAATGGCCGTTCAAATAAGCAGTCCCATTATCGTATTCTTTTTTGCTAATCGTTAAAAAAGTCAGTAGATCAGCTTTTCTTTTGGCATCATAATCACTCTGCTTAATTTCTGAATAAGGACTATAGTACTTGTAGTTGAGCAGTTCGTTATGAAAACTGGCATTATCGCCCATTGTACTCCTTACGTGTGTATTAGAATCTTCATAATAAAAATAATGTTCACCCGGCTCAATCACGTCAATAACTCCATTCCTCTCCCAGTCTAAAAAAACCTGAGTAGTATTTAACAAAGGTATTTTGACAGTAAAAAATCCATTACTATCCAAATCTCCATAGTAATTTACCTGGTCATCTTTTAAATGATCGGTAAAACCAACCGAAAAAGGTTTATTATTTGTTGGATTTCTTAAGTAGCCTGTAATAACCGCCGTATCCACCCTGGCAAAATGGCTGTCTTTAAATGATGTTGTATCTATCGTGCTATTGGCTTTAAATTCTTTTTTCAACAGGTATACGTTACTTATACCCTGTTCGTCAACCAATTGTGCAATGCTATCGTTTTTAGCCGTAAATTGAATATTTGTCTCCTTACCATCTTTAAGAAGTGTAATTTTTAAACTTTTCCCCTTTTTTTCGATGCTTTTGTAGGGATAAACCTGCTGATTGTAGATCGCAAAGTCTTCAAAAAAACCATACTGCCATGCGTTGGTTTCATTGTTTATCCAATTTCCCCAGAACTGATATACCAATGGATTCTTAGCAATAGGGACATAAATTTTCAGCCCTTCTAGACTGTTTACTTTTAAAGCTTTAACTAATTTATGTACATAAACCATCCTGCAGCTATCTTTCTCTTTCAACAAAAACCGATCTTCTTTATCCATGTAGTTGCCGGCCCATACAATTTCCCATTCCTTATTTTGATAAAGCATTTTATGCTTGGCAGTGATGTAAAAATTGGAATGCGAACTCACCCATTTTCCAAAATAGTAAGATGGGATTTCATCTTTGCTATAAATTTTAATGTCAGGATCGGAAGCATTCCAGGTGCAAGATATTTCTTTCTCCCATCGGTTAAATTTTAATAAAGCTTTACCATCGGCAGGAGTTTTAATTTCTAAGGTTAAAACATCTTTGCTTTTAGTGTTTAACCAGATTTTGGTAATACCGTCAGTATTTTTAACACTATCAACCTTATACATCCGATAATTGTACTCAACATAATTATCATTAATTAACGTACCGTTCCAGTTCCCTACTTTTGCTACTTTATAACTCCAAAAGCCCTGAAGATTTTTAGGTACAATAGGTTTTGCATTGGCAGGGATTAAATAAAAAAAGAAAATGAGGGTGAGGAGGGCAGCTAGATTTTTCATGATTATTATTTAGATTATACTGATGAAGGTATCAAGTTTTTAATCTAAAAATCCTTAAAAAATGTTAAAAATCAGATAGTTCCATTTTTCAACCCAAAACAAACGTTTGTTCTATTTTTAATACCTTATCATTTGAAAAGCAATGGCTGTGCTAAAATTCATTTTGCTCCCGCCATTCGCTACAATCTTTTTGCTACTCCCTTATCATATTGAAGTTCGATGCTAACAAAAATGATTTTTGCTGCTGTCGGGTTTAGAAACGATGGAAACTGCAAGGAACGAAGGTTGTCGGACGCAATAGGTATTACATTTTTATTTTTGGTCTTTCAGCTTTAGTCTTTAAATCTACTTCTGCACCTTCCAGCCCTCATCCTTACTCAACTTTAATTTATAGGTTTTGGTAATGAAGTTGCTGTTTTTGTTCGCGTCCTTATCAAAGGGTTCAAAATCAGTAGTGGTCATTTTAAGTGATACGGTAACCTTTGCCGTACTTGAATTTACCTGAGCAAAATCAACTGGTTTTTCGTCTGATAAAACATATTCTACAACTTTTACGGTTGCCTTATCACCATCCTGTTTCAACACCAACGGACTTGCCTTATCAGTTAAAGTGATCTGATAAACGTAGCTGCTATCTTTCGATAAGAATTTTTTCTTTGCTTCCTTTAAACTTAATGAAACCAGACCTTTACTCGCTAAGGATTTATATTTCCCAAGCTCAAACATGTCGTTTGTGCTGTTGAATTTGATCTCCCCAAAATTAAACCTGGCGGTTTTATATTCGGGATTGGCTTTTAAATAATCGGTTATTACCTCAGCAGCTTCGTCCTGATTGATGGTCGTTTTGGTTTTACATGCGGCTAATCCGACGATGATAAAGGATAAAATATAAATAGTAAGTTTTTTCATGTGTGTATGCTTTATGCTTTTTAAAGATATTTAATTTTTTTGTAAGTCGGGGGTCAGGAGTCCGAAAGTCGGAAGATTATCTATCACAAATTTTAACCTTACACCCTCGACCTTTCTACCCTCTACCTTTTTTTAAGTATTTTAAATTCGGCAAAACCATCGCCGATAAAATTACCACAACACCAACCCACCTTAAAAACGATACCTGTTCTTGTAACACAAAACCCGCCATCATTACGGCAACGGGCAATTCTGCAGCGCTCAATATCGAACTTATGGCTGTTCCAATTCTGGGCACACCTTCTGCATAAAATAACGGCGGAATAACCGTACCGAAAACTGAGATAATCAGTCCCCATTTCAATAAACTACCATTTAAAGCACCATTAAATAAGAATGTTGGCGGAAAAATAATGAAGATCAATATACAGGCACCGGTAATCATCAAGGCACTTTTTTGCAATGGAGCGTATTCATTTCCAATCCGGCCACTCAGTAGCAAAAAGCCTGCATAAGAAATTGCAGCCAACAAACCGAAACCAATCCCTTTTAAATCCATGCTCTTGATACTTGTTTCAGCCATTCCGCTGGCCAAAACAGTTCCAGCTAAAACCAATAGGATTGCCAGGAGCTGTAAGCCTGTGGGCTTCTTTTTAAAGAGGAGGTATTCCATTAAAATACTCATCCAGATAAACTGCATTAACAGAATAATAGCTACTGAGTTAGGTACTAGCTTTACACATTGATAATAAAATATACTCACCAAACCCGTACAGGTTCCCGCAAGTACCATTTTCCACCAAGGTGTTTTAGACACAATCGCTTTAGCTTTATAACCAGCTGTTCTGCTTTGGAAGAAAAATAGCACCCATAAAATTACGGCACCAAAGAAAGCCTGAGCCCCTGTAACGTCACCCAGGGTATAACCTTCGTGATAAGCCAGTTTAACAAAAGTAGAGAGGATACCGAAACTGCAGGCACCGAAAAAGACAAGGAGAATTCCTTTTAACATATTTACATTATCTAACCACAGAGAAAAAGAGTTTTTCACCGAGTACGCAGAGGCTCTGTTTCTCTGTGTACTTCTTAGTGTACTTTGTGGTTAAAAACTAAGCCAATTGTTGTAAATATTTCTGAATGGTAGTTTCCAAACCTAAATAAAGCGCATCACTAATGAGCGCATGACCGATCGAAACTTCTAATAAACCTGGAATGCTCTGTGCAAAATAATGTAGGTTGTGTAAGTCGAGATCATGGCCGGCGTTAATTCCCAAGCCTAGTTTGTTGGCATGGTGTGCCGCAGCAATGTAACTTATAACGGCTTTTTCGCGATCGGCAAAATAGTTATGCGCATAAGCCTCGGTATATAATTCAATCCGGTCTGTTCCGGTTTCTACTGCTCCTTCAACCATCTCTACAACCGGATCTACAAAAATAGAAACGCGGATGCCTTCTTTTTGAAAAACAGCGACCATTTCTTTCAGGTAGTCTTTATGTTTAACTGTATCCCAACCGTGATTAGAAGTAATCTGACCTTCGGCATCAGGCACTAATGTAACCTGGGCAGGTTTGTTGGCCAAAACCAGATCAACAAATTTATCTTCTCTGCAATTGCCTTCAATATTAAATTCTGTCGCAATAACAGCCTTTAAATCGTAAACATCCTGGTAACGGATATGGCGTTCATCAGGCCGTGGATGCACGGTAATTCCCTGTGCACCGAAACGTTCGCAATCTAACGCAACCTTAACCAGATCAGGATTATTACCTCCGCGGCTGTTGCGAAGTGTAGCAATTTTATTGATATTAACCGATAACTTTGTCATGAAGCAAAGATAAGGCTTTGCCTCTGTTAATCTTAAACCTTAAAAAAATTTGACTTTTTTTTGCTCATATTTGCTTCTTGTAAATGAACTTAAAAGATACAACACTATATAAATTCCTGATCGTTTTACTTGCAATTGCGAGTATACCAGCACTTTTTGGTGGCGTGATGGAGCCAGATGGCGCATTGTATGCTTCCATGTCTAAAAACATCATTCTGTTTAAAGATTGGTTTAACCTTTATGGCCGTGGGGCCGACTGGCTAGATAAACCCCACCTTACTTTTTGGATTTCTGCAGCATTCTTTAAAATTTTCGGAATCTCATCCTTCGCCTATAAATTACCATCATTTCTGTTCGGTTTACTGGGCGCGTGGTATTTATACAAATTAGCCAAAGATATATACGATGAAAAAACCGGATTGATCAGTGCGATAATTTTTCTAAGTGCCTTGCATATCATCACTTCTACATTTGATGTTAGGGCAGAAATTTATATCACCACCTTTACGTTAGCATCTATTTACCATTATTATAAAGCACATCAAAATTCTTTCTGGCACATTGTAGCAGGTTCATTTTTTGCGGCCTGCGCGATATTGATCAAAGGAATTTTTGTATTGATTCCTGTATTTGCCGGTTTTATTATCTACTGGTTGCTTACAAAACAGTCCCGCCAGCTTTTAAAACCAAAATGGTATATCGCCATTCTTTTGATTTTTGTTTTTATTACCCCCGAGCTGTATTCGCTTTACACACAATTCGACCTGCATCCTGAAAAAGTTGTTTTTGAAAGAACCGGTGTTTCGGGCCTAAAATTTTTCTTTTGGGACAGTCAGTTCGGGCGTTTCTTTAACAACGGTCCAATTAAGGGTAAAGGGGATATTTCGTTTTTTCTACACACTACCCTTTGGGCATTCCTTCCTTGGTCTATACTATTTTATACGGCCGTAGTAAATCTGTTTAAAAGAAAAAATAGAATCGCTTTAGCGCCCGAAAGCATTATGATCTGGGCAAGTGCAGCGGTTACTTTTCTGATCTTTTCGCTTTCTAAATTTCAGTTGCCGCATTATATATTGATCATCTTTCCTCAGTTTTCGATCATCACAGCCTTGTACTTAAGGAAGCTTGGCGGCAAAGGTTTAAAAACCTTCTTCATTATACAGAACATCATTTTCATTTTGGTTATTGCCTTACTTTCTGTCTTAGCCTTTTTCTTTGGATTTGAAAGCCCATATTTAATTATCGGTATCCTGATTGTTGTTCTCGCCATCTCTTTCTTACTATTTAGAGGCATTTTATTGGAAACCATCATTGCGAGAAGTGCATTTTTATCTGTCGGTTTAATGGTATTTCTCTTCATTTTTTTCTACCCGGCCCTTTTAAAATATCAATCGGGTATGCAGGCAGGTAATTGGTTAAAGCAAAATTACCCTACTGCTAAACCTGCAGTATTAAATTATATAGATGCATTTTCTTTTGATTTTTATGCCCCTGGTGAAGTAAAATATTTCCATAATTATACCGATCTCGACAAATCAAAGAACCTAAAAGGCTTGGTTATATACATTCCGGAACAGGAATTGGCAAAACTAAAAAGCGAATATCATGCTGAAATTCTAAAATCGTTTGAATATTTTCATACCACCAAACTGACGGGTAAATTTTTAAACGCGAAAACACGTCCTCAGGTTTTAGAGCGATTTTATTTGGTTAAAATACATTAACATGGATTTATTCTTCCGCATTTTAAAATTTGGATTAACGGGTTTCCTCGGGATGGCAATAGATTTCGGTGCCACCTGGTTGTGTAAGGAAAAGATCAAAATAAATAAATACATTTCCAATGCCATTGGCTTTACCCTTGCTGTGACCAATAATTATCTGATTAACCGGGTTTGGACTTTCGAAAGTACGAACACGCATTGGGGAACAGAATTCAGCAAGTTTTTAGTGGTGAGTTTAATCGGTTTAGGATTAAATACCTTTATCATTTACCTTTTTCACCAACGGAAAAACGGCACCAATTTTTATGTAGCCAAATTCTTCGCGATTGTAATTGTTTTTGTGTGGAATTTCCTCGCGAATATGCTTTTTACATTTAGGTAAAAGTTTTGGAATACTTTCGAAATAGATCCTGAAACAAGTTCAGGATGACGCTTGACTTAGAAGACTTGATTATGCAATTTACTCGGACTAATGAACGAATGACCAGTGAACAAATGAACCAATTTAAGTAACGTTTCTGCCAATAAAATAGAACACAACGAGCCATATTAATCCTTTAATCAGGAAGAATAAAAACCCAACTAACCCTACCCGCTTAAACCACAATTTTACTTTTTCTTTGTTCATGGCGATGTTTGTAAAGATAATGGATTTGCCTTAAATTAGAAAGATTTTAAATAAGGAAATATGAAGTTATCTAAATCTTTGCGCCTCATTATTTTTTCCATTTGCTTCTTTGGCGTTAAAGTTTTTGCACAAAATTTTGATGAGATCAAACGCTACAAGGTGAACTTTTCTACAGCCGCCCGCAATGACGAAAAGCTGATTGCAATTAGAAGTTTTTCTGCAAATAATCAAAAATATTTACTGTTGGTTAACCCAAACAGTTTAGATACTAAAATAGATCTGGCAAATAAGTATACTGTAAGTAGCTTACAATATTCGAACGTGCTGGCCATTTTTAAAAACACGGCGTACATTAAATCAATAGAAGCCGCCGCAGCTAAAGATCTACAGCTTCAAAATGCAGGAATCGACCATGCCATTCCGAACGAAAAGGGCATTACCTTAACGATCGATCTTTGTCCATCGCACAAGGCTTTAGACAGAATTATTTTTCAATCTGTTTTCGATGAATTTAAAAAGACAGAACAGCCTGCGCCACTCGCGATTTCCATTTCTGGTAAATGGATGCTGAAACATCAGGATGACCTGAACTGGTTGAAAAGTCTGGTAGAGAATAAGGAACTGAATATTACCTGGGTAAACCATACCTACAACCACGAAGTAAATAAGTTGCCATTAGCCGAAAACTTTCTACTGGCACCTGGAACCAATTTAGATGTGGAAGTATTGGAGAATGAAAAACTGATGCTCAAAAATGGTTTAATGCCATCTGTATTTTTCCGTTTCCCCGGCTTGGTATCGGACAAGAGCATTGTAGAAAAGATCGAGGCCTATGGATTAATCCCTATTGGCAGTGATGCCTGGCTGGCAAAAGGACAACAGCCTAATGCGGGCAGTATTGTATTGATTCACGGCAATGGGAATGAAGAAATCGGGGTGAAAGATTTCATCCAGTTGTTAAAAACCAGACAGGCTGATGTGAAAAGCAAACAATGGCTGCTTTTTGATTTAAGAGCGGGTTTGGAAAAGGAATTTGAATAGCGGCTTATTTTTAACCGCAAAGTGCGCAGAGAAAAGGCGCAGAGAGCGCAAAGTTGGGTGCCTAGCTGTAATAAAGTTTTGCGTCCTTTGCGAAAAACTTTGCCTTCTTTGCGGTAAAACTATTTCTTAACTGGCAATAACTTTATTTCTTTCGCCTTAAAACGGTTATTTACAATTTCGCCTGTAACTTCTGCTTTGCTCACGGCATTGCAAAAACCATGTTCGCCATGGGCATCGCCAAAATCATCAATCCCTTTTCCATCAACAAAATAAGATTTACCATCTATTTTTACTGCTAACTCGCAATCTTTACCTTTCATTTTAAACTGACATTCGCCACAGGCAATATCTACTGTTTGTTTGGTGATTACTTTCGCTGTTGCAGCTTTTTGAGGTGCAGTTTGGGCATTTACAGAAAACGCAAATACACCAAGAATTAAAGCAAATATCAACTTTTTCATCGTTTTCTTTTTTCAAATGTAAGTTTTCAGCAGCAAAAGAACCACAACCCTTTGTAAAATAAACCTGATGGAAATGGAAATACTTTTTGTTGTCATTCTGAGCGTAGTCGAAGAACAACAAAAAGATTGGAATGTACAGCAGGACTGAAACCTCCGAAGAGAACAGGAACCAACGTTTTCAAATATTTCAAAAATCATATGCTCATTAGAAACACCTCGCCTTGCAGGCACCCCTCTGGGAGAGGGGATTAAAAAAAGGGATATGCAATTTGCACATCCCTCTTAATCATATCCACTCCAGACTCTTGACTGAAGACTAAGGACTAATACCTGTATGTATCTGCTTTGAAAGGACCTTCTACCGGTACACCGATATAATCAGCCTGGTGTTGATCCAAAACATCTAATTCTACACCGATTTTTTCTAAGTGTAAACGGGCAACTTTTTCGTCTAAATGCTTAGGCAAAGTATAAACTTTGTTTTCGTAAGCAGCAGTGTTGGTCCAAAGCTCCAATTGAGCTAAAGTTTGGTTCGTGAATGAGTTACTCATTACAAAACTTGGGTGACCAGTTGCGCAACCTAAGTTAACCAAGCGACCTTCAGCAAGAACAATTACATCTTTACCGTCGATGGTATATTTATCAACCTGAGGTTTAATTTCCACTTTGGTATGGCCATAAGCGCCGTTTAACCAAGCCATGTCGATTTCGTTATCGAAGTGACCGATGTTACAAACAATTGCTTTATCTTTTAATGCACGGAAATGTTTTTCGCGTACAATATCACAGTTACCAGTAGTAGTTACCACGATATCAGCTTCTTTAATTGCAGTATCTAAACGTTTAACTTCATAACCTTCCATTGCAGCCTGTAAAGCACAGATCGGATCAATTTCAGTTACAATAACACGTACGCCCTGTGAGCTTAATGATTCTGCAGAACCTTTACCCACATCGCCATAACCACAAACAACAGCAACTTTACCTGCCATCATTACATCGGTAGCACGACGGATCGCATCAACCAATGACTCACGACATCCGTATTTGTTATCGAATTTGGATTTGGTAACCGAATCGTTAACGTTAATTGCAGGCACGTGCAATGTTCCGTTTTTCATTCTTTCGTACAAACGGTGAACACCAGTTGTAGTTTCTTCTGATAAACCTTTAATAGCTGCAATCAGCTCAGGATATTTATCAAAAACCATATTGGTTAAATCGCCACCATCATCCAAAATCATGTTTAAGGGTTGTTGCTCCGGACCGAAGTGTAAAGTTTGCTCAATACACCAATCGAATTCTTCTTCGTTTAAACCTTTCCAGGCATAAACCTGAATACCAGCAGCAGCAATTGCAGCCGCAGCGTGATCCTGAGTAGAAAAAATATTGCAAGATGACCAGGTAACTTCAGCACCCAGTGCAGTTAATGTTTCGATTAATACAGCCGTTTGGATGGTCATGTGCAGACAACCTGCAATGCGCGCACCTTTTAACGGTTGTGTTGGACCGAATTCTTTACGTAAACTCATTAAACCTGGCATTTCTGCTTCGGCTAATTCGATTTCTTTACGGCCCCATTCTGCCAGTGAAATGTCCTTAACTTTGTAAGGGATATAAGAAGTCTCTACTGATGACATAATTATTTGTTTTAAAATGAGATGCAAAGTTACGGCATAGCTTTGTCAAACCCAAATAATTAAAAGTACAAGGTGGTTTACAGATTGTAAAATAGTATTTCTATTTTCACTACGAGTTCAATACTTCATGTCTTAGCTATTTTAAAAAAGCAAGTCCTGTAGTTCTTAGCTCAGCTTCGGCCCTGCCATCCACTATAGCTCCGATGAATCCCGATGTAAAATCGGGACGGAGGCTGCCAATTTCTGTCAGATTAGATTATAAATCTGTGCTTCGTTTGTAAAGCTAAGAACAACCTAAAATAAAAATTGATTTACAGCTAATTATTTCTTAAATTGTTATAACCAAATTAAGTTTTATGAAAAGCGTAAAACACTTGTTAGATACCAAACAGGTAAGGATTATCTCGGTATCAGAAAATATTTCTGTTTTAGATGCCTTAAAAGTAATGACAGAAAAAAATATCAGCGCGGTATTGGTCATGGAAAACGATCGGCTACATGGCATTTTTACGGAACGCGATTATGCCCGAAAAATCATCCTTCAGGGTAAATCATCAAAAGACACTTTGATTAAAGAAGCAATGACGGGCAGTCCGATCACCATTAACTTAAGCGACAGTATCGATTATTGTATGGAGCTGATGACCGATAAACACATCCGCCATTTACCAGTTGTAGAAAACGACGAAGTAAAAGGAATGGTTTCAATCGGTGATGTGGTAAAGTTTATCATTGCAGATCAAAAACAGACCATTTCGCAATTGGAAAGCTACATTAGTGGTTAATGCTGAGTTAGATTATGTTGGTTGGTGAGACACCAACCAATAGATGAGGCCTACGCTTTCACAGCTGCCTTATCTTCTGTTTTGCCTGATTGGTGCATTTCGAGTTTTCCATTGTATTGTGCACCGAGTTCAATTTCGAGGGCTTCCGTTTTAATGTCGCCATTAACCCTGCCTGTCTTTTTTATTTCCAGGTTTTGGGTTTTTACATTTCCGTTAACCGTTCCATAAATAATGGCCGAGGCGGTTTGTATGTCGCCTTTAATGATCCCTTTTTCACCCAAAACAATGCCGCCTTCAACATTTACATTTCCGATTATGGTCCCATCGATCCTTATAACTGCTTTCCCTTTTAGTTCGCCGGTAATGGTAAAGCCGAGGCCTATGATAGTCGAAATCTCCTGCTGATTTAAGTCTTTAATCTGGTTGTTTTTCTTGAACATGTTTCTTATAAGGTTAAAAAGGATCTTGGATTTATAACTTTACCATTTTTATGCACTTCATAATGTAAATGTGGCCCGGTTGACCGCCCGGTTGAGCCAGCTTTGCCAATGTTGTTGCCCGCAATAACATCCTCATCTACCCTTACCAAAATTTTAGAAAGGTGACCATAGTAGGTTTCAAAACCATTACCGTGTTTAATTACGATACAATTGCCATAACCACCGCGCCTTCCTGCAAAAATCACCTTACCGTTCGCTGTACATTTAACAATGTCGCCATAATTGGCCCTGATATCAAGTCCTTTATGTGTCTCCACATTTTCACCACTAAAAGGATTTTCGCGATGCCCGTACCCTGAGGTGATTGTACCTAAATGTGGATAGCCCATAGGCGTATAGGCCACGTTATAGGCAATTTTACTCAGGTAGTTGTCGTAAAACTCGCCGATTTCTTCAGCTGATAAAATGTCATCACTTTGCTCTCCCCCTTCATTGCCTGTTAAAATCGGCTTTAACCCTCTTGCTTTTAAGTATTTATTGATGGTAAGCAGTTTTTTATCTATTGATTGGTAATGCTTTTTTAGGGAAGAAGTATCGATAACGGATAGTTTGTCTTTACTTTTTAAAAGCGCCATTTCGAGTTTACTCTTGGCTAATTCTACACTCGAATTACTGCGGATCAGGTAAAATATGCTGGATATAAGTATTAAGAATAATCCTAAAACGCCTAAAATATACTTTTTCCAATGTACAATGTATCCTGTCGGAACTTGGATGGGCTTGCTTGAACTTTGATTATTATTTACAAAAATTACGGTTGTTTTGTTCCGTTTTCTGTTCATTTTTACTCAGATTTTTTGTTTGGGACTAAAACAAATATATGATTAACAACCACACAGTCAAAAACAAAGCCCAGATTTAACACTTACAGGAATAAAAATCACAACACATTAACATCGAATTAACCTTCGATTCATTGCTCGCGCCCGCTAAAAGACAGGTGTGTAACATTTAAGTGGTTTTGGTTGTAAAGCTATTCTGGTGTCTCGCAAAGATTTCTCCTCCGAAGGAGTTCCTTTGGAACACTGCGGTCGAAATGACGACGCTACTAATAGATTTCTCCTCCGAAGGATTTCCTTTGGAACACTACGGTCGAAATGACGAATTATCTTACGGTAATCAATATATAAAGTCTGTGTAATCCAAACATCTGTGTAATCAATCCGGAAGGGAAAAGGCTAGAAATCCATCAAATCATTATTTCCACCTCCACTCACCGGCAATACTCAAAGGCTCCTTTAGGTTCTGCGATTCTAAGAAAGCCCTTAATTCTTCTTCGCCCTGAACACCGACAGGAATTTTCGGTGTATTGGCTAAAGCATAAGTTAACATGGCACTGTAACGCACTGTATTTTTAAGCTCCTGCTCATCAACCAGTTTAAAACTATCGCCATCTGAGTGATAAAATGGACCAGAATTGTTTGGCAATTTACCACCAAAACCACCACCCGTAGGAATCCCCTCTAACATAAACGGTTGATGATCGCTATGCAAACCAGCGCCAGCATTAAACAGATTTTTGAAACCAGTATCAATTTTTACAATATCAGTTCCCCAGGCCGTAAACAAATCTTTCATTTCTGCTCTTGAAGTAGAAAAACCTTTTGGATCGTTGGTCATGTCGTAATTCAACATAAACTTAACCTGGCTTAATGTTTTGTCTTTCTTAGCCTGATCGATGTATGCTTTAGACCCCAACAAACCTTGCTCCTCGCCCATAAATAGTACAAACTCTACGGTACGTTTGGTTTTTAAATTCAGTTTTTTAAAGGTACGTACCATATCCATAATAGCAAAAGAACCAATTCCATTGTCGATTGCACCGGTTGCTAAGTCCCAGCTATCTAAATGTCCACCCACTACAATTTTAGCCTTAGGCCATTCAGTTCCTTTAAAAGTAGCAACTACGTTTCTCGCTTTGATTAAACCCGAGAAATTGGTCATGGCGATATGTGCAATCTGTGGCTGTGATTTAATTTTTTCCTTTAAAGCTGTACCGTCTTCTAATCCAATACAAATAGCAGGAATAGGGATCAATTTACCCGTTACCGAAGCCGTTCCGGTTAAAAGTACGCCATCTTTTACGGTGTTGATAATGATCACTCCAATTGCGCCATATTTTGTGGCAATGGCCGTTTTTTCTGAGCGGTGTAATGACTTTGTCCCAGCCGGAGAGCCTGGTAATACACCAAGATAAATCAATGCAATTTTACCTTTAAACTTCTCAGGACTGGCTTGATAATCTGCCTCCAATCCATTACCTGCATCTACTATCTCACCAGTAACGTCTGCACTAACCGGCGAATGTGCTAAAGTAACAGCCTTCATTTTGGTCAAACTGTTTTTATCAGCACCAATTTCTACACTGATTGTTTTTCTTGCCCAGCTTTCTACTTCAAAAGGTTGAAACTTCACTTCACAACCGTAAGATTTTAATAAATCGAAGGCATACTGTTCTGCTTTTGCGCCATTTGTAGAACCTGTTAAACGATGACCGATAGTTTCGGTTTCATATTTAAGTGTTTGATAAGCTTTGGAATTTTGCTGTACGTCAGCATTGATTTTGGCAAAAACATCACCAAATTTATCTTGGGCATTTACAAATAAAGTGGTACAAAGAAGTGCTGCAGCGAAAAGATATTTCATTAGGAATAATAGTTTAGTTGCTGAAAGTACAAATTTTAGCCAGAGATTACTAGCTGTAACGTATATTTTGCTTTTGAGTAATAGCAGATAAGTATATTTCTATCCTAAGAAAAAGAATTGGCAGTCTTTTCCCGTGCACAACCTTGCCTCGGCTCGCCGCCGCCGATGGGCTTTTTCTTTTCTCTTGATAGAAAAGAAACAAAAGATCAAGCTTGCATCCTTTCTTGTAAAAAACTTACAAAAATCTCAATTGCGGCTCTTTCCTAACCTCATTGCCACCACACTCGCTTAAACACTGCCTTGGTCTGTGAAAGTATTGGTAAAACTGCAAAGATTTTTGTGCTTTTTCCTACGAAAATCTGCTAGGCCACACAGCAAAGTGCAGTTACCACACTTAGCACTTTACAAAACAAAAAACTTAAATGTACTCAGCTGACTTAGGTGGTTAAAATAATTTTAGCAAAAATGTTTTAGACGACAAACTAAGGCTTTACATGCACTTTTTTCTTCGGAAAAACCAATGAAGCCACAATGCTCATTACTAAGATACTCAGAATAACGATCAATGAATGTTCAGTAGTGAAACCCCATTTCTCCAGATAAGTATGCCCCAACATTTTAATCCCGATAAAGGCCAATAATACGGCTAATCCGGTTTTTAAATAATGGAATTTATGGATAATATTCACCAACAGGAAGAACATGGAACGTAACCCCATGATGGCAAAAATATTAGAGAAAAATACAATGTAAGGATCTTTTGTTACCGCGAAAATAGCTGGGATAGAATCGACAGCGAATAAAAGATCGGTAAACTCAACAATCAGCAGCACCAAAAATAAAGGTGTTACCAGTGTTTTATGGTTAATTTTTACGAAGAATTTTTTACCCTCATACTTTGGATGGATAGAAAATATTTTCGAGGCCCATTTAACCACCGGATGATTTTCCGGATCAATCTTATCATCTTCATCTTTACTAAAGAACATTTTTACACCAGTAAAAACAAGGAAAGCGCCAAACAAATAGAGTATCCAGGCAAATTTTGCAATTAATGCTGCACCAACAAAAATGAAGATGAAACGCATAATAATGGCACCCAAAATACCCCAGAACAATACACGATGATAATATTTTTCTTCAACGGCAAAAGCTGAAAAAACGAGTACGATCACAAAGATATTATCTACAGAAAGTGCATATTCAATTACATAACCGGTTAAAAATTCTAAGCCGAGGTTTTGTTTATATACCGCTAAACTTCCTTCAAAATCATTAGGAATTAATTTAATGTGGTGCTGATGTCTCGTTACAATTTCTTGCAGGTGCGCAAAATCCTTTATTCCATGGAGCTGGTGCCCTTCGGTTAACAGGATAAAGTAAAAACCGATAGCTAAAGCCACCATAATCAAACTCATCACCCCAGCTTGTTTTAAGCTCACCACATGCTCTTTCCGGCTAAATAGACCAAGATCTAAAGCAAGAATCAATGCAATAAAAAGAAGAAAACCTAAGCTAAAAAGTAATTCGTTACCCATTATTTTTTACGTTCAGTGGTATACAGTACAAGTTGTTCTAAACCAGTTCGTGCTTCGCCTGCCTCAAAACTGTGCAAAATATCAAATGCTTCTTTCTGGTACTCCAGCATTTTCTGGTTCGCGTAATACACACCTTCGTGTGCATTAACGAAATCTATAATTTGCTGAATTTTAACCGGATCGTCCTGATGGTTTTTCACCAGGTTAATTATTTTTTTACGCTCAGTTTTTTCAGCTTTATTCAGTGCATAAATTAAAGGCAGCGTTACTTTCTTCTCTTTAATATCAATACCTAAAGGTTTGCCTACATCATCGGTACCGAAATCGAAGGTATCGTCTTTAATCTGAAAGGCAATTCCTACTTTTTCGCCAAACAATCGCATTTTTTCTATCGTATCATCATCAGCACCTGCCGAAGCAGCCCCCGCAGCGCAACAAGAAGCGATTAAAGAAGCGGTTTTCTGTCGGATCACATCAAAATATAAATCTTCCGAAATATCCATCCTCCGCACCTTTTCTACCTGCAACAGTTCTCCTTCGCTCATTTGTTTTACTGCTTCCGATACAATCTGTAACAAACGGTGTTCGTTATTGTTTACCGAAAGTAATAATCCTTTGGCCAACAGGTAATCGCCAACTAGAACAGCAATCTTATTTTTCCATAAAGCATTAATAGAGAAAAAACCACGGCGCTCGTAAGCGTTATCTACTACATCATCATGCACCAAAGTAGCCGTATGTAAAAGCTCTACCAAAGCAGCCCCGCGATGGGTTGATTCTGTAATTCCACCACATAGTTTAGCCGCAAAAAATACGAACATCGGCCGCATTTGTTTGCCTTTTTGCTTTACAATATAATGGGTAATCCTATCTAGCAACGGTGCGTCGCTATGCATAGATTCTTTAAAGGTTTTTTCAAACGCTTTAATGTCAGCAGCAATAGGTGTTTTTATCTGTTCGATTCCCGGCATTAAGTCGAAAAATTTTGATTGCAAACTTAAGCTAATTTCCCATAAAAAGGTAATGTGCAATCGTATTATTAAGGATTTGAAAAGCAATAGGCTAATCTTTAATATCTTTTGCTCCTGCCATTTGCCCATAGTCCTCGCCCTAATGCTTCGGGCTGTGGGCTATTTGGCGCGATCAGGTTTAACATTATGGGTTATTGCAAGCAATAGCCTCTCACTATCATAACTAATTCCTCAAAAAGATTAGCTTTATTTAATTTCAAATTTTACATTTAAACTAATATTTGGTACCTCATATGAAAAAACGCTACAAAGTACTTATCGGCCTTTCGGCATTAATTGTTGCGGGGTACTTATTGGGACCAAAACCCAAAAAGCCAGTTTATAACAAAGAACTCACACAGGTTCCCGATCTGGAAGATTTAGACCGTTATGTGGCCACCATAGAATCGATGCACAAAATAAAACCGGGCAACGAAGCCGAAATCATCTGGGCCGATCCCCTCCACAAGCAAACCGAATATGCTATTGTTTACCTGCATGGTTTTTCAGCATCAAAAACAGAAGGAAACCCCGTTTACCTAAATTTAGCAAAAGAACTAAATGCCAATTTATACTTAGCGCGTTTGGCCGACCATGGTATTGACACACTTGCGCCCATGCAATATTTCACTGCTGATCGCCTTTGGGAAACCAGTAAACAGGCTTATGCCATCGGCAAAAAACTGGGCAAAAAAGTAATTTTAGTAGGCACATCTACCGGTGGAACTGTCGCTTTAAAACTAGCGGCAACCTATCCTGAAATTAACAGCTTGATTTTATTGTCGCCAAATGTAGCCATTAACGATAAAAATGCATGGCTTTTGAATAACCCATGGGGTTTACAGATTGCCCGAAAAGTAGTGGGTGGCGATGAACGTAAAGTAGACGATCGCACCGACGAATATAAAAAATACTGGTACACCAATTACCGCCTCGAATCATTAGTAGAACTGGAAGAGTTTATTGAGAGCAGTATGATAAAATCTACTTTTCAAAAAGTAAAACAACCCGTTTTAATGCTCTACTACTACAAAAATGAACTTGAGCAAGACCCTGTAGTCCGTGTAGATGCTATGCTGAAAATGTTCGATGAACTGGGTACACCGAATAATTTAAAAAGAAAAGTAGCTATCCCCAACGCAGGGAATCACGTAATGGGATCATATATTACCTCGAAAGATTTGCCGAGTGTAAATGGGGCTATTGAAAGTTTTGTGGGAAGTACATTGAAAGTACCGGTTCATTGATTTAGTTTTATCAAGAGGATCGTCACCCTGAATTTATTTCAGGGTCTATTTTGCAGGAAAGATGCTGAAACAAGTTCAGCATGACGGCTACTACATATATTAAACAAATCTAAATCTCGCTCTTTATGAAAAACAAACCATTATTACAGGAAATTTTATGGCTTTTAGCCTGTATTGCATTTAGCATAATCATCGGCTTCTGCATATTTGGAAAAACCCTTTTTAGCAATTCCATTGACATCAAAACTTCGTAAGAAATTTAACTCAGAATATTCTTCACGATCATTTCGGCGTGCACCCTTGAGTTTTCGATAAAAAGTTTGTGGGTATCCAATCCGCCACAGACTACACCCGCCAAATACAAACCTTTTACATTGGTTTCCATCGTTTCTTCGTTATAAACCGGGCAAAGTGTTTCGGGTAGTTCGATGCCGAATTTCCTAAGCATTCCAAAATCTGGTTGATAACCCGTCATTGCAATTACAAAATCGTTCGGGATGGTTTTTACTCCATCGGGTGTTTTAATATCTACTTCACCTTCTCTTATTTCAAGCAATTCTGAATTAAAAAGTGCTTTAACTTCTCCCTCTTTAATCCTGTTCTGGATATCCGGACGCACCCAATATTTAACATGAGGACCAAGATCGCCGCTGCGTACAACCATGGTTACGTTTGCGCCTTTCCGATACGTTTCTAAAGCAGCATCTACGCCCGAGTTATTAGCGCCAACCACTACCACATTTTGAAAGGCATATAAATGCGGATCTTTGTAATAATGCGTTACTTTTGGCAAATCCTCTCCTGGAACATTCATCAACAAAGGCACATCATAAAAACCAGTAGCCACAATTACATTATTGGCCGTATAATTGGTTTTAGCGGTATTGATTTCAAAAACGTCATGATCCTTTTTAACAACTTGTTTTACGTTTTCAAAAAGATGGATATTTAAATCAAATTTTTCGGCCACACGACGGTAATATTCAACCGCTTCATTTCGGTTAGGTTTCGGACTTATGGTTACGAAAGGAACTCCTCCAATTTCTAACTTTTGAGAAGTAGAAAAGAAGGTCATAAATACAGGATAATTAAACAAACTGTTCACCAAAGCACCTTTCTCTACAATTACATAGCTTAGATTTGATTTTTGGGCTTCAATTGCACAAGCCATCCCTATCGGGCCAGCACCGATAATTAATACGTCGTAATGATTTTGATTGTCTGACATCCAGTTTTTATTTCGCTTTAAAGGGTGGTCGTCATCTCGACTGCAGCACGGCGGAATGGAGAGATCTGTTAGCATAGATTTCTCGACTGCACTGCGTTCCGCTCGAAATGACGATCTCTTTTATTTATTAAACTTTCATCGCTTTGCTTGGGCAGGCGAAATCGGTTCTTTTTAAACCGGTATTTTTAATTGCGCCATAACCGCCTGCAACATCAATCACATTTTCTACTCCACGTGATTTTAAAATGGAAGCAGCAATCATCGATCGGTAGCCACCCGCACAGTGAATATAATAGGTAGATTTTGGATTAATCTCGCCGGTCCAGTCGTTAATAAAATCTAATGGACGGCTCAGCGTAAACTCCAGATGTTCTGATTCATATTCACCTGGTTTGCGTACATCAAGTGCTGTAATTTCTCCATCGGATGCAGCATGTTCAAAAGCTTCAGCCGAAATAGATTCTATGGTATCGATCTCCTTGCCAGCATCTGTCCATCTTTCGAAACCACCATCTAAATAACCAATGGTACTATCGTAGCCTACACGGGTTAAGCGGGTGATGGTTTCTTCTTCTTTACCCTGATCGGCAATCAGTAAAATTGGCTGCTGTAAATCGGTAATCAAAGCACCAACCCAAGGTGCAAACTGTCCGTTAAGGCCAATATTGATCGAATTTGGAATAAAACCTTTTGCAAAAACCTGCGGATCGCGGGTATCGAGCATAATCGCCCCTGTTTGGTTTGCAGTATCTTCAAAAGCTTGCGGGGTTAAAGCGTTTAATCCTTTCTCGTAAACGTCATCAATACTTTCCACCCCGCCTTTATTAATGGCCGCATTTTTAGCAAAATATTGTGGTGGTGGCAAAATGCCATCTGTTACCTCGGCAATAAACTGCTCTTTTGTTACGGCTTTTAAAGCGTAATTTACTTCCTTTTGGTGCCCTAAAGTATCGAAAGTTTCTTTACTCATGCTTTTGCCACAGGCAGAACCTGCACCATGTGCCGGATAAACAATTACATCATTAGCTAAAGGCTTTATTTTCTCATTTAACGAATCGTAAAGCATTCCCGCTAAATCTTCCATGGTTAAATGGCCTTTCTGCGCTAAATCCGGGCGACCGACATCGCCAATAAATAAGGTATCGCCACTAAAAATGCAGTGATCTTTCCCATTCTCATCTCTTAGCAGATAAGTAGTAGATTCTAAAGTATGCCCAGGAGTATGTAAAGCGGTAATGGTTATGTTTCCAATTTTAAACTGCTCACCATCTTTAGCAATGTGCGATTTAAACTCGGTTTTAGCGGTTGGGCCATAGATAATTTCGGCACCAGATTTCTCTGCCAAGTCTACATGTCCAGAAACAAAATCGGCATGAAAATGCGTTTCAAAAATATATTTAATGGTGGCTCCTGCTTTTTCAGCTTTCTTTAAATACGTTCCAACTTCTCGTAGCGGATCAATAATTGCAGCCTCACCATTACTTTCAATGTAATAAGCGGCTTCTGCCAGGCAACCTGTATATATTTGTTCTATTTTCATGTTATTTACGCATCGTCACCCTGAATTTATTTCAGGGTCTTTGAGATGCTGAAACAAGTTCAGCATGACGATCTATTAAAGCAAAAATAGCGCTAAATACTTATAACCGAAATGATGTCGGTCATAATTGCAGAAGTTTTACTTATTTCAGTACAGACCTCGCAGGTTTGTGAAACCTGCGAGGTTTACTAGAATCCTGGAAACGAAAACAGTAAATTACTAGTTGTAAACTGATTTGGGCGTTACCCAAGCTACGCAAGGGTCGGGCTCATATCTTTACCTTTATAATACAAATAATCAAAAGAGGGAGAAAAACTTGTGGTCGGGCTAGACACGAGAATTAATCGATGTCGATGTAAAAGGATACCCCTCCCTTTTTTATTT
>Ga0308160_10000447_pt1 | contig 80100 bp, 66 predicted proteins | sample PhyFR1_FD_201036 | JGI IMG/M metagenome (GOLD analysis project Ga0308160, IMG submission 201036) | Phyllosphere microbial communities from UC Gill Tract Community Farm, Albany, California, United States - DLSLF.R1 | ecosystem: Host-associated > Plants > Phyllosphere > Unclassified | place: USA...
ATTAAAAAACAATGAGACACGGTAAAAAAGTAAACCACTTAGGTAGAACCGCAAGCCACAGAAAGGCGATGTTAGCTAACATGGCTTCATCACTTATTTTGCACAAAAGAATTACAACAACTTTAGCTAAAGCTAAAGCTTTACGTACTTATGTTGAGCCAATTATCACTAAATCAAAAAATGATACTACTCACTCACGTCGTACAGTATTTGCTTACTTACAAGATAAAGAAGTGGTAACAATCTTATTCCGCGAAATTGCTGAGAAAGTTGCAAATCGTCCAGGTGGTTACACTCGTATCATTAAATTAAACAACCGTGCCGGTGATAACGCTGAAATGGCTTTAATTGAATTGGTAGATTACAATACTGTTTACGGTAAAGATGTAGAAGTTAAAGAAGAGAAGAAAACAACTCGTCGTGGTAGAAGTAAAGCTACTGCTGCACCTAAAGCTGCTGAAGCGAAAGTTGAAGTTGCCGAAGAAGTTGCTCCTGCTGAAGAAGCTCCTGCTACTGAAGAACCAAAAGGAGAATAATTTTATTCCCTTTAAGTATAAGAAAGTCCTGTTCGAAAGAGCAGGACTTTTTTTGTTTTCTGTCATTCTGAGCATAGTGAAGAATCTTTAAGCTATGAAATGCTGACCTTAATAAACAGATAAACCCAAATTACAACGATTTGTGGACATTGAAATTTCTGGGGTAGTAGAAAAGGGATTCTTTGCTGCGCTCAGAATGACAACAGCTCCCACCAATAAACCATTGCCTAATGAACAAATGAACCAACAAAGCAAACGTTTGTCTCATTTTTTCATTACATAGCTTTAATTCAATCTGCTATACATAAATTAGCCTAAAACAAATTGATAATGAAATTTAGGCTTTTTCTACTGTTCTGTCTATTCGGGCAGCTATCCCTTAATGCACAAATATTAAAATATACGAATGGCAATAATGCCTGGAACCCTGATTCGCTGGGTAACCACAGGATTGTGTTACAGTTTGCAGGTAACGGCAAGATTGGCCATGCAAAAATAGATTGGCGTAGAAGAGACGAACATCCTGAGTTAAAAGTAATCATTATTCAGGATGCCAACGGTAAAACTATTTCAATTTTTGGTACAGATAAACTAACAAGAGAAAGTGCCGATGTTTATTTTGAAACTACTGGTGCCGGAAAATATTATGTGTATTATCTCGCTTATAAAAACGAGGGCAGAAGCAATTATCCAAAAGGTGTTTACATCAAACCTAAACAGGTAGATCAGGCTTGGTTAGCTGCTGCAAAGCAAGTTAAAGTGAATACTTCAGTGATGGAGATTCAATCCATTGATGCATTCAACTCTTTTTATCCGATGGAAGTGATTGCCACAGCTAAAGAAACCAATGCAATTAAAGCAAAATATCCGTCCGAAGCTTTTATTGTATTTCCGGAGGATAGGATGTACCCCATCAAAATGAAAAACGACCTGCCTTACCGTTGGGTGCAAAAAGGTCCATTAAATTCTTTCACAGGAACGGCCAGCAAATGCGAAAACTATGCTTTTCAATTGGGTGTATATGCTTTGAAAGATTTAAAAAACGTTGAGGTGAACTTCGGCGATTTAAAAACTACAGCAGGAAAAATAATTTCTTCGAAAAATATCAACTGTTTAAATACCAATGGAACGAGTTACGATAACAAACCATTGGTAGAGACAGTAAATGTAGTATCAGGTAAAATTCAGCCGATGTGGATTACTGTAAATATCCCTAAAACTACAATTGCAGGCATTTATGCTGGAAAATTTACGGTCAAAGCCAATGGAAAATCTAAAGTAATCGATGTTAAAATTACCGTAGGTAATGAAGTTTTAGCTGATGCCGGTGTAGGAACGCCAAACAAACAGACTCGTTTAACCTGGTTAAATTCTACTTTGGCACAAGCCAATACTGTAGTCGCTCCTTATACGCCTTTAACAGTTGAAGGTAATGTAATCTCTCTTTTAGGCAGAAAATTTGAAATTAACGCAGATGGTTTTCCTAAACAGATCCAAACTTTCTTTAATGCTGAAATGACGGCTTATAGCGAAAAACCAAATAATATCCTGGCTGAGCCTATTCACTTTCACTTTTTTAATACGCCAAAAACCCAGGAGAAATTTGTTCCCAATAATTTCCAGATTACCAGTAAAGAGGCTGGAACAGTAAAATGGTCGGCAAGTAATACTTCTGAAAACCTCAAAATGGATTTAGAAGGTGCTTTAGAGTTTGATGGTTATGTACATTACGTGGTTAAAGTTACAGCGTTAAAGGATGTAGCATTCAGTAATGTCGATTTTCATATTCCGTTTGATAAAGGTTCTACCAAATATTTAATGGGTTTGGGAGAAAAAGGTGGTATTCGGCCTGATACCTTAAAATGGAAATGGGATGTGGCCAATAAAAACCAGGATGCCGTATGGATCGGAAACGTGAATGCAGGCCTGTACTACAACTTGAGAGATGAAAACTATGTTCGCCCGCTGAATACCAATTTTTATCTTCAGAAGCCTTTATTATTACCTAAATCATGGGGTAACGGAGATAAGGGTGGAATCCAGATCAATGTAAAAGGCAGTTCGATGCTGGCCGATAACTTTACAGGGGCAAGAAGCATGAAAAAGGGAGATGTACTTTATTACAATTTCAACTTGCTGATTACGCCATTTCACTTAATCAATACCGATTTTCAATGGGATAACCGTTTTTATCATAAGTATGGGGAATTAGATTCGATTAAATCGACAGGCGCAACGGTGGTGAACATTCACCATGCCACACCAATTAATCCCTGGATCAATTATCCATTTATCGAATGGAAAAAGATGAAAGGTTATATCGATAATGCACACTCGAAAGGTTTAAAAGTCAAGATTTATAATACAGTTCGTGAGCTTTCTAACCATGCATACGAGTGGCCTGCTTTAAGAAGCTTGGGTACCGAAGTATATTCACCTGGTAAAGGTGGCGGTTTTAGCTGGCTACAGGAGCATTTGGATAGTAATTATATTGCTGCCTGGTTTGTGCCCGAAATTAAAGATGCGGCTGTGATTAACAGCGGAATGAACCGCTGGCATAATTACTATGTAGAAGGCATGAACTGGTTGGTAAATAATGTTGGGATCGATGGTGTTTATTTAGATGATGTAGCCTTCGATCGTGTAACCATGAAACGTATCAAACGTGTACTGACACAGAATAATCATCCGGGCATTATCGATCTGCATTCTGCAAATCAGTACAATAAAAGTGATGGTTTTAATAATAGTGCTATTTTATACCTGGAGCATTTTCCTTACCTGAACCGTTTATGGTTTGGCGAATATTTCGATTACCAGAAAAATAATCCTGATTTCTTTTTAACCGAAGTAAGTGGTATTCCTTTCGGTTTAATGGGCGAGATGTTGCAGGATGATGGAAACCCCTGGCGTGGGATGATTTATGGCATGACGAGCCGTTTAGGCTGGTCGGATAAAAGTGATCCAAAACCACTATGGAAAGCCTGGGATAACTTTGGCATAAAGGGATCTGAAATGATTGGCTATTGGAGCGAAAACTGCCCGGTTAAAACCGATAACCCAAAAGTGTTGGCAACAGTTTACAAAAAACAGGGAAAAACAATGATTGCTTTGGCGAGTTGGGCAGAAGGAGATACTAAGGTTAATTTAACCATTGATTGGGTTAAGCTTGATTTAGATGCTGCAAAAGTTAAAATTACGGCACCTGCAATTGATAAATTCCAAATAGCAGGCAGTTATGCAGATGGAAAATCGGTTCCTGTTGAAAAAGGAAAAGGTTTGATTTTGATAGTGGAGTAATAACTCCCTTAAAGTTCCCGTCATTTCGAGCGGAGCGCAGCGAAGTCGAGAAATCTGCCTCGAGACAGATCTCTCCATTCCACTGCGTTTCAGTCGAGATGACGGTTTTTTTATATTATACCTTCACGTTTTCCATGCCGTACTGTTTCAGTACATCAGCGGGAACGCCGGCCCATTGGTTTGGTGCGTTGCCCACATAACCAATGTCTTTTACGCCCATTTCTGTCGTATAAAAACCCGATGCCGTTAAACTTCTCATCCTGTTGAAAAAGGTTACACCTGCCTGCATTTCTGGCCGGGCTTTTTTAGGATAGGCCATTTCATCCACGATCGAAATCTGCTGATCGGCAGATGCCTCAACAAATGGTTTTTGGAATTTATTAAAGCTATACACATCCAGCCATTTCAAGCCACCGCGCATGGGTACTTTATGTTCGGGGATGTCTTTTACAATAAACTCGATAAACTCGGGTACCTTCGCATCGGATGCGCTGCCCGATACATCATCTTTAGGAATGATTATATCAGCCAATACCGTAATCGTAGCCATTTCATGTTTGGTGAAATAAGTTTCAGATTTAAGTTTTTTGTCGCGGTCTATTTCCCACTGCTCTCTTCCGGTTTCTTTTGCGGTTTCTTCTGGTACGGCTGCCTCTGTTTTTGTGTCAGGTTGTTTACAGGCATCCAAAAGTACGGTTGTACTAATGGCTGTTAAACCTAATGCTTTTATGGAATCACGTCTGTTCATATGGTAATTCTTAAATGTTTTGTTTTTTCTTTTGAGCTAAAATATATTCGGCTGTACGCATCGAAAGGGCTAAAATCGTCCAGGTGGCATTTTTATCGCCTTGTTGTACAAATGGCCCTGCATCAACCACGAAAAGGTTTTTACAGTCATGCGCCTGGCAATATTTATTCAACGCTGATTTTTTAGGATCATCGCCCATGCGGATAGTACCTACTTCGTGGATAATTTTTCCAGGGTTAAGTAAACCATAATTGGTATCGGCTCCCTGAATCTCAGAAGTAACCACGGCACCCATTTCTTTCATAATCGAAAGGAAGGTTTCCTGCATGTGTTTCGCCTGCAGAATTTCATCTTTGTCCCATTTATAATTAAATCTTAAAACCGGAATACCATATTTATCTACTGTATTCGGATCAATTTCGCAGTAGTTGCTTTCTCTGGCAATTGCGGTACCACGACCAGCCATTCCAACTCCGGTTCCATAGAAACGGCGGTAATCATCTTTTAACGATTTTCCGTAACCTCCGGCTTCTTTCATTTTTCCATCTCTGCCTGGTACCATTCCGTTCATTTCGGCCACACCACCGCCAAAACCATAAGCTGGCATGCCCATTCCACCCCAATATTCGATGTGGTAACCCCGAGGGAAGTTGAGTTTACGGTTATCCAGCCACCATGGTGAGTAAATGTGTACACTGCCAACGCCATCTTCATTATAACGTTTTCTATCCATTAACTGTGGAAGAAAGCCCGAAACGCTTGCTCCGGTAGAATCGTGCAAATATTTTCCAACCACACCACTACTATTGGCTAACCCATTAGGATGTGAGGCTGATTTTGAATTTAGTAATATACGGGCAGATTCGCAGGCACTGGCACCTAAAATAACCAGTTTACCGTTTACCTGATATTCCTGCAGATCTTTACGGTTTACATAAGATACACCTTTTGCAGAGCCATCTTTATCGGTAATTACTTCCCGCACCATGGCGTCGGTAATTACGGTAAGGTTTCCGGTTTTTACAGCAGGGTTTACCAAACATGATGAAGATGAAAAATCGCCATAAACTTTACAGCTTCTGCCGCATTGGCCACAATAAAAACAAGGTGCACGATCGTTGTTATTCGGTAGAGCTTCAGTAAGCACTGATCCACGACCGGTAATTACTTTTACACCCGCTTTTTCTGCACCTTTTTTAATGAAAAGCTCGTTTAACCTTGGTTTTGGCGGTTTCATGAAAATACCGTCAGGTTCACTTTCAATCCCCTCGGCCGTTCCATAAATACCAATCATACGGTCAACCTTATCATAAAATGGTTTTACATCCGCATAAGTAATTGGCCAGGCATCGGTTAAACCATCTTTGGGTTTAAAATCTTCCGGACCCATCCGTAAAGAAATCCTGCCCCAGTGGTTGGTACGGCCACCGAGCATCCGCGAACGGAACCATTCGAATTCGCTTTTGTTTTTCTGGGTATAAGGCTCGCCTTCTAACTCCCAACCACCGTAAGAAGCATCAAAATCACCAAATGGGCGAACGGTACCTGCACCGCGGCGGGGCGATTCCCAGGGCCATTTTAATTGATGCGAATCTAATCGGGGATCGAAATTTTGACCGGCCTCGAACAATAATACCTTTTGCCCTGCATGTGCCAGAACGTACGCTGCCATTCCGCCACCTGCACCTGAACCAACAATAATGGCATCATAAACGGTAGGCGATTTTTTTATCTGAAAGTCACTCATGTGTTTTGGTTAGCTATTTAAATACCCTAATCTAAAGTTTAATTTTTTGAAAAAAAAACGTTTGTCTATTTTGTAATCAATATAGATAATATTACGCTTGCGTATTTCTAAATCGTATTACCTCATTCATTTATTTAAAGCAATGCTACGGGTTTTTCGAGTTGAAAATGCCTGTCCGTATTAGATATTACATTTTCCATCAATTTTATATAGTCGCCCTATTGTTACATTGTGCAAGGCATGTTATTCGCCAAATAAACTTGATTATCTTTGCAGTTCAAAATTATCAATTGTCGTGTCAGAATATATTAAACAGTTTACTACAGCTTTAAAAGAAAGTTTCGATGCCGCAACTTTCGTGAAAATTTCTTTAGGAAATTATAAAGGGGTAGAGGAAGCATTAAAGCAGATACTTATCCGTAAAGTGGTGATTAAACGTGAAGATAAGCTGGCCTTTACCTATCGCTATAAAACCCGTGATGTGGTAAAAAACTATGTCGTTGATGAAGGGCTAGACTTGATTGCTGATTACCTGGAAAATGGATTTAAAATAGGTACCCTATTTACTACCGAAAAAGACCTGATTTTAGAAGAACTGAACAACGGTAAAGTGGTTTTGAGGGAAACCAAAGCATCAACTAAGGAAGTTCCTTCTGCCGGCCATGATAAAGAAAAAACCAGGTTGATTAAACCTGATTCTAAATCGTACCTAACCGAATTAAAAATAACCGATACAGAAGGAAAGGTTTTCAAAAATGCGCAGGATAAATTTCGTCAGATTAACCATTATATCGAGATTTTAAGTGCCTTGATTAAAGAATTGCCAGAAGGTACCATTAAAAAGGTGGCTGATATGGGCTCTGGAAAGGGTTATTTAACTTTTGCGCTGTACGATTACCTGCATTCGGTTTTAAAGTTGGAAACTAAAATAGTAGGAGTAGAGTATCGCCAGGATATGGTGGATTTGTGTAATCAGGTTGCTGAAAAATCTGCTTTTGCCCAATTGAATTTTGTTCAGGGGACGATTGAAGATTATAATGCCGAGGATGTTAATTTATTAATCGCCTTGCACGCATGCGATACGGCAACTGATGATGCCATTTTTAAAGGAATTAAAGCCAATGCCGAACTCATTGTGGTTGCACCTTGTTGCCATAAGCAGATTCGTAGAGAAATTGAGCAAAACAAAGTGAAGAATGATGTCTCGTTTTTAACCAAATATGGCATCTTTTTAGAACGCCAGGCCGAAATGGTTACCGATGGAATCCGTGCCTTGATCTTAGAATACTTCGGATATAAAACGAAGGTTTTTGAATTTATTTCTGATGCACATACGCCAAAGAATGTGCTTGTTGTGGGGGTAAAGAGCAAGGCGCATGGTGCGGAGCGAAAAGAGGAGATTTTACTCAAGATTAAAGCGAGTAAGGAATATTTTGGGATTGGTTACCACCATTTGGAAAGATTACTGGGATTGTAGTTGTCTTAGTCAGACGTCCGCGAAGGGTCGTCATTTCGACCGCAGTGGAGAAATCTTTGAGTTTGTTAATCCATAGATTTCTCTCCCGAATATTCGGGACTGCGCTTCAGTCGAAATGACGACTACTCTTTTTAACTTTCCTTTCCATTAACTAAACATAAATCCAAAGCAATACTGGCTTTTTTTTGGTTTTTAGCAACGCATCTATTTTGCGCATGGTGCCATCTGATAAAACAGGGCAGCCGGCACTTTGCCCAAATAAAGTTTGCGGATAAATTTCCTGATTTGGGACAGGCGTGTAAGAATGTAAAACTATAATACGTTTAAAAGCATTGCTGTTTGTTTTCTCTAAACCATACATTTTGTAGTGTACATGGATTCCCCAGTTGCTAAAAGAACGGCCTTTAACTTTGTATTTGCCTAATGATGTGCAATAACTACCTTCCTTATTGCTAAATACAGGTTTTGTTGGGGTACTTCCACCACCAACACCATGGGCACATAAACCTTCGATGCTGATTTCTTTCTTTTTAAAATCGTAAATAAAAATCCTGTTTTTGCCCGAATGAATACTCATATCAACCATGATGGCAATTGAAGTATCCATATTGTTTTTCTGGCAGAAAGCCAGGGCTTCATTAATTCTATCTTCAGTTATTTTATTGTTCGCAACAGGTTTAAACCCGAAAAGTGTAAATAAAGCGAGGAGAACGGATAACTTTTGCATGTAGAATTAATGGCATGAAGAATTCACTGTTTTTGGTCGGTGTGACACTAACCAATAGGATGGGTCGAATTATAAATGTAATAAAATCAGCGCCACTAAAGCCGGTATTGATTGCACATAAAGAATTTTTTTACTGGCGGTTGCGGCACCATAAATACCTGCAATAATTACGCAGGTTAAAAAGAATATGGCCACATAAAATTTCCATTGATGATCGCTGATGCATAACGACCAGATTAAGCCTGCCGCTAAAAATCCATTGTACAAGCCCTGGTTGGCAGCTAATGTTTTGGTTGGTACGAATAAATCATTCGGGATGGTTTTAAAAACTTTTGGTGCTCTGGTGGTCCAGGCGAACATTTCTAACCACAGGATGTAGATGTGGATTAAGGCGACTAAGCCGATTACGATTTGAGCTGCTATTTGCATATAATAGGGATTACACAGATTTAAATGATTAGGCTGATTTAAATGATTGCACAGATTAATTGTATCTCTAAAGATATAAAAATTAAGGGTGGTTTTTTACTGTCCGTTGTAACTAAACCCGATAGGAGCGGGCATCCCGACGTAATGTCGGGATAAAGCGGATAGCGGGGCAGGTACTCCCGAAGCACTGCTAACTTTCATTTCCAAATCCTTTTAAAAAATAAACTTTGCTTTAACCTTTAGTCTTTAAGCTTTCACCTTTGGTCTCGCTCCCTCATGCATCTTCCATTGTTCTCTGTCATGCTGTCAGTAATATCAGACGTCTTTTTTTACATTTTAACAGTCTTTTACCGATATTTTCTGCCAAAAACCAATTGGCACAAGCATTGTTTAATAGGAGTAGAAATTATAATACTTTAAAAAGAGAAATTAAAAATACAATGGGAAAAATTATTGGAATAGACTTAGGAACAACAAACTCTTGCGTAAGCGTAATGGAGGGCAACGAGCCTGTAGTTATCGCAAACAGTGAGGGTAAACGTACTACACCGTCTATTGTTGCTTTTGCAGAAAACGGTGAGCGCAAGGTTGGCGAGCCTGCTAAACGTCAGGCTATAACCAACCCAACAAAAACGATATATTCGATTAAACGCTTTATGGGTAACAGCTACGACGAAAGTGCGAAAGAAGCTGGGCGTGTACCTTATAAAGTAGTTAAAGGTGATAACAATACACCACGTGTAGAAATCGACGACAGAAAATATACTCCACAAGAGATTTCTGCAATGATTTTACAAAAAATGAAAAAAACTGCTGAAGATTTCTTAGGTCAGGAAGTTACAGAAGCAGTTATCACTGTACCTGCATATTTTAACGATGCACAACGTCAGGCTACTAAAGAAGCTGGTGAAATTGCAGGTTTAACTGTAAAACGTATCATTAACGAGCCAACTGCAGCTGCTTTAGCTTATGGTTTGGATAAAGCACACAAAGACATGAAAATTGTTGTGTTTGACTGTGGTGGTGGTACACACGACGTTTCTGTTTTAGAATTAGGTGATGGCGTTTTCGAAGTAAAATCTACTGATGGTGATACACACTTAGGTGGTGATGACTTTGACCACATTATTATCGATTGGTTAACTGAAGAATTTAAATCAGAAAACAGCATGGACCTTGCAAAAGATCCAATGGCTTTACAACGTTTAAAAGAAGCTGCTGAGAAAGCTAAAATTGAGTTATCAAGCACAACTTCAACTGAAATTAACTTACCATACATTACTGCTGATGCCAGCGGCCCTAAACACTTAGTGCGTACATTATCTCGTGCTAAATTTGAGCAATTGGCTGATAGCTTAATTAAACGTACTATCGATCCTTGTAAATCTGCTTTGAAAAATGCTGGTTTAAGCACAAGCGATATCGACGAAATTATCCTGGTAGGTGGTTCAACCCGTATCCCTGCTATCCAGGAGGCTGTTAAAGCTTTCTTCGGTAAAGAGCCAAGTAAAGGTGTTAACCCTGATGAGGTTGTAGCTATCGGTGCTGCTATTCAAGGTGGTGTATTAACTGGTGATGTGAAAGATGTATTGTTATTAGACGTTACGCCTTTATCATTAGGTATCGAAACTATGGGTGGTGTAATGACTAAATTAATCGAGTCTAACACAACTATCCCAACCAAAAAATCGGAGACTTTCTCAACTGCAGCTGATAATCAGCCTTCAGTAGAAATCCATATTTTACAAGGTGAGCGCCCAATGGCTGGTCAGAACCGTACAATTGGCCGTTTCATTTTAGATGGTATTCCACCAGCACCTCGTGGTGTGCCTCAGGTAGAAGTATCATTCGATATTGATGCTAACGGTATCTTACATGTAAGTGCAAAAGATAAAGCTACTGGTAAAGAGCAAAAAATCCGTATCGAAGCATCTTCAGGTTTAACTGACGCTGAGATCAAAAAAATGAAAGAAGAAGCTGAAGCTAATGCAGCAGATGATGCTAAGCAAAAAGAAGAAGCTGATAAAATCAACGGAGCTGATGCATTGATCTTCTCAACTGAGAAACAATTAAAAGAGTTTGGTGATAAATTATCAGCTGATAAAAAAGCACCAATCGAAGCTGGTTTAGAGAAATTGAAAGCAGCTCACGGTTCACGTAACTTTGCAGATATCGATGCAGCGCAAGCTGAATTGCAAAATGCATGGAACGCAGCATCTGAGGAAATGTACAAAGATGGCGGTCAGCCTCAAGGTGGTGAGCAACCACAAGCTGATGGTCAGCCTCAGGGTGGCGGTGATAACGTTACTGATGTTGATTTTGAAGAAGTGAAAGAAGATAAATAAGTCTTGAGTCTTCAGTCCTGAGTCGAGAGTCTTGGGAATATATAAAAAGCGTTCCGGTTTAAAATCGGAACGCTTTTTTTGTGCATTAAACCTCGCAGGTTTTTAGAACCTGCGAGGTTTGGAAATCACTTATATGACCTTAAATATCTTATGTGGTTCAAAAGATTTTGGAAATGAATGTTCCGGTGCTTTTCGGCGATTGTAGTCCCGCCATTCGCTGTAATCTTTTTTAAACTGCTGTCATGCTGAGGAACGAAGCATCTTTTCCATGGTTTACAGTTGCTTCGTACCTCAGCATGACAGGGTATTAAGGGTTGCTGCAAACAAAAAAAGGATTTTTGCTGCTGTCGGGTTTATGGAGGAGGGCTTGTTGTTTATGGATGGTGTTTTAATATAGGTCGTCATTTCGAGCGGAGTGAAGCGTAGTCGAGAAATCTATCGAGATAGATCTCTCCATTCCACTGCGTTTCAGTCGAGATGACGCCTCTTTTTATTAAACTATCAATAGTAGCAGAGTGCAACCTAGCTTGGACCTCTGAAATAAATCCGACAACTTTCGGATTAGGGTGATTAATGATAAAATCTAACCCAAATTCTCTTCAATAATATCCTGCAATTCTTTTTCGTTTACAGATAACTCATAAAGCAGCTTAAACTGGTTTTTAACACGGTCTAAGTTTTGTGTGGTATAACTTGTCGGATAGTATTGATTTCCGTTTAAAAAGTCGGTTAAAAAGCGAAGGGCCTGCATATAAATCATGTATTTACCCGAAAATAAAATGAGCTCTTTTTCCGTTTCTGTTAAAATGCTCTTCATTTCCGATAAGTAACCTTTTATCATCGCTTCGAAATAAGGCAAACGAATTTTAATTTTGTTCAGATCGGTTTCATTTTCTGAGAAAGCACAAAGATACGTACGCATCATATCGCCCAGGTCGGATATGAATTTGCCGGGCATAATCGTATCCAAATCAATTACGCAAATACCTTCGTTCGTTTCGCTATCCAATAACACATTACTAATTTTGGTGTCGTGGTGCATTACACGATCAGGAAAATCGTTTCGATGAGAATAAGAGGTATAATAATCAAGGATATATTGATGCGTTAGAACATCTTCTAATTGTGCTTTGGCAAGCTCTTTAAGCGCTCCTTCTGTCTGGTTTAACGCCTCTTTAAACTGCTCATACCTTAAACCTAAATCATGAAAACCTGGGATAGTTGGCTGAAGTGTTTTAGCGTCAAATTTATCTAACAGTCTGCTCAATTTCCCAAACTGTTTAGCAGCCTCATAAGCTTGTTTAGGGTCGGCCAGAACATCTAAAGAGACGGTATTAGGTACAAAAGGGAGCATCCTCCAATATTCTTTGTGGATATGTGCCATTTCCTCACTGTTGGCTGTGGAAACAGGTTTTATAAAAAGGTATTCGGGATAATTAAAGGTAAGGTAATCGGCAATTGCCCTAAGGTTATTGGCAATGGCCTGTGGGTATTTAAAAACTGAAGTATTAATATTTTGAAGAATGTATTTCTGCTCTTCAGCTTGGGGCGAAAGCAAATAAGTACGGTTAATTAAACCCGTACCTATTTGTGTAATTTTTGTATTTTCTTTAGCGTATCCGTAGGCTTCTAAAACTTCAGAGTCTAAATTTAGTTCCATAGTTTTTCAGGATATGTTCCGTTTTTAACCAGCTGGTCAATACTGTCCTGAACATATGGTTTATCTTCCTTATAAGTTACACCGAACCATTTGTTAGGTGTTGGCACTACTTTAAAGGTTGCAATATTTCTTTTTACCAGATTTTCGCCGATTAAAGGAATAAAAAATTCAGCTTTTGGTTTGTCTTTATTTGCTTCTGCAAATTCCCTGAACATCTCTTCCGTAATTTTAAAAACGGCTGGTGTAAAACCCCAGAAATTCATTGAAACAGGCGTTTCGTAAGCCAGAGGAAATTCCTCGCCATTTTCTTCGTAAAATATACTGCCATCTTTAGGATAAACTTTGGTGCGTTCTACAATTTCCTCGAGATTACCAGCTTCATCAACCTTACAAACACCACGCGAGACAGCACCAAACTCTGATAATGTTTTGCCGATTTCGTAACCAATGATCGAATAGTTGCTATCTGTTACCTCTGTGGTTAAGAAATCAACCATTTTTTTAAAGGCATCGTAACCATAATAATCATCAGCATTAATTACGCAGAATGGTTCTTTAATTACGTTCCTGCCCGAAAGGATTGCATGTGCGGTACCCCAGGGCTTTTCTCTGTATATTTCTTCTTCTATGCCGAACTGTTTTAAATCGAAATTCTGAAAAACATAATCAGTTTCAATCCTTCCTGCAAGTTTCGGTTCAAAAATAGCTTTAAAGTTATCAACAAACTCTTCTTTAATGATAAATACAACTTTACCAAAGCCAGCATTAATGGCATCATATATTGAATAATCGATAATGGTTTCTCCATTAGGACCAAAACCATCGATCTGTTTCATACTTCCATAACGGCTTGCCATACCTGCAGCTAATATTAATAGGGTGGGTTTCATTTATTGTTTTTTATTTGTGGGCGAACCCGATATGATTAAAACAAAATTTAATCATGCCCGGTTCATATTGCGAAATTAATAATTTGCGCGTTTTATTATGTTAATTAATTAGTTTTTTAAAAGCCAAATAGTCCGCCGCCAGTTTTGGACCTTGTTTTTTTTCCGGTAAGCATGCCAAAAATACCGCGGACAATTTCTTTACCGATCTGGCGGGTGATGGTTGCACCCATTACCTGCTCTACCAAACTTTTTTCACCTGGTTTAGGTTTATTTTCCTGTTCAGCCTGCTTTTGAGCTTCTACCTCTTGTTTCTGTTGTTCTGCAGCAGCAGTTTGGTCGTTAATACGTTTTGTTAAAATTTCGTACGCGCTTTCCGGATCAATGGCATCTTTGTATTTGGTATACATCGGGCTTGCGTGAACCAGTTGCTCGAAATCTGCAGCGGTAAGCGGGCCCATAACAGCTCTTGGCGGGGTTAGCAGGGTTGCCGAAACTTCAGTTGGGATACCTTTCTCATTAAGTACAGTAACCAATGCCTGACCGGTACCTAATGAAGTTAATATTTTATCAATCTCGTAAAAATCTGATTTTGGATAGGTATTCACCGTTTTTTTCAAAGCATCGACATCGTTAGGAGTAAATGCCCTTAATGCATGCTGAACACGGTTACCCAGTTGTCCTAAAACACTTTCAGGGACATCGCCTGGTGCCTGTGTACAAAAGAAAACACCAATACCCTTTGAGCGGATTAACCTGATAATGGTTTCTATTTGTTCTAGAAATGCTTTTGATGAGTTTTTAAACAATAAATGTGCTTCATCAAAGAAAAATACCAGCTTCGGCTTATCTAAGTCGCCAACCTCTGGCATGGTATTAAATAACTCTGCCAGCAGGCTGAGTAAAAAAGTTGAATATAATACAGGCTGGTTTTGAACATCAGCAATGTTTAATAAATTAATGGTTCCTTTGCCATCAACCCGTTCGAAAAGGTCTTCAATATCAAACGATTTTTCGCCAAACATACCGCCCAATCCCTGCTGTTCTATCGCAACGATTTTCCTTAACATGGTGCCTGATGTGGCCGTTGAAATACTGCCATAACTGCTTTTAATTTCGGCAGCTCCTGCACCCTCTGATAAATAGGAAACCAGTTTTTTTAAGTCATTTAAATCAATGATTGGCATTTTATTATCGTCGGCATATTTAAATATTACCGCCATAACGCCTGCCTGTGTATCGTTTAAATCTAAAATTTTAGATAAAAGGGTAGGGCCAAACTCGAGAACTGTTGCACGCATCTGCGAACCCATTTTACCCGAAAGTGAATAAATCTCGATTGGAAAACCCGTTGGAGAGAATGGTTTATTAAGCTGTTGAGCCCTTTCCTCTATTTTTGGGTTAACTGCACCCGGCTGGTTCAAGCCTGATAAATCGCCTTTCACATCTAACATAAAAACGGGAACTCCGGCATCCGACAGCTGTTCTGCCAGCAATTGTAGCGTACGCGTTTTACCTGTTCCAGTTGCTCCAGCAATCAGGCCGTGTCTGTTCATCATTTTTAATGATAAATTAACTTCAGCATCGCTGTAAACCTGTCCGTCTAAAATTCCGGCGCCTAAATAAATGTACGAGCCCGTTGGGGCATAGGATGATTTTATTTTTTCGATGAATTTTGAAGAAAGATCGCTCATTTTTTAAAATTAGATTGCCAATTTAAGAAAGATATCTTAAAAAGAAAGTGTTTTAATGCCCACTTTTAATGCAAGATATTGCACAAACGGTTGTTTATTAATGCTGGTTAAGTTGTTTATAATAATTTAACTCGTTACGCAGGGCAGTCATTTCTTCCTGCATATTCTGTAGCTGACTTAATAAGTGTGAAACAGCATGAATTCCCTCTAAATTAATTTCGAGGTCTTGTGCCAATCGGAGATACTGCTCCAATTTAGATAACTCATCAATAGGTAAAAAAACAGATTGTTTTTTAATGGTCGTATGGATCAATCCAAAATCTTCGAGTGATTGGATGAAATTAATTTCCACATGATGATAAGCACAGATATCTTCTACTGATATTAAATTGGTTTCCATAATGGTTAGAATTTGGAAAGTTTTTCGAATAGTTCTTTTTGCTCAGGATTTAAGTTGGTTGGTAATTTTACCTGCCATTTAATGTATAGATCGCCAAACTGGTTTTCTTTTTTATAAACAGGAAATCCTTTGCCTTTTAAGCGCAGGGTAGCGTCAGGCTGTGTACCTTCCGGTACTTTAAGTTTCACCTTGCCGTTAAGTGTTTCTACAATTTTTTCTCCTCCTAAAACAGCGGTGTACAGGTCTATTTCTTCCTGTATGTAAATGTCGTTTCCTTTGCGTTTAAATTTAGGATCATCGCTGATGTTAAATTTGATAAACAGATCGCCTGGAGGGCCATTGTTAACACCTGCGGCACCGTAACCCGGCAATTTAATCTTTTGTCCGTTTTCTACTCCGGCCGGAATGGTAATGCGCACCTGCTTGCCATTTACGGTTAAGGTTTGTTTATGTGTGGTATAGGCATCGAGCAGGTTTAGCTGCAAATCGGCGTTATAATCCTGACCTTTAAAAGGCGAATTTCGGCTGCTTCTTCCACCACCTCCGCCAAACATTGAAGAGAAGAAATCAGAAAAATCATCACCGCCGAAACCTCCAGAATAACTGTTGCCACCTCCATAACTTCCACCTTGCGATTGGTATTGCCTTTGTTGCTGCTGTTGGGCATCTAACTGATCGGCATGTTGCCAATCTTTACCATATTTATCGTACTTCTTCCTTTTCTCCGGGTCGCTTAAAACTTCATTAGCCTCATTAATCTGCTGAAATTTTTTATTGGCTTCCTCATTGTTGGGGTTAAGGTCAGGATGGTGTTTTCTGGCTAGTTTTCTATAAGCTTTTTTAATATCCTCTGCTGTTGCATCTTTCTTTAAATCGAGGATTTTATAATAGTCTATGTAGTCCATAATGGCTTAACAAATAAGTAAAGGTAATGTTCAGTTTAATGGAATAAATGTAAGGTTTTAAAGTGAAATGGGCATAGAGCAGGTGATGCAGTTAGCTGTTACCAGCTTACTGTTAAATAAGGTCAATATAGCCGAAATGCTTTGCTGAGTATTTTGGTAAATCCTTCGACAGGCTCAGGATGACAAATATTGTAAACAAAAAAAAGTGCTCCAATTTGAAGCACTTTAATCGATAAAGGTAGAGAGAAATTTATTTTTTGTTTTTCACATATTTTTCTAACCACTGGTCTTGCTCCCAGAGCATGTGTAATAAGTTTTCTTTACCGCGGTAGCTATGTGCTTCGTAAGGTAAAAATACAAAACGGGTGGTACCGCCTGCTCCTTTAATGGCATTAAATAAACGTTCACTGTTAATCGGAAACGTACCCGGGTTATCATCAGAATCGCCGTGGATTAACAATATCGGGGTTTTAATTTTATCAGCATAACTAAAAGGACTCATTTCGTAATACAATTGAGGGGCCTGCCAATAAGTACGCTCTTCGTTTTGGAAACCAAATGGCGTTAATGTACGGTTGTAAGCACCGCTACGCGCAATACCAGCAGCAAAAAGATTGGTATGCGCCAATAAATTCGCCGTCATAAAAGCACCATAACTGTGACCACCAACAGCCATACGTTTTTTATCGCCAACACCTAAATCAGATAGTTTATTAATGGCTGCTTCGGCATTTAACTGTAACTGATCCACAAAAGTATCATTAGGTTTTTTGCCGTCTTTAGCTACAATCGGCATTTCTGCGTTATCTAAAACCGCATAACCACGTGTTACCCAAAAAATAGGAGAAGCCCAGCTAATGGTGGTAAATTTATCTTTCGATCCACGGATCTGTGCCGCATCGGCAGCAGAGTTAAATTCGCGCGGGTAGGCCCAGATTAAGGTAGGCAATGGTCCGTCTTTATCTTTATTGTATCCTTTTGGTAAATATAAATCGCCTGTTAAATCAACTCCATCGGCACGTTTATAAGAAATTTTCTCTTTGGTGATGCCTTCCAGTGATGGATATGGATTGGTGAAATTGGTAATCGGCTGATCGGCAATACGCAGCACCAGGTTTTTGATAAAGTAATTCGGAACCAGTTTCTGACTCTCTTTACGGGTAAGTAAAACCAGTTTATCAGGATTGATCACATCACTTACATATTCGAAAGTCCCTTCAGCACTGCGCCAGATAATTTCGTTCTTTTTGGTGGTTAAATCGAATTTGGCCAGAAAAGGTAAATCTCCTTTTTCTGAGGAACCCACTATATTATTCATTAACAGTTTGGTGCCATTATCAACAGTTTTTATCACCTGGCGGCCGTATTTGTTTTTAACAGTAACTGGCGAGCCCGGGTTACCATAAGCGTCGGTTTGGTTACGGCTGTATAATTCTTCAACCGCTCCGGTTGAGGGGTTGTAACGGCTTACCTTGCTGGTTTGTTTGCTGCGCAGGCCTTCCATGATAATTGCCAGGTTGGCATCGCCCCATTGTACGCCACGATAGCGCGTCTTCGTTTTGAACAATTCTTTTTCCGCTCCGGCAAAAGGGGCACTTAAAGCATAAACCGCATCGTGAAAAGGAACATCTTTTTTGATCAAACCGCTATCTAAAGGTTTGCTCCAAACCAATGTGGCAGGTTCATCATCTCTCCAATCGAAACCACGGGCTACATTTTGCGTATTGTCGTAACCTGATGGCGTACCTTCTGATGATGGCAGCTCGGCAATAACCTTGATGGTTTTACCTGTTAAATCGGTAATGCTTACGGTTGATGGAAAGCCATAAGCCGAAACAAGGTAAGAAAAAGGCTTGCGGATGGTTTCTACCATCATATAATTTTTATCAGGCGATAAATTGGTTAAACCATAAATGGCCGGTTTGCCGATCGGCGTTTCTACACCAGCTGTATTTTTAACCAGTTGTGAGGTAGCAAAAAACTCGAATAACTGTTCGTCGAAAGGCGATTTAATTAAATCCTGATAAGTAACACTTGGTGCGGCTTTCCCTAAATTCTGTTGGATGGTTGGCCCTTTAGGCATCAATGGTTTTGTTGGTGCAGCGCTGGCAGGTTTGGTTACCGTGCGATAAATAATGGTATTATCGTTTAACCACGTAAGTCCGCTACCCAAAACTACGTTTAAGAAAGCTTTATTGGCTTTAGTTGCTTTTTTTGTAGCCAGATCGATAATGTAAAGATCTACTCCTTTTTGTGTAGTGTTGGTAAAAGCAATTTTGTTTTCTGAAGGGTTCCAGCTGATGTTACCTGCAAATAATGGTGTTGGCAAGCCAATAACCTGAAAACTCTGGTTGGATTTAATATTTTTAAGACTGAAATTATTGATATAGGTCTGTCTGCTGGGAGAATAGTTATTTGGATTTAACCTTAAGCCTGCAATCCGGTACTCAGACATTGCTAATTCTTCTACTGAAGGATAGGAGTTACGTTCGCTAAATAAGATCCATTCAGCCTTACCATCAATACTCACACCGGGTGTTGGTTTTGCGAGTAACAGATCGGCGATTTCTTTTGGTGGGGTTTGGTAGCTTATGGCGTCCTGAGCGGCAGTGCTTAACGATGCACATGTGCCAGCTATTAATAAATAGAGGTGTAATTTTTTAATCATTTCAGGTTTTTTGTTCGAAATAAGGAATGATCAAATATTGGAAAATTTAACTTATTGTAGCGTAACTTCTTATTTACATGGTAATCGCGACCGTCACCCTGAACTTGTTTCAGGGTCTTTCATGCAAGAAAGAGATGGCACTTCAGCTCCGGTCTGATTGGTAGGCCACCTATAGTGATTTAACCACAAAGCCACAAAGATAACCACAGCGTTTGAATAGATGTAGAGCCTTCAGTGCCAAATGGAAAGTGGAAATATTCCGTGCTAATCTGTGCATCCGTGGCAATTAAATAATTGTAAAAAAAATAAATGCGGGTATTAGCGCGACGCTAATACTAGTACGTATACTTTCTTAGTCTTCGACTCCGCTCAGACTGACAAACCGCCCGCAGTGATATAACCGCAAAGATGAAGCACAAAGATCGTAAAGTTTTATGTAAAAAGAATTTGCATTTTTGTACTATGAACCTCGGACTCCGGTCTCCTGACTTTTCGGACTTACGGATACAAACTACTAATCCTGGCAACAGAATTTGTAACCATTTCTTTTAGTACCTCTGCATCGATATCGCTCATTTTTTTTACGTACACGCAAGCTTTGGCAGTTTTGTGTTTTCCGAATTTAGCCAGTAGTTCTTCGCGGTTTTTAAATTCGGATGAGAAGTATAAAGCTATAGCATCTTTCCGTGGCGAAAAACCAACTAAGGGTGCATCGCCCTCTCTGCCACTTTCATATTTATAATGATAGCTGCCAAAACCAACAATGGCCGTTCCCCACATTTTTGCTTTAAAACCTGTGGTTTCAGCAATAATATCCGAGAGACTGAAACAATCTTTCCGTTTGGTTTCGTCCGTTACGGTATTTAGAAAATCAGTTACGCTTAAATCATTTTCAGTGGTTTTATTCTGTGCCATATTTTTTATGATGAATATAAGATTTAAAGCAGAATTGTTCAATATGTTATAATCCTTCACTTTGTAATATTTTTAAGTGTTAGCGGTAAGCCTTTTATAAATTTCTAATTTGGTAAGCATCAATTTAAAATAACATGATGGCAGTTAACAATAAGATTAAATATTTTTGCCGGTTTAGTAGTGTGATCGTTTGCTTTTTACTCTCGTTTATGAGTAGCAAGGCTCAGCAAAAATTAAATGTGGCTATTGCCGGCTTAAATCACGATCATGTGTATCTGATTATGAACAGCTATCAAAAGGCCGAAGTTAACATTATTGGCATTGCCGAAAGTAATCCTGAGCTGGTTGACCGTTTTAGAACACGTTATAAGATACCTGACAGTATATTTTATAGTAATCTGCCCGATTTATTAAAGAAAAAGAAACCTGATGTGGTGCTTGCTTACAATGCCATTAGCGATCATTTGGCAGTGGTAGAGGCTGCGGCTCCACTAGGCATATCGGTGATGGTAGAAAAACCTTTGGCCATATCGGTTAAACAGGCAGAGCGAATGGCAGCACTGGCTAAACAGTATAAGGTACATATACTAACCAATTACGAAACCACCTGGTACCCGAGTAATCAGGAAATTTATAAAAATGTAAAAGAAAGTAATAGCATAGGTGCGTTAAGAAAAATAATTGTACATGATGGGCACCAGGGGCCAAAAGAAATCGGTGTGAGCAAAGAATTTTTAAACTGGTTAACAGATCCAAACAAAAATGGGGCAGGTGCGCTGGTCGATTTTGGCTGTTACGGTGCTAATTTAATGACCTGGTTAATGGATGGCAAAGCACCCATTTCTGTTACAGCAATTACCCATCAGATTAAAAAAGAGGTGTATCCAAATGTTGATGATGATGCAACAATCTTATTGGAGTACCCAAATGCTACAGGAATTGTTGAAGCCTCTTGGAACTGGCCCTTTAGCATAAAAGATATGGAAGTATTTGGTGTAACCGGCTATATCCAGGCCATCAACGAAAAAGATATAAGGTCGAAACAAAACGGTAATAATGGTTATAAAATTTATCCGGCCAAAACCTTAGCCTCCACTTATGCAAATCATTTAAATTACCTATCTGCCGTTTTGAAAGGCGAAATCAATCCTGATAACGATCTGTCATCTTTGGCGAATAATTTAATTGTGGTGAAAATTTTAGAGGCCGCAAAAATTTCGGCTAAAACAGGGAAGAAAGTGATTTTGAAATAGGCTGGCCCCAAAATAAAATAGCCACCTTAATGATGGCTATTGGTAAAAGATATTCATCTTTTTTATGGTGTGCCTGCCCTCCGCGGATCTCCCGCTCACAGGACTTTTTTGTCTTTCCTTTATGCATAACAATTTAGGCAATACTTGGTTTTGTTCTGCAAAATAATTTTACACATCGTGTGGAAAATGTTAATATCTCCATAAAATTTAGCAAATGAGGTTAAAAAGGGTAAATCCCGGCGCATTTTTACCTAAATTTTTAAAGAAAAAACTTTTTTCGGTATTTGATGTTTGTGATTTGGTTGTTCCATCGGGTTTAGGTAGCCCTTCATATCGAAAATTATCAAATATAAAATCATGGTCGAATTAAATAACGAGCTCTTTTGCACACTAGGCGATTTGTCTGCTGATGGATATTTTATTTTTGAACCTCAACAGCAAAAATTTTTGTACCTGAATAAATCGTTTGGCGAAATTTGGGAATTAGAAACAGATCAAATTCTTGATCATTCACAAATACTTTTAAATCAGGTACACCCCGAAGATTTAGCACATGTAATATCTTGTTACGAAGAATGCCTGGAAGACGGGACGGAAAAGAAATACGAGTTCCGTTTGTTGTTTGCCGGTAGAGAAAAATATGTACGTATCATTGTTTTTGCTGTTGAGGATAAAGCTGGTAAGCGTTTAATTGGTACAGTAGAAGATACTACCGTTGCACGACATAACAAAATCCATATCGAGCAGATCAATGCCCGTAAAAACATCACCCTGGAAGTATTGGCACATGATTTAAAAGAACCTTTGGGCATGATGAAATTAACAGCTTCATCAATGGAAGATGGTATTGCACAAACAGGTGATGAGCATATGATGAATTCGCTCTCTTTTATAAAAGATATGTGCGAACGTAATTTATTGCTGGTGAGAAGTATGATTAACCGTGAATTTTTAAAATCATCAGTAGTAGAGATTGGTAAAGAAAGGGCCGACCTGGTATGGGAGCTTAGAGATGTAGTCCGTTTTTACAAACGGTCTAAACTGGGGAAAGTCAAAAATATTAAATTTACCAGTTCGGCAGAACAGATCTACCTGTATTTAGATAGTATGAAATTTCTTCAGGTAATTAATAACTTAATTTCCAATGCACTGAAGTTTACCGATGATAATGGTTACATTGGCCTACATGCCGAAGAATTGGAAAACACGGTGCTGATTACAGTAACCGACAATGGAATCGGAATCCCGGATGAGTTACAGCCCGGCCTTTTTGATCATTTGCCTGAAACCTTAAGACCCGGCTTAAAGGGCGAAGAATCTGGTGGTTTTGGAATGGGCATTATCAAAGCAATTGTTGCTTTACATCAAGGAAAAATCTGGTTTAAGAGTAAAACCGGTGTCGGAACTACCTTCTATATCGAGCTGCCAAAGTAGCCGTTTTTAATTTTAAAATACCGTAAGTTATATTTGGATTATGATTAACATTATTCTTGCGGACGATCACAATATCATCCGGACCTCTCTAAAAGTACTGATAGAAAAACACGAAGGGATTAAAGTTGTAGCAGAAGTATCGGATGGTTTAGGTGTTTTAGAACTTCTCGAAAAAGGAATAAAAGCTGATATTATCTTATCAGATATTGTAATGCCTAACCTCGACGGGATTGGATTGATCAGCAAAATTAAGGCAGGTGGATACGATACAAAAGTGGTGGTGCTCTCTATTTTAGATGACGAAAAATACGCTTCAAACGCCTTTATTTCAGGGGCTTTTGCTTACCTCTCAAAAGACATTGAAGAAGATGAACTGTTGTTTTGCCTGCAGCATGTAATGAAGGGGAAACGCTATCTTTCTTCCAATTTATGCATTGCGATATTAGAGCGTTTTAACACTGAGTTGAATATGTTATCGCAAAAAACAGGCACAGAAATCAACTTTTCGGAGCGCGAAATTAATGTGTTAAAACTCATCGCAGATGGTTTAACCAACCAGGAAATTGCTGATAAATTATACCTGAGCAGGCGTACTGTCGAGAGTCAGCGGGAGGCTTTAATCAATAAAACCGGTACAAAAAACTCCGCTTCGCTGGTGCGTTTTGCCATGCGGAATGGCTATGTTTCCTAGTATTTTTGCCTGTTTTAGGGGGTGTTTCTTACCGTTTTAAATAAACCGTAAAAAATCGGGTATTTCTACAACCAACATTGGATGATGCTGTTTTGTTGAATATGTAATCAACCCCTAGTGAACATGGAAACATTAAATTTCAATTGCGACATTTACCAGTACAAACAACCACTTTTCGATCGTGCCTTAGCTTATACCCGTGATGAAGACGATGCTGCAGATTTAGTGCAGGATACCTTTATGAAAGCTTTTAGATTTTCGGCAAAGTTTGAAATGGGCAGTAATGTTAGGGCCTGGCTTTTTACAATCTTAAAAAACACCTTCCTTAACCATTATTACAAGGTAAAGCGCAAAAATGAAATGATCCAGCAGGAAGATGACCTTACCTCTGTTCAACTGGTGCCAAGTGCCTCAGCAAACGGCGGAGCGGCCAAATTTATGATGGAAGATATCCAGCGTTCATTAAACCTATTACCTGAAGATTGCCGCTTTTGTTTCTGCCGTTACTTTGAAGGATACAAATATCACGAAATTGCTGCCGAACTTGATATTCCTTTAGGAACGGTAAAAACTAAAATACATGTTGCAAGGGGCCTGTTGAAAAAGATGCTTAAAAACTACAAAGATGGTTTGGCAGCATAACAACTGCCAACACATATTAGGAATAAAATCAAGTATAAATACGGTACGCTGATTAGGCAACTTAAGTTAGCTTTGCTCTCGAATGAGCAAGCCCACTTACCCGGTTAAGAAAATATTTATCGTTGATGATGATGAAAGCATCCATGATATTATTAATTTAATTTTTGAGCAAGACTTAGTTCATGGTGTTGTAAAAGCCGATAATTTAGAAAAATCGATACTGACATTTTCGCCAGATATCATCCTAATGGATATCCGGATGGGAGATGCTGATGGTCGTGAACTCTGCAACAGGTTAAAAGAAAACCCTAACATAGCACATATACCTATTCTCTTACTATCTGCCCTAAATATTGATCTCAATAACTTGGGCTGCATTCCGGATGATGTAATCGAAAAACCTTTTGATATTGGCCACCTAGTTGAAAAGGTTAACCATTTGTTAGGACGCAAAATATAAGTTTATTATAAAAAAAGGGACAGGCTTACAGCCTATCCCTATATCTAAACTCAAACATGCGCTCAAACATGAATGAATCTTAACAACTAAACATTTCAGTTTAGTATTGGTTTTAAAATTCAGGTTTATTAGCCATAATGAACAAAATTTTACCTGATCTTTTGTTTCAGTTCTATTTTTAATTCTTTGATCTGTTCCTGCGCCTGTCTGTTCTCCAGATAAAAATAAATCGCACTGGCCAAGAATACCTTACCTAGCACAAAAACTGCAATAAATACCCATTTCCAGGCTTTATTTACGCGCATTTGGTTAGATTCTGATTCTACCTCTATATATCTTTCCTGTTTGTCTTCCTGATCATTTTTATCATGTCGGGATTCAGGCTCAGCGGTTTGTACAGCTTGATTGCGGCGCTGGATTTCGTTAATCTCATGCTCAATTTTAGCTAAAGTACCAGCAGGCGGCTCAATGCTCATGCTTTGCGCAAGCACTTCTATATCGTATTCAAGCTGTTCTAAAGCATCTTTAAATGCCGGGAACTCTTTCTTTAGCGATAAAACTTTCTGTACCTCCTCTTCAGTGGCAATCCCCATTACATAGGTTTCCATTAAACCACTTTCAATAATTTTATTAATTTCCACTTACCCTCCTCATTTTATCGATTGATAATTTTAATTGATTGCGGATTTCGTTTTCATCGCTGTCCATTTTTGCCGCCAGATATGGAATTGATTTTCCATGATAATATACCGCACAAAATATTTGCTTCTGTAAATCATCTAACAAATCTAACTTGCCCTGGTTTACAAATTGATTAGGTTTTAAGTGATGATCTTTTGCTGTAAACAAAGTTAATTTGCTTTGTGCATACTGACGCAATTCGAGCCAGATGTTTAACTTGCTTTTTTCCTGTAAAACAACATCCTTAACAAAGGAAGTAAGTATGGAAACCAGTTGATCTTCTGATTTTTGGTGATCTTGCACAATGCCATTGATATAGCCAAGCAGCATGGGCGCATACTGATCATAAAACCAACGGATGTCTTTTGGTTCGGCAGAAGGGATGTTTAAAACTGCTTTGAACATGGGATGTTTGAACGGTTACGCTTAATGAACCGCAAGATAATTCCAAATTTTTGAATTATCTTAATTATTTGCACAAAATATGGCTCAATATCGGTTGAATTGATGATTTTTAACATCATCTTCCTTTTTCGGCATTTAATGTGGAAATTTATAAAATGAAGCCATCTTGATTGCTTCATCAGTATTAAAAATATATTTACAAATGAAAATAGCTACTTATAATGTAAACGGCGTGAATGGACGCCTGCCTGTTTTGTTACGTTGGTTGGAAGAAACCCAACCAGATGTGGTGTGCCTGCAGGAATTAAAGGCCCCGCAAGAAAAATTCCCTGAGCAGGCCATTAAAGATGCAGGCTATAATGCCATCTGGCATGGTCAGAAAAGTTGGAACGGAGTGGCCATACTCGCCAGAAACTTAGAAATAACAGAATTAAAACGTGGTTTAGAAGGTGATCCTGAAGACCTTCAAAGCAGGTATATTCAGGCTTTGGTAAACGGGGTGGTAATTGGCTGTTTATACCTTCCAAACGGCAATCCTGCACCTGGGCCTAAGTTCGATTATAAGTTGCAATGGTTTGAGCGTTTTGCAGCCCATACAGCCGATTTGCTGGCACAAAATTTACCTGTGGTTTTAGCTGGCGATTATAATGTGATTCCGACGGAGTTGGATGCCTACAAGCCTGAAAGATGGGTTGAAGATGCTTTGTTCCGTCCGGAAACGCGCTTAGCATTTAAAAATTTACTTGCGCAAGGATGGACAGATGCCATTAGGAAGCTATATCCTGACGAAACCATATATACTTTTTGGGATTATTTCCGCAATGCCTATGGCAGAAACGCAGGGTTACGGATTGATCATTTTTTGCTCAGTCCTCAGGTAAGCGATCGCTTAAAATCGGCGGGAGTAGATAAGCAGGTTAGGGGGTGGGAAAAAACAAGCGACCACGGACCTGTATGGATAGAGCTAAATGATTTGTAATTATGAAAGTGTTTTCCTTAAATCGGTAACATCTAAAGTTGTTCCGATTAATTTTAGCGATTCGCCGTCCTGTTGGGATAGTATTCCATCGGCTTTAATCCAACGGATTTCTCCATCCGGCCGGCGAATCCGGTATAACACATCATAACTGCTTTTTTCGCGGGTAACCGTGTGCTCAATTTCATCCTGAACATGGTCAAGATCTTCGGAGAGGATTAAGCCCAAAAGGGTTTCATAACTTAAAACCCCATCTGGCGGGTAACCAAAATTTTTTTTAAACGATTGGGTTGAGCGAAGTATGCCTGTGGCTACACTTAATTCCCAAAAACCCATACCAACATGGTCGAATACTACATCCCAATGATCATTACAGATAATTGAGAGATCGACGCTTCTTTTGTTTGATCTCATAATAAGGATATCTGACGTTGTTAAATTATAAAAACAATGTAAATATAATTTCGGGTATAAATAACAATAAACGTAATCCTTAAAGTTTTAGTGAAATAATGGCTTATTGGCTCCGGAGCACCCAAGGTTTATTCCAGATAATAATGCCTTATTTTTTTTAGGTCATCATCCAGTTCGTAAACCAAAGGAACGCCCGTTGGGATTTCGAGTGCGGTTACTTCTTCGTTTGATAAATTATCAATGTATTTGATCAATGCCCTCAAACTATTGCCGTGTGCAGATATAATTACTTTTTCATTTCTGCTTATTGCTGGTACTATACTTTCATTCCAATAAGGCAGTACCCTTGCAATGGTATCGCCTAGGTTTTCAGTTAAAGGAAGTTCTTCGGGTTTTAAAAGTTGATAGCGCAGGTCATTGCCCGGGTATCGCTCGTCGTTTTTGCTAATCTGTGGCGGTTCTTCATCAGGATCCCTTCTCCATTTATAAACCTGGTCTGTGCCATATTTTTCAGCCGTTTCTGCTTTATTCAGGCCTTGTAAAGCCCCGTAAAAACGCTCGTTTAAATGCCAGCTTTTATGTTCGGGTATCCAAAGATGATCCAGGTCTTCTAAAATAATATGGAGTGTTTTAATGGCCCGTTTTAATAAGGAGGTAAAAGCAATATCGAAATTGTAATCGTGCTTTTTTAAAATTTCACCAGCTTTTTTAGCTTCTAAATAGCCATTTTCTGATAAATCTACATCAGTCCAGCCTGTAAAACGGTTTTCGAGGTTCCAAACACTTTGGCCATGGCGAATCAATACAATTTTTTTCATGGTAATAAAATAAACAATCAGGTGGCGAAAAGTTCTCGAAAAAATGTACAATAAATGTAAATTCCTTGGAAAAAGAAGGCGGTTTTTTGTAGGCTGTGGCTATCCGTAATGTCGTCATTTCGAGCGAAGTGCAGCGTAGCCGAGAAATCTGCCTAGATAGATCTCTCTCCCGAATATTCGGGACTGCGCTCCAGTCGAGATGACGACGTTTTTTTATTTGAGGTTGTTAATGATAACACCCTCAAAATGATGGGACTATTGTTTATTCGCCTTTTCGATCAATTCTCTTTGATCGGTTAAATCTTTATAATAGAAATAAGCCGTAAAGCCCAAAATGAGAATGATGTTGCTGAACTTAAAACTATGGTCGAGCCAATAATCAAAGGGCGGGGTATTGCCACTAAAACTTTGCTTGATACTGGGCCAGGAGTTTATCGTAAAAATGATAAAAACCAGTAGCAAAAACTTTAGCAAAGTCCTGATGATAATTTTTTGATGATTTACTTTTTCCATTATTTAAATTCCCTGAAATCCTGCCCATCAGTAATGTTAAGCAAGCTTTCGTAAATCAGGCTGATTACATTGTCAACATCTTCTTTGTGCACCATTTCTACTGTAGTATGCATGTAACGTAATGGTAATGAGATTAATGCCGAAGGTACGCCACCGTTTGAGTATGCAAAAGCATCGGTATCTGTTCCGGTAGAACGTGATGAGGCCTGGCGCTGGAACGGAATATTGTTTTTCTCAGCAGTTTTGATCAGTAATTTATTCAGATTGGTTTGAACAGCTGGTGCATAAGAAACCACTGGCCCTTTACCCGCAGATAAATCACCCTGAATGTTTTTGTTGATCATTGGGGTGGTGGTATCATGTGTAACATCGGTAATGATAGCCACATTTGGTTTAATGCGTTGGGCAATCATTTCAGCACCACGCAAACCGATTTCTTCCTGTACCGAGTTAACAATGTATAAGCCAAAAGGAAGTTTTTTCTTGTTTTCTTTTAATAAGCGGGCAACTTCAGCAATCATAAAACCACCTACACGGTTATCTAATGCACGACCAACATAATAACGATCGTTTAAAACCATAAACTCATCTTCGTAGGTAATTACACAACCTACATGGATGCCCAGTTTTTCTACTTCTTCTTTTGAAGTGCAGCCACAATCTAAAAAGATGTTTTTTAACTCCGGAGCCTGTTCTTTTTCGCCATGGCGGGTATGAATAGCCGGCCAGCCGAATACTGCTTTAACCAATCCTTTTTCGGTATGGATGTTTACACGTTTTGAAGGTGCAATCTGATGATCTGAACCGCCATTACGGATCACATAAATTAAACCATCACTGGTGATGTAGTTTACATACCACGAAATCTCATCCGCATGAGCTTCTATAACTACTTTAAAAGCAGCTTTAGGGTTAATTACACCAACTGCGGTGCCGTAATTATCGATAAAATGTTCATCGATATATGGTTTTAAATAGTTTAACCAAAGTTTTTGTCCTTCCCACTCATAACCTGTAGGGGCAGGATTGTTAATGTATTCTTCAAGAAACTGTAACGATTTTTTGGTTACTACCTGATTGTGTTTCTTTTTTTCGTCGTCTTTTTTCTTAGCCATTATTAATAGATATAAGATGGGAGTATTGAGATCTGCGACCTCATACTCATTTTTAACTTAACTTGATAATTCTTTTTCCATGACCACAAAATCGTGCCCATCTTTAAAAAAGATTTTATCGGTTTCGTGGAAGCCAAATTTAAAATAAAATTCTTTAGCATTTACACGGGCATTGCACCATAGTTTTGTCGCTTTTTGAATTTTACAAAAATCGAGTATATAGTCCATCAGTTGCGAACCTAAACCTGCTTTTTGTGCCGAAGGAAGAACGGCTAGCTTTCTGAACTGATAAACATCGCGATCATGAAATAGCGAAACTACGCCGGTTAAGTTATGATCGAGGTACAATCCAAAATGGATGCCATCAAAATCGTCGGGCAGTTTTACAATATCGAAAGGTTGGTCAGGATACATGGTTTCATGTCTGATCCGCCAGGTTAATGAAGGAAATATCTGTTCAATCTGAACCATAATTAAAGTAGAAAGCTAAAGCCTATTCTTCCGTCAACGCCATAATAAGTTTGATATTTGTTGATGCGCATAGTTGGACCTAATGAAAGTTCGAAATTTGTTTTTTTGCCAATGCTACGCTGAAAACCCCATTGCGGTGTGATTCCAATTTCAAAATCTACCACATTGTACTGATCCATATTACCTCCTTTGATCAGTGGAGAAAAATAACTGGCAACATCCAGCCCAAAATAATTAGAGGCATTATTAATGGTTTTTTTCCCTTTTTTTATTCTGTTTTCGAAATGATAATATTTCCTGATTCCGGCATATAAGTTCGGTGCAAGATCAAAATAGGTATTAGTTTTACCTCCTGAAATATAGTTGTAATGATATTCTACCGACAAAGTTCCGGCTACACCTGCACCTACATATGCGGTGGTTAATTTTCCGATCTTTTGCTCTCTTTCGTAATGAAGAGACAATAGGTTCAGCCGTATTTTATTCAGCGATTTTACTTCTGTTGGCTGTTCTACTTTTGTACTGTCCTGCGCTTTAGCACTGCCAAAAATGGCCAGGCAAATAAACAGCATTGAAAATGTTTTGATTGCGTTTTTAGATTTCATAAATTTTATTGGTTAGTTATTTTTTTCTTCCGTAAAACTGATAAATTAAAATGTTGAGGACAATAATACCCGTCATACCATAGCAGAATAATGCCCAGCCACCCTGACCCCATAACCAGAGGCCTAAAGCCGATCCGCAACTGGCACCAATAAAGCTTACCGACATAAAAATGGTATTTAATCTGTTTCTTGCTTCAGGTATAAGCGTATAAATTCGGGTTTGGTTGGTTACATGTATAGCTTGCTGACCGATATCGATCAATACAATGCCAATTACAAACAGGTACAGGTTGTTGCCGGTAAAATAGAATAAGGCAATGCTGATGATCTGCAGGATAAAACCGGTCATTAAGTTTTTACGTGGATTGTTGCCATCGCTCAGTTTTCCAACCAATGGTGCGGCCAATGCACCTGCAGCACCTGCAATACCGAATAATCCGATTTGCAAGGTTTGGAAATTAAATGGCGGGTTGGCCAGAAACAATACCATGGTGGTCCAGAATGCACTAATAATGGCAAAGGCCAAAAAGTTGATAATGGAAGTTTCCCTTAAAGCAGGTTGGGTTTTGATATAACTGAACATCGAGCGCATCAGTTCTTTGTATGTACCTTTAAATGCAGGATAGCTTTGCGGAAAACGTTTGGCCATTAACAGTATAAGTAATCCGCAAATTGCAGCTGCGATATAATAAACCGCTCTCCAGCCTAACCAAAAACCAATGCTTCCGCTTACCGCACGCGAGGCCAGAATACCCACCAATAAACCGCTCATGATCATACCAATGTTAGCTCCACGGTTTTCGTCGGTGCTTAAATTGGCTGCTAATGGGAGGATAAGCTGAGGAACGATAGAACAGGTTCCGATCAGGATAGAAGCAATTTCCAATATAAAAAAGGTGTGCGAAAGTGCGGCAACCAGCAAAGCAAAAATAGCCAGACTGGTAATGATGAGGATCTGCTTTTTACGCTCGAACATATCACCCAGCGGAACCAAAAGGAAAAGTCCTAGTGCATAACCAATTTGCGTGAGGTAGGTAATTTTTCCAGCGTCGGTTTCCGTAAGGTTAAAATCTTTTGCAATCAAGATCACCAATGGCTGGCAGTAATAAATGTTTGCAACAATGAGGCCTGTGCAAAAAGCCATGAGCAATATATCGGTTCGGGATAGTTTCTGAGTAATCTGCATTTGAGTCTTGAGTCGGAAGTCCCCAGTCATGAGTCTTAAGAGGCGAGTTGATTACTACCTGACTATGGACTAATGACTATGGACTATTTTCTACAAAGGTATATTTCCATGTTTCTTTCTGGGGTTATTCACCACCTTATTTTCTAACATCTTGAAAGCTTTTATCAACTTTATACGCGTTTGGGCAGGTTCTATTACTTCATCAACAAAGCCACGCTCTGCTGCACGATAGGGGTTAGCAAAGATATCAGAGTAGAGTTTTTCTTTTTCCAGCCATTTTTCTTCCGGGTTTTCTGCTGAAGTAATCTCTCTTTTAAAAATGATTTCTGCAGCACCTTTGGCACCCATTACCGCAATTTCGGCACTCGGCCAGGCATAGTTCATATCGGCGCCAATGTGTTTGCTGTTCATTACATCATAAGCGCCACCATAGGCTTTTCGGGTAATCACCGTAATGCGCGGCACCGTAGCTTCGCTAAAGGCATATAATAATTTTGCCCCATTGGTGATAATGCCGTTCCACTCCTGATCAGTACCCGGTAAAAAGCCCGGCACATCCTCAAATACCAGTAATGGGATGTTAAAACAATCGCAAAAACGGACAAAACGGGCCGCTTTGCTTGAAGAATTGCTATCTAAAACACCCGCTAAATAGGCAGGTTGATTGGCCACAATGCCAATGCTTCTGCCTGCTAAACGGGCAAAACCTACTACAATGTTTTCTGCATAAGCGGCGTGTACTTCTAAAAAGCTATCGGTATCGGCAACAGTACTAATCACTTCACGGATATCGTAAGGCTGCGAAGCATTTTCAGGCATAAAAGTATTGAGTTCCGGCCTGCTTTCGTCGGTAGCTTCGTAAGGTAAATGATCTGCAATTTCCTCACAGTTTTGAGGCATATAACTCAATAATTTTTTTACATGGGTAATCGCATCAATTTCGTTGGCGCAGGCAAAATGGGTAACGCCCGATTTTGTAGCATGTGTACTGGCACCGCCCAGTTCTTCTGAAGTTACTTCTTCGTGGGTTACAGTTTTTACTACGTTAGGCCCCGTAACAAACATATACGAGGTATTTTCTACCATCAGGATAAAATCGGTAATGGCAGGCGAATACACCGCTCCACCAGCACAAGGCCCCATAATGGCCGATAGCTGCGGAATAACGCCTGAAGCCTGTACATTTTTGTAAAAGATATCGGCATAACCACCTAATGATACCACGCCTTCCTGAATACGGGCACCGCCACTATCGTTTAAGCCAATTAATGGTGCACCATTTTTCATGGCCATATCCATCAGCTTGCAGATTTTTTCGGCATGGGTTTCGGATAGCGAACCCCCAAATACGGTAAAATCCTGAGAGAAAACATAAGTTAAGCGCCCGTTAATGGTTCCGTAACCGGTTACCACACCATCACCAAGGTATTTTTCGCGTTCCATGCCGAAATCGGTGCTGCGGTGGGTAACCATCATGCCGATTTCTTCGAAACTGCCTTCGTCCATTAAAAAATGGATGCGCTCGCGGGCGGTAAGTTTTCCCTTTTTATGCTGACTGTCAATACGGGCCTGTCCGCCGCCAAGGTTGGCCTGGTTAATTTTATCTTTAAGTAATGCTATTTTTTTATCCATTGCGAACTATTTCAATTTCTTGTTTTCTTTTGGTGTAGGTAAAAAATTTTCTCCTGTAATAACACTTTTTCCCGTTTTGCTTTCTAAAGCAATTCTTGCATTCTTTGCTATAGCACCTCCCTTTTTACTTGAATTAGCATTTTCTTTTAATCCCATTGATTCTTCTGTCTCTGCAATTTGTCTAGTAGATAATTCGGCGAGTGCTGTAAAATTAATTCCGCTTCACTCATGTGATCACGGAGATTTTGGGATTTTAGGCCTTTTAAGTTTTTGTGATTTTGAACGGTTAATCCTGTCCATTCTTGATGAATAATATTTGTTAAAAGTGCAAATTCAATATTTTTGGTAACCCCATTATCTTTCCAATAATCGGTAAGTTTATTTCGGGTTTCTTGCCCAGTCATTCGTTGCTGGATCCACTTTTCGCTGCGACCTAGTTTTTGCCAGTTTTCCCTTGCTCTATTTACACTTTGTTCAGGATTAGTTATTTCTTGGATCCGCTCATAACCAACCTTTGCAAGCCATTGTTTAAAAGGCTCTGCTTTTGGACTTGGTATGGATTGAATAATCCGTAGGAGTTGGGGAGTATTGGCAACATCAGTAGCTCTTGATTTTCCATCTGAAGCTTTCATTTTCAACTGTCCGATTTGATCGGACAGTTCACTTCCTTCTTTTTTAAGTTTAGACTTTAAATCGGCCCAATATTTTCTAGGACGATCTGAAGTTGTTAGAACTTCAATTACATCAATAATTGAAAAATACCATTGTCCTTCTACATCATCCCAATGGCTTCTAACCTGTTTTTCTTCAAATAGCTTAATATCACTCATAAATTATTTTTTAAAACGCAGTTGGGATAATAACTGAATTTTTATTTAAGTTTTAAAATTAAAAATTACCAGCGGTAATGCAAGACTAGTTTGATGTTATTTATAATAACCATAGTAGGAGTAGGTTTGGAAAAGCACTTATTATACTTAAATGTCTCACATGGTTGAAAATAATTGGGAAATGAAAGCTTCTGTACTTTTCGGAAACAGCAGTCCCGCCATTCGCTACTTCCGATGAAGGATCGGAATCGCTGCTGTCGGGTTTAGAATGTAGGGCTTATGGTTTGAACACTGTAATCGTGCCACCTGCCCTTGTTAAATAAACCCGATAGGAGCGAACACGAAGTGCAACGGAGTAAAGCGATAGCGGGACTGATGTCGCCATAGAAACCGAAACCCTTAGTTTCCAAAAAAAAATGACCACCTTAGCCATCTAAGAACAACTAAGGAAAATCTTGATGTTGTAAAAACCTTTGAGGTTTGAATAATGCGAAAGCAAACCAATAAAAATATCTTTCTACTCTCTTTGTATATAAACCTGACAGCAGCGGTATCCTTTTTGGCCTCAGTTGATTTTGAATTTATAGCCAATTTGGTCAAAAAGATTTAGCGGATGGCAGGACTGAACTAACCGATAATAGTGGAACCAACTGTTTTCAAAACCTCTAAATAAACCCTGTTTTTGCATCATGGATGCCTGCATTTTACTTAAATTACATTTTTTTTACAGCCTAAAGTATTGAAAAACCAATTATCCGTTTATTTTTGTAAACGTTAGTATTAAAACGACATTAGAATCAGCAGATGTTTTTAAGAAAATACAAGTATATAATCGTTACCGCATTCATGTTCATCTTCATGGCGAAGATGGGGATATCTGGTGCGCCGGTTTTTTGTACGAGTATTGACAAGGAAATCATGAATGCGGTAATCATGCAGATTGAGTTAGAGCATGACGGCGGGAAGGATACCGCCAAAGACACCGCAAAATTTACCGATTTTAAACTCGTAGAACTTAACCATCCTATCTTTTCTTACGAGTTCTCTTCAAGCCATTTCGTACTGAAGAGCAGTTTTATCGAACACTTCAAAAGATATGTAGATCCATATCACCCTACGGTACCAACACCGCCGCCTAACTTTATTTAGTTTTTATTATTTGGGGTAAATTATCTGTGCCTTTTTTATTGAATTGAACATTGCCGTGTTTAAGCATTTTACATGGTGTTGTGCTGTTCTTTACTGTGCGCATTTAATATTCCCTCACGATTTATTCGTTAAAAATTTACCAGCTAATTATATCGTTATGCAAAAGTTTAACCCAGCCTTTTCAGGTTCGGATGTGAAGAAATATATTCTTAAAAAGAATTTAAAGAAAGATTTACCTGCAAGTATTGTAGTGTTTTTGGTGGCATTGCCATTGTGTTTGGGTATTGCACTGGCCTCGGGTGCGCCATTGTTTGCCGGTTTAATTACCGGCATTATAGGAGGAATAGTGGTTGCTTCTTTTAGTGGCTCGCAGCTTAGTGTGAGTGGCCCGGCGGCGGGTTTAACCGTTATTGTGCTGGGTGCCATTACCTCTTTGGGCAGCTATCCAACCTTTTTACTTGCCGTTGTACTGGCCGGGGTTTTCCAATTGATTTTGGGCCTGGTTAAAGCCGGAACGATTGGTAATTACTTTCCATCAAGCGTAATTGAAGGAATGCTTGCCGCCATCGGACTGATTTTGATTTTAAAACAGTTACCGCATGCGCTGGGCGTTGATACGGATTTTACGGGTGATGAAGGATTCTTTCAACAAGATCACGAAAATACTTTTTCTGCGATTACAGCAGCCTTGAGCCATTTTAGTTTGGCCGCAGTGGTCATCAGCTTGTTATCGATAGCCATTTTGATTATCTGGCCTAAATTTCCGAAACTGGCCGTGGTACCCGCACCTTTATTGGTGGTAACTTTAGGGGTTTTAGGAACGCTTTTGTTTGCCGGTACTAACCATCCATTACGTGCCGATCAGATGGTGAAAATCCCGGTGGTAGGCGGTTTTGGTGAATTTGTGGGTTTATTTACCCTGCCTGATTTTTCGCAACTGGCCAACAAAAATGTTTACATTGTTGCTTTAACGATTGCTATTGTGGCCAGTTTAGAAACTTTGCTGAGTATTGAGGCGGTAGATAAAATAGATCCGATTAAACGTGTAACACCTACAAACAGGGAATTAATTGCACAGGGAATAGGTAACATTACCAGTGGCATGGTTGGCGGTTTACCGATGACATCGGTAATTGTACGTAGCTCGGCCAATGTAAATGCCGGTGGCAGGACCAAAATGTCGGCCATTTTTCATGGTACCTGGCTGTTGTTATCGCTGTTGTTTATTCCGGGTTTAATCAACATGATTCCATTATCATGTTTAGCAGCTATTTTATTGGTAACGGGTTATAAATTAACACGCATCAGCTTGTTTAAACACATGTATCATAAAGGCTGGGACCAGTTTGTTCCGTTCGTAATTACGGTTGTGGCGGTTTTATTTACCGATCTGTTAAAAGGTGTGGCTGTTGGTATGCTGGTTTCGGTTTTCTATTTATTGCGTACCAATATGCGCAATCCCTTTTTTTACAGGATCTCGAACGAAGGTGATAAAAAAAACATCAGGATTAAACTTGCAGAAGAGGTTTCCTTTTTAAATAAAGCAGCGATACAGGTGGTTTTAACGAATATCCCCAAAGAAACAAACGTGATTATTGATGGTTCTAACGCGAGGTATATTGACCCGGATGTATTGGAAACCATTTACAATTACAAACATAATGCTTATACAAAAGGCATTATAGTAACTTTAGAAAATATACAGAAACATTACTCTGTACCCAAATTAAATATAAAAGTAGAAGAAGACATTAATAAATTATAGTTATGTGCGCAAAAACAATAGATACACAAGATATCACTTACGAGAACTTATTACAGGGTAATAAAGACTGGGTTAAAGATACAATAGATAACGATCCTGCCTTTTTTGATAAATTATCAGAAGGTCAGAGCCCACCTGTTTTATGGATCGGCTGTTCAGATAGCCGTGTACCAGCCAACCAGATTACGAATACCAGACCAGGCGATATTTTCGTACACAGAAACATTGCCAATGTGGTGGTGCATACTGATATGAACCTGCTGTCGGTACTCGATTATTCGATTAATGTGTTAAAAGTAAAACATGTTATTGTTTGCGGCCATTATGGTTGCGGTGGTGTTAAAGCTGCTTTGGGTAATAAACAGGTTGGTATTATTGACAACTGGTTGAGAAATATCCGAGATGTATACCGTACCCATGAACGTGAGATGGCTACCATTAAAGATCCGGATCAGCGATTTGACCGCTTAGTGGAGTTAAACGCCATTGAGGGCGCAGCAAACGTGACCAATACTTCAATTGTGCAAAGCGCCTGGGCAAATGGACAGGAATTAGCTGTACATGCCTGGGTTTACAGCCTGAAAACAGGAATCATCAAAGATCTGAAAGTGACCTGTACTTGTCTTGATGATGTTGCCCCTGCGTTTAAGGTAGGATAAAACACCCCATAGGTGTTTTTAGTTGTTAGGAGAAGCTCCCGATTTTACATCGGGGGCTTTTATTTTTCTGTACTGTTCGGCATATTGCCGGCATGGCCTTTATTGCCTTTTTCGGCATCTTCCCTGGCTTCTTCAGAGCCGAAATCGCCTCTTCCAAAATTTCTGCCCAGGTTACCGGCATCACTTTCTACCGTATTTTTCTTTTCGTTATCGTTGCTGCGATGACGGGGTACCAGCTGATCGGGCATATTGGTTTTATCTGCCGAATTATCTGCATTTTTATCGCCTAAATTCTCGTTATTATCTTTTGTGCTTTCCATAATCTTAGGTTAAGGTATTTATTATAGAACAGTATAATAATGAATTGGTTTTAGATTGTTAAGGCTGGTTTGGTATGGCTTTAAAGTTAAAGGTTGATTTATTATTACCGCTAATGATGTAGAGGGTTAAATCATAATTTTGCCCTTTTTCGAATGTATTGGCTGCAGCGATTGTTTTAATCATGTTGGCATATTTAGCTATAGGTGGAATATCGCCTTTGGCTACTAATTTCTCTTGCTGATTGATGCTCGCATAAAGTTCTATCCTGCCGGGCTGCGAAGTGCTCAAACCAAAATTTTCTATGTTTATTTCTGCTGTTAGCTGCCCTGAACTGGTTTTGAAAATGGGTTTCCTTGCACTTAAAATAGCTTCATCGTATTTTACCCAAGGCACACGGGTATAACCGAAAAGCATTTTCCCAGAACGGTATTTACCTAGTAATTTTGGCGCAAATTCATCTTTGGTTAAGGCAAGACCAATTGTGCTAAAGGTTAAAACAAGGTCGTTACCCGATTTTTCTGTAGCGATTAACTTTGCTCCTGTACCAAAATTGACCACATCAGATGAGCCAAAACGCAACGATTTAAGATCAATATCTGTTTGCGGGTTAAAGCCCCTTTCAGCTTTAACTTTTATTTTAATGTTTTTGGTTTTAGCATCGGGCAGGGTTTTGGTAAGCATGGTAATTAAAACGCCCGGATTTAAAGGGATTACAATGTTTTTAGAGCTGTGGTTATCGTTGGCAAAATCTTCTTCTTTCTGTGCATCAATAACGGCAAAATTAGCCTGTGTTGCCCTACCATATTGATCTTGAAAAACACGCATTCTTTCGTATTTAAACCAGCTCTCTACCAAACCATCCTGATGGAAAGAAATGCCCGGAACATAAGCTTCGCCTGCTTCGGTAACCCAGTTTACGCCATCTTTTGAGCGCAGGTAATAAGCAATCCGGCCAAGCCAGTCGTTTACGATTAGGTTATACTGAACATGATCGCGCCAAATTACAGGATCTTCAAATTCTCCTTTTATATTTGGATAAGCTGTTTTATCCGAAATTTGATAATAGGTTGATAGGCCGGATTCGCTAATCCAGCTTCCACCGCCCCTGCAAACCATCAGGTAGGAGCCATCTGTTCTCTGTGCAAAAGTAAGGTTGGAAAGCCCTTCTATTATGGGCCGGTCTCTTTTATCAAAATTGAATTTTCCTGCTGTCCACGGACCGTTTTCATTGTCGGCAACATAATTTTTATCGATGGCATACAGCACCAGTTTACCATTCTTTGCCCTAAAAGCATCTACATTATGGCCATAACCAATGGTGTCTTTAATCACAAAAGGACCTAACGAACTTTTAGCTGTAGCGTGATAAATAATTGATTTGGGCCATTCGAAATGGCCTTTAGGAGCACTTTCTTTCCAGCCAACTACGTATAAATGATATAAGTTGTCTTTTGATTGAATAATATCGCCACACCAGTAAGATCGCTGCCTGTCTTCAATGCCATTATCCACATATCTTGGTAGTACATTTTTTGCTCCCCAGGTATCGCTGCTCAATTTTCCATCTGGCATGGCTAAGAAACGGTCTTTGAAAGCACCACCTTTTACCAGTTGTTTCCAGCTTTCCGGACGGGGTCGTTCGGTGATCTGTGCATTCACATCATTGATAATGGTAATAAACAATAATAGGGATAATAACTTTTTCATAATCTGATTATTCAATCGTAATCCATTTATATTCTTCCGGATTCAGGGTAACAGGTATTTCTATTTCGTAAGCCCTGTTTAGGTTTAATTGTTGTGGTTTCCCATCATTAATGCGAACAGATGCGGTTTGTGTTAAACCGGTATAATACAAAGGTATTTTTATTTTTCTGGTGATTTTTTCTTTTAAAGGGTTAAATATCATGGCAAGTCCTTTTTGCTTAAGTGTTGGATTTACGTGGAGCCAGCCATCCCAATCCCTGCCGTCTGCCCGGCGTAAATGGAGTAAATCGCTATTTAAAATGCCACGGTATTTTTTGTACCAATTGATGACTTCAATTACGGTTGCTTTTGTTGCTTCGGTATCGTATAAACGAGGACCGCGGTAACAGGCTTGTACACCCGCTCCATAATATTGCATCATCAGCTGTTTATAATTGGTAAGGTGTTCTGATAGCGGCTCCAATATGGCGTCCGGACCGCCGCCCTGGTATTTGGTTAAAGGCACAAAACCCCAGCTCATGGAGGGTGTTTTTTCCCAGTTGCCATCAAAAATATTCTGCCTGTTTAAAATTTTTTGTTGATCGCGGGGCAGGGAGAAATTAACTTCTCTATAACCGATCGAAACTTTGTTTGTACCATCCAGCAGGTACCAATCGGGTGCATTTACATAAATCCCGTTTTCATTGCACCAATGGTAGAGTTCTTTCTGGATTTCCATTTGCCGCCATTGCGAATCTTCTTTATTGCGGTGACCGGGATGTGTGGTTGATGCACAGATATCGCCAGGGTAGGGCCCATCGTTTTCCCAAATTGAAAAACCTGTTTTGATTAAAAAATATTTGATCTTATCGCGATAAGCTAAACCCCACTTGCTGCCAAAGCAAGGAGCGTTACCAAAAAATGAACCACCAATTTTGCCGGTTTTAGGATTGACCACATCATCTTCCTCGCTAATGTGACGGGAGCTGAACAGGGAGTAACTACCAATGGCTATGCCTTTTTTGCGGGCCAGATCTGCTATTTTTTTCCAGTGACTGATGTTTTTAGCAGAAGTATCTTCCATGTTGCAGTGGCTGCCAAAACTCATAATCAAGGCTTCGTAACCTGTATTGGCACATTGTTCTATTGCATTTAATACTTCATCGTCGTTTTTGCTAACCAAATGCATAAAGATTGGATTTTGCGTGGTCCAGGGGGCAATGGTACGGTACATTTTTCTAATCATCAAACCCTTTCTTTCACGGTCGTAAGTATCGATCAGCAGTTCATGGGTGCGGATAGAATGGAAAGTTTCTTTGGGATTTAGCAAGATTCCAGGTGCATTTTCGGGATATACTTCCAACAGGGCAGGCGTTTTATAATCGTAGTTAACCTGCGAAGTATAAGTGGTATCCTTTTTCCAATGTGTAGTTTGGTCGCTTATTTCATAAGTCATGGAGTTATTGAAAGCATAGTTAGATTCGATATAAATACCATGCTGCTTTTTCATTTGTTCCTCTGTACCTACTACAGCGCTCTCTTCTTCCACTACGCCCAGAATTTCATTTATTACACGGTCTATTTTAACCGCTTTTTCGTGCTTATTTTCTATACTCAGCCATTTTACAATTAATGGGATATTATCATAAAGTTCGTAATGTACACTAATGCTAATTCCTTTTAAACCAGCTTGTTTGCTTTCAAAATTAAAAGTGAGCATTTTACCTTTTCCTTGTTGCCTGTTCGAAGCCCAGGTGGTGTTTTTCCAATTAAGAAAAGGCTTTATGGAATCTATTTTGAACGATTGATAAGTGAAATCGGCTTTTGCATTAAGTTGATCTGTCCATTGATTAAGAAAGTAAGCATTTTCTTTTTGTCCGTAAAGTCCGCCAACATTATATTCGGTTCCGTTTATGGTAATTTTAGCTTCTGGCTTTAGAGCGCGTATTAACTGTTGGCCATTGCTCATGTTTTTGAAATCGGTACAGGCTAAATCCGGCGATAAGGTAAAAACACGTTTAACCAATCCATTATAAAGCATGATTCCTTTTTTATCGGCCGTATAATAAATCTGTGCGGGATGTTTGTTTAAATTCACCAGCCAATCAGACGAACTTAAATTTTCTACAACCGGCGAATAGGCTAAAGGTGGTTCCTGGGCTGCAAGGCCTAAAAATTGAAAAACAAGCAGAATTGCTACGAATGTTTTTACGACTTTCATGGTTGTGACGTGTTTAGAAGCAGTTGAGCCAGGTTTTTATTTAAAATCTGCAGCGCCAATTTGATAATGCTGACCGGCTTTCGTTTGTAATATTACTTTTTTTCCTTGATAACTGATGGTACAAACTCCTCCTTTTTTGGCTACAACGGTTGCCGATTGTAATTGAAGGTTTTTCCAGTTCATGTCGATTACGAAACCACCTCTTGCTACCAATCCTTTAACCGAACCCTCTTTCCAGGCAGTTGGCAATGCGGGTAATAAGGATATATAATCTTCGTGGCTTTGCATCAGCATTTCAGCCATACCTGCAATTACACCAAAATTTCCATCGATCTGAAAGGGGGGACAGGCATCAAACAGGTTATAATAGCTTCCACCGCCCTGATCGTATTTGGTATCGGTATCTGAAGTTGGACGCAGCTGGGCATTTAATATTTTAAAGGCCCTGTCGCCATCATTTAACCTGGCCCAAAGGGCAATTTTCCAGGCATAAGTCCAACCTACGCCTCCATCACCCCTTACTTCCAACGATTTTTTTGCCGCCTCTGCAAGTTCGGGTGTTTTATCTTTTGTAATCTGGTTGCCGGGATAAAGGGCGTATAAGTGCGCCAGGTGGCGATGTTCTATTTCCGGTTCCTTAAATTCATCTGCCCATTCCATTAACCGACCATCTGATCCTATTTTTGGAGAAGCTAAATTTTGTTTTGCATCCGTTAATTTTTTCAAAAAGCCGGGATCATTTATTTTTAAAATATCAGCTGCTTTTAAAGTGTTGCTAAACAGTTCATCAATCAGCTCCTGATCGTGGGTAGGGCCCATGCTGATCTGCACTTTGGCACCGTCGGGGGCTAAGAATGAATTTTCGGGTGATGGGGAAGGGCCTGATACCAGTTTTCCGGTTTTTGGATCTTTTACCAACCAGCTTAAATAAAACTTACTGGCTTCTTTAAGGATAGGAAATACCTGAGCCAAATAATTTTTGTCTTGGGTAAAAGCATAATGCTCCCATAAATGTTCGCACATCCAGCCACCACCACCAACATGCATGCCCCAGCTTGGATGTTCACCCGGCGAGGTATAACCCCAAACATTTGTAATGGTATGCAATACCCATCCGTCCATTTGGTACTGTACTTTCGCAGTACGTTTTCCAGGTGCTAAGAGCGATGAAACCAGGTCAACCAATTGTTCCTGGCATTCGGACAGATTAGTCACCTCTGCAGGCCAGTAATTCATCTGAACATTAATATTGGTGTGGTAATCTCCGTTCCAGGGTGTTTGGATCTGATTGGCCCAGATGCCCTGTAAGTTGGCAGGTAAACTTCCTTTGCGGGAGGAGGACAGCAGGAGGTAACGGCCATATTGATAATATAGCCCATATAGGGCGGCTTCGTTATGGTTATGCACATTTTTAGCCATCAGCTCGTTTGTGGGTAAATTATTGCTGCTATTATTTATCTGTAAACCCGATCTTTTCATAAATGAAGAGAAATCGGTTACCTGCCGTTGCCGTAATAAACTGTAATTTTTGGCTGTTGCATTTTTAGTTACCACATTCAATTCGTTTTCAAAATTTGGATTGGTGTAATCGGGGTAATGCAAACGGTAATTTGTAGCTGCTGTTAAAATAATGGTAACAGAAGTTGCTTTTACGATCTGTAAGGAGTTTCCGACTACCTTTATTGTTCCACCTGTAAGCTGTGGAATGGCATAGGTTTTATAGTGCATGCCATCGCCACCTTTCCCGTTATTTAAAGTCCCACTCATTACCAGGCGGTCTTTTTCTGCATGGATTTTAAACCGTTCGGGTCTGTTTAGCGATAATGAAAACGATAATGCATTGGGTTGATCTGCTGTTAATCTAATCACTAAAGCCCGGTCTGGAAAACTGGAAAAAACTTCCCGTTTATATTTTACACCATCTTGCTCATATTCCGTTAGTGCTATTCCGGTAATGAGATCGAGTTCGCGGTAGTAGTTTTTAAAACCGGATTTTTTTCCGAAATCGATTCTCAGATCGCCCAGGGTTTGGTAACAGCCAAAGGGAACATTGGCGCCGCTGCCCTGACCAGAGCCTTTACCCTTGCAAATCTGCGTTTTGTTGGTTAATTCGGCTGCTTCCTTATATTTTCCTTCAAAAAGAAGATTTCTTATTTCGGGAATGTATTTTGCTGCATCCGGATTGTCATTATCATCCGCACTACCGCTCCATAAAGATTTTTCGTTAAGCTGTATTCTTTCCTGATTTACATCACCAAATACCATTGCGCCTAAAAAGCCATTGCCAACGGGCAGTGCTTTAAGCCATTCAGGATCACTTTTCCATCCATTCGGGTTATCTTTTGTATTGGCATTTGCAGGAGAAGTAAACCAGATTTTATCCTCATGATTTGACTGAGACCAAACTTTTAGTGCAACACATGTTATTAATATAAAAAACAAAAAGAAAGGTGATTTCTTCATTACGGTTGAGATGATTTTTTATAAATTATCAGCTAGCATTAATTTTGATGGAAAACTTCTTCCATACTGCTCCAGGTTTCGCCTTTTGCAGCGGCATCAGGCAGGGGAATCTGCATTGGCGCCGTTTCTTTCCACCAGCGTTGGGTAGTGGTATCAGCAGCCATTTTTTTCATATCCGCATCAAAATCTTTTCCGGTGTATTCGAAATAGCTGAATAAATAGGGTTTCCCTTCTATTTCTTTGAGGTAGATTGAATAGTTATGGATGTTGCATTCGGTTATTTTTTTTAATACCCCGGGCCATGCCGCAGCATGTAATTTTTTATAAGCCGCAATTTTTTCTGGTTTTAATCCGGTTATTGAACCGTAGCGTTTTACTTTTTGTGCGGTATTTGTTGCCGGAGTATTCTCGTTGGGCTGATTACAGGCCCAAAACATCAGTATAGTAGCGATGCCCCAAAAACTTATTTTTTTAGTGGTTCTCATCATTCTTTTTTTTAAAGTATTACATGTTCCAATTTCAACCCGGTGAGGGCTAAATTTTCTTTATTACCCTCTTCAAGAGAAACAGAAATGGTATATCTGCCAGGTTTGTCAAACCTTATCCATCCTATCGGGTACCAGGCAAAGGCTTCTGTTGCACCTTGTTGATTCTGAATAAAATTATTTTCACTTTGAGCTATTTTCCAAACAAGTTTGCCTTTACCGGCATAACTGAGTGATGACTGGTAATATCCTGGCTGCAGCACATCCACAGTCCACATAGCTTTACCATTCTCTTTCCATTGGCTTATCACATCTGCGTGCTTCCATTCGCCAAATTTCTCCATCCACTGCCTGGTGTTTTTCTCACATTTATCCGTGCTGGCAAAAAGGGCATCGAGGGTTGTAGCCTGTTGTGGATCTACACCTAATGTTTCATCGGCCTTTGGTGCATCCTGTAATGTTATTTCAATAACAGATACCAATTGTTCGGGTGATTTATTAGGAATGTCTATTAACAACCAATTTTGTTGCTTTTTATACTTCAAGGATAATTTTTTACCATTGTTTAATAACTGTATGGCTGTAATCCTTGATTGAAGACCCGGTACATATAATCTACCTGTAGTTGGCCAATTGTACATCAGCAATGAAACTTTATTACCGTTAGTGATGGCGTCGCCCCATGGGAGTGCGTGTTGCCACGGTGAAGGACCTCCTTTATATATCAGCTGTGGATAACGCTTTATCCATTTTCCCGAACTTAATAAGGCCAGCTTAGCAGGATGTAGGATTTCACCTTTACCGTTTGGCCCAACATTTAACATATAATTACCACCCCGGGCAATAGTGGTGAGGGTATTGGTAAGAATTTGTTTTGGTGTTTTCCAGTTGTTGTCGTACCAGGCATAGCCCCAGGAGTCGTTGGTTACATCTACTGTTTCCCAAAGTCCGGATGTGTTTTTTTTAGCTACCTGCATATCGCCTAAAGTAGTATAGTCTCCTAAGTTGTGGCCTACACGCCCTGAAACAAAGGCTTTGGGCTGGTTTTTATGAACCGTTTCTACCAGCTTCTCCACATATTTTTTCTCAATATTTGCAGGGGTATCAAACCATACCAGGACTATATCGCCATACTGGGTAGTTAATTGCTCTACTTCCGGAAGGCATCGTTTTAAAAAATATTCATCAAATGATACCTTTTTTCCTGCTTCGTCCTTTTCTGGTCCTCCGTAACCGCCCGGCGTGGTCCAATCCTGAGTTTGCGAATAATAAAATCCCAGCCCAATATCTGCCTTTTTACAGGCAATGGCCATCTCTTTCATGATATCCCGGCCAAAAGGTGTTGCATCTACAATATTGAACCTGCTGTATTTAGAGTGAAACATGGCGAATCCATCGTGATGCTTACTGGTGATAACAATGTATTTCATCCCTGCCTGCTTAGCTGTGGCAACAATACTATCGGCATTAAAATTTTTTGGGTTAAAATTTTTTATACCCGCTTTGTATTCATCAGCAGGTATATGGGCCATATTTTCGTTCATCAGCCATTCTCCAATTCCATAATAGGTTTTTCCTTTCCATTGATTGCTCAATTCGGAATAGTAGCCAAAATGAATAAACATTGCATAACGGCCTTCGCGAAAAACCTTGCCACGCATGGTATCAATTTTTTTGTTTGAAGCCTGCCCTTTCCACATGTCGTTCATTGCAGGCTGCTGTGCCCTGGCAATCAAAGCTGAAAAGCCAAATGCTAAAAATAAGAAATACCTCATGTGTTTATTTTTAAGGTTTTAGTTCAAAACAGTTTGGTATAAGTCTGTTACAGGAATTTAGTTAATTATCGGAATACCTTCAGCACTGCCATTTAATTCGAGTACGACAATGTAATCCAATTGATTGGCTTGATTTGTAGGAAGCTGAACTGCAATACCTTCTTTTTGTTCAATGTTAACCGCCTGGCTATTTAAAAGGTATGCTTTTTTAACTTGTCGGCCTGGGATAGCTTTTAGGTTCAATTTGGTTAAACTGGTATTGAGTACATGTAAATAGATTTTATTGCCCTTTCTGGTGGTTGCATAATCATTATTGGGCTGGTAAGGACCGCCTAATGTGCCATAAATGGCTTCGCCGTTAACCTTTAACCAATCGCCTATTTCTTTTAAGCGATCTACCTGCCTTGCTTCAATCCTTCCATCAGGCATAGGGCCAACGTTTAATAAAAGGTTGCCATTGCCACACGCAGTTTTAGAAATAATATCGAGGCATTGCTTTAGCGATTTCATTTTATCATTTGGTTTCCAGGCCCACTGGTTACAAATGGTAAAACAACTCTCCCAGGGGGTTGTCATGTTTAGCTTACCTACTACCTGCTCGGGCGTATCGTAATCGCCAATCATTTTAGACGCATCGATGTTTTTATTTTCCATCGCTGCAAATTCTTTTCCCAGGCGGTTATTGGTAATTACATCGGGTTTTAGTTTTTTAAGATAGGCGTACAGGTCTTTACCCATTTCGTCTGTCCAGGGTTTTTCCCACTGACCATCAAACCAGAGCATATAAGGATCATAATTGGTAATCAGTTCTTTTAACTGGTTTTTCATGTATACCAAATAGCGATTCATATCTGATTTTGGATCAATAGTCTGATCTTTTGGCGAATGGATCGGGTAATCAGGATGGTGCCAATCCAATACCGAATAATAAATACAGAATTTAATGCCCTGCTTTTTGCAGGCTTCGTTTAGTGCACCCACAATATCCTTTTTGTAAGGTGTATTTTTAATGTTGAAATCGGTAAATGCTGTTGGCCACAAACAGAACCCATCATGGTGCCTGGCGGTGATGGTAAGGTATTTCATGCCGGCATCTTTAGCGGTTTTCACAATGGCATCGGCATCAAATAAAACAGGGTCAAATTCTTTGTATAAGTTATCGTAATCACTTACTTCAACCTGGTCTCCGCGGCTCCAGCCAATTTCAGTGCCGCGCAAACTTACCGGCCCCCAATGGATAAACATGCCAAAACGTTTATCCATAAAATCGCTCATGGTTGATGATTCTGGGCTTTTGGTCTGCGCATTTATTGCTAAACTTATATTTAAGCTCAGTAATAATAAGGTGGTATACTTTATGAATTTCATATTTTTTAATTAAAAAGATTGGTCAGGATTTTATTTAAAACAGACATATAAAACGCCCATGATTAGCAGTAAAACAGCAGATAGCACCTTGTAATTGCCTATTCCACTCCAGCCTTTGCTCTGTAAAGGTTCCCAAATTGATTTCCAGTACAGTACTTCGCTTTGTGCTGTATGTTTTACAGGGTGTAGGTATGAAAAAATGATCTGTGTAATTACACACACGCAGAAGAGGTAAAATGCCATCATCATAAATGGAATTTGTCCGATGAAGGTTTCTGCGCCATATACTTTATTGACAATGAATACCGCAACACCCAGTATGGAACCGATGAGTAAGGTGTATTGCGCCCCTTTAGCTGAAGCTTTTTTCCAGAAAACCCCTAATAAAAATACACAGGTAATGGGAGGCGCAATGTGTGCGATTACATCGTTTATTCCTTCGAACAAACTTTGATAACTGTTTAAAAGTGGCAATAAGCCAATTGAAACCACCAATGCAATACCCGCAGACCAGCGGCCTACGCTTACCAGTTTTTTGTCGGTAGTTTCGGGTTTAAAGCGTTTGTACAGGTCGTAACTGCTCAGGGTGGCGATAGAATTTAAGGCACCTGCAATCTGACTCATTAATCCCGATAAAAGTGCAGCCACTAAAATTCCTACTAACCCTTTTGGCAAGAGCTGGGTTATCATTAAGGTATAAATGCCCTTGGTATTTAATACGCTTTCGCCATTGGCGCCAACATGCTGCAGGGAACTTAAATCCATCGAACCCGATTTATACAAAGTGTAAGCGAACAGGCCTGGCAATACGAAAATAAATACAGGTAAAATTTTAATAAAGCCACAAAAAAGTGCACCAACCCGGGCGTGGTTTTCATCTTTGGCACCCAATACACGCTGCACAATGGTTTGATCGGCACACCAGTACCAGATACCAAGGATTGGATAGCCCAAAAACACGGCCACCCAACTCATCCCGCTTTTATCACCTAGTGGCCGCAACATGCTGATTTTATCCATTGCACTTTCTTTCTGCAATACAGCTGTCATCTGTTCCCAACCACCTATTTTGTTCCAGGCAAATACCGTAATAATAATCGCACCTGTAATTAAAACCAAACTCTGTATCGTCTCAGTAACTACCACAGCTTTTAAGCCGCCAATAATGGTGTACAGGCCAGTTAATGCTGCAATTACGATAATACTGGTGTACATGTTAATGCCGAATAAGGTTTCGAGTACAATGCCCCCTGCTAAAAACGAAAAAGCAATATGGATGATAATGGCCGAAAGGATGGAAATAAAAGCCAGCCAATCTCTGCAGGCACGGTTATATCTTCTTTCTAAGAAATCAGGTAGGGTAGAGATGCCCGAGCGGATATAAAATGGGATAAACAATAAAGCTAGAAGAATGAGGGTAAAAGCCGCCATCCATTCGAAATTACCGTTTAAAAGGCCGCTATCGAATCCGCTTTGTGCCAAACTAACCAAATGCAGACAAGAGATATTGGTAGCGAACAGGGCTAAACCGATCATTGGCCATTTAAGGCTTTTGCCCGCCAGAAAATATTCTCCACTGGTGGTTTCCTGGTCTTTTTTCTTTCTTGTGCCCGTCCAAAGTCCTATAGTTACTATAAATAATATATAGGCTATGGTGATTACAATATCTATGGTGCTGATCATACTTGATTATGTTTAATATCCGGTGTTTTGCTGCAATTGTTTATTCTTATCTAGCTCATCTTGTGGGAATGGTAGCGCATTATTTTTCTCTCCAAATTTTAAAGGTACACCTGCCGGGTTTTTAAGCGGAGCCAACTTGGCTTCCGTCAGGTTTCTTCTTTTTAGGTCATAATAACGTTGTCCTTCAAGGGCAAGTTCAACTCTTCTTTCATGAAGGATAAAATCTCTAAGTTTATCTTGGGTATTATAAACGGTTTGATCTACACGGGGCATTTCGACACTTTTTCTAGTTCTGATGGCATCCAGTGCATCGTATATAGTTGCATCCGGTCCGCTTACTTCATTTTTGGCTTCAGCAAACATTAACAACACGTCGGCATAGCGAAGATGGATGATATTTTGATCTGTAACCGGCGTTTTAGTCCTATCGAATGGCAGTTTTGATAAATCGATGTATTTCTTTTGTACATAGGTAGTTAAAAGGGGATCTGTCTCCTTAAATTCCGATCCGTCAGGGTTGATATATTTCTCTGTCGGCACTTTTATGGTAAACTTTAAACGGGGATCCCTATTGGTGTAAGGGTCTGAAGCATTGTAACCTGAGCCAGTTTCAGCAATCATTTTTCCATTGGTCATTTCATATTCATCAACCAGGTTTTGGTATGGATTTATTGCACCATACCATGCAACCTCTACCAATACACCTTCATTGCCCTGAGGGTTGTTAGGGGAAAGATATTTAGTAGAAAATATAATTTCGGGATTGTTTTGTTGGGTAGCCGTAAGGAAAAGATTGGAATAGCCTCCCTGGTAAATCTGATATTTACCTCCGGTAATTACGGCGTTTGCAAATTCTACAGCCTTTGGCCAGTTTTTTTCGGCAAGATAAACTTTGGCCTGTAAGGCCTGCGCGCTTCCCTTTACAGCATGGCCGTTATAGGCTACATCAGGCAGATTGGCAATTGCAAAGTCAAGTTCATCGTGTATAAACTTTAAAACCTCTTCTTTTGTACTTTGTTTAATTTTTGCTTCCTCAACTGTTTTTGGAGCCGTTTTGTATAAAATTACTCCACCAAAGGCTTGTTCTAAATCAAAATAAAACATGGCCCTTAAAAATTTCACTTCTGCTTTATAAATCGTTTTGCTGGCCTCGGCAGTTGGTGATTTATCTACATTATCTAAAAAAAAGTTGCAGCCTGCTATGCCCTGATATGGAACATTATAAAATGCGGTAGGTACATTACTCGGGTTTACAATACCTTGTGTTAAATTACCAAAGCCGTAAAATGAATGTCTGTCTAGGGCATTGTCCGAATAGGTATCGAGCCATAGTTTGCGGTGGCCAAAAAAGCCGTTCTGAAGATATCTATAAACACCGGCCAAGGCCAATTGTGTGTCATTATCGCTTTTCCAGAATTCAGTAACAGGAACCTGTGATGTAGGGTCTTTATCAAGAAAATCCTTTTGGCAAGAAGGGAACAATCCAATTATAATCAGAATAATTAAAGATATGCTGGTTTGTTTCGTTTTCATTTTATATTTTTTTGAGTACAAAATATTTTACCATTATTTTTTAAACAGGTTAAAATTTAACCTTTACACCCGCAGTATATATCCGGAGCTGGGGAAACTGCGCAAATCTGCCAGAACCTGCTCTTTCAGGATCATTACCTTCGTATTTTGTCCATGTAATTAAATTATCACCCGAAACATATACCATTATACTCTGTGCAGTTATTTTTTTTGAAATTGCTTCAGGTAGTGTATAAGAGAGATATAGGTTTTTCAAACGCAGATAAGAGGCATCCTTTATAAAATAGGTTGAATTGTAGCCTGTTACCCCCTGATAGCCGGGTACGTATAAAGCGGGCACTGTATTGCTTGGGTTGGTTGGCGACCATGCATTTAAAAAATTGGTTGGAGGAGCTGAACCTTGCACAAAGGGTTCGTAACCCCAGCCATTTACTTGTACCTTTTGCCCTTGTACGCCCTGAAAAAATGCGCTCAGGTTAAAGCCTTTATAACCAGCGTTTAGGTTAAAAGAGTAAGTGTAATCGGGGAATCTGCTGATGCGGATCCGATCTTTCGGGTCTACTATACCATCACCATTCACATCTCTTATTTTTAAATCGCCTGGTTTTAATACACCTGAATTGGGTTGTTTGGGTGATGCATCAATTTCTGCCTGACTCTGAAAAATCCCAATCCAATCGTAAACAAAGAAATTATTGTATGGTTGCCCCACCTCAAAAGTGCCAAGTGTTTCGGCAAGTACTTTGGTTACCTTGTTTCTATAACTGTGAAATATAAAATTTGCACCATAAGTAAACTCGCCAATATGGTTTTGGTGCCTCAATTCTATTTCTATTCCTTTATTTGTCATGGCGCCGGCATTAACAACAGGAGGTGTTAGCCCCATGCTTGCGGGTACATCACCACGCTGTGCCAGTATATCGGTGGTATTTTTATTATACCAGCTTACGGTAGCACCAAACAGACCTTTAAAAATGTCGAAATCTAAACCGATATCAGCTATGGCCGTTTTTTCCCAACGTAAATCGTTTGTTTTTAAACTGGTATACTGCAATGCAGAACTCAATGTCGAAAATGGATAGTTCGTTAACGATAGTACATCTTGATAAGGGTAATAATTGGCACTACCATCCGGATTGGTAATTTCTTGATTGCCTAATACACCGTAAGATGCCCTTAACTTCAAATTATCAATCCACGAGATGTTATCTTTTATAAAGTTTTCTTGTGAAATTTTCCAGGCAGCAGATCCGCCACCAAAAGTACCCCAGCGATATTTAGGACCTACTCTTGAGGTGCCATCGTATCTGATATTACCTTCTAGAAAATATTTGCCTTTGTAATCGTAGTTAATCCTGCCAAATAATGATTGTAAACCCCATTCGAAAGAGCCACCGTTTAATGATTGGTTTATGGGCGAGCTTCCGTCAAGCTCCATAATGGTATTGTTCGGAAAATCGTAGCGGTTGCCCCCAATGCTGGTGCTGCGGTTATCTTGTTGTTCATATCCTGCTAAAGCACTTAAATTATGTGCATTGGCAAATGTGGTGCTATAGTTAAATGTACTATAGAGTGTTTTAGTAAGGTTTCTGGCAGAGCTTTGCTGTAAACCAACAAAAGTAGGATTGCCATTTCCAACCTGCTGGTAAACTCCTGCTGCATTTGGTTGGTAAGCAAAGGAAGGTGTACCAAACTGGCGTTGCCTGTAGTCCTGATTAAAAAAAGTTATCGCGGCTTTTGTAGTCCATTTTAAACCTTTTATAAGGTCAACATCAACATAAGCTTGTGCATTAACATTATAGTTTTTGGTAAACTGACCGCCTGTATTGTATACTTCTTCCACAGTTCTGTTGGTGCCGCTGCTTGTAGTATAGTCTTTATCAGTAATTCTTCCACTGCCATCGGGTAAAAAGGGCTTAAATGTTGGCGCCGAAGCATAGGCCAATAACAGCAGGTCATCATTAGTTAACCAGGGGGCTTTAAAATCTTCATAAGAAAAATTGATATTCGTGCCAACCTTTACTTTTTTATGTACCTGGTTGGTATAATCTAACAGGGCATTGTACCGGTTATATTTGTAACCTTTGGTTATGGCATCCTGATCGAGATAATTTAATGATAAATTATAGGTACTTTTATCTGTACCGCCCGAAAAACCCAAGTTATGGTTTTGGATAGGACCTTTACCTAAGACATAATCCAGCCAGTCGAAATTTGGGTATTGCTCGCTGTTAGGGTTGTTTTTATAGGCATCAATCTGTGCCTGGGTATATTGTGCAGGTTGGCCGCTTCTGGCTTTTGCCTGATTGTACATTTCCATATAGGTTACCGAGTTGGTAATGAGGTCAGGATATTTAGTGGCATAACTAAGTCCGTAGCTGCCATTATATTCTATTACATTGGTACCTGCTTTACCTTTTTTGGTCGTAACCAATATTACACCGTTTGCCGCCCTTGCACCGTATATGGATGCCGATGAAGCATCTTTGAGTACGGTTACGCTTTCAATGTCCTGTGGAGATAAATTACTCATTGTACCGATTACACCATCAATTAGTATTAAAGGATTGGGAGAAGCTCCTGTTGAACCAAAACCACGGAGCCGAAAGTTGGCACCATCTCTGCCAGGTTCGCCGGTAGATTGTACAACATCCAATCCGCTTACCCGGCCCTGTAATAAATTTTGAACGTTGGGTACAGGTCGCTCAGTAAGCGTTTTGCCTGTAACAGTTGAAACAGAACCCGATAGGTTAATTTTCTTTTGTGTACCATAACCCACCACAACCACTTCATCAAGCTTGTTGTCGCTTTCGCGCAGGGTAATACTTACTTTTTCTGGGTTTTGAACAATAACCTGTTGGTTGCTATAACCCACCATGGTAATTTCGAGTTTATTGCCTTTCTCCCCAACGATGCTAAATTCGCCATTGCGGTTAGAAATGGTTTTGTTCTTATCTTTCGAGCTCGTATTGGTAATGGTTACGCCAGGCAAAGGTTGATTGGAAGCGTCGACTATTTGCCCTTTAATCAAGGTCTGTGCTCCAGCATAATAAAAGCATAAACAAAGTGCCAGTACTGTTAAAAAATAACGTAAGCAAGTTTTTTTCAATACCTTTTTCATAATAGATTAAATTTGGTTTATAATTTTGGTTAGCTTATTTTAAATCGCAACTACTTCCTGCTTCTTGTGGTGTGATGTACACACCGTTTTCAATTTTAATGGGGTTAACAAAATGTTGTTTTAAATGTGGAATATGTTCTAAAAATAAGGCTTCGTGCCCCATAGCAATGTGGTTAAACAATACAAGGTGCTGGTGCAGCTGACCCATATCGCCCACATGCGGTACTACCGGAACACCAAATTTTTTGCACATTAAACTGATGGTGATAAACTCGCTTACACCACCCACGCGTACCGCATCTACCTGTGCAAAACTGGTGCAGCCTGTTTGCAGGTAATTTTTAAAAATAATGCGGTTGGGTACATGTTCACCCAAAGCCAGTTTTACCGGCGCAATGGCTTTTGCCAGTGTTTGGTGTGCTAAAATATCATCAGGATGTGTCGGTTCTTCCACCCAGTAGGGGTTCATCTGTTTTAGCTCATTACAGATGGAAATGGCTTGTGGTAAAGTCCATTGTTGGTTTGCATCGAGCATCACTTTTGAGGTTTCTCCTGCAACTTCCCTTACAATGTTTGCCCTTCGGATATCGCGCTTTGGATCAGTCGAACCCACTTTCAGTTTCATTGCGGTAAATCCATTGTCGATTGCTTTTTTGCAGTTTTCGCGTACTTTTTCGTCATCATAATTAAACCAGCCGACAGAGGTATCGTAACCCGGATAACCGGTTTCCAAAATCCCGGTTCTCGATTTTTTGGAATCCGCCTGACTTTGCAGCATGTCAATGGCTTCTTCTCTGGTGAGCACGTCTTCCAGGTAGGATAAATCGAGGGTATTTACAATTTCTTCAGGACTTAAATCGATCAGTAATTTCCAAAGCGGAAGATCCCGTTTTTTAGCCCAGAGATCGAAACATGCATTGGTTACCGAGGCTAAACCCAAATGCACCACGCCCTTATGAGGCCCCAGCCACCTAAATTGCTGTTCGTTTGATAAGGTTTTAAAGGTTTGACCAAAATTACCCATCAACTCCTCTATTTCAATTCCTTTTAAAGTATCGGCATAAAATTTTGCAGCGCTGCAAACCAGGTCGTTGCCTGCGCCAAGGGTAAAAGCCAAACCTGTTCCTGTTTTGCCATTTTCGGTCAATTGTGTAACGGCGTAAGAGTATTGGGGATCTTTATGTATTGCATCGCTTCCGGCACCCGTGGCAAGTTCGAACCTTTTATCCTGTATCTGTATTTTATCAATCATGTATTTTGTGTTTATATCATAGTTCTGTAGCCCAGTTCAGCACCCCCGCTTACGGGTAAAATTGTTCCGGTAATAAATCGGGCGGCATTGCTCAAAAGAAAAACGCAGGCATCGGCAATTACATCACCTGCTGGCATATGGCCTAAAGGTTGTAGTTTGTTAAGGTAGGTTTCAATTTCGTTTTGATTGGGTTGTTCCTCGCTCCAGGCCTGTAATGTTGGGGTATTTATTGCCGCTGGTGATACCGCATTTACCCTGATCTTAAACGAGGCATAATCTAAAGCCATGGCTTTAGTGAGGGCATTTATGGCCCCCTTGGTTGCCACATATACCGCATGGTTATCTTGTCCGATGCTGCCCACCATCGAACTCGTGTTTAAAATACAGCCTTGCGATTTTTTTAAATGTGCTATCCCGTAACGGGTGGTATATAAGATGCTTTTTAAATTTACATCCATTAATAAATCCCATTCAGAATTAGTGGTTTCATCTAATGTTTTTGACGGATGAGCAACGGCAGCATTGTTATGGATGGCATCTATACGTCCATATTTTTCAATAATGGCATCAAAAGCAGCAGCAACGGCTGTTTCGTTTGTCAAATTGCAGGTTATAACTAAATTTTCGGTGTTGATGAGTTCATTTTGTTTTTCGTCCGCTAAAGGGTTTTTATCGATAATGCAAATAATGGCGCCGGCTTTTACATAAGCTTTTGCACATTCCCAGCCTATACCATCCCCACCGCCAGTGAGTACGACAACTTTATTTTCGAGCATGCCTCTGTTTTTAATATTTGGTTAATCTTTAGCTAATTTATTGATGAAAATCTGTAATGACTGAAATGAGGTTTGCTAATACTAATGTTATATTAGCTCTTTTTATTATATTGGTCTATAATTTAGGCAATATTGATTGTTTTTTAGATTAACCAAATAATACATTCTGATTGATGAAACCCATTTTTGCTAAAATATTAGATGGAAAAGCAAATGATACCTACGGCTTAAAAGTAGTTGATGCACCTTATTTTTCTACTGAATTTCACTTTCACGAAGAATGTCAGCTCACTTATACCCTTGAGAGTGAAGGTCGCCGGATGATAGGCGATAGCATCGAAAATTTTGGTTCCGATGAACTCATTTTGGTGGGTTCTAATTTACCTCACGTGTGGCATAACAATAACCAATACTTTAATGCAGTTGATCCGCAATCGCATGCCCGATCAATTTCAATTTTTATACATCCCGATAAAATCCTTGATCTTTTTAAAGAACCCGAGAATATTCAGCGGATCAAGAACTTTTTTCAACTGGCTAAAAGGGGAATGAAATTTGGTGATGGGGCAAAAAGTCGACTAAAAGAACTGATGTTGAAAGTAGTAGCACAGTCGGAAGAAATTGAACGTTTAATAAGTGTCCTGGAAATTTTAAATCTGCTTTGCTCAACTAAGGATTACGAATTTTTAACCAGTCCGGGCTATACCAATAGTTATCAGTTAAAGGATAATGACAGGATGGATAAAATTTTAAAGTACGTTTTTGATCATTTTAATCAGGAAATTTTATTGAGCGCTGCAGCCGAGATGACGAATATGAATAAACAGGCCTTTTGCCGCTATTTTAAAAACCGCACGCAAAAAACATTTGTATTTTTTGTAAATGAGGTAAGGATCGGCCATGCCTGTAAATTAATGGCTCAAAGCGATCAGCAGATCAGTGAACTTGCTTACGCTTGTGGTTTTAATAACCTTTCTAACTTTAATAAGTTTTTTAAACAAGCTAAAGGTGTTACACCGAAAGAGTATAAGAAGATGTTGGTGGTGGATTAGTGCTTCTGGCTACGCTATCATTCTGATCCTCCTGGAGGCGTCATCATTGAGAGGAGGAACGACGAAGCAATCTTTGTTGTAAGATTCGCGGGTATGAAAGATTGCTTCGTTGGCTGAAAAAGTCTCCTCGCAATGACGATTATTCTATATCAATTGCTGTTGAATACGATTTCTCTTACTTCGTCTTCGCTTCCTCTGCACTCAACAAAGCTTCCAGTTCTTTTATTTTTTCAGGATATTTTAAAGCAAGGTTATTCTTTTCGCCAACATCATCGCTTAAATTATACAATTGTGCGTTTGGCAGGTTGCCTGTATCGGTATGGGTAAGTTTGTAATAAGCCTCTCCTTTTGATGGCCTGATGTATTTCCAGTGGTCTTTAACTATGGCTAGTTGGCCGCTCTGTTCGATAAAAAAATCACGTCCCTTTTGATCTTTTCCAATAAAGGCATTCCATTGGTTTTTGCTATCGATCGCATTTTTACTTTCTATGCTGAAGAAACTGGCAAAGGACGCAAGGAAATCAATCTGCGATACCAGCGCATCAGAAACACCAGGTTTTATTTTCGCCGGCCATGAAATGATAAAAGGTTCGCGGGTACCACCTTCTAAAATACTGTACTTTCCACCTCTTAACGGGCCTGCAGGTGTATGCCCGTTCAATTTTTCAGCGCCCTGATCTTCATAGCCATCCATAATCACCGGACCGTTATCACTACTGAAAATAATCATCGTGTTTTTATCCAGACCAAGGTATTTCAGTTGTTTAGTGATTTCGCCAACGGCCCAATCGAGTTGTAAAATTACATCCCCACGGTAGCCGAGTTCACTCTTGCCTTTAAACATGGTGGCAGGTAAGCGTGGTACATGTGGTTCGGTTAAGGCATAGTACAGAAAAAATGGTTGTTCTTTATGATCTTCAATAAAATTTTTGGCTTTGGTTAAAAAGGTAAAAGGGAGTTCCTCATCTGTCCAGCGGGCCAATTTTCCACCTTGCATATAACCAATCCGGCCAATACCGTTAACAATGGTCATGTTATGACCGTGATTCAGTTCGGCAGGCATTTTTAACAGTTCAGGATGATCTTTGCCCGTTGGATCGGTGCCGATCGGGTTTTTGTAATCAACCGTAATCGGATCCTTTGCATCTAAACCCACCACCAGCTGATTTTCCATAAAAACGGTTGGAACACGATCGGCAGTGGCCGGAAAAATAAACGAATAATCGAAACCAACTTCTTTTGGACCGGGTTTTACTTCCTTATTCCAGTCTTTTTCTACGGCAGTACCCAAACCTAAATGCCATTTACCTACCAAACCGGTTTTATAGCCCGCCTGCTGAAAAATTGATGGGAGTGAACTGTTATCTGTTGGTACGATCAATGCCGCATCGCCAGGTAAAACGCCGGTTCCTTTTTTACGCCAGGCATATCGCCCTGTCATTAACGAATAACGCGAAGGCGTACAGGTAGAAGCCGTGGCATGTCCGTTGGTAAACCTTAATCCCTGTTTGGCCAGTGCATCAATATTTGGAGTTTTAATTTTTGTTGCGCCATAGCAGCTAAGGTCGCCATAGCCCAAGTCATCAGCGTAAATAATAATCACATTGGGCTTCTTTTGTGCAGATGCATAAAAGTTAAGGCTTGCCAAAAAAACAAGTAAGGGAAGTAAAAATTTGTGGTTCATGGTTAGAAAGGTATTCGGTTAGGCATAAAAAAGGCCAGACAATAATTGCCTGGCCTTGATATGGTAAATATTAATCTTCTGCTAAGAATGGGTAACGGTAATCAGTTGGTGATTCGAAAACCTCTTTAATGGTACGTGGAGAAACCCAACGCAATAAATTGATCATCGATCCTGCTTTATCGTTAGTACCCGAACCTCTTGCACCACCAAATGGCTGCTGACCTACAACGGCACCAGTACATTTATCGTTGATGTAAAAGTTACCTGCTGAGTTACGCAAAGCGTGGCTGGCTTTTTCAATCGCATACCTGTCCTGAGCAATTAAAGCACCAGTTAAAGCATAAGGCGAAGTGGTATCAATCAATTCTAAAACCTGGTCGAAATCCTTATCGGCATAAACGTAAACGGTTAAAACCGGACCGAACAATTCTTCGCTCATGGTGGTATATTTCGGATCATCAACCACTAAAATGGTCGGCTCAATGAAATAACCTTTAGATTTATCGTAGTTACCACCGGCAATAATTTCTACACCATTATCTTTTTTAGCCTGATCGATGTATTTAGCCAATTTATCAAAAGAACGCTCATCGATAACGGCATTGATAAAGTTGCTGAAATCTTCCGTTCCGCCCATTTTAAAGGTTGCAAGATCGGCCAACATTTGTTCTTTAATTTCTGGCCAAAGGCTTTCTGCAATATACACACGGCTGGCTGCAGAACATTTTTGTCCCTGGTATTCAAATGCACCACGAACAATTGCTGTACTGGCTACTTTTGTTTGTGCTGATGGGTGCACAAGGATAAAATCTTTTCCGCCGGTTTCGCCCACAATACGTGGATATGATTTGTATTTGTGGATATTGGTTCCAATTGTTTTCCAGATTTCCTGGAATACTTTGGTAGAACCTGTAAAGTGGATACCTGCAAAATCAGGGTGGTTAAAAATAACCTCACCAGTTTCAGGACCATCGGCATATACCAGATTGATTACACCATCAGGTACACCCGCTTCGCGGAAAATTTCCATTAAAAGGTTAGCTGCGTAAACCTGTGTATCAGCTGGTTTCCAAACCACAACATTACCCATCATGGCTGCAGATGCTGGTAAATTAGCGGCAATTGCAGTAAAGTTGAAAGGGGTAAGCGCGAAAACAAAACCTTCTAAAGGGCGTTGCTCTACACGGTTCCAGCTTCCGCGTGGCGAAACAGGCGGTTGTTGTTTGTAGATATCAACCATATAGCTTACGTTAAAACGTAAGAAATCGATCAGCTCGCAAGCAGCATCAATTTCGGCCTGGTAAGCATTTTTGCTTTGACCCAACATGGTCGCAGCGTTTAGTTTATAACGGTATTTGCCGGCAATCAGGTCGGCAGCTTTTAAGAAAATAGCCGCACGGTGCTCCCAGGCCAGGTTTTCCCAGTCTTGTTTTGCTGCTAAAGCCGCATCAATGGCCTGAGCAATATGTGTTTTATCGCCAATGCTAAATTGGGCTAAAATATGTTGGTGATCGTGTGGAGGAACAACTTTACCTTTTTTGTTGGTATGAACTTGTTTGCCGCCAATATACATCGGAATATCCTGTTGTTGAGCGCGTGCCTCGGCAAGTGCTTCTTTTAAAAGTGCACGTTCTTTACTGCCTGGGCCATAATTTAATATAGGTTCGTTTACCGGAGTGGGTACGTTAAAAAATCCTTTAAGCATATTTTATTTTTTATGATTTGGGCAAAGATAAGGCTTTTTGAGCTAGGCAATTCTATAATTCTGTAAAGAAAACAGAGCAAACGTTTGACTGTTGAAACTGGATTATGGAACGGGTAATTTTAAAGCAATTGTGGTTAAAATCTGGCTATTTTACGTTCCCTATCAGAGAGTTGAAGAATAGATTATCATAAGGTAAAATGCTTATATTAAGATAATTCATATATATTCGAATCATCAAAAGGTTAAAATCGGAAGAAATAAAGCCTGCAGTAGCATTATTTTTTATTTCAACTTTTTTTATTTTAGCTAAATACATCTGATCGATGACCAAATATAAATTTCTTGATGACAAGGAGTTGAGCCAACTGATAAGGGCAGGAGATGCTGTTGCTTATACAGAAGTATATGAAAGATACGGTTCATTACTAAAAGTTCATATTTACAGGAAACTGGCCGATTTTGATGCCGTTAAAGACATCTTACAGGAAATTTTTACCGATTTATGGGAGCGGAGAGAAAAGCTGCCCGAAACGAGTAATTTAAAAGCATACCTTTATACCATTGCTAGAAACAGGGTTTTAAATTTTATTGCCCATCATGATGTGGAACTCCGTTATGCCGACTCCTTTAAAAAATATGCCTCCGATTGTCACTATACAACAGATTTATCAATAAGAGAAAAAGAGTTTGATAAAATCATTCAGGCAGAAATTGATCAGCTTCCTCCGCAAACAAAAAAAATATTTAGGTTAAGCAGGTTTGAACAGCTTTCGCACAAAGAAATCTCAAGTCAGCTTCAAATATCAGAGCAAACCGTAGCAAAGCAAATAAGCAATGCTTTAAAGGTACTTAAGGTAAAGTTTAATGCATTTTTCTCACTGTTGCTATAAAAATGTTTTTTTATTGCGATGAAGTAAAAATAATCGTCTGTTTGTCAGTATTTTATGTTGTTTTTTTTGAAATATCAATAATTATATACCTGTTGCCCGGGTACTTAACTGTCTTAACATATAACCGCCTAACCAGGTATAAATATGAAGGAGCAGGAATTAAAAATATTAATTGAGAAATATCTTTCAGGGAAATGTTCTGACGAGGAACAGGCTGTTGTTGAAGGTTGGTATAACCAGCTCGGAAAAGATGAATTACCACTGCTTTCAAAAGAAATAAAACAATTACAGTCCATTCAGATTGGTGCAGATTTACCTCTTCATCAGTTGCCACAAAAAAAGCAATATACAAGGTACAAAATTGCAGCCAGTATATTGCTGTGTATCTTAATAGGGTGGTGGGCATATCCCCGTACTAAAGGAAAGCCGGTTTATATTGCCAAAAAGAATATCCAAATTTTACCAGGAGGTAATAAAGCTACGCTAACACTTGCCAATGGGAAAGTAATTTCGTTGGATTCAGTAGCAAATGGACATGTTATCGCACAATCAGGAATTTCAGTTACTAAAACCCGGGATGGGAGCTTACGCTTTACGGTTGCTAAAAAGCATGCCGTAGGAAGTGATGAATTTAACACGATTAAAACGCCTGTTGGTGGCGAATATCAGATCAATTTGCCTGATGACAGTCGGGTATGGATGAATGCCAGCTCCTCGTTGTGCTTTAATACAAATTTCTCTGAAAAAGAACGTAAAGTAAAATTGAGTGGAGAAGCCTATTTTGAAATTGCCAAAAAGAAGAACCAAAAAGGACAACGCATCCCTTTTTTAGTTGAAACCAATAATCAAACCATAGAAGTATTAGGTACCCATTTTAATGTTTCGGCATATAGTAATGAGGCCTATGTAAAAACAACTTTGCTCGAAGGAAAGGTAAAGGTAAAAACGCTGTATGGAAGCAAACTCTTAGCCCCAGGCCAACAATCTGTTCTCGAGAAAAATGAAAATACTTTAAATGTTGCCAATGTTGATATCGAATCGGTAATGGGCTGGAAAAACGGTCTTTTCGTTTTTGACGATGAACCTATCGATGAGATTATGAAAAAGATAGCCAGGTGGTATAATGTCGAAATCGTATATCAGAACCACAACAAACAGTATTTATTTGGTGGGAGCATATCCCGCTATAACGACCTGGAAAAAGTACTCGAAAAATTGGAATTAACAGAGAGTGTTCATTTTAAAATAGAAGGAAGGAGGGTGTTTGTCATGAAATAACCAGTATCTACTTGATTATATGTAGCATGGCAAATGAAGCCGAAGGTGCGCTAACACCTCCGGCAATGCTTAAACATGCTTAACGAATGTGAAGTCAATTAACCAATCTAAACAAACCAAATATATGAAATTTCACCAAATTTGTGGTGCCCAACGCGCTATGGGCATTGTAAACTATGAGTGTAAAAAAATAAGTCCCAAACCCAAATGGGCCTTTTTACAGAACAAACAAATGATATTTATGCGCCTGAATTTAACTATATTATTTACCATTTTACTGATAACGCAGGTGGCTGCAGGGGGCTTTGCACAAAAGATGAGCCTGGATTACGATCAGGCAGATCTTAAAACCATACTGCTTGCCATCAAGAAAAAAACGGGCTATAATATCATTTACCGAAGCGACCAGATAAGGGATGCAGGAAAAATTTCCATCCATGTTAAAGATGCCTCAATTGATGTTGCCCTTAGCCAGGCCCTGTTAAATACAAAATTGATTTATACCATTAAAGATGAGGTGATTGTGATTAAAAGTGGCAGTGCGAAAATGCCAGCCAATATCACTCCCACCATGATTAGCCAACAGGTAAGTATCAATGGAAAAGTTGTTGATGAACAGGGACTGCCCTTGATAGGGGCCTCCATTAAAGTAAAAGGTACCACGCTCAGCACCATTACCAATACCGAAGGTCGCTTTACCATTACTGTACCTGATGATGGTGCAATCCTATTGATCAGTTTTGTAGGTTATACCGAACAACAACTGGCTGTAGGAAAAAACAATTTGAAACCGGAGATCATGTTAAAACCGGAGGAAAACCTGATGAAGGATGTGGTGGTTGTGGGTTATGGCACAAAAACCAAGGCAACGCTAACCGGAGCAATATCCACTACAAGTGGTAAAGATATCCGGAATCTTCCGGCTTCATCGCCATCAAATACATTGGCAGGACGCATGGCCGGGGTTAATGTGGCGCAAAATACAGGTGCGCCTGGGGTAAGTTCATCAATCAAAATCCGGGCAACCGGCGCATTTAGTAATGCAAGTACCCCTTTATATGTAATTGATGGGGTAGTGCGCGATCAATTTGCATTTGATGGCTTAGATCAGGGCGAGATTGATAATATCTCGGTACTTAAAGATGCGGCATCAGCAGCGGTATATGGTGCCAGGGCAGCTAATGGCGTAATTTTGGTGACCACCCGCCGTGGCACTACAGGCAAAACCACATTTAGCTTTAATTCCACTTTTGGTTTAGATAATCCCATAAACATACCCAGAATGGCCACTTCTTATGAGCACGGAAAATTCCTGAATGATGCTTATGACCGTGTTGGGATTCCTTCTACGGATGCGAGGTATTTCGCTCCTGATGAGCTGGAACGGATGAAAAGTTTAAATTATGATTGGGTAGATATTGCCTGGAAAACCCCGCTAACCAGTAGAAATTCTTTAGATATTAGTGGCGGAACAGAAAAAGTGCATTATTTTGTGAGTAATGCTTACTATCATCAAACAGGTTCATTTAATAATTTAAAATTCGATAAAAATGCTTTAAGGGTAAATTTAGATGCCGAAATTGCTAAAAACCTTACTGCCTCTGTCAGTTTTAACCTAGATACCAGAAACAACACAAAACCATATTGGCTTTATGATAGTGATGATGATAGGATGGAAAATCTTTATAATGCATTATTAAAACGGCCTTCCTGGATCAATCCCTACACAAATGGCCTTCCTACAGGAAATAATGTAGATTGGCATCCCCTTGAAATACTTACAGATAAAACCGGTTATAACAAAAAAAGATGGAATGAGTACAGTACCACAATCGCACTTGATTACAAGATAGAGGCTGTACCGGGATTAAGTGTTAAAGCACAGTTTAACCAGTTTAACAGATTTACATTTATCAAACAGTTTAGCATACCTTACAAACTGTATAATTTTTCTACTGTTGGTGGTAACAATCACCTTGTTGCTGATAATCCACAATTATTGAGTACAAAAGTGCGCGATGATGGGGAGTTTTTATATGAAGACCAGAACAATCAGCGCTCATACCAACTTAATGGTTATTTAAATTATAAACGTAGTTTCGGTAAACATGCTTTTGAAGGTTTATTTGTTTATGAACAGGCAGAAAATTTCGGTGATCAGTTTGATGGAAGAATCAATTATTTTTTATCGCCAAAAGTTGATCAGTTTACCGCAGGTGGAAACGCCGATCCGATTAACTCGGTAGTAAGAGGTGGTGGAACTGAAGCCGGACGGGTTTCTTTTGTTGGCCGTTTTGGTTACGTATACGATGATAAATACATATTTGAGGCATCGATGCGCAGAGATGGTTCATCTACCTTCCCAGTTAGTAACCGTTGGGGAAACTTTCCATCAGTATCACTAGGGTGGCGCATTTCAAAGGAAAAGTTTTTTAATGTTAAAGCCATAAATGAGCTAAAAATCAGAGCATCTTATGGTACCCTGGGTAATGATGCCGTGGTAACCAACCAGTGGCGGGAACGCTACTTTAAAGCGAATGGAGCTTATTTTGGAGGTTTAACTACAGGAATTATTCCAGGTTCACTTACCAACCCGAACATCACCTGGGAAACCACCCGCACTTACAACCTTGGGCTCGACGCCAGAATGTTCAATAACCAGATTGATTTCACCTTTGAGGCTTTTCACCGCAAAACATACGATATATTAGGTGCCCGAACACAAAGTGCACCTTCCACTTTCGGGGCAACTTTCCCATCAGAGAATTACGCCCAGATCAACAGTAAAGGCATCGAAGTCTCATTAGGTTATAATGGCAAAGTAGGAAACAATTTTCAATATTTTGTAAAAGCCAATGCGGCTTATGCGGTAAATAAGCAGATCATCATTGATGAGGCAACGGGCATCAGGGCATATCAGCGCAAAACAGGTTTTAACGATGACCGTATTTTTGGTTATGAATCTGTTGGAATATTACGTACACAAGCTGATATTAATGCTTTACCTGCCGGATATACGATTTTAGGCAGAACTCCACAGTTGGGTATGCTTAATTATCGTGATATACGCGGCGCTAATTCAGATGGTCCCGATGGTAAAATTGACGAGAATGATCAGAATTTTATAGCCGATCATTCTGTTCCACCACTTAATTACGGCATCAGTATTGGCTTTACCTGGAAAAACCTCTCATTTAATGCACTTTTCCAGGGAACTGGTGGTTATTCTGTTATGCAAGAAGCTGGTAGCCGGTTTACTACGATACTTCCGGTAGAAAGGCCTTTTGGTTACTGGGCAGATCATTGGACTCCTGCCAATCCAAATGCGGCTTATCCAGCCGTATTTCCACAATCCTGGGGTTATGACGATTTTCCACCTTCAACATTTTGGCTGAAAAAAGGAGCCTTTTTGCGCTTAAAAAATGTGAGCATTGCCTATAATATCAAATCGGTCAGGTTGGAAAAAATAGGTATCACGGGATTAAATGTTTTCGTAAACGGAACCAATCTTTTCTTATTGCAGGATAATATGAAACTGCGCGATCCTGAGGCCAGCACTTTCTATTCGTACCCAATGATGCAGAACTTCTCGTTAGGACTCAATCTATTGTTTTAAATGGCTATAAAACTTAAAAAAATATGAAACCAAAATATATTTTACTCATTGCTTGTGTTCTTTTTATCACATTTACACAGTGCAAAAAAGTACTAGATAAAAGTGATCTTAGTGCCATTGATGGCGAAACAATATCGGTATGGAGTGACGAAAAACTTGCTACAGCTTATGTCAATGCACTTAGTGCATCAAATTTACCTGGCTGGGATGCATTCGCTTCTTCCAAATCCGATGAATCAAGTGGTTCAAATAATCCCATATTATTTGGGCAGCTAACTTCTAATTCGGTTACTGAATTTGCTGGTGCCTATGTAAATATTAGAAATATTAATCTGTTACTGGCAAATATAGATCAGGGTACTCTTACCCAATCTCTCAAAAATTCGCTTAAGGGTCAGGCGTATTTTTTTAGGGCTTACCGGTATTTCGAGCTGGTTAAACAATATGGTGGCGTACCATTGGTATTGGAGCCCCAAAGCCGTGATAACCAGGCTGCACTGAACGTAGGTAGAAATAAAACATCGGAATGTATTACACAAATCATCAGCGACCTTGATCAGGCAATTACCTTACTACCTAGAAAATGGACAGGTATAGATTATGGCAGAATCAGCAGGGCAGCAGCACTGGCCTATAAAGGGAGGGTTTTGTTGTATTATGCCAGCCCGCAATTTAACCCCACAAATATTGCCAACCGTTGGGAAAATGCTTATCTCGCCAATAAAAATGCAAAAGATTCTTTAACTGCGTACGGGTTTGGTCTTCAGGATGATTTTTCGTCTATCTGGTTACAAGAAGGCGATGCCAACAAAGAAGTGATTTTTGGCCGACGTTATAATGATCCCGGAGCAACACAAAGCAGAGATGCCTGTGTTCGTCCATTATCAGAATCTGCAAATTGTAACGGAGGGAGTCAACCCTCAATTGAAATGGTAAATGCATTTCCGATGAAGAATGGACTTGCCATTGATGATCCGTCATCAGGTTATGATGCTTCAAATTTTTGGAAAAACCGTGATCCTCGTTTTGACGCTACAATTGTTTATAATGGCGTCTTGTACGAGCTAAGTGGTAAGTCAGGGCGCAAGCAATGGACCTATAGTGGCGGAGAATTAAGCTCGCCTTCCGAAACCGGTTTTTATTCTAAAAAAGCTATTAATGTGAGGTTAACTGCGTCAGAGTCTACCCGAAGTGGAACCGATTGGGTTGATTTACGTTTTGCAGAAGTGTTATTAAACCTGGCAGAATGTGCCAATGAAACAGGAAGATCAAGCGCAACTTATACAGAATTACAAGCGGTTAGAAAAAGGGCTGGAATTGAACCCGGAGGTCAAAATCTCTACGGCCTGAAATCAGGAATGAGCAAAGTAGAACTCACCAATGCGTTAATGTTGGAGCGAAAAATAGAATTCGCCTTTGAAGATAAGCGTTATTGGGATTTAAGGCGCAGGAAACTTTTTGAAACAGAGTTGAATGGAAAAAGCAGACATAAAGTTGTTTATACGCTCAAAAACATTTCGCAGGATGATTTTCTGAAAATCAGAGATCAGCTTAATTTAGACGGGAAATACGACACCTATTTCAAGACAGATATCGTAGAACTTGATGCAACTATAAAAATAAACTTCAAACCCGAATATTATTTCTTTGCGATACCCCAGTCAGATTTACAGCTTAATCCAAATTTAAAACAGACCATGGGATGGGATGGAGGAACATTTAACCCCTTAGACTAAATAAATCATGATGATAAACAGAATAATAAAAAATAGCTTTTTATTGTGCTGGGCCTTTTTGGTCACAGTACAAGTTTTTGCCCAAAGTAAGAACGAAATCTTATCAAAGATTCAAAAAACCAGTCCTTTAGCTTTTTTAGCAAACGGCAAGTTGGCATCAGGCATAGCAGTAAAACGTAACTGGAATGGCAATATCTGTGATATAACCGTTATCAATACGAATAAACAACCGATTAATCTCAAAGAAATACAGCTTTTTAATATCAATAAGCTTTTTGCGCCAACCACTTCAATGTACGGCGAGGGTTTTCAGTTATTATCACAAACCGGTGGAACGTTAGGAAATCCTAAAGATATGGGTGACTATACAGATGGCGGTCATTATAAAATGGCAGAACCACGTGGTTATAAAGCGATATATAATGTGTTGGAACTTTCCCCATCTCCTCAGCAGAAATACCTGTTTGGATTTACCTCGAGCAACAGGTATATAGGTAAGTTTTACATCTCTGCAGATACCATTAAAGTGGTGATGGATATGGAGAACAAAGAAATTGCCCCAGGTGCAACTGTTAAGCTGGAAGGGTTTTATATGGAGAATAATTCAGACCGCAACCTGCTTTACGACAATTTGGCTGCTGCTGTTGAGAAAAATCACCCCATGCTGAAATTGCCATTAGCTACGGGCTGGTGTTCATGGATTTGTTTTGGCCCGGAAGTAACAGCCAAAAACGTTTACGACAATTTGATCTCTATTAAAAAAGAAGTACCGCAATTGAGGTACATCCAGATTGATGACGGGTATCAGGCCAGCATGGGCGATTGGCTTACCGTTGGAAAATCTTTTAACGGGGGAATTAAAGAAGTGCTTAAAAAAATAAAGAGCGAAGGTTTTGAGCCAGCCATCTGGGTAGCGCCATTTATTTGTGATACCAACTCTACCATATACAAAGAGCATAAAGACTGGTTATTAAAAGATGAAAAAGGACAGCCCCTAAATAGTGCCAGTGTAGGTTTTGGTGGCTGGCGGTTGGCCCCATGGTATGTGCTGGATGGTACACATCCTGAAGTTCAAAAACATTTTGAAAATGTATTCCGTACCATGCGCCAGGAGTGGGGATGCACTTACTTTAAATTAGATGCCAATTATTGGGGCGCCATACATGGTGCCACTTATTACCGCAAAAATGCTACCCGTACCGAAGCTTATAGAGAAGGCATGAAAGCCATTATAAAAGGTGCCGGCGATGCCTATGTTTTAGGTTGCAACCAACCGATGTGGCCTTCCTTAGGTGTGGTGCATGCTAACCGTACCTCTATGGATATAGCTCCGGATTCCTGGAAAAGCATTATTAGAACCGGCCGTGAAAATTTATTGCGCAGCTGGCAGAACGGCCGCTTTTGGTGGAACGATCCAGATTGTGTGATCCTTAATGGAAAGTTGCCTGAAAACCAGTATAGGTTCCACGCTACATTGCTTTATGCAACCGGTGGAATGTTACTGAGCGGTGATGATGTAGGCTCAATAAGCCCAATAAGATTAAACATTTTGAAAAAGGTAGCTAATGCTACAGGCATTGCAGCACAGTTTAATGCCGATACCTTTGATTATGGCTGGATAAATAAAAAAAATGAGCAAAAACTTGTAGTGCTGAATTGGAACAATAATACTAAAACGTTCACTATTCCTATTAAAAAGTCTTGCACACTTATCGATTATTATACTGGCAAACGAATAGGGAAATTTGATAAAGAAATTGTACTATCCAATTTTCCGGCGCAAGATGGTGCAATATATCTTGTGCAATAAACTTTTTAGAAACACAGATATATTTCATATTTTTAGGAGCAACACAAAGGTTGCTCCTAAAATATTTGCTATCATAAAATTTACTACTATGGAAAAAAAGACATTATCTATAATCTGGAGCATTGTTTTGATTGTTCTTCTCTTTGGTGAAATAGCCGAATCTTTGGGGCGCAGCATTGCAAAAGATTTTGATCTTCAGAAGACAGGAGTAAAGAAATAACTACGTGGTTTGAAAATTTCTTCTCTGCGGTAGAGATGATGATAAATCAAAAAATATTCTTTGCTGATTAAATGAAAGTTGTGCCGAATGAGTATCCCTCATAGCAATTGTACATGAAATTTATATATTTATCAACTATCTTCCTGCTGCTCTACAGCAAATTATTTTGCCAGATCAATGATAAAGATTTGCTGATTAGGCAATTGGATACTATTGGTAAGTTGGATCAGATGTATAGAAATCAGCTTGATCAGATCAGGATCAAATTTGCAAATGATAGTGTAAAGCAAAAAGCCGAATTACAAAAACAGTTTAAGTTGATTAATACGACAGACTCCTTAAACGTAATAACAGTGTCTGCAATTATTAATCAATATGGCTGGTTAAGTGCTGACGAAATAGGGGAGGATGCCAATTCGACTTTATTTTTGGTTATTCAACATGCAGATTTGAAAACGCAGGAAAAATATCTACCTATTATGCGGATTGCTGCAAAAAACAAGAAACTAAACGCCACCAGTTTGGCGCTACTCGAAGATCGGATTGCCATGTTTCAGGGAAGGAAGCAGATTTATGGAAGTCAGCTAGCCTGGAATGTGCAAACCAATAAATATACCATCATGCCCATGATCGATCCTGATCATGTTGATACCCGACGTGCAGATATTGGGTTGGGCTCATATACTGCTTACCTGATTGAATTGGGAATTGTTTGGGATATTGAACAATACAAAAAAGACTTACCACAGATTGAAGAATGGCATAAAAAAATCATTAGCAAAAATAAATCTAAATATTGAAGCTCATATCTGTTTAATCTGCATTTTATCTTTTTACTCTACAGAAAAAGCTTTAAGCGTGTGTTTTGTTTCCCATAGATAATGCAGAAAATTGCCGCAGATTTAAGGAGATTTTAACGGGAAGTTAAGGATGGTATATTTAATACACCAAAGCCAGATAACTGCCATGATGGCTTACACAACCCGGATTAGTACTTTTATAATCGAAAATGTTATTTGGAGCTTCGAAAATCGAGATTTTAACCTCCTCTAAGTGGTTGTAAACAGGCGAGGCTATGGTATGAATAAAAGGTGTTTGAATATTACTTTTGGTGAAATAGGTGTCGTCATCAATATTCACCTCGCCATAAGTATTTGAATGCATAATACACTTCAAACTTTTAGGGGCAAAATTCCGGAGGCCTGTTTTACGGTTATGGATTTTATAGGCCGATTCTTTCATGCTCCACAACAGCCACACCATACTTTCAGGGTTTTTTGCCGATGCAATCAATACCTGTTCTTCATCAGAAAAAATCTTATCGAGGTAATTTTTACGTCGCCAGTTACTCTGGGTTTTGGCTAAATCCAGATCAACAATATCATTGCCCAGCACGCGCTTCAAGTTTTGATTCAATAATTTCAGTAGTGGCTTTAACATTGAGCATTTTTGCCATCGAATCGTTGTCTATTTCAATATTGAATTTCTCTTCAATATCCAGAATAATATCAACCAGGTTGGCTGAGTTTATCTTTAAATCGTTAATAAAATCAGTATTCTCGTCGATATGGGCCAAAGCGGAGGTTTCTTCGCTGTAAGGCTGAACAATAGTTTTTAAAGCTTCAATAATCTGTTCTTTATTCATGAGGTGTATTTTTTAAAGATAACGCAGGCATTAATATCGCCAAAGCCGAAACTGGCTTTCGCTAAGATATTAATTGGTTGTTGAATTAAAGTTTGGGGTATGCTTTTTTCAGGAATTAATGCCTTAATTTCTGAACTTAAATCTTCACAGTTGATATTAGGGAAAATGAACCCTTCAGATAATTCTAGTATGGAGGCCACACATTCTATACTTCCCGAAGCGGCGATACAATGCCCGATCATGCCTTTTAATGAGTTGATGTAGGGAAAATGGTCCGGAGGTAATTGCAATGCTGCTTTCCAGTTTTCTATTTCCAGGGCATCTTTGGTGGTCGCAGTAAGGTGACCATTAATCACGTCGATTTCTGCAGCTTGTATCCCTGCGCTTTGCAATGCCGCTTTAATACAACGTTGAACGGCATCAGGATTAGGTGCGGTCATCGTTCCTAAGCCCCTCTGACCACCTGAATTGATATGGCCACCCAGTACTTCCCCGTAAATTCTGGCTTTTCTGGCAAGGGCACTTTCTAATGATTCTAGAACCAATGCGCCTGCACCGCTTCCCGGTACAAAACCACTTGCTGTGGCGCTCATCGGTCTGCTGCCTTTTTCCGGTTCGTGGTTATGTTTAAAGGTACAAACCTTCATGGCATCAAAACCACCCCATATATAAGGACCGCTATCACTGGTGCTGCCTGCCAGCATTTTTGTAGCCTGACCGGATTTAATCCTTTCGTAAGCCAGTAAAATGCTTTCGGCTCCCGTTGCACAGGCCGATGAATTGGTGCTTACCTGATTACCCAATCCGAGTTTGCCACTGATAAATGCACTCACGCCGCTGGCCATGGTTTGTATCACTACCGAACTTCCCAATTTCCTGATTTCGAGCTCATCAATTTTATTAATGGCCCATCTAAATTTATCAATACCAGAAGTTCCGGTACCGAAAATGGATCCACTGTCCCAATCGGGTTCGTCATTATTTTCTATAGCTAAACCTGCATCTTTCCAGGCATCCAATCCTGCAATTACACCATAAACAATACCGGTGCTGTTCAGGTTGCGGAGTTCGAGCGGAGTAAAATATTGACTAATTCTTTCATCGCTCAATTCGGGTTTTCCAGCAATTTGACAGGAGAAATTTAATGCTTCCAGATCAGGCTGGTGACGGATACCCGAAATCCCATTTTTTATCGCATCCGAAAATTCAGGAATGGTGGTGCCATTGGGTGCACATACGCCCAAACCGGTAATTACAACCCTGTTATCCATTGCTTTTTGAAATTAACATGCCCGAAATATTGCCCTTGCAAACTGCCTCGCCAGCAACATTTTCCATTTTTACTTTGCAGCTTAGTTTATTAAACCTGAAATATATTTTTTCGCTGGTTACAATCACTTTCTCACCCGGATAAACCGGTTTTAAAAAATCGATGGCATTTGAGGTCATGGCAATTGATAGTTGATGTTCAGTGTCGATATCTTTTAACAGGTAAATCCCCAAACATACCAAACCGATCTGTGCCATGGTTTCGGTGAGGATTACGGCAGGAGTAACCGGATGATTTTTAAAATGGCTTTCGTAAAAAAACAGGTTTTCAGTGTAAGTAAATACTCCCTTTGCACCATTTTCATCAATATGCAATAATTCATCAACAAATAGAAAGGATTTGCCGTAAGGGAGTTTAGCTAGTATTTCTTCTTTTGTCATGAGGGATTGAATTACTGAATGATAGAGTGATTGAATGAGAGAATGTTTACCATTGTAATAATATTCTTTGTGCCGAAAAACCCGGGCCAAAACTTAACATCAAACCTTTTTCTCCTTTTGCCGGTTTTTTATTCATAATACGTTCTAAAACATAGAGTACCGTTGCACTGCTCATATTTCCGTAGAGTCTTAAAACGGCTTTAGTGTCATCTATATTCTTACCCAACTCGTTGAATAACTCTTCTACGATCTGAATAATCTTTTTCCCGCCAGGATGAAAAATTAAGTGGTTTATATCTTTAATTTCAAGATCATTTTTAGCCAGAAACGGATGGATAATATCAGGGAAATGCTCAGCAATCGTTTCGGGAACGGCGATATCCAATACCATTTGTAATCCGGTGTTGGTAAGCTGAAAACCCATCATTTCTTCCGCATCGTAAAAATGGTACATTTCTTCAGCCAGAATTTCAGGACCTTTATCTCTCTCGTTCGAACTTAACAATACACAGGCTGCACCATCTCCAAATATAGCAGCGCTTACAATGTTGGCCATTGAAAAATCGTTGAGCTGAAAGGTTGCCGTTGGCGATTCTACTGCAACAACTGCTGCCCGTTTACCAGGATTGGCTTTCAGGAAATTCTTGGCGTAAATCATCCCCGATACCCCGGCGGCACAGCCCATTTCGGTTACAGGTAAGCGCACCACATCCTGACGGAGTTTCAATAAATTGATCAGGTAGGCATCCAGTGAAGGGATCATAATGCCTGTGCAGCTCACCGTGATGATGTAATCTAAATCCTGGGCCTGCCAGCCCGCTTTTTCGAGTGCCGAACTCAAACATTTAGCGCCTAATTTAATGCCTTCCCGCACATAAATCTTATTCCGTTCTTCAAAACTTAAATCACTAAAAACCTCTTCGGGCGACATGAACGAATAGCGTTTATCAACCGCTGCGCCCTCGAAAATCTTTTTCACCTTTCTGATAAAACGGTCATCCTGATCTTTTAACCAAACATCAAGAAAGGGTAAAATCTCATCGGTTGATCTCCAGAACTCGGGCAAGGCTTTGCTTACTGCTTTTACGGTTACACTCATATATTTTTAATTATCCATTGGTAGCGGAAAGCCCATTTCCATTTTATCGAACTCGATTTTAAGTTTAATTGTTTGGTATACTTAACTAAATCGGCTCTTTTAAATCCACGGAGAATAGAGACCAATCCATCTTCGCGCGACATATCATTTAATCGAAATACATAACATAAAGCTTTAAAAAGGCGATAAGCCAATGCACTTCGCTGCAAATCATTAATGACGATGCCTATTTTGGCCGATCTTTTAAAATTTTCCAACAGCTTAATAATTTCTTCATCCTTAAAATGATGGAGTGTTAAGGTACAGAGCATAATATCGCAGGGTTCATCCTGACTCAAATCCTCAAAAATATCGCTGCAATCGTAGGTGATATTGGGATAATTTTCGGATAAACTTTTTGCATGATCAATGGTAAACCTATTGGCATCAATTCCTTTCAACATAAAATGCAGGCCATTATTATTGGCATAATCGGCCAAAGTGCGCAACATATCGCCGTTTCCACAGCCAATATCAGTAATACGTATAACTTCATCCTTTGGTTTGCTGGCGATTAAGCTTTTAACCCCATCTAATGTAACTTTATTACCGCCAAGGAGTTGATTAATGCTGGCTATTTTATCCAATGCATCTCGTAATATTTCGCCTTCCATGTCAAAATCGTCCATAATTTCGGGGGCAGTGCTTCTATATGTGGTATCTACAGGCATTATGTTGTAATGGTAATAGGTTTTCCGTGGGTTTGTTTGATAATGGTGTTGAGTAGAAAAGGCATTTTGCCTAAAGTATTCATGGCAAATTTTTCGAATTTATTGTTTTTGAGCAACGAAGATAAAATCCTGCCCATTTTTAATCGGTTTTTAAACTCCTTGTTCCATTGTGAAATATAATTTTGTTCAAGCGCATTACGAGAAGCAATTTTGCCTTCTATTTTTTGGTGCAACAGGGTCGATGCAATTTTAGCACTATGAATGGCCATCGCCATACCATTTCCGCAAAGTGGATGGATCAGTCCGGCCGTATCACCGATCATCAAAATGTGGTTATAAACAGGCTCTTTAGCTTCAAAAGAAATCTGGCTAATGGTTAAAGGTGCTTCAAACAAATTTTCAGCATTTTCTAAAATGGCTTTGAGGTACTTATTCTTGTAAAGGATGTTTTTTTGGTAAGCCGTAATGTTTTTATGTTTTTTAAAACTTTCGTAATTGGCAAGATAACAGATATTTAACCGATCGTTTTCTACTTTGGAAACCCCACAGTAACCGCCTTCGAAATTATGCAGGCTCACCACATGATCAGGGAAATTGGCTTTGTAATGTGCTTTTACAGCAAGATAGGGCGATTGCTTGTTGATGAATTTCCGGTTTAGTTTTACATCAATAGCCGATCTTTTTCCATAAGCCCCAATAACATAAGCTGCGGTATACTGCTTACCTGCTGTTTCTACGGTAAATTGGTCATCAGTAAAATTTACCTGTAAAACACGATCGTGGATTACCTTTACATTTCTTTTGATCAGTTCATTATAAAGGTAATGATCTATGGTGTACCTGCTTAGTCCAAAACCGCCAAGCGGTAATTTTGTTTGTATGCTTTTGCCTGAAAGTGAAGTAAACAGCAGATCGCTGATCAAAGCAGGTAAAAGGCTTTCAATATCCAGGCCGAGCCATTTAAAATAGGGCAGTACCTCGTTCGAAATGTATTCGCCACAAACTTTATGATGAGGATAGGTATCTTTCTCAATCAGTATTACATTTAGCCCGAGTTTGTTCAGGTGGAGTGCAGCAGTTAAACCTGCCAATCCACCACCAATAATTAAAATTTCTGTTTCGGGCTGCATAAAATGAGATGGAACGCTAATATAACACTTTAAATGTCTGTTTGTTCCGGTTGCAAGTCTTTAACGCGTTTGCGCTCGTTTCTAAACGAGTACAGAAATAGTTTTAAGATTGTATCGTAGAACGTGTTGCTCTTTTACCACAGAGGTCGCCGAGAAAAGACACCGAGGGCACGGAGCTGGGCGTATAGATAGCGTGCTGGGCAGATGTTACCATCTGACAGGAACGTTAACAGTTTGAGACCGGGTTTAAAAACCTTTAATAGCAGCAGTGGCAGTATTGGTTAAACGGGATTGCAGCGGTATACTTTTGTTTTTCTTCAAAACAAAAGATTTAGCGGAAAGCCCGACTAACATTCATCCTGCATGCTGGCCCTGCTTTCCTGATTATTATGATGTATTTATCGCTTATATAAGAATCGCTTTACGATTACATTGTTAAAAACGATGAATTATTCAACGCTCGTTAGAAACGAGTGTTAGCCTCTATTTTATCTATCACTCCGTTCTTCCATATTTAAATCGGTATCGAACGGACTTTTGGTAAAAGGATAAATAGATTGTTTAACAAAACCTTTCGGGTAGGCCGCCTCATGTACACCTGTCCCTGCCGGCCATTCTTTGTCCGGCAAATAATAAGTGCCGAATATCATATCAATAAAAGGGAATATAGAGGCAAAATTATGTCCGTAATATTTAGGATCTTCGCAATGGTGCCAGTGGTGATATTGAGGTGTTGTGAAAATATATTTCAATGGTCCGAAATTAATCCGGGTATTGGCATGGATCAGAACCGCGTGGATGGCAATAAAAATGATGTAAACATTAAATACCGTTGATGAAAAACCCAATACATAAAGTGGAATAAAAGTCATGGCACGGGTAAAAAAGATATCGATAAAATGGGTACGGCTTCCGGCCAGCCAATCCATATTCTGTGTAGAGTGGTGTATGGAGTGGAAACGCCACAGCGATACCCTTGTGTGGAAAAAACGATGTGCCCAATATTGAAACAGATCGGTGCTGAAAAAGGCTAAAAACAAAGCCACTATAAAAGGCAAACCCTGTACCCAGGTATGTACCTTATCCAGTCCCATCCATCCAAAAAATAATACTGCAGGTTTTTGGGTGATGATACCGAAAAATTGAATAAACAGGTGGCTGATTACAAAATACGTTAAATCGGTACGCCATTCTTCGTGGAATTTGGTCTGCTCATTGTTTTTTGGGAAAAACAATTCTAACGGAACGAAAATAGCAACCATTAAAAGCAGGTCTAAGATCATCCAGTCTAACCCAAAATGCCAGTTCGATTTTGCAACATCCCTGCCTTCTACACTTAATGCACCCAGTATAACCGCTAAAGCACCTAATGCAAAGCCTGGCCATGCCCATTTAATTTTTTTGCTGAGGATAAAACTCAACAAGGAGAAAAAGAAACAGGCAATAACGCCACCAAGCATTAAAGCTTCCATGCTATCTTTGGTATAAATTTCGCGGAACTCGGGGGTGGTAAGCTTTTCAGGATAATGAAAACAAAGGATCCCTAAAAGCGCCAGTACGGCTAAAAAAATAGAAATATACCCACTGATCTGGCCTTGGCCTACAACTAATCTTTTACTCGGAGACATTAAAATATGTTTTGATAGATAACAATGATAATAAAAAAACTTAAATTATAGTTGATTTATTAGTTCAATTGTTCATTGGTTCAATTGTCATTCGTTTATTGGTAACTGCCAACTGCCAACTGCCAATTGCCAACTGAAAACAGGATATTAGTTCGTTTAGTCAATAACGCACTTGGTTACTGATCATTGGACATTGATCATTAGTAAATTGACTTCCGACTCCGGACTCCTGACTTCGCACTATATCATCTTCTTCCAAACCATTTCCTCCGCTTAACGGTTGCTTTATCAGGCATGCCATTACAATGCCTTTCTTTTTTAAATAATCAGTATTTTTGAAACCACGATATGTTACTAAACTACCTGCGTCTTTTACTGCTCCCTTTTTCACTGATTTACGGAATGGCCATCATCCTCCGTAAAAAACTGTACGATTGGGGGATTCTACGATCGGTGAAGTTTGACCTGCCTGTAATTTGTGTAGGTAATCTGGCCGTTGGCGGATCGGGCAAAACGCCTACCGTTGAATATTTGGTGAGGTTGTTGACCGATTATAAAATCGCGATTTTAAGTAGGGGATATGGCCGGAAAACAAAAGGATTTATCCTTGCCGGTGCCAGTGCAACTGCCGAAACCATTGGGGATGAACCTTTACAGTACCATCAAAAATTTAAAAACGTAACCGTTGCCGTTTGCGAAGACCGTGTAAAAGGCATTAATCAGTTAAAAGAAAATCACGATTTAATTATCCTCGATGATGCCTTTCAGCACCGTGCTGTGCAGGCTGGTTTTAATATCCTGCTTTTCGAATTTAGAAAATTAGGTACGCTGCAATTTTTACTGCCGGCAGGTAATCTGAGAGATGTTTTTTCTTCCAGAAAAAGAGCAGATGTTTTATTAGTTACAAAGTCGCCTGTTCCTTTGTTACATGTGGCGCAACAGGCTTCAGTAAATGAGTTGCAGCCAAATGCCGGTCAACCGGTATTACATTCTTACCTACAATATGGCAATCTGCATCATTTGTATCAAAATGAAAGCCGAACACTCGAATCAATTAAAGATTTTGAAATTTTTCTTTTAACCGGAATCGCCAATCCGGAACCCTTAATAGAAGAACTCGGGAAATATTCAACAACCATTAAACACGAAGAATTTCCTGATCATTATGCCTTTAAAGAAGCCGATATCAGAAAGTTTAAAAGCACTTTTCTGGCCGGGATTAAAAAAGAAAAAATCATCATCACAACAGAAAAGGATAGCAAGCGTTTAAGAGCTACCGGATTTGAAGATTTACTGGTAGATTTACCTGTATATTATTTACCCATAGAGGTTGAATTATTTGAAGAAGATAAGATTACCTTTGACG
>Ga0308160_10000448_pt1 | contig 79930 bp, 80 predicted proteins | sample PhyFR1_FD_201036 | JGI IMG/M metagenome (GOLD analysis project Ga0308160, IMG submission 201036) | Phyllosphere microbial communities from UC Gill Tract Community Farm, Albany, California, United States - DLSLF.R1 | ecosystem: Host-associated > Plants > Phyllosphere > Unclassified | place: USA...
GACTATATCGAGATGTTCTACAATCCGAAGCGGCGGCACAGCTTCAGCAATGACCTGTCGCCGGTCGAGTACGAAAAGCAGTATTTTCAGCGGCTGTCGAGTGTCTAGAAAACTCGTGGCGATTCACTTACTTGTTCTATCTGCCTTTTGAATCGAACACGGCTCGTGTGCGTAAATGGCTGAAGTCCCAGCTCTTTACGCGCGTTGGTACGGTACGGCCTTGAAGGGATGGTCGGGTTGCCCGTCCTGACTGCCTTCTACTTGAGACACGGGCAGGCGCAGAGCTTGAGATACGCAACTATCTCTGGTGTAATGCCAAGCTTGCAACCCGATATCGTTCAAGGAGCATTGATGCGCCAACTGTTTTGTTTCGCCTTTTTCGCTGCAGCGTCACTTCCGGTCTTTGCCGCTAGCCCAACCGAGGTCGTCAGTGAATATCACACGGCGATCGCCAATGGCGATACTGCGAAGGCGCTCTCGCTGCTCAGTCCAGCAGTGCAAATCTTCGAAAGTGGCTATGTCGAGCAGTCGAAGGCTGAATATGCCGGACACCATCTGCCGGCCGATATCACATTTGCCAAGGCCGCGAAACGGAAGGTATTGAACAGCAGTGAGCGCATTGCTGGAGACCTCGCGGTGGTGATGCAGGAGACCGACACGCAAGGCACACACAAGGGCTCCGCAGTCCACCTTATCGGGACGGAAACCGCCGTTCTCGAGAAAAAGGGGGATGCCTGGGTAATCACACACTTCCACTGGTCGTCGCGCAAGGCGAAGTAACAATTTCCACGCGTTCGTGAACGAAAAATGTCATGAATAGTGCTTGACCTTGACATCGTTGGAAGGTCTATCCTGTAAATCATTACTGGAGAGACCTAATGGATACCATCATCGAACCTGCGGTAAACCTTATCGACATGACGTTCAAGGTCGAGGGCATGACATGCGCCTCGTGCGCGGGCCGCGTCGAGAAGGCACTGAAGTCCGTCCCGGGCGTCGATAGCGCCTCCATCAACCTGGCAACCGAAAAGGCGAGTGTGCGCGTTGCCCCCGACATCGGCGCGGCTGTGCTGTACGCCGCCGTCGAGAAGGCGGGATACGAGGTGCCCAGCGATACTGTATCGCTCTCGATTTCCGGCATGACCTGCGCCTCGTGCGTCGGGCGGGTTGAGCGGGCGCTGAACAAGGTGCCCGGCGTAACTGGGGTTTCGGTCAACCTGGCTACCGAAAGGGCACAGGTGAAGGCCGTCGGCGTTCCAACCGATCGCCTCATTGCCGCAGTGGCAAAAGCCGGCTACGAGGCGGTACTACCCAATGATGTCGCCGTAACAAAGCCAGAGTCCTACAGCCAGTTGCCTGGCTGGTGGCCCGTCGTCGCGTCTGCACTGCTGAGTCTCCCTTTGATCGTGCCGATGTTCGGCATGCCATTGGGCTACGACTGGAGCCTGCCTGGCTGGCTCCAACTGCTGCTGGCGACGCCCGTGCAGTTCTGGCTCGGCGCCCGCTTCTATAGGGCAGGCTGGAGGGCATTGCTCGCCGGGTCAGGCAATATGGATCTGCTGGTCGCCCTGGGGACAAGCGCCGCTTTTGCCTTGTCGGTCTACCTGCTCGTCGCACAGGGCAACCACGACGGCATGGAACACTTGTATTTCGAATCCTCCGCGGTCGTCATCACCTTGGTTCTGCTCGGCAAATGGCTGGAAGCGCGTGCCAAGCACCAGACGGTCGCAGCGCTCCGGGCCCTGGAGTCCTTGCGCGCGACGGAAGCGATTGTTAGACGGGATGGGCGCGACCTTGTCGTGCCGCTCGCCCAGGTGCGCGTCGGCGACCACGTAATTGTGCGGCCGGGCGATCGCGTGGCGGTCGACGGTACCATCGTCGAAGGCAGCAGCCACCTCGACGAATCCCTGTTGACGGGCGAAAGCCTGCCCGTAACCAAAACCGTCGGTGACGCGGTTACCGGCGGCGCCGTCAACGCAGAAGGGATGCTCGTCCTGCTTGCCAGCGCCGTCGGCAGCGACACGATGCTGTCGCATATCATTAAGCTGGTTGAGGACGCACAAGCTGTGAAAGCACCCATCCAGCGCCTTGTCGACAGGGTAAGCGCTGTGTTCGTGCCCGTCGTGCTGTTGATCTCCGTGGTGACTTTCCTCGCCTGGGGGCTGCTGACCGGTGACTGGCAGCAGGCCTTGCTCAACGCGGTGGCCGTCCAGGTGATCGCCTGCCCCTGCGCGCTCGGCCTGGCTACCCCGACATCGATCATGGCCGGGACGGGTGTCGCAGCACGCTACGGCATCCTCATCAAGGACGCTGAAGCACTCGAGACCGCCCATGCGCTCGATGTCGTGGCGTTCGACAAGACCGGTACGCTCACGGAAGGGAAACCGGCCATCGTGGCGATCGAGACTGGCGCGCGGCACCAACGTGAAGTGCTCGCGCTCGCGAGCGCGGTCCAGCAGTACAGCGACCACCCGCTGGCACGCGCGGTCCAGGCCGAAGCCAAGCGTCAGGACATCCAGCCGCTTGCCGCGTCGGGCGCACAGGCGCTGCCGGGACGTGGGGTGTTCGCGCACGTCGATGGAGCAACCGTATTTCTCGGTAACCGACGACTGCTGCAAGAAATCGGACTGCAGACTACTGGGATGGAGGGTGTTGCGAAGCGCCATGAAGACTCAGGCCGCACCGTTTCCTGGCTCGTAGTGAAAAAGGGAACCACATTCGAGTTGATGGGTTTGCTGGCCTTCGGCGACACCGTAAAGTCATCTGCCGCGGCAGCCGTCCAACGGCTGCGCGCCATGGGTGTCTCAGCGGTCATGCTGACGGGTGACAATGCCGGTAGTGCCCGGTCGGTCGCCGCCATCGTCGGCATCGGTAATTTCCACGCGGAGGTGCTCCCGGCGGACAAGGCCAATATCGTCGCTTCGCTGAAGGCAGGCGGGAAGAGGGTGGCGATGGTGGGTGACGGTATCAACGATGCGCCCGCGCTCGCCTCGGCGGACGTCGGCATCGCAATGTCGACGGGAACCGACGTAGCGATGCACAGCGCCGGCATTACCTTGATGCGCGGGGATCCCGCGCTCGTGGCCGACGCCATCAACATCTCGAAGAAGACCTATCGCAAGATCCAGCAGAACCTCGGCTGGGCCTTCATCTACAACCTGATCGGGATCCCGCTAGCGGCGATGGGATACCTCAACCCGGTGATTGCCGGCGCTGCCATGGCGTTTTCCAGCGTCTCTGTCGTGTCGAACGCGCTGTTGCTACGCCGGTGGCGGCCGGCGTTTCCAAAGGGAGGAAAGCAATGAATATCGGGCAGGCTGCGGAGGCGTCGGGGGTGACCGCGAAGATGATTCGGTACTACGAGAGTATCGACCTGATCTCCGCTGCGAGCAGGACCGGCTCCGGTTATCGGCAATACACGGACAAGGACGTGCAAACGCTCCGGTTCATCAAACGCTCGCGGGACCTCGGGTTTTCGATAGAGCGAATTAAAACGCTGCTGAGCTTGTGGCAGGATCACGGCAGGCATAGTGCGGAGGTGAAGCAGCTGGCGCAGGGATATATCGCCGAGTTGGAGGATGACATCCGGAAGCTGCAGTCGATCCGGGACCAGTTACGGCACGTCGCCAACAACTGCCATGGGGACGAGCGACCGGATTGTCCGATTCTCGATGATCTTGCTTGCAAGCACGTGTCTGCGTGACTGCTTGTCTCTGCTGCTTCAGGCGAGGCGGAGATCGATGGCCCGCCCCGCCTGCAGTTAGATTGCTACACTTGCGCTTACGGCGTAACCAGCGTCTGCAATTGCCGACCTCACCCGGTCAAGACTCGCCTGGCTGGCCACACGTACAGTTTTGCTTGCAAGGTCGACTTCGACCTTGGCGTTGCCATCTACCGTTTGCACGGATTTCGTTACGCTTCGAACGCAACCGCCGCAGCTCATCCCTTCGACTTGAAGCTCATACATACTTATCTCCTAAAAAAGTGAGCTTTCACTCTAAACCTTTCCATGATGGGAAGGTCAAGCGTCTTGCGATGCGTGAGTGTATCAACATCTTCAGGTAACGATATCTTGAGTTCTATTTGTTGTGTCAGGGTATCGCAATGTGCACGAGGCGAGTAGAGTCGCACGTCCTGCGTCGTTCGGAAGGCGGGAAAACGATTGCGAACAGCGCGGCCGCCGGCAGGAAGTGTGTCGAGCGGCGCGGAAGCCGAACAGTAGGCTTTGGAAATGTATTCGACGCATACGACATTTAAAATGCAACTAACAAACATTTGAATTTATGGATCTAGCCCTTCGAAACGACCACGACCCTTTACACAAACGCGATTCCACCTGAGCCAGCAGGGCTTAACTTTCGCGCGCGAAAGCCCACAGACTCGCGTTTTGATGATGTCGACTCCCTAAGTTCCAACAATCATTACACTCTAGTGCTCTCGTGCTTCCTCACTTCCGATGCAGGCGTTTGGCCGTGGCATCGGCGTTACGGTCAAAGTGCTTCGCCGCCTCCTGCACAAGCCGCTTTTCACGCGTCCTCGCGTAGATCTTGGTCGTCTCTATGTTCACATGCCCTAAGATGTCTTGCGCCACTTCCATCGGCATGCCGTCTTCCACCGCGTTTGTGGCGAACGTGTGCCGGAAGGCGTGCAGCGAGGTCCGCTGCAGCTGCGCGAGGGCGTCCTGCGAGAATGGCGCTATGTCGTCCATGGACAGGGCGCCGGCATCGTCGCGCACGCGCACCAGAGCTTGGTCGACCACGTAGTACAACGAGTTAACGTGGTAGCTGTCTCCTTGCTCGAGGTCGGCCATGGGAACGTCGGCGCCGTGACCGGCCGCGCGATTAGCGCGAGCACGTCGCTTACTTGCTGCCTTGGCATCGGGCGTGGTCAGCGGCGCGAGCAGGTAGCCGCGCCTGTCAGGATGGTCGAAGTTCAGGCCGCGGTCCATCCAGTGCGCGCGCAGGGCCGCCTCGGTACGCGCATTGACCGGCACCGTGCGCTCGACGTTCCCCTTGCCCACAACGATCAAGGTCCAAACGCGAGCCGCATATGGACTTGGCGCGAAACTTGCGCGCAGCGCGCTCACGACCTCGGCGCGGCGCAGCCCGGAATCACCCATTAGCAGTATGACCGCTAGTGCGACGCGGTCCTGCCGGTTCTGCGCGACCTCACCGCGGCGCTGCAGGATCTCGACGACGCTTTCGTAGGTGTCGCGTGATAGCGCGCGCTCGATCTGCATCAGGTGCCGACGCTTGGTAACCACTGGGTCCTTTACGGTCGTCCACGGGTTCCCGCCCAGGTAGCGCACCTTCACCAGCCAGTCGAACGCGCTGCGCAGGATCACCACCGCCAGGCGCTGGGACGGCGCCGACATCGGCGTCATCGCGAAAGGCCGCCAGCGCTCGCTGTTGCGCGGCGCCTTGAGGCCTCGGAAGCGTGGATCCGGCGCCGCCAAAAATGTCTTATAGGCCGCACAGTCCTCGGCCAGCAGCGATGAGAGCGGCTTGCGCACGACGAGTGCGCACCACAACAGCAGGCGCTCGAGTTCCTTGCGGTAGGAGCGTCGCGTTTCCGGCTTGTCGTCGTAGCGGGCCAGGTAGGTGTCAATCGCCTCCAGGTCGTTGCGTGCCGCGATGAAGCAAAACGCCGGCGCGCGGTTGATGCCGTCGACGCCGGTGAGGTACGGCGGCAGCTGGAAGGTGCCTAGCGGCGCAATCGCGGCCGGCGAGCGCGGGTCAAGCACCGGTCGCATCGCCAGGTCGGGCTGGGGCGGCTCGCGCAAGCGCTCGAGCTCGATCTCCCCGAGCTGCGCCGGCCAGCGCCGCAGCCACGCCACGATAGCGCGCGCGCGGCCCGGGCCGATGCGCGGCAACGCGCGCCACCAGCCAGCGCCGCGCTGCTCGATGCGCATCACCAAGTCGCCAATCGTGTGAATGCCCTCGGCGCCTAGTAGCGTCGTCATCGCCGGCCGGAACCACTGGCTGATCCGGTGCGCGAGCGCCGGCACCGGTCGCGGCACGTCGGCCGCTTTAATCAAGAAGTCGAGCTGGCTGCTCGTGATCTGCCGCTTGTCGCGCGCGTTGAGCAAGATGTCTGCGAACGCGGGCCGGCTCTCCAGGGCGCGGTCGACCAGGTGATCGCGCATGCGCTTGAGGAACCGTTCCAGCCCTTGCTCGAGCTCGGGGCTGTCATCGGTGTAATAGCGGTCGGCGATGATGCGCACCTCGACGCCGCTGCAGTAGGCGCGCAAGGCCGTGTAATCGGTCCGACTGTAGGCAATCTCGGGGAGGGCAATCTCGCTGTGTTGCGGCATATCTCAGAAGGGTAAGACTTTGCGGGCTGGCCGGGCTTGAGCGACAAACACGACCTCGGGCGTTGCTGGCAATGTCATGGAATGCGAAATGACGACCGGCCTACACGCGACGAAGGGCTTCGACGTTTCACGAATTATTTCCCTTATTTTTCAATTGGTTACCGTGCCGTGGAACAGTCACATCTTGTTTCACGTGAAAAATGGGGTGAAACATATCTACGTGATTATATCAGTAATCACGTAACTGAAGACCCCGGCAGCTACCGTGGTATTGGGTATCGGAAGCAAAATTCATAGGTGGCGCGTCATTAACACACACTAAAAACCGTCCGCTGCCGCCCAGGGCGCAGCTGCTCATTGCCGGCGGATCGTGAGCATCATCGAGGCGTCTGGCAGTGGAATAAAGAGTTACAATCTGGGAAACATATAACCGTCAGCGAGATTGAGACTGCGCTGACAATTTAAGAAGGGTGCCGGATGTTCAACTTCCTGGTAACTGGTATGGATATTACCGAACCGCGCGGTTCGCTAACCCTGGGCCACGACCGCGTTTTCCTATACACAGACCGGGATCTGCAACAGCGATTTGCGCCAGGTAACGTGCTCGACGAAGCTGCCTTGGTGGAGCTCCCAGCCATTATCACGTATGAGTCTAGCTGGGATCCTGAGCATTCCGTTCTCGCCAGGATTGGGAAGGTGACCAAAATACGGCGCGGTCCAAGCATTTACACCATCGACTATACGCTCGACGCCGACATTCCACCTATTCCGAACTCCTTGCTGGAACGGCTGGCACCCCAGCTGCATTTCGACTTGAACAAGAAGGGGGGATTTGGTGACTTCGGCACCAATCACTGGGCCGTGAAAGACGCGGATCTGTTCCGAGTGCTCTTTGCGGAAGGCGTAGGTCGTGTAAAGCCCAATGTCTTCAGTTTACCGAGAGAACCCGCGAAGCCGGACTTGGTGAGCGTCATGATGCCATTCGATCCGGGTTTCAGTCGGGTGTACGCAGCATTGCAGCAAGCGGCCGCTGATGCTGGAATGCGCTGCTCCCGTGCCGACGACATCTGGGATCACGACACGATCATCCAGGACGTCGTGAAGCTCATTAGCACCGCGCGCGTCGTTATCTGTGACCTGTCGGGCAAGAATGCCAATGTATTCTACGAGGCGGGCATCGCGCACACTCTCGGCAAGGACGTGATCCTGTTAGTGCAACACGAATCTGACGTTCCGTTCGACCTTCGACACATTCGATATATCCGCTACTTACCAAACGATGAGGGACTCGCCACCTTGGTGCCCAAGGTGGCGGATCGCCTGCGGGAACTGGTCAATAGGCGAGTGGGTTAACCTGCAGGACAGCATGTGGTGCACCCGCAAAACAACAACTGCGAGAGGCGGCAGAATGTAGCGTATTTAGCTGGTTAGGGACGGCAAGCTCAAGCCCAGGAAACCGGACCTATAAAAGGAAAGGGCCGCTATAAAAGCAGCCCTTTGAATAGGTAGGAGCGATCGCTTGGGTGACTTGAATCTGTCCAGCGCACCGACATTCCATGGGAACAGTGAAGGCACAGATTGACCGAAGATGAGCAACGTCGAGATCATGGCTCACATCTAGCAAATACTGTATGTATTGACAGCAACTCGCCAGCATGATACGCTCGACGCGTTCTTGAGCTTACGCAGCAGATCAGGCGCGTCGAGCGTATCATGCTGGCGATCCATCGCTCGATTTTTGCGGATTTTTGCGCGCTTCACTACACCACTTTTCCGTTTCATTTTAGGTATCCTACAGAGGTTGATCGTAGCCCTAATTATACAGGAATTACCCTTTAAAATCAGCGACTTATGGAAATAATGTAAGCGCTTAGGGTGTCTTCTTCAGCCTGTTTTTCGCACATGGCATGGGTGCCATTAGGTCCTAAGCAGCATCAGTACCGTATCGATCTGAGAAGGCTTTGGCGTGAACAGATGAGGGCGTTCCTGGTTGGTCCATAGATGAGGCGGCGCATAGCCTGACGTCAGCACAACCTTGATACGTGGCTAGTTGTTTCGAACGATGTCTGCTAACTGGATGCCGGACATGCCCGGCATCATTACATCGGAAAATATGGCGTCGATCGCAGGATCGTTCTCCAACCACGTCAGCGCGTCATGGGCCGAGTAGGCGATCCATACCTCAAGCCCATGCGCATGCAACAGGGCTGCTGTGAGGTCGGCCAGGTACGTCGGGCGGTCCCGGGCCCGCATCTGGCGCCGGTCATAAACGAGTGTGGCCAAGGTATACGCGTTTCCTAGCCACTGCTGAACGTTGGCGATGCCGGCGTCGTGCTCGAGCGCGTTGGTCGCTGCTGTGGCGCACAGCGAATACGGCCTGTTGCGGCCGAAATAACGCGCCGGTACACCAGTAGAGCGATATATACCGGCGCCGGCCGTATGGCCGGCGTAAGGATTACTGAGCCGCGTCGGCCATCGCGGACAGGGGAGGTTGACTTTCGCGCGCGAAAGTCCTGTTTTGGTGGCCTATGGCATGTCGAAATCGGTGGCAGTTGAGTAGTCGTACATTTACTGGAGTTTGTCTAAGAGTGCTTAAATGTTTGTTAGTTGCATTTTAGCTCCGCCTCATTCAAGCTAGAAAGCGAGGTCGGCCAAGTGAGTGGTCCAGGTTGCTAGAATCGGAATATTATCGGCTCTACAAACTATAGGGCTTACGAAGACCCGTAAATTATAGATGGCAAATTTTTGAACGACTACGGAGGTAGCATGGCGCGTGTTGATATTGTGCGGGTCCAAAACCCGGAAAATTTCGATCCATCCGTCCACCATGCGGTGGAGCAAGAAGTCAGTGGGACGTTGCTTTTCGAATGCAACACGGAGAGCGAAGCGGTGTCCTGGGCCAAGTCGAATGGTTACCAGGTCAACATTCACAGGGAGCGGAACAGGAAACCGGGCGACCAGCATGGTCGCTTCCGGTCACAATGATTTCTTGGGAGACGGCACTTTGCTACGCCTGAGGGCTTTCGCGAGCGAAAAAGGAACGAAATCGCAAGATGTACAAAAACCGCTTGATTCCTGTTGTGCGGCGCAGCATAATTAAAACGTCTCCTCTATTCTCTTACAAGGAATAGATTCAGCCCGCTTAAGCGGGCTTTTTTTTGCCTCACTCGCTGCTCTGCGATAGGACCGTGGTATAACTGCGGCGATGGCATGGCCAAACTAAGAAAACTGATATTTGCAACGCGTCACAGAAAATCCAGCATAGTAATCAAGGGTGACCGCGAGCCGGGTTTCCGCTGGTCTCGACCTGCTAAACTTCGTTCGGTTCTGGTGCTGTAAGTAGCAAACCAGCAGGGTGCGCATTAATTCGAAGTTTAAAGGTGGTGTCCCAGTGCGGATCGATGCGCGCCACGCAGCGGTCGACCTCGGCTTTCAGGCTCGGGTTTGGCACGTCGCCCAATTCAGCGGCAAGCTGCAGTGCCCTTGCCAGTCCGTAGCCATATTTTTGTGTAAGCAGCCCTGCTAATTGGATGGTCTCGGCGCCGCGCTCGACGTTGGCTAAGCGAATCTGCGTGTAGCTTTCCAGGTCTGCTTTGAGGCGTTGGTAAAGATGTTCTAAAGTGAGCACTTCAGTCTCTCCTTCCGTTGATTTTGCAATGATTTCGCTCGGCCTTAACCCTAGCACACCGGCCTGTTCCTGGATGGCGTAATCGATCCATGCGACGTCGTCCTGGCCGTACTTAACGGATAACACCCGATTCAACTCGAGGAACTCGGCAAAAGCGCGTATTTCTTCGTCGTCGTAGCCACGGAGCTTAGAAAAGTAGCGCCAGTCACCTACCGCGTAGACCTGCGTTTGCTCCGCGGTCCAGGATTCTGGATCGCTGACAATTTCCGCCGCCGACGTTTGGTAAGAGAGCCGTGCATAGCGTTCGACGTCCGGATCGAGGCGCATCTCGTCGCCCAGCTGCAGCGCCGCAAAGTCGAACGGCTTCATCACCGCACCGTAGCGCATGTGAGACTAAGCCAGGAGCTCAGGGCGCCACGCGCGCACGATGGCCTCAAAATCGCTCCCAAAGCCCAGCGTATCGGGATATCGATTATTCCGGCCGACATACGCGAACACGACGATCATGTCCTCGACGATCTCCTCGTCGCAGCCCCACATCGTCGTGAAATCGAAGCCGCCACACTGGCCGGGGTTCCACCACGCCAGTAGGAAATCGGCTACGCGCCGACTTTGCCCAGTGCCGCGCTGCGCGTGCCCGATCAGGCGCTGCAGTGCCTGAGTTTCCTTTTCGTTTAGTTCAGCCATGTCTCTACCCCAATGTGATTAATCGGCTGGCCAGCCGGCCAGTGTTAGACGACTCGTTCGGATCGGTGTTACCGCGGCGCGCCATCATCCACACCGGTCGACCGGCCAGTGGCCGCTGGTCGAGCCGTGGCGCCGGCGGCGCCGGTCGTGGCCATGAGGCTCTCGATCTGCTTTTTCAACTGAACACTCTGCCCAGCGACATACGACGGCCAAGGCACAAATGGCGCGGCTGCCATGACGCCGAGGCTGATCGACTTGGGACACCGGTAGGAGGCCGTTTCGCTTTCGAGACGGACCAGGACCATGCGATCGCACTGGACATCCTTGACACCGAGGCCAATCGCGTCAGCGTTACCGGCACGCTCGGAATCGCTGAAATATGTCCAATGGTCGATCGACACAGCGACCAGGTACAAGCCCGCGACGATGCACACCAGGCTGAGGCCGCTTCTCCAGCCAGCGCCGCTGGTATCTTCCTTAGCACGCACTGCCTGCCAATACTTCGCGCCGAACAGCAGCATGCTGGCCACGCCGAACAGCGCGGTTGCGAGCGGTATCCAGTTCACGGCATCGCCAGGAACGCCATGGGTATTCGCCGGCGACAGGTAAAAGGCATCGAATACGCCGGCGATCATCGGAACGATCGCTAGGTAGTGCAGCATGCCCATCGTGGCGCGGCGGGCACGCAGGGACCGCAGAGAGGCCAGGAGATTGGCCCAGCCTAGGAATACTATGGCAAAGAGAAATGGCATTTGAGTGGTTACGCCTTGGACGCAATGACTTTTCGGATTTTGTTCAGTACCGTATAGCCGTAATGGCCGAACAGAGCCGCTTCGACGGCCCACCCGGCAATTTGCCTCACCCTTTTCACCTGGACTTCGTCCAACGGCAATTCAGCAACCCGCCTTTGCGATATCGTCATCAAGCAAGTGGCGTAGACCATGACGCCCACCAGGACCGTCACGATCCCTAAGACACCCCATTTCAAAATGCTGTCCGCTACGCTCGATATACCGGGAAGGGCGCCAGGCGACGCATCAGCCTCAACCGAATGCATGATCGTCCGATTGATCCAAACAAGCAGCGAGAAGAACGCGAGATTCAAAACACATTTTTTCAACATACGTGCCAAACGAATTTGAACGTACATGTGCGCTTGAACAAGCCCATCCTGCTCTTCGTTTAAATTCAAATCGCGCCATGGCGCATTCGGATGGCTCATCACTTTTCCTGCAACTTGATATCTCGGCGGACACGTTGCAGAGCCGTCTTGAAGCCGTTGATCGTCATCGAAAAGCCTGCGGCGACGAGGGTCTCCAGAACAGCCTCTCGCCGCACGCCATTTGCAAGGGCTGCTTCGACCGGTCCGATGACGCGCTTGAGCCGCTCGGTATCCGATCGCAAAGCGGCCATGCCTGGTGTGTCCTTTACAGCCTGGCTCAACTTGACCAGATCCTCGTTCTGACCCTGCATATTATTCCTCTGTTGAAATGGATTACACATTCTGAATCCGAGTTGAATCCAAGTCAACGCCATGGCGATACCTTCTGATCGAGGCCAACACCTGTGTCTAGTTGGGGTCAGGACCAGGGTCGCACGAGGAGCCGCTCGAGCTGTCGTCCCATGAAGCGGCGCCGGCGCTCTCGCTCGTGACGCCGGAATCCACCGGGCTTGTGCGGCATTCGAATTGGCGATCCGACGAGTCGCTGTCGACGTTGCTCGAGGAATCCGCCGCAGCCGCGGTTTCGATAAACACGCTTGCCGACAGCAGGGTGGTCAGCAACCCGTTATCTTCTGGCTCCGGCGCGGAACTGGACGAAGCAAAACGAGTCGGGCTGGGCCGGCGCGGAGCGCTCGCGTCGCCGCGGATCGACCGAGGCTCATGCGCGCGATCATCGGCTGGCGCGCGGGCCGCAGTCGTTGTCATAAGCGGCCGGTCGAACTCGTCGACCGCGATCTTCACGATTTGTGCTTCCGCGCGAGTGAAGGCGATCCGCTGCTCGGCGCTCAGTGGGCGGCCGTCTTGGACTTGGCTTAGCATCCCGAGCAGCGTCTGGCGCGCCGCCCCGGCACCCTGTTCCCGGGCACTGGCGTAGATCTGGCGTGGACGGGCGTTCCAATAACGCTGCGCCAGGTCGGCCAGCTCGATGGCCGCGGGCAGATCGCGCTTATCCCGTTTCAAGTCCTCCTGCAGCCGTGCCCGCGCGGTCGAACGGACGATCGCGTAAGTCAGCGCACAGCCGAGTCCGAGGGCCACCGCCACCATCCAACCGTACTGCGACAGCCAGTCGCCTACCCCGCCGGCCACCGGGGCAGGTGGTTCATTGGTCGCTTGTTGCCCGGTCGACGCCGCGACCACGCTCAACACATGCGCCGATGCGATCAGAGCGATCGGCGCGCCCACGATGGGGATGAGACTTGTCGGCGAGCGTCCGTTAAACATGTGGAACGCCACAAGGCAAGCCGCGAGCACGATGACGACCGGAAGGGCAATATCCGCGAACGTGCTGGCCAGTCCCGTGATTGCGGCGTCGAAAGGGACGTTGTCGGCGCCGGCAGATGCTGCGGCGTGCGCAGACACGTGCGCGATGAGCCCCAGGCCAAGGAGTGAGTGGTTACGCATGTGCGCCCCCTTCGGCAAGAGCGTGGGTTGCTGCCGCGACCCCTTGCAGCCCCAGGTCGCGCAGCTTGGCGTCGATCGACGTCCTGCGGGACAGCTGCGCAAGGCGTGCGTCAGGCTCGTCGGCAAGTTTCTGCTCCGCCAGCTCGACCACCGCAGCGGCCTTCGCCTCTTTGCGACTGACGTCCTTGTCCAACTGCTCGAAATCGACACCGGTGGCGGCACCGACATTGCCGAGGACACGCGCGGCGCGCAGTTCCGCATCGGCGACCTTGCTCCGCGCCGTCAGGAGGCTTGCCCTGTGTTCCTTGTCGCGCTTGGCCTTGCGCAGTTCGGAAAGCCGCGCCTGCAGCTGCTGCAGCTGAGGGGCCAAGTGTTCCACCTGCGCCGCATGTGCGGCCGCTTCCTCTTCGGCGATGACCTGGTGATGCACTGCGTCGACGGCCGCCGCGCGATCGCCCGCATCCGCCGATTTCCGCGCGAGGCGGCCCCATTTCGACGCATCCTCCCCCGCCTTATCGCGATCGGATTCTGCAAGACGTTTTTGTGCGGCGACGTCGGTGACGCTTTCTTCAGCGCGTTGAATCTGCTTGGTAATTTGACGAACGCCGTGCCGAGCCGTACGGCCGGCGTCCGAATTGCTGTCGATGACATCGTGTAACGCACCGAGCAGCTGCACACCTAATTTACGAAAGGCAGAGAACATGATTGTTTCCTCGAGTTCGATCTGGAGTCAAACCTGGTCAGCAGGGGCTGTCAGGATGGAACAGGGCGATACACTGAATACTTTCTGAACCCTCTATGAATCCATTGTGAATCCGTAGTGAACCCGAGTCAAGCACCGATTGCATGCCTTTCAATGGAAATTACGGCTTGTCGTCCGCAGGTCTCCCAGTAGATGAGATAGATCAACGAGCCGCTTTGCTACCAGATGGCGAACGTTGTTCTGCGTTTGCCAGATGCCGTACACACCCAGCAGCGCGGCGCCCATGACTTCCTTGCGCTGCAGGTCGACCAGCGTGGGCCATACGATGACGTTGACGTTCCCAGTCTCGTCCTCCAGGGTCAAAAACACCGTCCCCTTGGCGGTCTCAGGTCGTTGGCGCACCGTCACCAGACCGCACCCGCGCGCGAGCTGGCCGTTCGAGAACGCGGCCAGGTCCGCGGCGGCGATAAAGCGCTGCCGGTGAAGCCGCTCCCGCAGGAATGCGATCGGATGGCGACCCAACGTCAGGCCGACATGGCGATAGTCCGCCAGCATGTTCTCCGCCTCGCTCGGCGCCGCCAGCAGCACGGGCGCTTCCTCTATCGGCGCCACCTTCAACAAACCCTTGCCGGGAAGGCTACCTGCAGCGCTCCACATCGCCTCGCGCCGGTTGCCCGTCAAGGCATGCAAGGCGTCGGCGCTGGCCAGCAGCGTCATGTCGCGCTGCGTGAGCGACGCACGGGTCGCGAGGTCGCGCACGTCCCGAAACCGCTTGACCGAACGCGCCTCCTCGATGCGCCACGCAGCGTCACGCTCGAGACCGCGAATCAGGTTCAAACCCAGGCGAACTGCCGGCGCGGCCGCATCGGGCGGTTCCAGGCTCGCCTCCCAGCCGCTGACGTCGACGTCGACGGGGAGTACTCGTACGCCATGCCGGCGCGCGTCCTGCACGAGCTGGCTTGGACTGTAGAAGCCCATCGGCTGGCTGTTCAAGAGCGCGGCGAGAAAGGCAGCCGGCTCGTGGCATTTCAGCCAGCTCGACGCGTAGGCCAGCAGCGCGAAGCTGGCGGCATGCGACTCCGGAAAACCATATTCGGCAAAGCCTCGGATCTGGCCGACGATGGACGCTGCGAACTCCTCGGTGTAGCCGCGCTCGGCCATGCCTGCCATCAGCTGCCCCTCGAACTGCTCCAACCCGCCTTTCCTTTTCCAAGCCGCCATGGCGCGCCGCAGGGCGTCGGCCTGGCCGGCAGAAAACCCGGCCGCGACCATCGCAATCTGCATCACTTGTTCCTGGAAGATCGGAATGCCCAAGGTGCGCGCCAACACACTTTCCATCGCGTCGCTCGGATAGCTGACCGGATCGGTACCTTCGCGCCGGCGCAGGTATGGATGAATCATGCCGCCCTGGATCGGACCGGGCCGGATGATGGCCACCTCGATCACCAGGTCGTAGAAGGTGCGCGGCTTCATGCGCGGCAGCATCGACATCTGGGCCCGGCTTTCGATCTGGAAGACCCCGACCGTATCCGCCTGGCAGATCATTTCGTACGTTGCCGGGTTTTCATGGGGCACGTCCGAAAGCTCGAACGGCTCCCCACGGCGGGCCGCAACCAGTGCCAGGGCGCGCCGGATCGCTGACAGCATGCCAAGGGCCAGGATGTCGATCTTCAGGAGCCCGACAGCATCGAGATCGTCCTTGTCCCATTGGACGATCGTGCGGTCAGCCATGGAAGCGTTTTCGACCGGCACCAGGCGGGACAGCTTGGAATGGGCGATGACGAACCCGCCGGGGTGCTGGCTCATATGCCGTGGAAACCGCATCATCCTTTCGGCCAGGCCCGCCCATTTGTCGGCCACCGCAGACTCTGGCGGCAGGCCACAGGCAATCATCCGCTCGCGCAATTCTGCGCTCGGCGCCCAGCTCGAGCAGGCTTGCGCGACCTTGTCGACGATCGACAGGTCGACGCCGAGTGCCGTGCCTACGTCGCGCAGCGTACTCTTCGCCCGGTAGCTGATCACCACCGCCGTCAACGCCGCGCGCTGGCGGCCGTACTTGCGGTAGATGTACTGGATGACCTCCTCGCGGCGCTGATGCTCGAAATCGATGTCGATGTCCGGAGGCTCGTTCCGTTCCTTCGATATGAACCGTTCGAAAAGGAGGGTGCCACGGGCCGGGTCGACCTCGGTGACGCCGAGGCAGAAGCACACCGCGCTGTTCGCCGCCGATCCGCGTCCCTGGCAAAGGATCTTGTTGGCCCGGGCAAAGCGCACGATGTCGTACACCGTGAGGAAATAGCTCTCGTACGCCATTTCGGCTATCAACGCGAGCTCGCGCTCGAGCAGCTCTTGCACCTGGGCCGGGATCCCCTGCGGATACCGCCACGTGGCGCCCAGATACGCTTCGCGACGAAGGTAGGACGTTGGCGTTTGGCCTTCCGGTACCAGCTCGTGCGGATATTCGTAGCGAAGCTCGTCCAGCGAGAACGTACAGGCCTCGGCTACGCGCACCGTCTCGTCCAGCGCCTCGCGCGGATAGAGATTTCCGAGGCGCACCCGAGAACGCAGGTGCTGTTCGGCGTTCGGGGCGAGGCGCCATCCGCACTGCGCCACGGGCACACCGTGCCGGATCGCCGTCATCGTGTCCTGCACCGGCTTGCATGAACGCACATGCATCATGACGTCGCTGGTGGCCACGATTGGCAAACTGTACTGTGTAGCCACCGCCTGCACGTTCGCCCTTTGCACGTCGTCCTTGGATCGGTAATGCAGCGTCAGCGCAATGCGCGCCCTGCCAGGCGCCTGCTGCAGCAGCCAGGCCGCGGCGCGGCCGATCTCGTCCGCCGGCGCGCCGTAGCGGGGCAGCAAGACCAGCTGGCAGTCGGGTAGACCGCGCAGCGCCTGCAGATCCGGAGGCGGCGCGGCGATGTCGCGGGGATGGACGAGATACTGGCCTTTCTCGGCTCGGGTACGCGCGAGCGTGATCAGCTCGCTCAAGTTGCCGTAACCGTTGCGGTTGGTCGCCAGCACCAGCAGCTGGAAGGGTGGGGCACCGTCCTCCGGCGTGACCGTCATCTGACTGCCGACGATCAAATGCAGGCCGACCTCCTTGGCCGCAAGGTGTGCCTTGACCACGCCTGCCAGGGTGCATTCGTCCACGATGGCCAGCGCGCGATACCCCAGCTGCGCCGCCCGGCCCACCAGCTCCTCCGGAGCCGATGCCCCTTTCAGGAACGTGTAATGGCTCAGGCACTGCAATTCCGCGTAATCGGGAAGCGAGGAGGGCAGCGGAATCGAGGCGCCGTAATTCATCCGAACAACCCGTGCAAGAACCACTGCATCTCGCCACCGCGTTCCTGGTAGATCCAGTAACACGAGGCGTCGGTCCCCTGGGCGACATAGTAGTCGCGCAGCGCGGTAGCGTCGTCCCACCAGCCGCCTTCCACGCGCTCTGGTCCACTGATCAACACGAGCGGGCTACCGTAAAATGGCCGCTGCTCGCGCATCAGCAGGCGAATCGGTTTCTTGAGCAACCAGAATGGACGCGCGAGAGGCTCCTCATCGCGCGGAAACGCTTGCCGCTTGAGGGTGGCAGGCGTCCAGTGATTGCAGACCTCGGGTCGATGATCGGCCGCCGGCGCTGGCGCCATCACCTTTCCCGGGCCCAGGCGCGCGACCAGCAACTCCATCAACCGCCGCATGTCGGCCGGGTTGCCACCAGGTTCTGGGAACAAAGTCAGATTGGCCGGCGCCATCGGCTGCACCTGGGTCGCCTCCAGGCGAAGACCGATGACCGGCGCCGACAGCTCGAGTTTCGCCAGCCGCTCGCGCAGCAGCCGCACCAAATGGTCGTCGTGCCATGCGGGTTCGGCGAGTGCCACAACCATCGCCGTCGGTGCGATGGCGGCGCGCCCACGCTCGTGCACGAGGAAAAGCGTGAATGCCGACACGGCCAGCTGGCGGACCGTCAGCCAGCCCGCCATCTGCAGCAGAAGCCGCGCCGCGCCTTCGAGCAGGGCTTCGGCATGCTCGACCCGCTCATACGTCTCGAGCGACGCGCTGAACGTCTCCGGGATGGCCAGCCAGCGGTGCATCTCCGTGGAGTCGCCGTAGGCGCGATCCAGTGCATCGGCCAACTGGGTGCTTGTTCGTCGAAGCAAACCAGCGCGAGGGAGGCCGCGCAGCGCGCCAAGCGCCTCGGCGCCGACACCGACCAGCCATTCCTCGTGCGGTCGTGCCGCAGGCAACAAGGCACACGGCAGGCGATCGAGCTCGCGCGCCAACGTCGATCGTTGCAGCACACGGCGTCGCAACCCGCTTTGCCTCATGCGCGGCCGCCGCGCGAGCAACCACGCGCCCGTCGCCGTCGGCGCGACGCCTATGTTCACGGACAAACCGAGGCGGTCGAGCGCGCCCGCCACTTGGCGCACCAGGGGACGCACGCCACCGAACAAGCGCAGACTCGGGCCAACGTCGAGCAGCAGCCCGGCATCCGGCTCCCGGGCGATGTCGGGGGTGAAACGGTACAGTGCCAGCACGGCGGCGTCGATCGCGGCCTGCTCGCGCGCGGCGTCACGATCGAGCAGCGACGCGTCGGGGGCAACCGCGCTCGCGCCGGCGCCGCGCATGCCGGGATGCACGCCGAGCGATTGCGCTTCGGCTGACGCCACCACTACACGGCCGGCCTCAAGTACCGCGTATGCCCCGGGATCAGACCAGGACGGGCGCAGCGCTTGCAGCGGCAAGAGGGGCAAATGCAGGCTGAACAGCAGGTGCATGATCGATCTCGACAGGATTACGCCGGCTCGGCATGTCAGGCAACGGGATAAAGAAAGGCTCGTCCGCGGCCGGGCCTTTCCGCTTGATGATTTCGACGGAGGTGCCGCCGTTTGCGGGTCGCAGCGCCAGGCGCAGTGGCGCCGGTGTGAACAAACAAAAAAATCGTCAGTAAATGAATAAAGCTCTCACCAGAAGAATAAAGCTCTCACCTCAACCGGTGGCGTGTCTTGATATTTTTTATTGAAATGGCGAGTTGAACTCTGGCATGGGTCCACAAGCAGTATCGCTGCGCCGATGCAGGAAAATCGGCTCATTGTCTCCATTACCGGGATAACATCCTTTTGTTATCTCTTTCATATCACGCGCGAATGAAGTAAAGTGATTGCTCCGCGTCAATCACAATCGCCATGCAAATCGCCACCCTGAAAATCAAGAATTTCCGCGGGATCCGCGAGGGCTTCATTCGCTTTTCCCCCTATGCCGCCGCCAAACTCAACCGTCGCAAACTCTCATTTCGAAATGCGCCGCGTCCTTCACATCGCTTGGTGATACCTTAATCGTAATTTTTCGGGAAGAGTTCACGTTCCACGAGTTCGATGAGGATATGAATTATTTTTATGTGCAACTCTTGGGCACGGTCTGCGAAGGGAGAGCCTGGCGAAGATATGCAAATGGTACTTAACTTTTCCAAATCAGTGCCCGGCCGGCCGGTCAGTCCGATGACGACCATTCCGGTTTCAACCGCGCGCTTAGCAGCATTGAGTACCGAAACACTCGCGCCGCTCGTACTAATCGCTAGCAAGACATCACCGCTTCTGCCGTGGGATTCAATAAACCGCGAGAAGACTTCCTCATATCCGTAATCATTTGCAACGCAGGAGAGGTAACTGGGGTCGCTGATGGCCATTGCTGCGATGCCTGGCCGGTTCTTGCGGAACCGGCCAGTAAGCTCCTCCGCAAAGTGCATTGCATCACACATGGAACCGCCGTTACCGCACGAGTACGCTTTCTTTCCCTGTCTGAGCGCCGCGATTAGAAGCTCACCGGCTCGTACTACGTTTTGCAAAGCTGCCTCGTCTTGCAGAAAGGTAGCCACGGTCTGCTGGGCCTCGGTCAAACTATTCTTGACATGTTCGATCATTTCAACTCCAGGATTGTGTGTAAACCAGCAATATTTATTCGATCGCGGCGCAGGAGTAAATCGCCTAGCGAATCAATGATGGTGGGCTGGGGCTGCGGTTCCTTCGCCAAACGTGTGAACTTCCTGAGCCTGCTCGCACGGAGTGTCTTCAATCTGAACTGTGCTGTGATGGATATCGAATTTATCCGCCAGCGCGTCACGGACCCTGTCCAGCAAGGATGGCCAGGATAATGTGTCAGCGCTACTAACGACATGTACGGTAAGGCTCGACTTACCGCTGGTGATCGACCAAACATGCAGGTCATGAACAGAATCAACACCTGGGATAGCCAAGATAGCTGACTCTACATCAGTCAATGTGATTCCTTCTGGTACCCCTTCGAGCAAAACATTCATGCTGGCCTTCAACAGGGTCCAGGTACGGGGTACGACCCAAAGGCCAATCGCAACAGCGATCGCCGAGTCAATCCAGCCCCAGCCGGTATAACGGATCAGGACTGCACCAATGATGACGCCGATGGAGCCGATCATATCGCTCCACACTTCCAGATAGGCGCCCTTGACGTTAAGGCTGTGCTCCTGTCCGGCGCTGAGCAACCGCATGCTGATCAGATTAATTACCAGGCCAAGGACGGCAATGACAAGCATCATGCCGGACTGGATCTCAGGTGGATGATGCAGACGCTGGTAGGCTTCGTAGAGAATATACACGGCAACCAGGAAGAGCAGCATCGCATTGAAGGCCGCTGCCAGAATCTCGAAACGGTAATAGCCGAAGGTGCGGTGTTTGTCCGCTGGACGTTTACCGATCCGGATCGCAGCCAAGGAAATCGCCAGCGCGGCCGTGTCGGTGAACATGTGCGCAGCATCTGAAATCAACGCCAGGCTGTTCGTTAAAATACCTCCAACCACTTCCGCGATCAGAAAGACCGTTGTCAGGCCCAGTGCCATCCATAATGGTCGTTCGTTCTGTCCTACAGAAACTGCGTGCGAGTGCCCTGAACCCATCGTTTCCTCCTGCCGTTGTTGTCGTCACCTACTTTGCTTGTCGCGAACCCAGTTCTGTTACTTTCGCTTTTTCTTGCGCGTTGGACGGGCTATGTTTCTGCCTTTGGTGCCGTTACGGAAATCACGGTTGTTGCCGCGCCCAATCCATAGGAGAAAAACGAGCACCACAACGGCAACGCACATTGCAACCGCTAACGCAATAAGAATCATCTGACCATGAAAATCCGCGTGCGGATCCATACTGTTTCCTATTCCGAGTTCAGCTGACTGCCATGAACATTAATTGAACGAGAGGTCGCCGGTCTGTGCCCGACCTCTCGTATCGCCCCTATTTGAAGCGTGCCGTATGCAAGATCCCGCAGCACGCCCCACTTGCTTCTACACCGGTACGCGAACCGGTTCCGACTTTATGTCCTCAATGTCGCTGCTTCGATGCGTCAACCGGTACAGGAGAGGCAGTACCAACAGCGTCAGCGCGGTCGAGGACAAGATGCCCCCGATAACGACCGTAGCCAGCGGACGCTGTACCTCAGCACCGGTGCCGGTAGCCAGAGCCATCGGTACGAAACCAAGCGATGCGACCAGAGCTGTCATCAATACAGGCCTGAGCCTGGTCAACGCACCGTGGCGAATCGCCTCTTCCAGCGGCATGCCGCCCTCTCGCAGTGACCTGATGAACGAGATCATCACCAGGCCGTTGAGCACCGCGACCCCGGACAGCGCGATAAAACCGACCGCCGCCGAAATGGACATCGGTATGCCTCGCAACGTCAACGCAAGAACGCCGCCAGTCAGCGCGAACGGAATGCCCGTAAATACCAGCAAGCCGTCCTTGACGTTGTTGAACATGACGAATAGAAGCGTGAAGACCATGAACAGCGCTAGGGGCACCACGACCTGAAGGCGCTGCGTGGCCGACTGCAGCTGCTCAAAGGTGCCGCCCCAGGTTGTCCAGTAGCCGGACGGGATCTTCACGTTCTTTTGAATCGCAGCCTCTGCCTCTGGCACAAAACTGCCAATGTCGCGGCCCTGTACGTTCGCGCTGACGACCACCCGGCGCTTGCCGTTTTCGCGGCTGATCTGGTTCGGCCCCGGGGCAAACGACAGCGTGGCGACCTCACCCAGTGGGATGAAGGAAGCCGTCCCGTCAGGCGAGCTTGGCGGGCGCGAGATCGGCAGCCGCTTGAGCGCATCGAGGTCGGCGCGTAGCGTTTCCGGCAAGCGTACGGTAATGTCGAAGCGGCGGTCGCCCTCGAACACGGTGCCGGCTTCACGGCCTCCGGTAGCAATGGCGAGTGTTTCCTGGACATCGTTGATGTTCAGGCCGTACCTGGCGGTTTTTTCGCGATCGATCTGGACGGTCAGCATCGGCAGACCTCCGGTCTGCTCGACCTTGACTTCGGTTGCGCCCGGCACGCGTCCAAGTACCTCGGCGATCCGCTGCCCTGTTTCTGCCAGCACATCCATGTCGTCGCCGAACACCTTGACCGCCACATCGCTGCGCACGCCCGAGATCAGCTCATTGAAGCGGAGCTGAATCGGTTGCGAGAATTCATAGCCATTGCCTGGATACTTCTCGGCCTCTTCCTTGATGGCCGCAATCAGCTCGCTGCGACTTTTCTTCGGCGCTGGCCACTTGTCTTCGGGCTTGAGCATGACGTAGCCGTCCGAGATATTCTGGGGCATCGGGTCCGATGCGATCTCCGCCGTACCTGTTCGTGCGAAGACCCGCTCGATCTCCGGGAACTTCGCTTTCAGCCCGGCCTCGAGGCGCTTCTGCATATCCAGCGACTGCGTGAGACTGGTCGCAGGGATGCGCAGCGACTGCAGGGCGATATCGCCTTCGTTCAGACTGGGCACGAACTCGCTGCCCAGACGCACCGCCAGCAAACCCGACAGCACGACGAGCACGATCGCGCTCGTGACGACCAGTGCGCCGTTGCCCAGCACCCTCTCGAGCATTGGCGCATAGCCCCGGCGCGCCCAGCCCATCAGCCGGTTCTCCTTCTCGGCCACACGCTTGCCGATGAAGAGCGCGACCGCGGCAGGAACGAAGGTGATCGACAGGATCATCGCCCCGAGCAAGGCCGCCACGACGGCGAAGGCCATCGGGTGGAACATCTTGCCTTCCACGCCGGACAGGGCAAAGATCGGCAGGTAGACGACCATGATGATCAGCTGCCCGAACAACAGCGGACGGCGCGACTCGCCGGCGGCCGCGAACACCTCATGGAAGCGCTCCCTCAGCGTCAGTTCACGCCGGTGATGTTCCTGAGCGTGGGCCAGTCGGCGTACGCAGTTCTCGACGATGACCACCGCGCCGTCGATGATGATGCCGAAGTCCAGCGCGCCAAGACTCATCAGGTTCGCACTCACTTTGTACGTGACCATGCCGGTAAAGGTGAACAGCATCGCCAATGGGATAACCATCGCGGTTATCAGCGCCGCGCGGAAGTTGCCAAGGAAAAGGAAGAGGATAACGATGACCAGCACGGCGCCTTCGAGCAGGTTTTTCTTCACCGTCGCAATGGCCTTGTCGACGAGCACAGTCCGGTCATACACCGGCACCGCGTGAACCCCTGCCGGCAGCGTGCGATTGACCTGCACCATCTTCTCCGCAACCGCCTGCGCGACAACCCGGCTGTTCTCGCCGATCAGCATGAACACCGTGCCCAGCACGACCTCCCGACCGTTCTCGGTCGCAGCACCGGTACGCAGTTCCGCACCGAGGCCCACCTCGGCGACGTCGCGTACACGGATCGGCACACCGCGTACGTTATTCAGTATCGTGTTGCGAATGTCGTCGAGGGTACGCACCTGGCCGGGCGCGCGAATCAGGAGCTGCTCGCCGCTCCGCTCGATGTAGCCGGCGCCGACGTTGCCGTTGTTCTGCTCGATGGCCGCAACGACATCCTTGAGCGTCAGGCCGTAGGAGCTCAGCTTCGCAGGATCCGGGGTGATGTGATACTCCTTGGCGAAGCCGCCAATGGAGTTGATCTCGGTAACGCCGGGCACCTGGCGCAGCTGCGGCTTGATGATCCAGTCCTGGACTTCGCGCAGATCGGTCGGCGTGTATGGCGTGCCGTCCGGCTTCTTCGCGCCCGGTTCGCTCTCGACCGTCCACAGATAAATTTCGCCCAAACCGGTCGAGATCGGCCCCATCATAGGCGAAACACCCTGCGGAAGATTTTCCCTCGCCTCCTGGATGCGCTGATTGACCAGCTGACGCGCAAAGTAGATGTCAGTGCCATCCTTGAAAATCACGGTCACTTGGGACAGGCCGTAGCGAGAGAGCGAGCGGGTCTGCTCCAGGCCTGGCAGGCCGGCCATCACCGTTTCGATCGGGAAGGTGACGCGCTGCTCGACCTCAAGTGGCGAGTAACCGGACGCCGACGTGTTGATCTGGACCTGTACGTTGGTGATATCAGGCACCGCATCGATGGGCAGTTTCTGGTAACTATAGACCCCGACTGCGGCCATGCCGAACACGGCCAGCATGACGAGCCAGCGGTGCTCGATGGCGAAGCGAATAATGCGATCAAACATGGGGTGGCCTCCTGTCAGTCTTCATGCTCGGCGCTGCCCTTGCCCTGTTCAGCTTTCAAAACGAAGCTGCCGGTCGTGGCATACACAGCTCCCGGCTCCAGCCCGGAGACGATCTCGACAAACTTTCCGTCGCTGGCACCCAGGCTCACGTTTTTCTCCTGGAAGCCCTGCGGAACACGCACGTAGACGATCGATTTGCCATTCTCCGTCTGGACTGCGTCGGAGGCGACTGTGACCGGAGCCTCACGCGTGCCGCGTGTCATGCTGACGTTGACGAAGAGCCCTGGGCGCCAGGCCAGCTTGGGGTTAGGCAGAACGACGCGGGCATTCGCTGAGCGGGTTTCCTCACCCAGCAGCGCACCGACGTAGCTGACCTTGCCAGTTGCCGACGAATCCGATGCGGTCGATTTCACGGTGGCGGTCTCGCCAACGCGGATCGCTTCCAGATCCTTTGCCGTCACCACGATATTGACCCAGACAGTGGAGAGATCGGACAGCAGGAAGACATTGGTGTCCTCTTTGACCATTTCACCTTGCGTGATGTGCTTCTCGACGACGACGCCATCGAAGGGAGCACGCAGGACATACCGGTTCAGTTGACCACCCGAGCGATCAGCCCCCAGCGCGGTGAGTTTCGAGTTCGCCGTCTGGGCCGCGATTTCCGCTTCGCGATAAGCCTGTTGGGCCTGCAGGTAATCCTGCTCGGCCGAGATCTTGTCCTGCCACAGCTTCTTTTCGCGTTCGTAAGTCAATTTCGCCAGACCGAGGCGTTTTTGCGCCGCCAGCGCGGTACTGCGCAGATCGGCCAGCTCCGGACTCGAGATCACGGCCAGTACCTGCCCCTTCCTGACCGTCTGCCCGAGGTCGGCAGAAACGGACTCGGCCACACCTGCTACCCGAGGCACTACGTGGGCCGTCCGGTCTTCATTGAAACGTACTTCACCAGGCAACTGGACGACGTTGCCGATCGTCGCAGGCGCCGCCTTGGCGGTGCCGATGCCGGCAGTACGAATCTGCTGCTCGGACAGCACGATTAGGCCGTTACCGGCTTCCGCGTGTTCCTCGTCCTTTTCCTCTTTCTCAGCGCCGGCCTGTTCGCTATGCGCTTCCTGCACGCCTTCGGTCTGCCCATCTTTTTTCCAGAAAATGATGGTGGCGCCGAGCAGAATTCCGACGAGTACGACGACCAGAATGGACTTCTGGGACTTTTTATCGATATTGAACTTCATGTTGAGATTCCTGTGGAATTACTTGCTTTGGTCCGGCCTGAGCTGGACGTAGCGCCCGAGGTCGGCCATCGAGCGGTAGCGATCGGACAACGCCCGCAAATATTGGGCACGCGTCTGGAACAGGGTCCGCTGCGCATCGAGCACATCGAGAAAGCTGAATTTGCCGGCTTCGAAGCCTGTTACCGCGGCGTCATAGGTGGTTTGCGCGACTGGGAGGATTTCTGCCGTGATGCTGCCGATTTCCTGCTGCGCCAATTGGGCACGCTGATAGGCCTCGCTCAGTGCCTGGTTCACACGCAGGCGTTCGGCATCCAGATCGCTGCGCGCTTTGTCGGTGCGGCGCAGCGCGGCCAACATGTTGCCCTGATTACGGTTAAACAGCGGCAGTGGAACCGATACGCCGAGGACGGCCTGGTTATGGCCGATCTGGTTGTCACGCTGGCTGCCAATGGTGACCGTGACATCCGGCACCCGCTGGGCGCGCTCAAGCCGCACCTGGGCCTCTTCCCGCTCGACCTGTTCCCGGGCGCGGCGCAGTTGCGGCCCTGCTTCAAGCTGCTGGCGTAGCGCGTCCAGAGGCGGTAATGCCGGGACGTCGCTGACAGGCCGCTCCAGCGACAGCTGCCCTGCGTCGGTACGGCCCCAAAGGGCGCCAAGCCGCTGCTTCGCCAGGCTTACCTCAGACGACGCTTGCGCCAACTCGAGCCGCACACCCGCTTCCGCGACCTTTGATCGGGATTCTTCGATGGGTGAGATGCGGCCCGCAGTGACGCGCTTGGATGCAGCCAGCGTGGCCTTTTCGGCGACCTGCACCGATGCCCGTGCGAGTTCCACGCGTTCCTGGGCAATGAGCGCTTCGAAATAGGCGGTGGTGACATCGGCACGTAACTGCGCTTGGGCAACCGCGACGTCCTGAAGAGCCACCTGCCGTTCCCGCTCCGCCACATCGACCCGTGCCGAGCGTTTGCCGCCCAGTTCAAGTCGCTGGTTGATCTGCACGGTTTGTGTCCGGTTCGCACGATCCATACCCTCGCGTAGAACGGAGAGTTCAGGATTGACGATGAAACCCGCCTGCGACTTGGAAGCATCCGCAATCGCGACACTTTGCGTAGCAGAACGCAGTGTCGGATTCGACGCCAAAGCCAGGCGTATTGCCTCGTCCAGGGTAATGACTGCCGCCGTGGTCGACGGCGCTGGCACATAAGCACCCGCACTTACTGAAATTGTTTGCTGATCACTTTGCTGTGCAGCAGCTGCGAGCAAGGGCATGGACAATGCCGCGGCTCCCAACATGATGAATCTTGGTCGCATGGATAACTCCGAAAATGAAAACGAAGGTCATCCGGCGGCGGCATGGCAGGACCATGGCTGCACTAAGCGCCCACAGTCAGTCTGTCAAATCAGGAAAAACATGGCTCCGCCGGATCTACGCGGCGGAATTCCATTGGGGCCGTTCAGGCGGAGAGGTGTAGATAGAGGAAAGCTGGAGAGTTTCCGTGCTCGGAGCGACGTTCGCCCATTGCACATACAGCGGTACGTGCAATGTATCGATCGCTACGTTAGCGTGATGGCACGACGCGCAGTGCGCGTGTACGGAAAACTTTTTCACCCCGGCGGGAGCGTCTTTGGCGGCGACAGGAAACTCGTCACCATCCTCGACGTGCTGGTGGTGACCAAAGTGCTGTGCGGCGCGTCCCGTCTCGTGCATGCAATACGCGGTCACCGCCGACCAGCTAAGCTGAAGAGCGATAATTGCGAGAAGGACATAAACAAAGCGACGGACCATGGGCGAAATATAGCATGGACGGACGATGGCCTGCCAACCAGTCCGCGTGTCGCTGCCACGTTTCGCCCTGTGTAACATCCTGTTTATGCTCCCTTGGCCAAGCCTGCAACCTGGCGGAACCGCAGCAACCTGAGCCCGTTGAATACGACCAGCAAACTCGCGCCGACGTCGGCAAAAACCGCCATCCACAGCGTGGCAAACCCGGACAGCGCGAGCGCAAAGAAGACCGCTTTGATCCCAAGCGCAAGAACAATGTTCTGTACCAGGACTTGGCGCGTATGCTTGCTCAGACTAACGAAGGCGGGCAGCTTTTGCAGGTCGTCGTCCATCAGCGCGACATCAGCTGTTTCGATCGCGGTATCGCTTCCGGCCGCACCCATTGCAAATCCAACCTTTGCCCGGGCCAGCGCGGGAGCGTCGTTGATGCCGTCGCCGATCATGCCGACCATGCCATATTTCGTTTCCAATGCCTCGACGGCTTCTAGCTTTTGCTCAGGCAGCAGGTCAGCATGGATCTGGTCGATCCCCACCTGCCGCCCGATCTGCTGCGCTGTCGCGAGGTTGTCGCCAGTGAGCATAACTGGCGTTACCCCAAGCGCCTTCAACCGCTCGATTGCGGGGATAGCGCTATCGCGCAAGACATCCGCGATCGCGATCATACCCATCAGGCCGCTTTCGCTGGCCAGCAACACGGCAGTGCGTCCGGCAGCTTCCTGTTCCGCCAGATCTTCGCGCACGGCATCGAAATCGATCCCTTGCTCAGTCATCAGGCGTTGGTTGCCCAGGTAATACTGGACCCCGGCGATCACCCCACGCACGCCACGGCCGGCTACAGCTTCAAACCCCTGTACACGATGCAACTCCGTGCCAGGGCTTATCGCAGCCACGACGGCCCGCGCCAGCGGATGGTCAGAGTTAACGTCGAGACTCGCAGCAATTTTCAAGACTTCATCGCGCGAATGGGTAAGCACCGGGGCAACAGTGACCACCGCTGGTCGACCTTGTGTCAAGGTACCGGTTTTGTCGAGAGCAATCGCCTTGAGCTTGTAGCCGGCTTCAAGGAACTGTCCGCCCTTGATGAGTATGCCCTGCTTCGCGGCCGCTGTGAGCCCGCTCACCACGGTCACCGGCGTCGAGATCACCAGCGCACATGGACAGGCAATCACGAGCATCACCAAGGCTTTGTACAACCATTCCTGCACCGGCTGATGCAACAGCAATGGCGGCAAAATAGCTACCAAGAGCGCGGCCACGACGACTGCGGGGGTATAGTACTTGGCAAAGGCGTCGACGAATCGCTGCGTCGGCGCCTGATTCTGCTGCGTTTCCTCGATGATACGGACGATCTTGGCAAGCGTACTGTTGCGGCGCTGCATCGTGACACGTACTTCGAGCAGGCCGTTCTCGTTGATGGTGCCCGCGTAGACAGCGTCGCCAGGCTTTTTGGCCACAGGCATACTTTCACCCGTGATCGGCGCCTGGTTCACCGACGATTCGCCGTCGATGACTTCACCGTCGACCGCGACCCGCTCGCCCGGCTTGACAAGTACGATGGCGCCGACGTTGATGCGATCCGCCACTGTGAGCTGCCACTGCCCTTGCGCGTCGCGTACATTGGCCTCCTCTGGTGCCAGGCGTAACAGTCCCTGAACCGTGCCCCGTGCACGATCGAGAGACATGGCCTCGATCAGCTCGGCAATCGCGAACAGGAAAATGACCATGGCCGCTTCCGGCCACTGGCCGATCAGGACAGCGCCGACGACCGCCAGGCACATCAGGAAATTGATGTTGAGGGTGAGCGTCTTGAGCGCCACCCACCCTTTGCGCAGCGTTGGAATGCCTGCCGTGAGAATGGATATCAGGGACAAGGCAATCACGGGAGGGGATGATTCGGCCGCGCCATGCCATGCAAGCACCTCAGCTGCGACGGCGCATAAGCCAGCCACTCCGAGTCCCACCTTCTGCAACCGGCTGAGCGCCGCATCCTCCGCAACGACCGGCGCTGGTGCGCTCTCATCTACGACAACCGCTTTCATGCCGATGCTGTGCAGAGCTTCAGTAACCGGTTGTACGGACCGTAATTCGTGCACGACGTCCAGGGAACGGCCCATCAGGTTGAAACGTAAGTCCAGAACTCCTTGCATACCATGAAGCTTTCGGCGGATCAGGCCTTCTTCCGACGGGCAGTCCATGTTAGCGATACGATAGGTGACGGTCTTTCCTTGGGATACCGGGACAGCGGGCGGCATAGGAGCAGACTGCGAACATCCGCATGTCTTGCCGGCGGTGTTACAGGTCGTTTGGCTAGGTTCACTCATAGGCGTATTAAATCAATGAAGCAACGTTGCAATTGGGTTAGGGCTTGGCTTCGGCGACGTCTTCCCTATATGCTTACAGTTGACACCCTGTAGCAGCTACAGAGTCAAGGGAAATATGAGGAAACTGATGAAGATAGGTGAACTTGCCAATCTGGCCAACTGCGATGTCGAAACAATTCGGTACTACGAGAAGGTGGGATTGCTTGCGGAGCCTCCGCGCACTGGAACCGGCTATCGCGCATACACCTCAGAGCACGTAGAAAGTCTGCGCTTCATTCGCCAATGCAGGGCATTGCGCATGGGTTTGGCAGAGATACGGACCCTGATAACGTTGAAAGATGATCGTTCCGCAGGCTGCCAATCCGTCAATGAATTGCTGGACCAACACGTCGAGGCAGTTGACAGGCAACTTCAGGAGCTGCAGAGCTTGCGAGAGCAGCTTGTTCGGCTGCGCGGGCAGTGCCACACACCGCATTCAATTGAGGATTGTGCGATTTTACATGAGCTGAGCCAAACGACCGGGTTCTGACATAACAGTTGCCGGTGTTAAATCGGATCATTTCAAGGAGAAACAAAGTAATGTTGGAGTGGATGAAACTTGCTGCGCTCTTCGCCATAACGGCCATCGCGGAAATTGTTGGCTGTTACCTACCATGGCTAGTCGTAAAGCAAGCAAAGCCAGTGTGGCTACTGCTACCTGGCGGACTCTCTCTAATGTTGTTCGCTTGGCTTCTCACACTTCATCCGACAGCGGCTGGCCGTACTTATGCAGCATATGGTGGTATGTACATCGCCATAGCTTTGCTGTGGCTGCGCTACGTCGACGGAGTGCAGTTGAGCCGATGGGACGTCGCTGGCGGCGTTATTGCGTTGGTAGGCATGTCTGTCATAGCGCTACAGCCGCGTATGTAGTAACTGCAATGGGTCGAAAGCGGCCTCTACCACTCGTGCTTGGTGAGGGTTTTATTCATCTACGGCTCGATTGCCGGCACGAATATTTCCCTCACCTAGTGATGATTTCCTCGGTATGGTGTGCTGGTGCACAGGCGTCAAATCAAGGACATACGTGCTCACATAGTGACGCTTTTATTCATCCACTACAGCCGGGGAGGGCTCATGCGCACATGCAAGCGGCCGCAGCATCCAGAACCAGGTCTCGGTTCCCTGCGCAGCCAGGTGCAGACGTCTCAAATGTTCGTTCCGCGTAGTGTGCTGCCACAGTAGAACCGCCCCGAATCCACGACTTTTTAGCAACTCCTCTGTCGTCCACAAGGCTTCGGCGGTGCTTTCCGTTTCGATCCACAATAATTTGGTCGGATCCACTCCCCAGGACATTGCGGCCATGGCATGTGGGATATAGGGAGGCTTGACCAGGGCGATACTGCGATCTTCGGAGAGCTTGGACAACACGGGCTTGAGCAGTTGCAGCTCCCCGATACCTGGCTGCTGTAGCAGAAGTTCCACCAAGACGGATCGAGGCCATCCCTCATCAGGCAATTCATCATCGAAGTTGCAATGACCGGTCGGTACGCTCGGCATGCGTGAGCGCGCCAGTTCGCTAGCGCGCCACACACCCGGCAGAGCTGCGGGAACCGCGCCGCTCCCGACAAAAGTATTGGTATGAGGAACGGAGGCTGCACACATAATCGCTTAACGTTTTGACACTGTATGGATGTACAGTATAAGCGAACAAACCGTTCTGTGCATGACAAATTGATTCCGTGCGGAATCAAGGTATCAATTGATGATCTGCCTACAATTACTCAACAAGAATCACGACTGTAAGTACGCTCATCTAAATCTCACGGATTCTTTCAACTTTAGTAATATAGCGAACAAACATGTGTTCACAATTACATCAAGTTGACTATACGTCTTGTCTGATTGCGAACATGTAAGAAGATTTGTTCTATAATTACATTTTCGCAACATACACCAGGACTTTGATTTCGCTGTAACACATCATGCTCAAAACAGAACAAAAAGCAGCGATCAACCAAGGTTTCGAGATGGGTTTTTCAGACACCCGTATCGCCCGCAGCGTGCCCGACGTAAATCACATGCAGGTCTACAACTACCGGCACAAGCTCAAGATCCCGACGAGCGCCATCGTCAATCGCCGCTACGATATCTGGACCGAGATGATCTACAAAGGTGTCAGTATCAGCCGCATCGCCAAGATGTACGATGTGACGGAGCAGAGCATCAAAGTCCTGCTTTGGAAGAATCGTGAAATCTCCCTAGTCGAGGCGAAAGCTCGTGTCATGAAGTTACGCGAGGAAAGCCAACTCGTCGACATAGGAGACGGTATCCCCGACCTCAGCGACTTGGGAATGAAATTTCCGCCAATCGTTCCGCCCGAAACGGAATCGTAAGTCTACCTTTCACTTTCGCGCGCGAAAGTCGATCAACCGACAGATGCATCCCCATCAATGCTAGTTTCGCGTGATGCGTCACGCTATTGGTGACTCATGGCGACTTTCGCGCGCGAAAGTTCGACAAGCATGTGCGAGTCGTGCGGCAGGGTGGGGGTGATGGTCATGGTCATCGGTAAAGCCTTTCAGAAACTCACCCCAGTGGTGGGTAACGGTTACGGTCATCGCATCACATCCGACCAGCAACACGGCGATTCGATCAGCGTCCAGTTCCCGATTTTCGGCAGCGCGTTGCGTCCAGCGAGTCCAGAACCGATAAGCGTCCAGGCGCGCAATATGACCAATCTCATGAGCCAGGATGAACCGGACTTCATCGTCACCGAAATGCGATTCGTCCAGCAATTCGGGGGATATGACGATCACGGCATTACCGGAAAATGCCCCGGCAGATGCTGGAGCTGAGCCCATCACAAACGTAGGTTTGATCCGGAGGTCGAGCCGATCGGCTAGCTCCTTGGTTTCCCGGACGATGAACTGCTCGCGCATGCTCGTTTCTGGCATGCGCGGCCCGAGCTTCTGGTACACCTGGTGCGGCCAGTCGTAGATCATGACCAGCAGGGTGCACGAGTAGAGGGTGTTGGCGAGCTTACCCTTGAATTTGAACGGCTGTCGCTTGGTCCAGATGGAGAACGCGGTTCGATTCACGCTAGCTTTGGCAGTAGCGTTATGTATCGGACCTAGGCGAGCCGTAACTGCGGCCACGAATATCCGTGCTTCCCATCATCGGCGTGCCGTCGATATTGAAACTGGGGGCGCGCATACGACCTCGTCTACTCCGGCTAAGCGAATAGCCAGGACCGCTGGCGGCCGCCTTATCCAAGGCGCGCGCAATTCTCTTCAAGAACGCGATGATCATCATTTTCTCCTATTGGCTGCTTCGAGCCCACCAGCACAGCAGTAAGACCACGATGGCCAAGCCTGCCGCGATCCAGGCGCGCTTTTCCTTCTTGCTGATCTTGTGTCCGGCGAACGCGGCGTACGAGTTCCCCGGGCGTTGCTGACGGCTTTTTTCCGAAAACTTGTCCATGCTTATCTCCCATCCTAATCCATTGTTGAAAAAGCACCTCATTTTTTGTCAGGAACCTCGAAGCGGTCCGGCTTTTTTTCTCCCTGCATGAATTCGGGCAACGTCTCCTTGAAGTTGGCCCCGATATTGCTGCGCGTACGCTCACGGGTATTTTTGTGATCGTCACCCTTCAATCCGGTGCCAGCGGCTGCGCCTTCCGCGACGTGCCGACCGTCGAGCACTTTGTCGCTTACCTCGCCGACCTTGTTGGCTACTCCAGTCGCGAATTCATACCCATCCTTGTTAAGCTTATCGGTCACGGATCCAGTACCGCCGTGCTTAGGCTTGCCGCTGCCGGCACGGCCGGCTGCTCGTACGATGGCGTTCTTCGCCACGCCGGTATGATCCGCCGGGCCGGCGATGTTGTACGGTTCACGAGGCTTGAGGTCGGTGGCGGTGAAGTTGGCAGCGAGCATCGCATTGGTCGACCCGAGCAGGTATTCGTCGGCGTGTAGGCGATCGGCCGGACTGGCGTGTTCGTCCACGGCCATCAAGAATGCAGCGCGATGACGTGCCATTGCTTCATTGGCCTGGTCGTCCCCCAGGATCTTGTCCGTCACGCCGGCCGCCATGTCCCGTCTGGCACGCTCGAGGTACGGCTTCGCCTTCTCTGAATCGCCGAACGCCCGGCCTTCGTTCAGTTGGAAACGGCGATAGTCGGGGTTCGTCTTCATCTGCTGCAGAACCTCGCTACCGCCGATTTTCGCGCTGAGCTGCACAAAGCCGGATGACCGCTTTACCGCTTCGCTGGCGACATCGGAAACCGACTTCGAATCGGACAGCGTGTCCGAATACTGCTTCTGCACGTTCGCAGCGCGCTGCAGGTTGTGGGATTCATCCTTTCCGAGATTTTTGTACTGGTCGGACTGCATGAATTCGTTGAACGACTTGTTCAACGCCCTGGAGGCGGCGACCGAATCGCTCTGCTCCGCGTTCTTACTGGCTTTCAACGAATCGTTGCTGCCGGTATTCGTCTTGTAATCGCCGCTGCCCCCAACGCCTGCGCTCGGACCGACGCCGCTGCCGCCCACGCCGGCGCCGACCTCGGCGCCGACCCCGATGCCGGCCGAGGTATTGTTGAAGTTGTCCTTGGACGATCCCACGCCTTCACTCACCTTGCCCGACTGGTTCGCCGTGTAATTTCGATTCCAGTCCTCGCGCAGCGCGTGGCCAGTCGACGCCGACACGCCGGTCTTGCTGAAGTCGCCGGTACTGAACGCTTCCATCCAGGTCGCCAGGCTCGTCGTCCCTTCCGAGATCGACTGCATCTTCTGGTGGGCCGAAGAAATGCTGTTCGACGCTTCTCTTTGCATGCTGCCGAATTGCGCGCTGGCCGCGATCGCCGGAATCGCACCCGTCATGCTGATGTCGGCGCCGCCGATCCCTTGCTCGGCCTTGGCGACGCTGCTGTTCGTGACGAGAGGCGTGGCATCCACAGGCGCTGGATTGACGGACTTGCTTTCGTCCTTCGAGCCGGAGCTCATCGAATCGGAGATCTTGACCAGCGCTGCGGACTCGCCAAGGGCGAAGATCGTAGACATCAGGATCGGCAGCGTCGCCATCAAGTGGCTTGCGGTGCCGATCTCGAGCGAGAAGTTCTTGTAGACCTCGACCGCGGTCGACTGGTTGATCATGCCGCCCTGCGCGATCGCGCGCATGAAGTTCGCCACCGAGATGTAGATCATCCCGTTGATCAGCTCGGCGCCGACGTTCATGATCAGCAGGGGCCACACGATCATGTGCGCGGCAACCTTCATGTTGCGGCCGGCGCCGACGCCCGACCACATCATGAACAACACGATGACCGGGCCCAGGCCGATGACCACCGCGGTTATCTTGTTCGCGAACGCGCCGGCGTACATCAGCGACTCGAAGCCGTTGGCAGCCGCCTGGATGTTGTTGCGCTCGATCTCGTTCGCCTGGACCGCCATCGCAAGGCAGGTACTCTTGTTCGTGCCGTCGGCGCGCAAGCAGTCCAGGTCGTTCTTCACCAGCTCCGAAAAGAGCAGGTTGATTGTCTCGGCATTGGCCTGCGCCGTGCCGCCCGCCAGCCCACCCGTCACGCTGTTGGCCGTGCGCGCCGCCGCGTATGCGGTCGCCACGCCGTTGATCGAGAAGTCACCGGCACCGTTGGGGTCATCCGCCGAGTTGACCGCCCCCTGTACCACGCGCTTGAACTCGTCGGACTGCAGCGCCGCGTTGATGTCGCTGGCCACCTGCGCAGCCGCGTCGGCGCAGGTGGCGATATTGTTGGTACCGACCTGGATATCGGTGACGATCGCGCTGGTGTTTTGCGCCGCTTCCGCCAGCAGCATGCCGATCGAGGTGCGCTGCGTGCCCACGCCCGACCAGACCGTCAAGGGCGCCGGTCCGGGATCGGTGGCCAGGTTGCCGGCGAACAGGACGTGGTTAGCGATCTGGGCGTAGTTCACGCCCGAATCCGAATTCAAGCAGGCGCTCAACACCGAATTGATCTCCGACGAGATCCCGCCCAGGCGGAGGACGGCCGTACGCGACGTCAAGAGCGTCTTCAATGGATTGATGAAGCCCTTGTTGGTGGCCGAGATCGAGTTGTAGTCGGTGCCGGTCGCCTGCATGGCGGTCTCCAGCTTTTGTCCCACGATCTTCGATACCAGGCTGGCCGTCGCCGGCACGAATGAGATCAGCACCGGCACGTTGTCGACCGACGTCGTCGCGCCGGTGAGCCCGCTCTCGACAGTGACCGTCGTTTTCATGGTCGGGTTGGTCAGCATGATCGCCAGCGCGAACGGCACGAGGATGCCGATCGCGCGCTTCGTCAGGTCGGCGCCGGCCGAGGATCCAGCGGCGCCGACCGCGGCCACTGTGGTCATCGACAAGATGGCCCACAGCGCCGAGACGAGCGCGAAGGCCCAGATCGTGGTGCCCTCGTTGCAGACCATCGCAATCGCATTCAAGATCGCGTTGAGCGTGGTCAGATCGCCATTCGCCGTATAGATGACTTGGGTGGAGAACATGGGGCTTACCGGTTGGTGGAGCTGTTGAGCACCGCGGCCTGGTTCAGCAGCTGGGCGATCTCGAGCACCGAGCGGTCGTGGTCGCAATCGCTCTGATGCCGGGTCGTGTCGGCGCGGAGGAGCTCGACGTTTTGCTTCGCCTCGTCGGTCAGCACGTACGAATTGTTGTTGCCGATCGAGGATGCGGAGCGATACAAGGCGTTGCCGAGCTGCGCCGCAACGCAGTCACGGATGCCGACGCGCATGCGGCGTGCCATGCTCTTGCGCGCCTCCGGGTTGCTGGTCTTCTGCAGCAGCGCGATGATCGGATAGTTCGCCTGGTGAAGGAAGCGCAGCTGCGCCGCGCTGAACTGGCCGCTGCTTCCGCTATTGATGATGCCGACGATCGAGGCCGGATCGAGCGCGCTATCGTCCGGTGAGCCAAACAGCATGCTGTTGATCCAGCCCTCGATACCCTGGTAGTTGAAATTCGTGACCTGCATCTTGCTGCAAATCTGCGGATCGAACCCTCCTCCGGACACAGGCGAACCGCTCGGATCCAGGCAGCTGTACAGGTGGAGCGGGTAGTCCGGCCGCGCCGAGCCGGTACCGCCGCCGGTCACGAAATCGTCGAGTTTGATGGTCGCGGCGCCCTTGCAGCTCACGCGCGGAATGCCGTTTGCCGATGGCGCGCTGCTGGTGTCTTCGGCGCCGTCTGGATTGAAGGAGTGGCATGGCACGCCGGCGATCTCGTAGCCGAGGAACGACATCAGCACCCGGTTGTTCAAGGAATTCGGATTGCTCGAGTCGTCTGCGCTGCCGTCGATGTTCGTCAGGCCGATCACGCCCAGGACCGAACTGGAGCCCGACGACACGATCGCCTTCGCGACCTGGTTGCCGACACGCGGGTTCACCTGGCCTTGCTGTTGGAAGTACTGCGCCGCGTTCGTGTTGAAGCTTTTCAGTCCCGCCGTCAAGTCGCTGAACATCCCTTTCGCGGATGCGCCGACGGCGCCGTCGCCGTCGATCGCGTCGGAGATCGCGGCGGCCTGCTTGTCGACCAGGAGGTGGGCGAGGCTGCAGGAATTCTTCGCCAGGTTGTTCATGTTCTGCAGCATGGTCTGGAACTCGGTCATCAGCGAATCGAGCGACGGCGAGATGACCTTGATCGCGGCCTTGAATGCCAACCCGGCCGCATTCGAGGCCACGCTGCGGAAGATGGCGATGAGCTCCTGACCGTTAATGAAGCTGAAGCTGCCCCCGTACAGGTCGACGCCGCCGCAGCCGGCATTCAGACGCGGCGGATCGAAGGCGACGACATTGATGTTGTGGATTGGCGTGCGCATCGAGAAGCCGCCGGCATAGATCCCCACGCGGTCGCGACTGGTGAAGGTGCCGGGCGCGGTCGAGTTCGACATGAACATCGAGTTCAGGTCGGCCATGATGCCGGCGCGGGCCGGTGAGCAAAGGGTGAGGGACAGCAGGGCCAGGACGGCGATTTTTTTCATGGTTTGCTCACTGATATTGCTTTTGCAAGAGCGGCTGCAGCGTCCGCTTCACTGCGGCCGGGTCGCTGGCGTTCAAGCGGAGGGCGTCAAGATCGTCCGTCGTCGCCACGCCGCGGTCCCAGACCGCCAGGTCGCGCATCGTCGCCGTCGACAGCAGCTTGGTCGTGTGTCCGGCGAAGGCGATCTGCTTTACGAGTTCGTCCTGCGCATAGAACCCCTGCGCGATCACCTGGTACCGGTTGTCGTCCCGGCCGCCCGCGTAGGCGCGGGGGTGGTGGACGTACACCACGCTCGGCGTCAGCTTGAGGTCGAGCTTGCGGTAGAGACCGTTGTCGCGCACCAGCGGTCCGGTGTACCCGCGCGGACGTTTGCCGTCGAGGGACACGACCAGGGTCTCCATCCCATACATCGCGCGCAGGCCGTCGATGATCGGCATCTGCATCGCACAGAACCTGCAGCTGCCGTCCACGAACAAAACCAGACCGCCGACCGCCGCCAGTTCGCGCGTGGCCTGCTCCTGGGCGCTTCTGCTCGCGGCGCGAATGGACTGGGCGCCGGCACTGGCGTAGGGAATGCGGTTGTTCTCGTTGAGGAGCGGGTCCGCGTTGGTGACCTCGCTCACCTTTTCGGAGAAGCGCTGCGACTTGTCCATCGCGATACGGCGGACGTACAGGTACGCCGCAACGTTGTCGTCGGTCGGGCTGTCGATGGCCTTCTCCTCGAGCAGCTTGTAGTTCTCCTGCAGCCACTTGACCGTGACCTTTTGATCGTCCTTCTTATCCGGCGCCGGAGCCGCAACCGGACCCCGCTTCTCGGGCCGTTTTGGCTCTTTGCCTGGCACCACGTAGGGCCGGTATTGCAGGAAAGCGTCGCCGTAGGAATCGTCGGTACGGACTTCCTGGGCGATCGCGCCTTGGCTCAGGCCGAGGAGGAGGAATGTGATCAGGTGACGCATGATATGTGTACTTTCGCGCGCGAAAGTCAGTAGACGCGGTAGCCGCTGCCGGCGATCAGCTCATGCGGCAGGTAGCCCCAGTAGCGGGAATCGTTCGACATCCGGGCGGTCCCGATGACGAAGTAGCGCCCCTGCGGGATCACCTCGGAACGTTGGAAGTCCGCCGCCGCGCGCTTGTACAGCACGGCGTCTTCCAGTCCTTCGGCGACGAGCTTGTCGTTGACGAAGACCTGCTCACCGCGGATGCTGAGCCGATCGCCCGGCACGCCGGCGACCCGCTTCAAAACGTAGTCCTCGGTGACATAGGACAGGGCGCCGATCGCCGACGCCTTCCAGAACAGGTAGTCGCCGCGTTTGACCTGCGAGGGCTGGTGATGAACCAGCAGCGCCATATGCAACTCAGGCAGGCAGTTCACTTCGTGGGGATCGTAAGACAGGCTCACGAAGGAGCGGCCATGCCCGAGATACAGCGCCAGGGTGGAAAGCGCGCCGACGGCGAACGCGAACCAAAGTCGCGAAGCAGGCAGCGAGCGCGAGGTCATCGCGTTCATGCAAGGGTCTTCCAGCACATGGTCTGCGTCTCGGGTTTGAAACCGCCGCAGGACGACGCTTTCTGCACCACTCCTTGAAACAACGGCGCCGCTTCCACGGCCAGTCCGGCGAGCACGACGACGACCACGGCGATCGCGGCAGATTTCAGCGTATTCATTTTTTGATCTCCCTTGGGGTAATCGCCGACGACAGTTCCTGGGTGATGTCGCGCGTGTCGGCCGGCAGCGCGGCAATCGTGAAATTCCCATGCTCATCCCTGGCGCCGTCGATCACGACGTAGCCCTGCTCGGTGTAATGGCGCATCACCTGCAGGACCGGCTTCGTGATGCGCGCGTCGAGCGCCTTCGGATCCGTGCTGTCGCTCGCCATCACGGCATCGAGGATCACCGCCGCCTTGTCGGCGACCACATACTTGCCGGTCGGGGTGACGCCGTTGAGCTTGCCGCCGGCGTAGAAGCACACGGCGCACAGCGCCGCAGTGGCCAGCAGCTGCGCGCCCATCGGGACGCCCTTGCGTTTCGGTTCATCCATTCAGGATCTCCTCGAGTTCTGTCCGGATATCGCTGTCGCTCAACTTCTCCGAGCGCAACTGGTCGACGATGTCCTTGAGCCATTTGTTGCGCTTGCCGCGCTCGTCGTTGATCACCATGTTCACCGCGTCGACTGCCGGGATGCCCTTGCGCATGAGCTGGAAAACGACGTCGCGCTCGACGCCGTCGGTGGAGAACAACGCAGCCGTGAAGCGATCGACATACAGGCGCACCACCTCGTACGTGCTCTCGCCGCAGACGAGGATCTCGGAATACACCCCTTTCTGGGTCTTGACGTCCTTGATCAACTTGTTGAAATAGGCGTCGCCGGAAAACTTGGTCATGACGCCCTCGTTGACGATCTTGTCGATCTCCTCCGGCTCCTGCTCCATGACCAGCTTCCAGACGGACTGGCTGAGGATGACCTCGCCGGTGGGGTTGTTCGCCAGGTCGCGCGGGCTTTGCGTGATGACCCAGATCGAGCCCTCGTCCTTCCGGGCCTTCCGGTACAGACCCTCCATCACCGCGGCCGCGCCCTTGTCCTTCAGCAGCTGCCACGCCTCGTCCAGCATGATCAGCTTGCGTCCCGGGAGCTTTTTCATTTGCCGCATGATCGTGTTCATGACGAAGAACAGCACGCACTGCTTCAGGTGCTCGTCGCCATCCAGGCCCGACAGCTCGAACACGGTGAACTGGTTCTTCGTCGCCAGATTGGATTCGCCCAGGAAGTACCCGCCTCGGGTCGGCGAGTCGACGAAATTGCGCAGGCGGGGAATGAGATTGCATGCGGCGGTCTGCACTTCGCTCTTGACCCGGCTGTCTTCCGTGTTCTGCTGGATCGTCTCGAGGGCGTCGATGACCGTGTTGATATCGGCCCTGCCGCGCATTCGGCCGTACGCGGCCTTGACCGCCTCGCTGACCGCGATGCGGGCGCCGGCCTCGATCTCCTCGTTGAAGTAGGCTGCCTTGAGGATCAGGGCGGTGATGTCGGGATGCTGCTCGAGGAAATCCTCCTCGGACAAGCCGGTAAACGGGTTCAGCGACGGCGGCGAGGCGGCATCGAGCGTGAATTCGAGGAAGTCGCCGTCGACGCTCTCGCAGAACTTCTTGGCCGACTTACCGTTGTCGAACAGCCAGACATTCGTGCCGGACGCCAGCTCGTTGACGATCATGTACTGGGTGTTGAAGGATTTGCCGACGCCGCTGGCCGCTGCGATGACCCCGTTTTTGTTCTTGTTCGAAAGGAAGGGGTCGAAATAGTGAGCCGAGCCGCGGCGGGTCAGGTAGACCGAGCCCATGCGGTTGCGCGTACCGCTCGCGTTGCCGCTGTAGTCGCCGAAGATCGGCATGAGCTTCGCCGCCACGCTCGCCGGCACGAGCGCCTCCGATTCGAGCTTGTCGGCGATCTTGTTCGAATAGTTCAGGGGCAGGGTCTGTACCAGGCGCACGCCGATCGTGTCGGTGACGTCCCGCGCGTCGAAGTCGAGGTTGTTCATCGTCGTCTTGAAGTCCGAGCGCGCCTGCGCCAGCTCGGTCTCGTCGTGGGAGAACACGAATGCCGTAAGGCTGGTAAAGGTCAGTTTGTTCGTGCCTTCCTTGCAGGTCTTCTGGAGGTACAACAGGTCGTCCAGGATCTCGGTACCGGTCTCGGCGGCCAGTGAAAAGAACATCTTGTTGTCGGCGCGGCTGCGCGACTTGATCGCCTTGTCGATCCGGTCCAGCTCTTTGCGCTGGTTCGCCACCCTGACGGTGGCATTCAGGATGTACGGCGTCTTGACACGAACGCCGCCGCCTTCGAGCGTCGGACCGTTGTTCAAGGGCGCGCCGATCAGCAGGTTCGCCAGGCCGTGGGAGATCTGCGAAGGCAACGCCTTCGGCACGACGGCCGCGCAAAACAGCTTTTTGTTGAACACGGCATGGGTGTCTTGCGAGAAGTCGAAAACCTCGTCAGGGCCGAACGCCTGGTGGCGCAGTTCCATGACGTCGTCGAGCGGCAAGACCTTGCGCTTATCGTAGATGTTGAACCACTGCCGGTAGATGGCCAGCAATTCGGCCGGCGAGCGCGTGCGCACGTCGACGAAGCCGCACGCCTGCAGGCCGGCGAGGAATTCGTTCTGCGCGATGAGGGACATGTCGAGTGTCGCCTCGTTGACCAGGTTGACCGGGGTCGAGAACGACATGATCAGCGTCTTGCGGTTCACCGCCGGCAGCGACGGCAGGATGCCGATCCGGCGACCGTCCTCGTACAGCTGGGCCTGTCGATTCACCAGCTCGTGCAGCATTTGATTGCCGTGCACCTTGCCGCGCACGACATTGAACGGCACTTCGTGGTCCGGTAGATTGAGCAGATTTATCTGCAGGAGTGCGTCATCGGGCGCACTCTTGTAGATGTTCTGGATCAACGCCGCGAACTCGCCGCCGCCGCCGCTCAACGGGCTCATTTCATAGCAGCGACCGATGTAAATGCTGTCGCCGTCCGGCTTCGAGACGATCAGGTTGGAGTCGCGCGTATACGATTCCAGATGCACGAAGCTGCTACTGACTTGGGTCGGGGTGTTTGGGCGATTGACGACGATCATGATTCAGTTTCCCGAAGGGGCATGGCGACAGGCGCCATGCCGGGGTTGCGGATGAAGCTATTGCGCCACCAGGACGGCTGCGACGGCCGGTACGGGAGCGTGTGCATGCGCGATCAGCTGCTGCTGCTGCGCCGTCGGCATGCTGGTCGAAATGGTCGTCAGGAAGCCGGGGCCGACCAGCGCCAGCGCCAGCACGCCCAGCACCAGGCCGACCGTCTTGTAGCCGCCGCCATGAGCCAGCTGCCAGACCGCGACCAGCAGCACGATCAGCGCCAGCATGATGGTCCACGAGCTCGAGAGCATGCCCTTGAGCGTGTCGACGACAGTGTCGAACGCGCTCGTGGTGACTGCGGTGCCGCCGTTCATGGCCGCGGCGCAGCCGAGCAACGCGATCGGCACGGCGGCGGCGAGAGCGAACCCGCCGACCTTTTTGATGAAGGTGTTTTTCATTACTTTCCCCTGTTCGAAGCGAAGCTGTGTAATGGACCTACCGTTGGGAGCGGACCGGCCCTGGCGGACCAGTCCTCCCGAGACCGATTAACGCTGCGCGAGCAGCACTTCACGGGCCTGTGCGACGTGGATCTGCTTCATGGCCGCTTGGTTGCTTTCGATCATGCGCACCTGCGCCACGGTCGGCATGCTGGTCGAGATCGTGGTCAGGAAGCCCGGGCCGACCAGCGCCAGCGCCAGAACGCCCAGCACCAGGCCGACCGTCTTGTAGCCGCCGCCGTGGGCCAGCTGCCAGACCGCGACCAGCAGCACGATCAGGGCCAGCATGATCGTCCACGAGCTCGACAGCATGCCTTTCAGCGTGGTGACGACGGTGTCGAATGCACCGGTGGTCAGGGCGGTGCCGCCGTTCATCGCGGCCATGCAGCCGACGATCGCCAGAGGAGCAGCCACGGCCACCAGCAGGCCACCGGTACGGGTATTGACGAAGTCTTTCAGGAGTTTCATGGCATTACCTTTCTGTCTTAGGAGAACTGAAGCCACCACTTCCAGCGGGTGACATTGCTGATTCGCCCATGCCGTTGGCAGCGCCTTCCGGCTGGGCTAAATTCGTTTGCTGCGCCTGCGGAACATCGTTTTCGGCAGGCGCAGGAATGCTGTCCTTCGCACGGTGCGGATAGGCACCGGCGAACTGGCCGACCTGGTCGACTCCCTCGAAGCCCGTCCAACGAGCACCCTTGACCTCGCGGTAGACGATCATGTCCCCTTGCAGGCTGTCGTTCTCATCGACGAAGCGCTTGATGAACACGCGCTGGACGACCGGCGCCTTCCGCACCGGCATGCCGTCGAGCGATGCGGCGGCCGCGGACACCTGGTGCGGCAGCACCTGGCCGGTCGCCACCGGGGACGAGCCAGGCTCGGGCGCGGCCCGGTCGGGCGCGATGCCAGTCGCACGGTCGTAGTCGCTCATCTTGAACTCCTTGTCGAACCGGCTTTCCGGCAACGGGCCGTTCGTGCTCTTCTCGAGCGCCTTGAAGGAGCGGCAGTACTCCGACGGGTTTTCCTTGCGGTTGCAGTCGAATTTGCTTTCCCCGATCGGGTTGAAGCTGCACCCACCGAGCGCGGCGGCCGCAGCGGCAGCCATCAAGATCTTCACGGAGTGCTTCATGGGTTCCCCTTGTTGAAACGCTTCAGTTCGACGGTCTCTTGCAATATCCAGGTGACACGGGTGCCAGCGTTGACCTCGATGACCGGGAACATTTCCTTCGCATAGTCGAGGTAGAACTTGGAGAGCGCCTTGCTCGCCTCGTTGACGCCGCCGCCCAGCGCGCTGCCTCCGATCAGGCTCGGATTCGGCATTTGGTAGCCTTGCTGTTGGCCGCTCTGCGCGTTTTGGTTGTAGCTTGGCAGTGCGGACGGGCTGAAGGCGGAGCCCAGCCCCGACGCCACGCCGGCCAGCGCCGTCTTCGCGAGAAGCGAGCCTTGCTTCGTGACGACGCGGCCGGAAAGACCCTGGATGCCGTCCAGATCCACCCCATACGCGTTGATCTTCGATTCGTAGACGTTGCCGCGCTTGTCGATGCACGTCATGTCCTTCGAGATCACATTGGCCCGCTCGCTGGACAGGATCGCGATACCGGTTCCGCTGATGAAGCAGTCGTTGAAGTCGGACACGCGCCACCCGTTCGGTAGAATCGCGTTTCCTTTAACCCGAGTCACGAACGGCGCGCCGACGTTGTTCGCCGAAAGGATCGTGCCGCTGGCGGCGCCGCCCGACGAATTCGAACGTGCGTTAATACCGGTAAGCATCACGCTTTCAAGCGCCGAGCTGGTCGGCACGGAAAGCACGACGTCGCCGTCGCCCGAAGCCTTTTTAGCGGGCTGCGCTTCGCTGTTCCACACTTTCATCGCCGTGCGCGTAATCTTCGGCGCTGCGCCGCCCGGCGCGTCGGCGCCGTCCCCGAACGGGTTCTTTTCACCGGCTTTGTCTTTCGCCGCGGCGACACTGCCCGCACCCGGCTGTCCGAAGTCGACGGGCGGGGGCAGGTTTTCATAGGGCTGTCCGCCCGGTCCCTGGACACCCGCGGCCGCGCCGGACGAGCCGCCGACCGGCGGCGTTGCCGCGAAGCCGGCGCCGCCGCGGCTTTCGATCTGGTTCAGGCGATCGGTCACGTGACGCATTTGCTCGTCGACGTTCTTCGAATGCTCCTGCGCTTCTTTCGCATCCGCCTTGGCCTTGTCCAGTGCGGACAGCAGATCCTCGAGGCCTTGGTTCCGGTTCGAGGAAGGCAACGCGCTGAAGGTGTTGCCACCGTTAGGCAAGCCCCTGCCGCCGTCGGCGTTCGCCTTCATGGTCGCGTTCACGATCCGGCGATCCTGCTCTTCCTTCTCGTATTGGTCGTGCTCATGCGATTTCACGACCAGAAGGATGCCGCCGCCGACCACGATCGCGCCGAGCGCGACCTTGAACTTCGGATCCATCTCCTTCCATTGCTGCTTGTATTTCGCCACCAGGCCGGTATCGGACATGTCAGCCTCCAGACGCTTTGCGGGCGAGGACAATCACCTGCGTGTGCTCACCGGCGGCGATCACCGGTTTCGGGAAAATCGAGATCGCCAGCACGGTGTCGGAATCGAATTCCTTCTCCTGCAGCGTGGCGCGCGCCGGGCCCGGATTGGCGACGTCGTAGACGTAGATATCCTTGTCGGCCGATGAGTAACGCTTGCGCGGTGTGATGACCAGTCCGTTGCGCGCGATCGGGCCGATCGGCAAGTCGGTCTGGGAGTAGCCTTGCGGTGCGCCGCCGAGCGCGACCTGCTCCATCAGGCTCTGGGTGGCGGCCACGTAATCGCCGCCTTTCACCGGCCGCTGCGCGGCGCCCGCGAGGCTGGAGTCGCGTACCAGGATCGTCTGGCCTGCGATTTCCTTCGGAACCATCTGCAGCGCGAGCACCGAAGGGCCGCCCGGCTGCTCGAAATAGATCGTCACGGCGCGGCTGACGCCTTCCTTGAACTGCACGAACACGTTGTTGCTTGCCGGGTCCTTCTCGACCGTTAGCTCCTCGGTGCCGACGACTTTCGTGTTGGTCCATGGCAGCTGGATGCGGTTCTGGTCTACCGAGCTGACGTACACGGTCTGGGAGCCGCCGTTGGTGATTTCGACGACACGCGCACGGCTGAAGTCGAGCGCATGCGCGTCCGCGCCGGCGATCGTCATCACGCCGGGCAGCGCGATCTCGGGCGCTTTGGTGTCCCTGACCGCGGCCTCCGGATGAACCGCCAGCGGGTTCGCCTTGGGCACCGGCTTTTTGAGACTGGCGACAATCTTGCGCGGCCGCGGCGGGGTGCAGGGTACCGAGACGGTGCGCTCGCATCTCGAGGTTTCGTGAGCGGTCTGCCCGAACTCGACCGAGGCCGTCGCGGCGGTCGAAGCCGGCGCAGGCGCCGGGCCGAACGAAGCGCTCGCGGTCTGCTGGGCGCAGGCCGGCGCGATGCACACGGCCAGCACGAGGGAAAGTGGCATGGAACGGTTCATTGCTTCTGTGCCTCCAGCCAAGCGGCGTTGTGGGACCGGTCGCCTTTGTACGACGTGATGTCGTCGACCACCGGCCGGTAGTTTTCGATGTGCATCGCGTACTCGAACACGTAGGGCTCGCCGGTGTCTTTTGCCGCGTTCACGGTATGCACCTCGCCCAAGACGAAGTGCTTGTTGATCTTCGGGTCGTACTCGTGCGACTTGAATACGAAGTAGTAGGAGCCCAGCTCGCGCTGGTCGACCAGCAGCTTCGCTTTCGCGTCGACCTCGGTGCTCAACTTCGTGTACATCGCCGGCGCCAGGAAGGCCTGCAGGAAGTTCTTCTGGTACTCGACGTTCGAAGGGTTGACCTGCACCAGGTTGCTCGTCACCGCCACCAGGATCGCGCGCTGGGCGCCGACGTCCATCGACGACTTCTGGATTTCGGTGGCCCCGGGCATGCCAGGGGTTTGCAGGAGGACGATCTTGCTCTGGCTGAACAAGACAGCGACCAGGATCAGCAGGCAGGCCACGAGCCCGACGTTCGCAGTGATGACGAAATTGACGGTCTTCTGCAGATTCGCGATCGACACGTTCCGTTGTTGGATATCCATGTGTTGCTTCCTTAATTCAGCTCTTCGACGGCCGCGAGTGCGGCCTGGGCGCGCTCGTCGGCGCCGTCGTCGAGCTGCGGCCCTGGCTCACGCATGTCCGCGACTTGGGCGGACTGCGCATCCGCACGCACGATGGCGCCCAGGCGCGACGCGCTCGGGTTGATGATCTTGCTGTCGCCGATGAACAGTTTTTTCTTCCGGTTGAAAGCGTTGGAATAGCCGGTCAGGCCCAGCCGGTACATCAACAGTGTCAGGTAGCCTGGCAGGTTGTTTTTCTTCCACTCGATGTATGCCTTGGTGGCGAAGTAGCCGGCCACTGGAATGCCGATATACGCGACCCAACCGAAGATCGCGCCCACGACAAGGCCAACGAAGATCGAGAGGATCAACAGCCAGGCGTCGCGAAGCTCGGCTCCTGCGAACGCGACATCGGCTTTCCCGTGCTTTGGCACTTTCTCGGCGCTCATGGCGTCTCTCCCGCGTGATGGCAGACCAGGTGCTCGCGCCAGTCGGTGGCCTCGCTGCTCGCCAACTCGGGCACACAGATGTCGCCCGCGCGCACGACGACCTTCGGCCAGTTCAACGAGCCCGATGCATGGAAGTGCTTGCGCCGTGCGACGACCACTTGCCGTTTCAGGCGCTGCGCCAGCTGCTGATCGCGGAACGCCAGCATCGCCGCCTCTTCCTGCGCCGAGAAGAACACGTAAAGCTCGCGCGCCGGCTGGACTGCCAGGACCGGGCGGGTCTGGATGCGGGAATCGGCCACCAGCGGCAGATAGACGTACTCGCCGCCTTCGGCCGGCTCGACCACTGCGGCGCCGCTGGCGTAGCGGCTTCGTTCGACGAAGCTGGTCGGCGAAGCAAGCGCCGGAACGACAACTACGGTGAGAACCAGGGCGGCGATTTTCATGGATATCTACTTGCAGAATATGTAACTAATTTAATTTTAATTAATGAAAAAGTCAAATTAAATTAAAGTTTTTTTATTGCGTCGCGAAGGCGGCGACGTACGCCTTGCTCGCGTACTTGCGTACATCTGCCAGTGCGGATCGCTGCCCGAAGAACTTCAGGGCGTTCGCCACGCTCATCTCTCCGGCGACCTTGCTGAAGTCGCCGGCGGCATCGCCCGGACCCACCGCGATGACGAAGGCAGGAACGGCCGTGATGCGGTAGCGCTGGAACAGCAGTGGATTGATTTGCCACGCGGCCCCGCGCTGGCCGCAGCAGGCGCGATTGATCTCGCCGACGCGCCGGCGCGTGCTGTCCAGGTCGCCCCAGAACCCGTTCAGGACCATCGTGAGCCCGGCGCCTCGGGCGTCCCGCGCGAGTGCGATCAAGGTCGTGTCGCTCATCTTCGACGAGACGAACACGTAGCCGCCGGCAGCCTGGCCGGGACCACGTTCACGCATGCTGTCGAACAGCGTCTGCCCGTGCGCCAGGCCGGCGCACGCGAACATGGTCAGCGCCACGGCCGGCTTACATAGCCGAGTAGACAGGCGCACAGCAATCCTTTTTGCGGAAGATGAAATATCCATAGTCCTTGTCCTGGGGCCGCGCTGCGCCCTTTTCTTGAATGAGCAGTGGGCGCCCGATCGGCGTGCACATGTTGTCGGGGAAGGGAAACACCCGGTTCGTCTTGTACTGGCGTTTATCCATGAGGAACTCGGGTAACCCCATGGCGCCACAGGACCGCAAGGCGTCGAGGCCGGCCGTCGATTGCTGGACGCCGGTGGCGTGCAGCTTTGCGAACAAGCGCGCGACGAGCAGATGTGACACCTGTTCCGGCGTGTTCGCCGTCGCCACGTTGCCGGTCACCGGATACATCGGCCCCCACGACCCGGCCACCCAGAACAGGGACGCGGTGGGGAAGCCGACGCTCGCCGCGATCGCGTCCGGTGCCTCGGCGGCGATCGACGGGATGCCGGCGAACGCGTACCCATACGGCGTGAGCACCATCGCGAGCGCGTCGTCATTCCAGGTCGGATCGGCCCAGCTGATGAACGGCACGTCGAACCCGCGCTGGTCCAGGCAGGGCGAGTCCGAGATCACGCCAAGGGCGGTCATGACCGGATTGATGTACTCGTTCACCTGCATGAACGAGCTTTTTTTCAGCGAGCCCGAAGGAGCGGCGCTGCGCTGTTCGGCGCCGTACTCCATCGCGTTGTAGGGCGGGGAGATATCGATACCACCCAGCAGCGGCATGCAGCCCGGCTTGTTGGTGACGTCGACCATGAACGTCGGTTCCCAAAAGCTCGTCGGTGTCCCGACCGACAGATTGCTCAAACACGCGCATACGGGCGAGCTGCCGGCGCCGCTGTCGTAGTCGTCACCGGAGACGCCGATATTGATCAGGTTGCCTGCGAGGCTGATCGGAAACATGCAGTCGTAGCAGACGTCGGTGATCAGGTTGGGGAACTGCCCGGTACACGTGGCGCCGATGCCTGGATCGGCGCTGCTGTGGCCGGCCAGGGCGGCGGCGCCCAATAGGACGACGGCGAGAAGCTTTTTCATCTTGGGATCCCGAATGCGACCTGCAGCTGGTTTCCCTGCTGGGTCAGTTTGGCCGGCACGCTGCGCAGCTGGATCCCGTACAGGCGCTGCAGCTGGTTGATGATCAGCTTGCGCTGGTCGAAGTAGAAGGGAACCGTGGACGCGCCATTCCACAGCACGTTCTGGAAGCGGACCCGCAGGTCGTACGGCGAGCCCGCCGTCAGGACGATCTTCAGCCGCTCACGCCGGCCGGCCGCGAGCGCGTACTGGATTTGCGCCTCGTCGCGGCCGTCGATGAAGATCAGCCCGTAGGTCAGCGGCTGCATCTTCAAGGGTTCGATCACCGTCCCCCTCGGCACCACGACGCGGCCGGTCTGATCGCGGTAGTCCTGCGGCATCACGAAACGCAGCGCGTGCAGCTCGGTGCGGAACCGCGCGTCGCTCGGCACGCCCAGGGGGGCGGGATGCTTGACCGCGTCGACCACCTTCGCGCGGTAATCGGTCCAGAAGCGGGCCAGCTCGCCGCTGTCCTGCTTCTGGCGTATACGGTCCTTCATCTGTTCCCGACCGTCGCGATCGACGCCGGCCGTGCGCCCGTGCGCGCCCAGGTCTTCCGCCCAGACGGGCGCGGTCGCGACCAGGACCATCGCGGCGAAAAGCAATCGCTTCATTCAGCCCTCCAGACCGACATCGCGCGGCTCGGTGCGGCCGCCACCAACGGGGCGCTGCTGCGCTCCCGGCGGATCCGTTCGAACCGGCGCTTCACCGCGGCCTCGTAGCGGCGCTGGGCGGCCACGTTCTTCGATCCCGGGCCGGTGTTGTAGACACCGAGCGCATGCCAGGTCGGCCCGACCAACGCTATGTAGCGCGCGAGGTACCAGGCGCCGACGAAGGCGCTGCCGCACTCGGTCATCAGGTCGGACCGCGTGACCCCGTAGCGCGCGAGCTCCGGCAGGTGGATCGTGTTGATCTGCCACTTCCCGATCGCGCGGTTGCCGTCGGACAGCAGCGGGCCGAGCGCGCCGGGATCGTTATACGATTCCTGCTCGGCCACCGCGCGCAACAGGTCCGGGTTCAGCCGGAAGCGAGCCGCGGCGCGATCGACGCAATCGGCATGCGCGTTCGACGCCAGCAGGAACAGGCACATGATCAGCTCACGAGCCATGATTCGAACACCTTGCGCAGACCGGCTTTCAGCCAGAACACCGTCTGCAGCATGATCGAGAACGCCACCAGGTAGATTCCGCCCGATACCAGCAAGGGCGCGAACGGTCCCAGGTCGGTCGCAGTAAAGGTGACGAAAAAACCGACCAGAAAGATCGAGAGCGACACCATGTGATACAGGCTGTGCCGCGAGTCGTTGAGCAGCGTGGAAAGTATGGACTTCATGGATATCCTCCTATGGTTGAGGGCACGCCAACGCGGCGCGGGCGCCGCGCATGACCTTTTCCTGGTGCGCCAGAGCGACCTGGATGTTGGTGACGTTGGTCTTCTTCGCGTGATCGAGCAGGATCTCGGCGCGCAGCATCAGCGTCATCGCGCGGCCCACGTACCCCGCCCGCTCGTGCGGACTGAGGTTGTGCGGCTGCGCCCGCAGGTCGACCCCGCGGCCGGCATTGGCCAGTTCCAGCGCCATCTGGGCATACGAGCCCGCCTTTGCGGCGAACGGGTCCGAGATGCCGAGGGCCAGCAGCATGTCCGTCTCGCGCCGGAGCTTGATCGCCGCGTGATTGACGCCGTCGGCATTCCGATCGATCACGTCATGCATCTGGTCGTCAAGGGCGTCGAGCGCTTCGGCCAGCAGCGCGTGGTCGTCGGGCTCGGCGACAGCATCGAAGGTCGTCGCCACCAGTGCGCCCGCCGGCGCGGGCGGCGCCAGGTTCACGACAATCGCGCGCCGCCGGAATGGAAGCCAGGACGGTAGCTTCATTTCTTCGCCAGCGCCGCCAGGCGCGCCTCGATCGTTGCCACCGGCACCGCGCCGGGGATGACGGACCCATCCTCGAAAACGATCGCCGGCGTACCGAACACCTGGTACTTGGAAGCCAACGCCGCGTTTCGCTCGAGCGGATTGGCACACGATTTCGCAGCAGGCTTCGTGCCGCGCAACAGGTAGCCGTTCCAGGACGCCGCCGGGTCCGGCGCGCACCAGATGCTTTCGGCGATCGCCGTGGCGTTCGGGTGCAGGCCGGCCAGCGGGAGCGGCAGGACATAGACCGCCACGTCGTCCAGCTTGACCAGCTCGCTCTGCAGCTGACGGCAGAACGGGCAGTCCGGATCCGAGAACACGTAGATCCTGCGGCGGCCGCTGGACAGGCGAATGGCGTCGCCCTCGCGCAGATCGCCCGGCTTGAACTTGGGCCGATTGGCCTCGCGCAGGGACGTCGTGAGCGAACGGTTGGCCTTGAGGTCGACCACGTCGCCGTTGATGAGGATCGACAAATCGTCGTTGATATAAACGACCTCGTTGCCTCTCGCCACCGAGTAGAAATTGCCGAAGGACTTCTTGATGACCGCGTCCTTGGTCTCGGGGAATTTGGTATGCAGGTCTTGGAGGAAGTCCGCGTGCGCCTGGGAAGACCAGGCCAGGGCTAAAGCGAGAACGAATGCGCGCATGAGGATCTCAATAGGCGAGGGTGACGTCGATGCCGGTCGCGGCTTGGGGCCGGGCCAGCTCGAGCGTCACACCGGTTGTCGAAAATGGAAGTGGAGGATGCGCATATGCATCCTTGCCGACGACCTGGTCTGCTTCTGGGGCGCCGTGCCAATGGATGGCCAGCGCCGGATAATCGCTCTGGGGATCGCCCCGGTTTTCGAGGTTGAACGTCACCTTGATCGCGCCGGCCTCGGTCGGCACCGCCGAAAATTGGGCGATCGCGACGTCGGCGCCTTTTGATGGACGCGCCGCCACCGCGGTCGAGCCGTTGGCCCGTGCCGGCGCCGCCGGTTGGCTTGCTGCCGCGTTGGCCACCGGGCCGACAGGGATGACCGCGCCCGGGCTGACCGGCTGCGCAGGCGAGGCGTTGTGAGCACTGCGGGACAGGAACAGCGCGGCCGCCAACAGGATGACACCGCCGCCGATCGCGATGCGCGTCTGCTTCGTGTTCAAGCGGTACGCCGGGGGCTTCGCTCCACCCTCGGGCGCCACGACAGATTGGGCCATGTCCTCGTCGCCGTGCACGACGTCCCGGAACTTGTAGACATCGACTCCACAGTCCGGACATGGGACACGCAGCTGCTTTTCGGCGAACGACAGCGCAACGAGGTGGCCGGCCGAGCAACGGAAATTGGACATAGAGCCTCTAGGAATAGTTGTTGATGACAACGGTCACGTACACCGCGCAGACGGGAACCAGTGAGATCGCGGGCCAGAGCATCCGCTTGAACGTGATCACCACCAGGTAGTAGCCCGTGATCAGCGCAATCGCCATCGCCTTGAACGCCACCACGGCCGGCGTGAAGCCGAGATGCGACACCAGCCACAGGATCGACGGATTGAGCTCGTCACGCCCGAGCCTGGCCGCAAGAAGCGTGCTGTGCAAATCGAGTACTTGAAGGACTGCCAGAACGAGGCATAGGAAGGCCAAGAGTCGGCGTTCGGCACTCTGGACAGTAGGATCGGGGGTGGTCAAATTTTCCTCGCTCTTCCACCGGATGGCGGCTCGACGAGAAAAGTTTAATTCTGATTTGCTAAAAAATCAATCAGAATTAAAAAAGTGGCTTTTTATATATCAATCTGCATATGATCGGTCGCAGCAGCAGGTGGCGGACCGAGGGAAACGAGTTGCAATGCCAGGAAAAGCATTGGTAATCATTTTGCAATTCTATAGTAGTTTGAAAAACAATTTCAACCAAGATATTGCAAGAATTTTCACTTTAGCTACCACGGTTTGTGGTAGATCAAACACCACCTTGTGATAGGTCAGATTGGCTGTCGGGTTTCTCAGAGTCATGTTCTAGCGGCAACAAGATTTCGATTTTGGTCCCGGTTCCCGTTCCGGTCGACAACTCCAGGGTGCCCTTGAAGGCATAGACGCGCTCCCGCATGCCGATCAACCCGATTCCTTCCTGCACCTTGTCCGGATCGAAGCCGATCCCGTCGTCCATCACTACCAGGCGCAAGATCGCGCCGGGTGCGGCATCCCGTATCTGAGCGACCACCACGACATCCGATGCATGCGCGTGCTTCATGACGTTCGATACGCATTCCTGAATCAGTCGATAGGCGGCGATCGCCAGACCACCGTTGATGCGCAGGAAGTCGCCGCTCTGCCGGAACGCGAAGGTCGGGGCGCCTGGCGCCGATTCGTACGTCTGCAGCATCTCCTCGATAGCTCCTTGCAGGCCGAGCATGTCCAGCACTTCGGGCCGGAGCCTGCGCACGATCTTGCGCGCGCTCGAGTACAGTTCCGAGGTCACGCGCACGATCGACTCGGCGCTGTCCTTGATCACGCTCGCCGCTTCCCCGGCCGGCAGTACCTCCGTCATATCCAGGATCCGCCGCGAGCTGTAACGCGCGCCCAGCAGGGCCGCGTTCAACTCGTCATGGATCTCGATCGAAATGCTCTTGCGCTCGTCCTCGACCGCGGAATCCACTTTCTGGATCAGCCGGCGTTTCTCGGCGTCCGCCTTCCTGACCTGCTCGACCGACGCCTCCAGGTCGCGTGTCCGCTTCCACACCTTGTTCTCGAGGTCGCGCTTCGCATCGTCCAGGCTGGCGGACATTTTGTTGATCGTGTCGAGCAGCTCTCCCATCTCGCCGCCGTCATCGACCGGCAGGTTCACGGCGTAGTCCCCGCCCCGGATCTCGCGCAACGCACGGATGGCCGAGTTCATCGGCCTATGCAAAGCCTTGCCGAGGATCGCCGCCACCCATGCGCTGAGCGCTCCGACCACCACCAGCAGGATCGATTGCGAGACGATGCGGCGCCGCTGCTTTGCCTCGGCGGGTCCGCGCGACAGGAAGACCCGGACTTCGCCGATGACTTCGGTCGTTTCGGCACCGCGGCCGGCGACGCCCGAGAGGTGGGGCGTGTCCTCGCCACCGAAATCGTCGACCGGAAGCGTGCGGCGGAATACGTTGGCGTAGACGACGCCACCGTCCGCATGGCCGCCCGGCTTCCCACGCACCAGCAGTTTCAAACGTCGCTCGGCGTTGTAAACCTCGACCTGATAAATCCATGTGTCGGCCTGCACGAGACTGTGCACGACGCGGTCGAGATCGCGCATGTTCCCCGACGTCAGCCCGTATTCGCCGTTCTCCGCGACCGCCGCCGCGATAATCTCGCCGCGCTCGCGCAGATCCTGGTTCAATTCTTTCGGCCTCGTCCCCCAAAGATAGATCACCTCGCAGACGGCGATGAGGAGCAGCGGGATGATGGCCATCAAACTGAGCCGCCAGCTAAAGCTGCGGTCTTTCCAGGCCGAAGCCCATAAGCGGCGTCGAATCATGCGAATCATGGTTTCACCACTGGCGGTTTGTTAGCGAAATTCCGAACGGCGTCATCGACCACGAGGTTCAGCGAGCGCGCCACGTCCTCGTTGACCACCGTTCTGAAATATTTGGGAAACTGGGGATCGGGCAGGCGCGCGCCATCGATGTCTGCCACGATCTCTTCGAGCTGCGCATCGACGTCCTCGACCTCGGAATAGGTTGTGGCCAGCGCTCCGGCGCGCACGAGCGCTGCGGAAAATCCGATGACGGCCTGGCCGTTGCGATAGGTGGTCAACAGCACCGTGCGCAGGTTTTCGTTGGTGTAGACCAGGCTGTCGGGGACGGCAAGGATTGCCGGCGAATCGACGGCTCGACTGAGCACGCGACTGATCGAATCGTTTATCCCATAGCTTTCGACGACTAGCGGCACCTTCGCTGTTGCAGCGGCATGCTGGAGCGCGGGCTCGAGAAAGGAGGTACGGCCGCCCAGGACGACCGTGGTGCGCACCGGGCGCTTGAATAGCAGATTGATCAGTCGGAGCTGCGCACTTGGCGCCGGCTCTGCATAGATCGCGGTCGTTGGCGTACGGTGACTGCCGGCGGCATCCAGGATCGAGCGATAGACCTGGCTGGACGTGAACACCGAAACGACGGGATTCGTCCCGCCTTCGGCGACTAGGGCGCGCATCGCCGCCGGCCCGACGGCAATGGCCAGGGCATGGCGCGCCGCACTTCCTTTGCTGTCGACCACTGCCGCGTGCGGAAAGCGGCGCCGTAGATCCGCGACCACCTTGCGGGTCGCCTCACCGTCGTCGGCGACGACGATCGACAGCTCGGGCCGCGCGAGCTCGCGCGGGGCGGCGCCCGCGCCAGGGCCGACAGCGTACGCTGCCAAAAAGCCCGCAACCAGACACCCCTTTACCCTGCGCATACACCTGCGGCGATTTTGACTGCTTTCGGTGGATGACAGGAACATACGGCTAGCGCATTCGGGGCACGCTACGCCGCCGGGGAAGCGGCCCGAAGCGCCGGTGACACGGTTAGTAGGTCACGCGTAGCGTGGCGCAATAATGCGTGGCGTCCGTGTAGCCGTTGCTGGTCACACGGTCGAGGTCGAACAAGGTCGACGTCAGTCGATCGGACAAGTGCGACACGGTGAAGGATGGCGTCATCGTCATGTGAGCCGGCAGCTTGAAGCTCTTCGATACGGTCAGGTCCTGGCGGCCGTAGCGGGTCTGGCCGCGCGGCGACGCCGCGGCCCAGTACACCGCGAGCCCGGCGCGCCACCCGCTGTCGAATGCGCGTGAGACCGCGAGCAAACCGCTGTCGCGCGAATACAGCGTCTGCTCGATCAAGCTGTCGCTGCTGTTGTTGAGACGTGTGTATCCACCGTGCGCGGACCAGCCGGACCCCGACTCGTACTGGACCTGCAGCTCGGCGCCGCTGAGATGCACCCGGCCGTTGTTCGTCGGGTTGAAGGAATCCAGGTTGAGGCGTTCGGAGATCAGGTCCGACAGCTTGTCGTCGAAGACCTTGGCGTCGAGCACCACGCCATAGCGGGGGAAGTTGCCGGTGTAGCCGATCTCGCGCGAGAACATCCGCTCCGGCTCCAGGTTGCCCGGACCGCGCGCGCTCTGGGCGAAATATGCGCTACCGGACGAGGTGACTGGAGGCGTCATATTGGTCACCAGGTACGACCAGTTCACCAGCTGCTCGTGTATGTCCGGCATCCTGTCGCTCCTCGACACGACGGCGCGCACCGTGTTATTGGCATCCAGGTGGACGTTGACCGACCCGCGCGGCGAGAACGAGGATCCGGTAATGGAGTCCTTCTGATAGAAGCCGCCGGCATTGAGGTTGACCATCTCGATCGGGCGGTACTCGACGTTGGCGAAAGCGCGCCAGGTGCTGTTACCCACGCTGCCGCCGAAGTAGGTCTGGCTATCGGCCATATCCCTCCGCAATCCCACGCCGCTGACCACCCGCAACGCCTTGGACGCCACCAGCGTGTGCTGCAGCTCGATGTCGCGCGTCAGCTCCCGGAAGTCGTTGTTGGCGGCGCCGCAGGTCGTCGCGAACGCACTGGCCCCGCGCAGCTTGATGGCCAGCAGGGCTTCGAACAGCAGGGCGTCGTCCTGCGCGCTGCCGCCGCTGGGGACGACACCGGCGCTGATGGCGCGTACGTAGTCCGAGTTTGATTTCCACAGGTCGCCGAGCTCGGGGAGAAAGGCGAAGGCCGGCAGGCATTCGTTGAAATGCTCGGTATTCTTGCGCTCGAGCTGATAGGCCTGAACCTTCAGTTCCTGGCTGTCCGAAATCGTGTGCCGCCACGAGAGACTGAGGTTGGTCTCCTTGGTGCGCACATCCGGATAGGTCACCTGGTACTGGTCGTTCGTCACCTGGTCCTGCTTGCCGTTCAGGCTCGTGAATCGCAGTTCGACCTGGTCGTCGGGACCGAGGTCGGTCGACGACTTCCAGCTGAGGCGATCGGTCTTCGCCGCATCGTGGTCGGGCGAGCCCGAGTCGAGGCCGAAGCCGTCCACCTTGTCGAAACCCTTGGTTTCCGAATGCTGCGCCGAGACGCGGAAACTGGTGGAGCCGCCCAGCCGGCCGCCGTACTGGGCGTAGCCCTCGCGCATGTTGCGCGAGCCGGCTGTCAGGCGCGCCGACGCGCCTTCGGTCGTATGGGTGTCCTTGGTGATGATGTTGACGATCGCAAGCAAGGCGTTCGATCCGTACGACGCGGTCCCGGAGCCGCGCACGACTTCGATGCGCTGCACGTCGTCGATCGACACCGGCAGATTGTTCCAGTCGGTGAATGCGAAATCGGAGCGGAACGCCGACTGCCCGTCGACCAGCACGTTGATCCGTCGTTGCGAATACAGGTTGGTACCGTGATACATGATGCGGTAGTCGCCGTTGGAAAGCTGGACCACCTCCATGCCGGGCACGAGACGCATCGCCTCGGGAATCGATCGGACGCCATACCGGTCGAGCATGTCGGCCGTCAGCACCGTGACACTACCGGGGACATCGGCGACCGACTGCTTCAGGCGCGTCGGTGTCAGGACCACGCCGATATCTTCGCCGAGGGGATCATCATTGTCGCCTGCGCGCGCAGCACCGCTGGCCATCAGCATCAGCGCGACGGCCGCTAGGATACGAGCGTTTCCGTTCATAGATTAGCTTTGCAAGTTGGGATAGGAAAACGCAACGAAGTGCACGGCGTTCAAAGCGAAATGGGTCAGGATCGCGCCTTCAACTCGATGCGTCACCAGATAGGCCGTGCCATACAAGACACCGGCGATTGTCGCCAACACGATAAGCACGGGGCCGCCGCCGAAATGCACGGCCCCGAAGAGAACGGAGGTCAGGGCAAGCGCGCCCGCAGTGCCCAACCGATGCCCTGACCAGATGCCTGCCAACCGCGGCAACAACAACCCCCGGAAGAACGCCTCTTCCGCGACGCAAGCCGACAGTAAGTTGCCTATCAGGAACATACCAGAATAGGGAAACCATTTGAAGTCGGGTTTGACATAGCTCAACGTCATTGCCAATCCCAGCACGATCACCGGCGTGGCCACCACGACCGACCACACCTTGACCAACATCGCGCGCCAGCCGGCCAAAGTGCGTATGGGGTACCCCAAGATGCCTATGAGGATCGCACCCACGGCTGTCTTGTCGAAGTTGCCGTGGGCGCCCAGGGCGGACGCCCCGCCGCTATTGGCCGCGGCCGCCAGCAAGTCGGGATTCGAAAACCCCGGCACGCGGTGCAAGGCCAACGCCAGCGCCACCAGCGCAGCCAGCCACAGCCACGTTCTCCTGATCCAGGCCGTCTTGACATCGCGCGCGGCCAGGCAGAGACCTGCCAGGACCGCGAGCGACACCGGCGCGAGCCAGGTGAGCATGCCGGCGGCGATGCCGGCGGCGCATGCTGCGCCCAGCGTCCCGCCCCAAAGCCACGTGGTCATTCCGGCCAGGGGCCGCACCGGAATCCACAACGCTACGACGGCGAACGCCAACAAGGCGTAGGACAGCACCAGAACCGGGATTGAAGACATCGGCACCAATTACAAGTCGATGATGTTATGCCGCAACGCGAGCATGGTCAGCTCGGCCGGGCGGGTGACGTTGAGCTTTTCCTTGATGGCGATGCTCGCCGTGGCCACCGTCTTCATCGACAGCTTCATGTGCTCGGCAATTTCGGCCAGGGTCCGGCCTGTCGCCATCAGGCGGGCGATCTCCAAATCCCTTTCGCTCAACACCGAAAACGGCGTACGATCGCCTTGGATCTGCGCTTTCGCCATGCGGTTAGCAATTTCGGGTTGGAAGTAAAGACGCCCTTCGCGGGCGTGCTGTACCGCGTCGGAGAGTTCGCGCTCCTCGCAGTCCTTATTAACGAAAGCGAGCGCGCCAAGGTCATAGCAGCGCTTGATCAACGTTTGCTGATCGAATTGACTACAGAAGACGATCCGCACGTCGGGGTCGGCTTTGAACAGGTCCGCAGCGACGTCGAAGCCGGTCATCTTGTCGCCGAACCGCATGTCGAGCAAAACGACGTCGGGCTTCGTCTCCAAGTAAAGCGGGACTACCTCTTCAGGCGTTTTCGCCTGGCCGGCCACGACCAGGCCGCATTTTTCCAGCGCCGTGGCGATGCCGGTGCGGACGATATGGTGGTCATCCGCAAGTAATACCGATGTGCTTCTCGCCTGATTGGTCACGTCATCCCCGATATCGCTTGGTGTTTAGATTGCCATTTATTGGCAAATATTTACCAATTTTATGTGGCCCAAATTCTAACATCCTGTAGTGTTGGCTCATAGTAAATAGTGATCACTGTTGCTTTCCACGAAATCCCGGCTATTTTTACTATTGACTTTCAATAGATTACCGCTTACCATGATGTAACCCCAGCGACAGACGTGAGCAGACGTCTGCCGACTTTCGCGCGCGAAAGTGAGGGGTTCCGACCATCACCATCATGGAGAGCATCATGAAAACTGATCTGTATTCCCGCATGTTCAGTCGGCTCGAAGACCTGATTCCCGGCCTGGCGAGCATCTCGCTCGCTGGCTCGACCTACTATGCGCCGCCTCGTAACGCGGAAGACATGGCCTTGGTCTGCAGCGTCTGCGCCTGCCACGACGACGAGCTCGAACTGGAACTCGCTAAGGACGTGGTCGTCGATGGCGTTGAGCACTGCACGCAATGGATGAAGTTCAACGTCGACCGCGCGAAGCGTACGGCATGCCTGGTCGCGATACAGACAGGCACCTGCTACGAAAATGTACATAGTGAAACTATTTACCCACAAGCCCGTCGCCTTCCTTTAAACTCGTTCGCTGTCAACTGGCTCGGCATCCTGGTCAACCTGCAATTCGGTTTCCGGGAAGTCGTGCCGGCTACATCGATCAACTGAGGAAGTGTCACATGGCGATGAAACTCATAGCCCTCGCAAACCAGAAGGGCGGAATCGGCAAAACAACTAGCTCGCGGCATCTCTTCCACTATTTCGTGGAAAAGGGACTGCGCACGGTGGCGATCGACTTCGACATCCAGAAGAATTTCACCCGCTCCATCCTGGCCGTCGCCGTCGCAAACGGCGTTGAAGTTCCGCGTGATGATTTAGGCCGACTGGAGATGCCGGAGGGCGCGCTGGTCGCATCGGGGTTGTTCGATGCCGGTAACGACGCCCAGCCGCTCGAGGTGGGAAACAATGCTTTCCTCGTCGGGGCCGATGCCGGCATGCTCGACATCGAGCGAGCGGATCTCGACGACGTGATCGCTGTCGGCAAGGCACGTTTCGCACAGTTGAAAGAGCGTTTCGACGTCGGCGTCATCGACACCGGTCCCTCCGTCTCCGGCCTGTTGATCGTGGCACTTTCCGTTGCGGACTTTGCCGTGTCCCCGTGCAAACCGGATCCGGACGCGATCGACGGTCTGCTGAACTTTTTCGACAACGTTCGCAGAGTAGCCGAGTCCGGGAACAATCCACATCTGTCCGCGCTTGGCGTGCTGCCCAACCAGGTCGACCTCAAGCGCGCATTCCACCGCGACCTGCTCAAGGACATGCGTGACGCGTGGGGTGACGGCGTGCTGCCCGTGAACTTGTACGAGCGCGCCGCGATCGACCAGGCGAAGCACCGGCCGGTATGGCGTACCGAAAAAGGCCAGCGCAGCCGCAACAAGGCAGCTACCGAAATGCTCACCGTCTGCGAATGCATATCGACCCGCATGGGTCTGTAGGAGAATACAAATGGCAAAAGCCAGTTTTGATTTGAAGAAATTCGCCGGTGTCGTGCAGAGCGCGACCCAGCGAACGCCTGACCGCAACATCCGCATCGACCTGATCGATACCGAGAGCCAGGTTCGCTCGTACTTCGACCCGGAAAAACAAGCCGAGCTCGACGCCTCCGTCAAAGCGCAGGGCATCATCCAGCCAGTCGTGCTGCTGGCCAAGCCGGACGGTCGATACCGCCTGATCGCCGGCGAGCGCCGCCTCCGCGCCGCGCGCAACAATGCGCTCGAGGAGATCCCCGCGGTCGTCAAGACCAATCTCGACGCCTGGGAGATTCGCCGGATCCAGGTTGCGGAGAACGCGGACCGCGACGACATCACCCCGCACGACGAGGCGCGCAGCGTCTCGGAAGACGTCGAGGCCTACGGCGTCCCAAAGACGATGGAGATCTGGAACAGGTCCGAAGGCTGGGTTAGCAAGCGGACCTCGGTCGCGAAGTATGCGGACGCCGTCAAGCAACTGCTGACGGACCGGGTGCTGGCCGACCTCGAAGTGGCCCACAGCCTCAACCAGCTGCATGCGCTCGACCTGCAGGAATATGCGCGTCTCGACAAGCGCCTGCGCGATGGGCTTCCACTGTCCCGCGATGAAGTGCGCGGAAAGGTGCAGCAAGTGCGCGAGTGGCAGTCGGAAGCCAAGCAACGCACGCAGCGCCTGGAAAAACTGGGTACGTCGGCCCCATCCGGCGCCTCGAGCGGCAACGCCACCCCGACGGCGGCGACGAAGGGCACCAAGCGATCGGGCGCCGGGACCGCAGCCGCCGCGTCCCCAGCTGCGGCCAGCAATACTCCGTCCGCCATCGCGGCGACTGCGCGCTCGAGCGCCGCCGATTTACCCGCGGCCTCCGCACCAGCCCCGACCGCGGCAAACGAAGGCGCCGTAGGCGGCGACAGCCCCCAGGGCGAAGCACCCGTCACCAGTGAACAGGCGCTGGTGTTGGACCAGATGGTGACGCTGTACCAGAACGGCCTCGCCAACCTCGAGCTCATGAAGGACGTCCAGGCTGAGCTGGCCGACATGGGTGCGGACATGAACCAGACCGAATGGGCGATGTGGAGCCTGTACCAGACGGTCGCACTCCCCCTGATCGGCGCACTCGGCGACGCGCGCGCGCGGCGTTACCTGGAGCGCCTGGCCGCGGAGCTGCGCGGTGCATCGCCACAGGACCTGTGGAACAAGCTGCACCCGGCAACCGACCAGGCGAAGGCCGACGACTGGACCGCCACGCGGGAGCCAGTCGCGCCCATGCCGAAGGACTGGCGTTTCTGAACCAGGCGCCGCGCGAGCGGCGTCTTAACCGACATCTGCGAATTATGAAGCTGAAACGCTTGACCGCCGAAGACTTCAACCGACTGGCCGACGGCACGCGCCTCAAGCCGGTTGCACGCCAACTGGCCTACGAAGTACTCGTCGACGGCATGTCACCGTCTTTCGTCGCGAAAAATGCCGGGCTAACCGCGCAGCGCGTCGCCCTGGCGGTGAACGTGATCGAGAAAGCCTACTTCGAAGACACCGATGCGCGCCTCGGGTGGGTCTCCCTTGAGCTCGAGCTGCCTGAATCGCTCGCGCTGCACTTGGACGCGCTGACGAGGTCCTTGAAAGCCTCCGGCGACAGCGGCGCGCTGGAACGGGCGAATGCGCTCGTGCTGAAGGCCATCGCCGAGGCCGGTGCGCTGCTGAAATAACCGACGCCACAAAGTGAAACGCCCAGCGAGCAGGCCGGGCGTTTCGGAACCATCATCACCAAAGAGCGCTAACCCTCCGGCTGGCTCGATGATACCAGATCGAGGTCAGGCGCGTAAATCTTCCAGCGCCCTGCCCTGCTCCAGCCAGGTCACCAGCCATCCAGGCTTTCTGCCCAGGCCGTTCCAATCCTGCTCGGCGTTGTCCGGATTGACGTAGCGCACTCGTCCTACCCTCCCTTTCCGAATTGGCGCCGCGGCGCGCAGGATCTCTTCGAGCGGCACACCCACCGAATCGGCGATCGCGCGAGCCCTGGCGCACGCGTCTTCGAGCGCGGCCGCCTGCAGCGCGAGGATACGGCGCTCGATCTGGCTCGTCAGCTCGCGCAGCTCCGACGTTGCATACCTCGTCAGGTCCAGGTCTCGTTTTTCGTTCATTCCAACATCTCCCAAGCAGTGGTTCATTCCGGCCGCGAGCCCTTCCCGCGTTCGCCCGTGGACAAATCGGTTGTCCACTGTCCCTTCGGCCAGTGGACAATCGGCAAGCCGATTCCCGATTTCCCCACCGTCTCATCACGACGTTTGGCTACGCCCTGACGCGCTTCGCTTGTCCAAATTTTAATAATTTACTTTCTTAAAAACAGCCGGCGCGGCCACGCTGTAGTTGACTTCATCATTTCTTTAGATAGAATGAATCAAAGTTTTTATGGAGATGATCTGATGACAGAACTGATCGGGTCGAGAGCGTTCCGCGACGCTGCGGCTGCAGGCGCACTCGGCATCCCTACCATCGTGGGTGTGGAAGGCGGGTTCATCGTCGAGGCGATGTTTGGCATCGTGTGCCGCCAGTTGAGTGCGCGTAATGCCTCGGGCGACGAGAGCCGGCGTGTCTTCCCGAACCTGAACGCCGCGGCGGGCTTCTTGAAGAAGGCCGGCATCGATCGTTTCGCTGTCGACGCGAGCGGCCACGCGCCAGCCGTTCCCAGCGAGCGATACACCCGCCAGGCAGAACGGCTCCGTCGCGTGCACGCGGCTGGCCGGCCGGCTGAACATTGAACGGAACTGCGCCACATGACCGAACCACAATCCGACCCCAACGCCGGCGACAGCAAGCCGAAACAACGCAAGCCCAATGTCCAGGGTGTAGGAGACGAAGCCTTTCAGAGCAACCAGCTGAGTCTTTTCCAAAACTTCCTCACCAACACCCCAACCGAGCGCGAGCAGCTGTCCAACACGATCGCGCTCTGGGACGCGATCCCGCGCTACAGCATCACCCGCAACCTGCAAAACCGCATGCGCGACGAGCGCGGCAACCTGGAGCTTCTCAAGCTCAATTTCAGGCACAACAAGCAGGACTACATGGCGACCATCACGCCGGCGCGTATCGAGATTAAGGACGGGCCTGACAAGGGCAATACGATCGACTACTACCCGAGTGCGTCGGAGGAGCTGGTCGAGGACGCATTGCGAAAGCTCGCCGCCAGCCAGCAGACCCAACAGGGATTCTTCGACCGCAAGGGCTACGTAAGCGGCGTCGCGTTTTCGCTGTACCAGCTGCGGGACGAACTCGCGCGCCTCGGCCACACGCGCTCATACAGCGAGATCGTGCTCAGCCTCGAAATCCTGCACAAGACGAACATCGCAGTCACATCGCCGAACGGAAGGGACGAGGTCACGCGCAGCAGCACGTACCTTCCGGCGCTGGGCGCCGTCCGCCGCAAGGACATCGACGCCGACCCGGCGGCGCGCTGGGTAGTCCAATTCCATCCGCTGGTCACACGCAGCATCGACGAGGTCACGTACCGGCAGTTCAACTACAACAAGCTCATGAGCCACCGCAGCCAGTTGTCCCGCTGGATCCACAAGCAGCTGGTCATGAAGTACAACTTCGCCGCGGTCGGCAACACGTTCAAGATGATGTTCTCGACCATCCAGCGCGACAGTGCACTCCTCGGGGGCTACAAGGAAACCAGGCAGGCCGTGGTCGCCGTCGTCGACTCGTTCCAGGAGCTGAAGAATTCTGGCCTGCTGATGAACTTTGAAAAAGGAAACGAGACGCGCGGCCAACGCAATAAGCTCGTCGACGTGGAATTCATCCTCACGCCGTCGATCGACTTCGTTCGAGAAGTGAAAGCGGCGAACAAGCGGCTGAAGCTAGCCGGCAGCGGCGGCGAATCCGCCTTGGCCGAATAGGCCACGGTGGGCAGCTTCGCTCATTTCGAAGCCGCCGCCACCGAATGAATGGAGTACCTCCTGGCCTGGACGATAGAGAGGTTTGACTGACAGGTGACATGCCAACCGGGAGGAATGGGTGACGGGTTGCGGGAGGTTCTGGTGACGGGTCGGTGCAAACAGATGGGTCTCGGTAGGTATGACTGACGGGTACGAAAAGTATTGAGAACGAACACCGGATCAAAAACTCAATCCAAATTTAGAAAATGGATTTCGGAGCAACTTTATTGACTTTAAAGAGTTTTCCGGTGACAACCAAACGTCGCGATACGCAACCCGAGAGTGCAAAAACCGCGTCGCGTGCAACGATTTATCGAGCCAAATCGTTAGGGAGGGATGGCTGACGGGTCGAAAAGCATGAAGGTTTGACTGACGGGACGCCCATTTCCCGGTAGGTTCTACTGACGCAATGCGGTAGGTTTGACTTACACCAGCTTAAAAGTTAGGCAAATTGGGGTAGTGTGGGACCACGCAGTAGGGAGGATCGGCTGACGGGTCGCCGAATGCGCGGGAGGTTTGGGTGACAGACACCGCGTTTTCCGGTAGGTATGCCTGACGCATCGAAAATATCCACTGATTTAATGCATCCGTATCAACAAAACCTGTTCCGAAAGGCCACCCCCAAAAAGGTTTGACCGACGGATGAGTTAGGATAAGTGTCTGATTCCTGTGGAGTTTTTTGCGGTTGTCCACACCCCTATCCTTATAATCTTGTTTTATTCTTTTACTATCCGTGTTTCGCCGCACTGGCGTACGGGCCGACGCTCTGGGGGAGCGTCGCGAACCAGCAAGGTGCCGTCCTGCGGCGGCATCCGACCATGCGGCTGTGTCTACGCTGCTACGCAGCTCGCACAGTCCGGCGCCAGCGCCGGATCGGACTCAAATCGCCTTGCTTCGGGTCCATTCGCTCTACACCTAGACCCGCGTGCAAAACGAAGTTGATCGTCTTTGCAGAGCAGCGTGGCACATCGATGCTCTGCACCTGGCTTGGACACACTTTCGCGCCACAAGCCAGGCACGTGTCTACAGCTAGTCCCAATCCAGACGCGCTGCAGACGCCAACTTCACCTCTTCCTGTATTTCCCAACCGAGAGAATAGGGCCACTCCACTGCATAAGGCACGTGCGCGGCCTGTCTCGCCCTCCAGAGTCCGAAGGATTCGATCCATCGCTGCGCGTCGATAGGATTGATGAAGATCTCTTCCCCGATCGGTTCGCCGATCGCCTCGAGCAGCTCCTGCAATGCTATCCAGGCCGCACGCCGCCAGGCCGACAGCACAGCTGCTTCCCACACCTGGGCCGCGCCATCCGACAAGCCAGCACTACTGGCACGCACTGAAACGGCCTCCAACTCGCTTGCTGCGGCAACCGCCGCCATCCGATCTGTCATCTGCATTTCATCGCCTCGTCATGGAACCTGATGAATTACATTTTAGTCTATTGTCATACAATAGTTATGTGATAGCTCAGCCTATGACACTCGGCGATCACGGAATCCGCAATGCATGGGTCGACCAGCCATGGGTAGTGAAAAGAGATGGAATTGCAGCTGCAGGCTTCGAACGCCGGCCACGCGCACCTGGTAGACACAAATCAATCTACCCACCGCTAAACTATTGTATCTAAATAGTTTGTGTTATAATGGAGTTGTCGTTGCGGTACGCCGCGGCGATCGACGTCACGGTGAGCAGATCGTGGCGTTCGACACCTCAACCATCATCCCAAACAGAGAGCGACACATGATCCTTTCCCGAGACATCACACATTTCCACTTTTGCTGCGGCATCGGCGGCGCCGCGAAGGGCTTCAACCGGGCCTCCCCTCGAGTCGGCAACGTCGCCGGCCGCATGCGCTGCCTGGGCGGCGTCGACGTGTCGGCCGCGGCGATCCGCGACTTCGATCGCATCGTCGGCGTGCCAGGCACCGTGATGGATCTGTTCACCCGGGGCCAGTACACGGCGTTCCACGGGAAGGAGCCGCCGGCCGGGTGGCGGGAGATGGGGCCCGCCGACATTCGACGGGCTGCAGGCAATGAACGTCCGAACATCGTGTTCATCAGCAGCCCATGCAAGGGCGCGTCTGGACTCTTGTCCGAGACCATGAGCCAGACGCCGAAGTATCAGGCGCTGAACGAACTGACGCTCCGGTGCATTTGGCTGATGGCTGAAGCGTGGGCGGACGATCCTGTCGACCTCATCGTCTTCGAGAACGTCCCGCGCCTGGCTACGCGTGGTCGGCACCTGCTCGACCAGATCAACCAGGTGCTGCATCGCTATGGCTATGCGGTGGCTGAAACGACCCACGATTGCGGCGAGCTCGGCGGCCTGGCCCAAAGCCGCAAGCGATTCTTGCTCGTCGCACGCCATACCGAGAAAGTACCGTCTTTCCTGTACGAGCCGGAAAAGAAAAGCCTGCGCGGGGTCGGGGAGATCCTCGGCCGCATGCCGTTCCCGGGCGACGCCGCCGGCGGCCCGATGCATCGCATTCCGCGCCTGCAGTTCAAGACCTGGGTGCGGCTGGCCTTCGTGCAGGCCGGCAGTGACTGGCGCAGCCTGAACCAGCTGGCGATCGAAAACGGCCACCTGCGCGATTACCTGCTCGTTCCGGATATGCACCGCGGTGTTCTTGGCGTGAACGAATGGTCCAAGCCCATCGGCACCGTCACCAGCCGCGGGATGCCGATGAACGGCAATTTCGCCGTCGCCGACCCGCGCCACGTCGGGCCCGACAAGCACAGCAACGAACTCCACATCGGCAATTGGAAGGCGCCGTCGCGCGTGGTGTCGAGCGCGCACGGCACCGGCCAGTGCATCGCCGATCCGCGTTACCACAACGATGGCGATTATGGCCAGCTGGGCGTGCGCGGCTGGAACGAGGCTACCGGCGCGATCACCACCCAGCGTTCGCCGATCCAGGGTGGTTTTTCGGTCGCCGATCCGCGCACCGCCGGTACCGAGACGCACAAGAACGTTTTCCGTATCGTGCCTTGGGCCGGCGCCGCAGGCACCGTCACGAGCGGACACGGTCCGAGCAGTGGCGGCGGATGCGTCGCCGATCCGCGGCCGCCGCAACGCGACCTCTTCAGCAAGTACGCGGTCACGGCATGGGACGGCGCCACCGGCACCGTCATCGGCGGCGACGACTCCGGCGCATATGCCGTCGCGGATCCGAGGTCGACCAGCAGCTTCGACGGCGCCGGCAAGTACGCAGTGACCGCGTTCCAGGAATCGACCGGAACCGTGATCGGCGCCAGCACCACCGGCCAGGGCGCGTTCGCCGTCGCTGACCCACGCACGGCGCTGAAACGTCAGCCGGGCGACGCCTACCTCACCGCTGGCCACTATGGCGTCGTGCCATGGCACAGCCCGAGCGGCGCCGTCAGCGCCGCGGCCGGGCATGACAATGGCCGATGGAGCGTCGCCGACCCGCGCATCGGCGCGCTGCCGGCTCTGGACGAGAAAACGGTCGCGATCATCCGCTCCCTCGACGGTACCTGGCATCGTCCGTTCACGACCCTGGAGCTTGCAGCCCTGCAGAGCTTGATCGAGCCGGAGGAGTACCTGCACCTGGACGGCATGAGCGACAGCCTCTGGCGGGAACACATCGGCAACCTGGTGCCGCCGGCGGCGGCCGAGGCGATCGCCGACGTCTGCGGCACAACCTTGTTGCTGGCCTGGTCCGGCGAGACGTTTGTCCTGAGCGCGACGCCGATCTGGGTACGCAACGTCGCGCTGGGGCTGGCTCTCGCATCCTGATCGTCTACGGCTGGAAACAACGGCGCCGGATCGTGTGTCCGGCGCCTTCCGTACCGCCCAGCTCCAGCAATTCGACCACCAGGCAGGATCCTGCCCCCTCGACGCGGCGCCAGTCACGGACTGAGCCCCTACAATTTTCGCGCACGTGCTGACCCTACTTCACGACCTCGGCTGGTTTTTGCACCGGGCGCCGGCTCCGCCGGCGCGGGGCGCCCGCGGCTTCTCCCGTCCCCCTGCCTGATACGCACCTAACGCCGTACCGCTACGACGTCCTCACCACCCAAGGTCGCCGCAACGGATGAACTTTCGCGCGCGAAAGTTCGACGGCCGGAAGACGGTCGCGCCCTATGACAGCTCTACCAGGATCGTGTACTGTGCGGTATATGACCACCCTACCTGACAGTTACGCAGACGACATGCCCGCAGATCCGGACCTGCTCGTGGAGCTCGGACGAGTCGCCTGGGCAGCGGCACGCCTGCACGCCGGCGTTCGCGACGCCATCAACAAGCATAGGAGCAACACGTCGATGGCCCCCTTCGGGCTGTCCCTGGGCCAGGCAATTGATGAACTAAAACGACTTGCGGAGAATAACGGACGCGCTGATCAATGCGCGTGGGTCAAGGACATTGGAAGGCCGGCAAAAGACCGTCGCAACGCGGTAATCCACGCCGTGACCTTCACTGCACCGGATCAGAAGCAGGCAATCATGACATCCGACGGCGCACCACCGGGTCGATATCTTGCATCGGATTTGCGGGCCGTCACACTTGCACTTATCGAAGCAAGCATGAAGTTGCCAGCCTAAACCCCAATGACATGTTACCAAGTTCCTGGCGCCGGCCTGCTTAAACCGTCTTAGCGACCTGTCAGTCATACCTACCGCGAGCGTCGCGGTACCAACGTCCAAGGCAAAGGCCAGGGCGTCTCCTTCGGACCGCTCACTCGTGCTGCGCATCGAGCCCGCTGCGCGGTCTCGCCCCTTCGGGCTTCCATCGCATGACGCTTCCGCGCCTGGCGGCGCTGCGCGCTACGCTTGCCTTCCCGGCCGACCAGGTCGACCGTCCGCGCGGCGCGCCGCTTGGGTGTCGAGAGGCTGCGCCTGGTGGAGTCAGCACTTTCGCGCGCGAAAGTGTGGAAGAGGGGGGCAACCCCCGGGTTCTAACACGCTTCCCACCATGCGCCGTTACACCGCGCACCTATCGCCCATCTCTCCGGCAGGATCGCACTCTGCCGGGCTATGCCGTCAAGGCACTCCTCGCCCGTTCGGTGCTCGCCTTCGGCTGCGCTCCGCATGCGGCCTGCGGGGTGTCCTTGACTGCGCCCGGCGCCGTGCGACCGTGCCTACGAGGCGATAGGTACACGGTGTAACTCTGGGGCAGGGTCCGTGGTCCGCTTTTTCCGTGGCGACACGGACGAGAAAGCCACACCGTCAGGGCCCGTTCCGGCCCCGACACCCGGCCCGAGGTCTCCAGGTTCCGGTATTTCCGAAAAATTCACAAGCACCGAAATACAACAAAACTATTTAAACACAATAGTTATTTGTGCTATAATGGTTACATCAACTGAACAAACAGGAGGTCACATGAGCTTGGCGAACGAACATCGGATTCACGGCAACCTCGCCCGCGATGTCCAGGGCGGCAAGACCCGCTCGGGCGTGGTGACCGCCTTCTACGTGGTCGCGGTCGGGCACCAGTACCGCGACGGCGATACGCTTCACACCTCGACCGATTTCATCCCCGTGACCACCTATGGCAAACAGGCCGAAAGCGACCTGAAATTCCTGGCCAAGGGCAAGGAAGTTCTGATTCGGGGTCGCATCCGTACGTGGTACGACGCGGCCAAGAAAAAAAGCGGTTTCTGCCTGGAGCCTGATCTCGGCTGCGTGCGCTACATCGGCGCGCCGGTGACCCGCAACGACGATACCGCCCCTCCCGAGGAGCTCGACGCATGGGTCCAGGAATACGCGGCAGCCGCCCACCAGTTCGATGTCGCGCCGCCAGTCACGCGGCCGACCCGAAGCGCCGCCAACGTGTGAGCAGACACGTAGGCGGATTTTACGAAGTCCCACAACCTCATCATCAGGAGCCATCATGAACTTATCCGACCAGACCAATATCGCCGCCGCCGTCACCGCAAGCAACGCGGTCGAGATGGATATCCCGTTCAACCAGCTGCATGTCAGCCGCAAAAACGCCCGCACGAAACCGCACACCCAGCGCGACATCGAGTGCCGCGCCGCCTCGATCCAGGCGTACGGCATCCTGAGTCGCCTCCAGGTGATCAACGAGCCGTTGGCCGGTACCAGCCAGGGCTTCGGCGTCGTCGCGGGCGGCGGGCGCTACCTCTCCATCGCGCTGCTGGTGGAGCGGGGCGCGTTGCCTGCGGACTGGCCGGTCAAGTGCGATCTGCGCTCGGAAGACGACGCGATCGCCATCAGTCTGGCGGAAAACGCCAACCGCGCCGCCCTGCACGAAGCCGACGAGTTCGTCGCCTTCAAGGCCATGGCGGACGAGGGCAAGGCCGTCGAGACCATCGCCGCGCACTTCGGCATCCCGGTCCGGACGGTTCAGCAGCGCCTGCGCCTGGGCGCGCTCCACCCCGACCTGATCAACGCCTACCGCAACGGCGAGATGGGACCGCAGGAAGTGCGCGCCTTCTGCCGGTCCACCGACCAGGAGCGGCAATTGCAGGTGTGGCAGTCGCTGCCCACCTACAGCCGCAGCGCCCATTACATCAGCCACCACCTGTCGCAGGACTCGATGAGCACCAACAGCGCGATGGTGGCGTTCGTCGGCCTGGACGCCTACCGCGCGGCGGGTGGCCACGTGGCCGCAGACCTGTTCTCCGAGCAGACCGACGAAGCCCGGGTCGAAGACCTCGCCCTGATCCATCAACTCGCCGTCGAGAAGCTGCAGGGCATCGCCGCCGAGGTGACGGCCAGCGAAGGCTGGTCCTGGTCGGATGTCTGCGAGACCTACACGCACCAGCATCGCTGCCAGTTCGACCAGGAGCACCCGACCCGCCGCGAGCCGAGCGCCGAGGAGCAGGACGAGTTGGCCCGCCTCGAGAACGAGCGCGGCGCGCTGCGCGCCACCCGCACCGATCTGCAATCCCGCCTGACGGAAGCGGCGGGCGACGACGACGGCGATGGCCACTACGACGAGGATGAGGACGATGCCGACGACGAGGCGGGAGCCGCCGACGCGCTCGACCCTGCCGCACAAGCCCTGGTGGATGAACTGGGCCGCCAGATCACCGAGACGGACGCGGCCATCGAGCAGCGCAGCGCCCGCATCCGCGAGATCGAGCAGTCGCTGTTGAGCTATTCGGACGAGGTCCGCGCGCGTGCCGGTGTGATGGTCGCCCTGGACGGGCGCGGCGGCGCGCAGATCATGCGCGGCCTGATCGTCCGTGCCGAGTCGGAAGCGGGTGCGTCCGGAACGACCGGCAGCGGCGGCACCGCCAGCACCAGCGCGCCGACGAAAAAAGAGCGCGCCGAATTGTCGGAGCGGTTGTCCCTCCAACTGTCGGCGCATCGCACCGCGATCATGCAAGCGGCCATGATCAACCAGCCGAACGTGGCGATTGCCGCCGCCACCCACCGCATGCTTGAAGCCGTGACGCGCCGCCACCGTTACGCGGACAGCGCGACCATGAAGATCACCGCGACCTTCTCGACCGCCGCGCTGCACGACAAAGCGCCCGACCTGAAAGGCATGCGCGCCAGCGACGAGGTGCAGGCCCGCATCGACGCGTGGCGCGCCCGTGTCCCGAGCGACACCAACGCCGAGTTCGCATGGCTGCTCTCGCTCAGCCATGCGGACCTGAACGAACTGTTCGCCCTGTGCGTCGCCCTGACCCTCGACGCCACCACCGGCGTGGCCGGTGCCCGGCCCGGCCAGGAACTGGCGACCGCGCTGCAGATCGACGTCGCCAGCTACTGGTCCGCGACCGAAGCCTCGTACTTCGGCTCCGTGTCCAAGGAGCGCATCGTCGCGGCCCTGGACGAAGCTTGCGGCCCCGGCGCGGGTGAGCCGGTCGGCAAGATGAAGAAGGGCGAGGCGGCGAAGTACGCGGAGCAGAAGCTGGTCGGTACCGGCTGGGTTCCGGCGATGCTGCGCACGCCGGTCAAGTCCGAGACCTTGCCCGCAGATGAGGGCATCCAGGACGTGCCGGTCGAAGCGCAAGACCACGCGCCCGAGGCGCAGCCGGTGACCACCGAGCCTGCCGAGATGACCGAGTAAACTAGCGAAGCGCGGGCCGAGCAATCGGCCCGCCTCAAGGAGACTACGACATGACCCACCTCGCCATTCCGCACAGCGCCTGGATGCGTCTGCCTTCAGGTCGTCGCATCGATCTGGCCAACCCCGATCCCCATGCATGGACGGACTACGACTTGTCCATGCGCATCGCGCGCGTGTACCGCTGGGGCGGCGAATCGATGCACGCGGTGCCGCTGTCGGTCGCCCAGCATTCCCTCGCCGTCCTCCAGCTGCGGCGCGAATGGTCCGGCACCGCGTTGAGCGCCGAACACCAGTTGCGCGAACTGTTGCACGATGCCGAGGAGGCGCTGCTCGGGTTCGATCCGATCAGCAGCCTGAAGCCGCTGCTCGGCGCGCCCCTGGTGGCGGTGGCCGGGCGTCTGGTCGACGCCATCGTACAGCGCTACGAGTTGCCCGCGTGGCTCCCTGCTGACAAGGCCGAGCACAAGCGCGCGGACGTGGCGTGCGCGGCGTCGGAAGCGCTGTATTGCGCGGGGTGGACCCAGGAGGAGATCACGCACGTGCTCAAAATCCAGCAGCCGGTCCTGACTGAAGACCCGCTGGCCAAAGTGTACGATTGCCGCCCGTGGGAGCCCTGGCCGAGCGAGACGGCGGTCGAGCGATTTCATATTGAGCTGCTCCGACTTTTGTCGTTGCGGCAGCGTGAAAACGCCTGAATTGGCGTAAAATCGATGTCAATAATTCGTGTCAGGAGATTGCAATGGAACAACCTGTGAGCATGACGCTTGAAATGTCGCCAGCCCTGGACGAGAAGCTCAGCCGACTGGCCCAGGCCAGCCACTCGAGTCCGGACGTGGTCCTGTTGAAGGCACTCAAGCTGTACGATATCGCCGTCCAGGCGCAGCAGGAAAACAACCGGGTCGGTATCGTGGACAAAGATCATCACCTGGTTGCCGAGGTGACCGGCATCTGACCGGCGCAGCGCCGCGACCGGAGCCGCCCTGGGGCGGCTTTTTTTTCGCCGGTACACCAAGCGAAGGAAGGGGGCTTCGCCCTGGCGAAGTCAGCAGGTTCGCGTCGCCGCGAACCTGTCAGCGGAGGTACGCAACAGCGGCTCCGGCCAGCGCCGACGAGTACTCCGCAGCGTAGTGTGTCCGGCGCTGCCTCCCTGGCCGGCATGAGGCTTCGCCTGGGAGGATCCAGCACTTTCGCGTGAGCGCGAAAGTGGAGGAGGTGTACGCAAGGGCGGCTTTGATCGGCGCCGGCGAATCGGACAGGCTTCGGCTTCGGTGACGATCGGGTTATCCATGTCGGAGGCTACGCCTTGGACGTCAGCGCTTTCGCGTCGCCGCGAAAGCGTCAAGTTGGTGGACCCGACAGCCCTCTCCGGCGAACGCCGGCGCCAAGCCTGCGCAACCAGTGCAGCAGCGTCCAGCAGACCAGCGAGAGGCTGCGCCTTGGCTTGATCGGCACGGCCGCCAAGGCGTCCGTGAAACGAGCGTACGAAACAGCCCACTCCGATCCCGCTCTGCGCCAGATCACGCACCCCTTAGTACCAGCGCCACCCTCAGCCAGCTTGACTGCGCCGCCGGCTGGACGGTCAAGGCACTCGCCGCCCGTTCGGTGCTCGCCAAAGGCTCCGCTCCGCATGCGGCCTACACTCGTGTCCATGACCGCGCCGGCGGCTCCGTCACCATGGCCGCGAGGCGACAGGTACACGGTGACGTTCCAGCCTTCGGCTGCGCGCCGCTTTTCCCGTGGCTGCGCACGCCACCAGCAACCCCAACGTCGCGGGGCCAGTTCCTGCCCCGCACCCCACCCGAGGTCTCGAGATTCCGGTAACCGGCGCGCCGCGTCAAATTGGAATATACTATTTAAAATCAATAGTTTTGTTTGGTATAATGAATTTGTGCACGAGGCTGCACCGACTTTGCGGGGTGAGCAGACTCCGCCGGGTTCGATCCGCTAACCATCATCGCAAGGAGCTACACCATGAACATGTTCGGCCACCAATCCTACATCAACCCGACTTTCGCCATGCCGTCCGTCGCGGCTGCGCCGCGCCTGCCGTCGGCTCAAGAACCGTCGAAAGGCGAGGGCGCTCGCGCGCCCTCCGCAAACGACGACGGGCCGCGCGCGACCGCGTACCGGACTGCACAGGGCGATTGCGTTCAACTGATGCGCCAGTACGACGACCAGTCGTTCGACCTCGTGCTGACGGATCCGCCCTACCTGGTCAACTATCGCGACCGGTCGGGCCGCACGGTGGCGAACGACGATAACGATGCGTGGCTCGAACCGGCGTTTCGCGAAATCTACCGCGTTCTCGCCAACGATGCTTTTTGCGTGAGTTTCTACGGATGGAACCAAGTCGATCGCTTTTTCGCCGCCTGGCGCGCAGCGGGCTTTCGGATCGGCGGGCATATCACTTTTCCGAAACGCTACAGCTCGTCGGTTCGCCTGCTTCGCTACCAGCACGAATCGGCCTATCTGCTCGTGAAGGGGCAGCCGGAGCCGGCCAACGTGATTGGCGACGTGATCGACTGGGGCGCCTACACCGGCAACAAGCTGCACCCGACACAGAAACCGCTGTCGATTCTGGTTCCCATGATCCAGGCTTTCTCCAAGCCGGGCGCGCGCGTGCTCGATCCGTTCATGGGGTCCGGCTCGACGCTTGCCGCGGGTATGCTGTGCGGCCGGCATTGCACCGGCTTTGAGCTCGACAAGAGCAATTTCGAGATCGCCAATAAGCGCTTGGCCCGCGCGGCAGCGGCCGGTGCGCGCATGGCAGACGACCTGATGTAAGCGCATCGGAGGCAGGGAGGCGCCACCCCGGAAGGCCAGGGCGTCTCCTTCGGACCGCTCACTCGTGCTGCGCATCGAGCCCGCTGCGCGGTCTCGCCCCTTCGGGCTTCCATCGCATGACGCCTCCGCGCCTAGCGGCGCTGCGCGCTCCGCTTGCCCTCCCGGCCGACCAGGTCGACCGTCCGCGCGGCGCGCCGCTTGGGTGTCGAGAGGCTGCGCCTGGCATGAAGTCAGCACTTTCGCGCGCGAAAGTGAGGATCGGGAACGCAACCCCGACTTCGACACGCTGCGCACCATGCACCGCTCCACCGCGTACCTTTCGCCATCTCTTCGGCAGGATCGCACTTTGCCGGGCTGTGCCGTCAAGGCACTCCGCGCCCGTTCGGTGCTCGCCTGCGGCTGCGCTCCGCATGCGGCCTGTGGGGTGTCCTTGACCGCGCCCGGCGCCGTACGACCATGCCTTCGAGGCGAAAGGTACACGGTGTCACTCCAGGGAGAGACCGTGCTCCGCTCCGTTCATGGCGGCGCCGGCCACCAGCAACCCCAACACCGCGGGGCCAGTTCCCGCCCCGCACCCCACCCGAGGACTTCAGGTTCCGGTATCGACCCCAAAAACACAAGCGCACGCACGCCAAACTTAAACTATTGTTGATCAATAGTTTGTGGTAAAATATGTCTTGTCGTAGAGCTTAATTCGATCGACCCGCCCGCCAGCGTGAGCAGACGCCGGCGACACGCGGACCCTACACCATCATCGCCACAGGAGCCGACACCATGCACGACTTGACCGCCACCTACTCCCCCGAGGATAACAAGCTACGCCTGTATAGCGCGCGCCCGCGCCTGGACGAAGGCACTTATCAGCGCGTGCGCGACGCCGGTTTCATCTTCGCGCCAAAGCAAGACCTGTTTGTTGCGCCGGCCTGGACGCCGACGCGCGAAGACCTGCTCATGGACCTGTGCGGCGAAATCGGCGACGAGGACACCAGCTTGGTGGAGCGCGCGGAGAGCCGCGCCGACCGTTTCGACGAATACAGCGGCAACCGCGCCGCCGAGGCGCAGAGCGCGCGCGCCGCCGTGTCCGCGATCGCCGACCATATCCCGTTCGGCCAGCCGATCCTGGTCGGGCACCACAGCGAGGCGCGCGCGCGCAAGGACGCCGAGCGCATCGAGAACGGCATGCGCAAGGCCGTCAACCTCTGGGATACCGCCCAGTACTGGAAGCAGCGCGCGGCCGGCGCCCTGCGTCACGCGAAGCACAAGGAACGCCCGGACGTGCGTGCGCGCCGCATCAAGACGCTGGAGGCCGACAAGCGCAAGGAGGAACGCAGCCGCGAGGAGGCGGCGTTCTTCCTGGAATGGTGGAGCAAGGAAGGCTTGACCCAGGAACAGGCGCTTGCCCTGGCGAGCCGCTGCCATCTGCGCATGCCGCGCAAGGAAGGCGACCGGCCGGATTGGGACATGGGACCGAGCGCCTACGATGCCCTGACGAATTCGCATCCGAACCTGTACGCCCCGCGCACGCTGGACGAAATTGTCGCACTGGCCAAGCAGCGTTACCCGGCAACGATCGCATGGTGCGATCGCTGGATCAAGCACTACGAGAACCGCATACAGTACGAGCGTGCCATGCTGGAGGAGCAGGGCGGGCTTGCAGGCGAAAAGGTCGACATGCAACCAGGTGGCCGCGTGCTGTGCGGCGAGACCTGGCTGACCATCGTGCGCGTCAACAAACGCGACGGCAAGACCGTCAGCGTTACCACGAACGGGCGTTACGGCCGCGTCAAAGCCGTCGAGGAAGTCCAGCAGTACGAGCCGCCGACCGAGGCCAGCGCCGCCGCCGTCGCCGCCGCGCTCGCCAAGGCACCGACCGCCAATTATTCGGGCGCGGGCTTCGGCACCGTCACCAAGGCCGAATACAGCAAGATCCCATCCGACTACAAGGGATTCGCGACGATCCCGGCCAGCGACGCTCACGGCGCGCACCGCGTCAAGCGCGCGCTTGCCTCCTTCGTCCCGGCCGGACAGCGCAACGGTCATGCGTCGCATTCCTGGATCAATCTGCACATCACGGACGAGAAGCGCAAGGATCCGCCGGCGGCAAGCGCCGCAGCGGCCCCCGCGCAAGCGCTCCCGGCACCGGAGCCGGTGGCGTTGCCAGTGCGCGCGAGCGCGCCGACTGCGTCGACGGCGCCGACCCCGGCCGCGCCGTCGGCGGACTTCGACGCGCTGCGCGATCGCCTGCGCGACGGCGTGCAAGTGGTCTCGGCCCCGCAGCTTTTTCCGACCCCGGACGACCTGGCGCAACGGATGATCGACACCCTCGACCTGATCGACGGCGCGCGCGTGCTGGAGCCGAGCGCCGGCACCGGCCAGCTCGTGCGCGCGCTGCGCGCGACCGGCAAAAGCATGCACATCGTCGCGGTCGAGATCAACGGCCAGTTGGCCGACTCGCTGCGCCGGAACTTCGCCAACGACGGCCAGCCGGTCCCGCAGGAAGTCGAAGTGATCGGCCGCGACTTCCTCGAACCGCTTGCGGTCGGTCATTTCGACGGGATCGCCATGAATCCGCCATTCGCGCAGGGCCAGGATATCGAGCACATCCGCAAGGCGATCGGCCTGCTTGGCGAAGGCGGCCGCCTGGTGGCGATCTGCGCGGACGGATCGCGCCAGAACGCCGAACTGCGGCCGCTGATCGAGGGCGCAGGCGGCACCTGGGAGAAGCTGCCGGCCGGCACCTTCAAGGAAAGCGGCACCGGCGTGCATACCGTGCTGCTGACCTACCAGAAGCGTTAAGCGGGCCGGCGCGATGCGGTCGACCAAGATCGAAACCGAGCGCGTCCGCGTCGCCGCTGAAGCGGCCAGCTTGCCGGCGCCGCCCGCGATCCTCGCGGGCGCGCCGCTGGTCGTCTCGTACGGCATCGGCGTGGACAGCACCGCGATGCTCGTCGCCATGTACCGGCGCGGCATCCATCCCGACCTCATTCTGTTCGCGGACACCGGCGCCGAGCTGCCCGAGACCTACGCCTACCTCGCGGTCATCAATGCCTGGCTGCTCGCGGTCGGGTTCCCGCCCGTCACGATCGTCCACTACCAGCCGCGCACCGCGCCCTACACGACGCTGGAAGGAAAATGCCTTGCTAACCAGACCCTGCCCAGCCTCGCATTCGGCAAGCACTCGTGCAGTCTCGTCTTCAAAGTGCAGCCGCAAAACCTGTACGTCCAGGCGTGGCAACCTGCCCAAGCCGCGTGGGCGCGCGGCGCCCGGGTCGTCAAGGCGATCGGTTACGACGACGGCCCCCAAGACCGCCGCCGCCGCGCCAAGGCGGACAAGGCGGTCGCTCAGCGAGCCAAGAAGGGCGACGCCGACGCCCGCCGCTATGCGTACTGGTACGCTCTGCAAGATTGGGGCGTCGACCGCGTCCAGTGCCTGCAGCTCATCACCGGCGCGGGCCTTCCAATCCCGCCAAAGAGCGCGTGTTTCTTCTGTCCAGGGGCCAAAAAATCCGAAGTCGTGCATCTACGCGATCATCACCCGGTCCTGTTTCACCGCGCGTTGCAGATGGAGCGCGGCGCGCGCGACGGCAAGCACGGGCTCGACACCGTCGCGGGGCTAGGCCGGTCGTTCGCGTGGGAGTCGTTGCAATACGTCGATGCGCGCGCGGTGGTCGACGAGGCGGCTTGTCTGCGGCCGTAGCGTCGTCCGTAGCCGGATGGGTTGGCGTGGACCGACAACGTTCAAGGCAAAGGCCAGGGCGTCTCCTTCGGACCGCGCTCTCGTGCTGCGCATCGAGCCCGCTGCGCGGTCTCGCCCCTTCGGGCTTCCATCGCATGACGCCTCCGCGCCTGGCGGCGCTGCGCGCTACGCTTGCCTTCCCGGCCGACCAGGTCGACCGTCCGCGCGGCGCGCCGCTTGGGTGTCGAGAGGCTGCGCCTGGTGGAGTCAGCACTTTCGCGCGCGAAAGTGCGGAAGAGGGGGGCAACCCCGGGTTCTAACACGCTTCCCACCATGCGCCGTCACACCGCGTACCTATCGCCCATCTCTCCGGCAGGATCGCACTCAGCC